>Ga0116114_1000065_pt1 | contig 67239 bp, 59 predicted proteins | sample June2015DPH_10_5_FD_89823 | JGI IMG/M metagenome (GOLD analysis project Ga0116114, IMG submission 89823) | Peatland microbial communities from SPRUCE experiment site at the Marcell Experimental Forest, Minnesota, USA - June2015DPH_10_40 | ecosystem: Environmental > Terrestrial > Soil > Wetlands... | reverse complement strand
GGAGTGCCGGCTTGAAGTCCGGTGAGTTCCGCCACTTGCGGTGTGACTTGGCCCGTCACTTCGCTCGACTCGTAGCATTTCGGCAGGATGCCGCGGTCGAGGCCGAGAGCGTCCATCATTTCGAACGACCAGCGGCGGTTGACCACGTCGAAGACGGCGGTGCCCGAGGCGTCGGAAACTTCGGAGGCGAAATCGCCCGTCAGCTTGAAGCGCACGTAGTCCTTGGGCAGAAGCATGGTGCGCACGCGCTCGAAGTTCCGCGGCTCGTTATCGCGGACCCACAGCAGCTTGGGCAGGGTGAAGCCGGTGAGCACGGGGTTGGCGATGAATTTCAGGACATTCTCACGGCCGATCTTGGCATTGACGGCGTCCACCTGCGCCTGGCTGCGCTGGTCGCACCAGATCAGCGAGGGGCGAATCACGCGGCCGGAGCTGTCGAGGATCACCGGGCCGTGCATCTGGCCGGAAAGGCCGATGCCTTTTATCTGGCCACCCGTAACGCCGGCCTGGGCGAGCACGCCGCGGATGGCTTCGACGCAGGCGTCCCACCAGTTCTCGGGGCGTTGCTCGGCCCACAGCGGGCGCTCCATCCGCATGTCTTCGTGGGGCGATGTGTAGCCCGCGCGGACGCCGCCGCGCCCACCTACCAGGAGCGCGCGCGTGCCCCCGGTGCCAATGTCGATACCCAACCACATAGAGCCTATGGTGGCATAATTGGTGGTTTCCAGTATGAAGTTCCGGCCCGTTTTGGATTCCGATTTTGTCCCGGCCTCTCTGTGGAACCGGGCTTACCGCGCCAGGGTCAAAGAGAGCGGCGGCGGACGCAACCTGGCCATTGCTCTCGAGCGCAGCGACGGCTCGGTCTCCGTGTTCCGCACCGCGGTGCTGCCCCATGACGGCGCAAACGTCGCGGTCAATCACCGGTACGTGGAGCGGCTGCTGAAGTTCCTGTTGTGGCAGAAGGGCGGATACCGCGTCACCATCGGGGGCGATGCGCGCATCGCCGATTACCTGCGGACCGTGTACGCGCCGGAGGGTGCGCGCGCCTTCGACTACCAGTTCATGGGCGGCCGCGTGTACGGGCGGCCGATGGCGATCGAGAACACCACGTTTGACGCCGCTCCGGTGGAAAGGGAGACCACGGCGCCGCTCGGCCGCCACCTGGATGGCTTCCGCATCGGCTTCGACCTGGGCGCCAGCGATCGCAAGTGCGCCGCCGTCGCCGATGGCAAGGCGATCTTCAGCGATGAGGTGGCGTGGAACCCGAGCGCGCAGGCCGATCCGCAATATCATTTCGACGGCATCCACGATTCGCTGAAACGGGCCGCCGCGCACCTGCCGCGCGTCGACGCCATCGGGGGTAGCGCCGCGGGAGTGTACGTCAATAACGAGGTGCGGGTGGGGTCGCTCTACCGCGCAGTGCCGCGGGACCTGTTCGACAGCCGCGTGCGACGCCTGTTTTTCGAGTTGCAGGCGGCCTGGGGCGGCATCCCCTTCGAAGTGGTGAACGATGGCGAGGTGACGGCGCTGGCCGGATCGATGGCGCTCAACGACAACGCCGTGCTGGGCATCGCCATGGGCAGCAGCCTGGCCGCCGGGTTTGTCACGCCGCAAGGCGCCATTACCACGTGGCTGAACGAGCTGGCATTCGTGCCCGTGGATTACCGGGAGGACGCGCCGGCCGATGAGTGGTCCGGCGACCGCGGTGTGGGCGTGCAGTACTTCTCGCAGCAGGCCGTGGGGCGTTTGCTCGAAGCGGCAGGCATTCACCTTCCACCGGACGCGCCGCTTCCCGCCAAGCTCGAGCGGGTACAGAAGCTGGTGGCGGCGGGCGACGGCCGCGCGCGCAAAATCTACGAGACCCTCGGCGCCTGGTTCGGCTACGCCATCGCCCACTACGCCGACTTCTACGACTTCCGTAACCTCCTGGTGCTGGGACGCCTGATGTCGGGCGAAGGAGGAAACCTGGTTCTCCAGGTGGCGGAGAAGGTACTCAAAGAGGAGTTCCCCGAGGTGGAGGAGCGCATCCGTTTTCACATCCCCGGCGAGCAGGAAAAGCGGCACGGCCAGGCCATTGCGGCCGCCAGCCTGCCCGCCATTCGAGTCAAGGAGACCCAACATGCGGTTTCATAATTTGAGCGCGGACCTCTCCGTTCCCGATGGCTTGCCATTTGAAGCTGCCCTGGCGCGCACCACGCACCTGGCGATCTCCGCGCACCAGGACGACATCGAGATCATGGCCTACCACGGCATCGCCGAGTGTTTTGGCCGGAAAGACAAATGGTTCACGGGTGTGGTGGCGACCAATGGCGCGGGCAGCCCGCGATCCGGCATTTACGGCGATTACACGGATGAAGAGATGCAGAAAGTGCGCCTGGCGGAGCAGCGCAAAGCCGCCTGTGTGGGCGAGTACGCCTGCCAGATCCAGCTCGGCTTCACCAGCTCTCAGGTGAAAAATCCGGATGAGAGCGCAGTCGTCGAAGATCTCCAGCAGATTCTGCGCGCGGCCCGGCCGGAGTTCGTGTACCTGCACAACCTGGCGGACAAGCACGATACGCACGTCGCCGTGGCCCTCCGCTCGATTGCGGCGCTGCGCGCGGTGCGCCCGGACGTGAAGCCGAGGCGCGTCTGGGGCTGCGAGGTGTGGCGCGACTTGGACTGGCTTCCGGACGAGAGCAAGCAGGCCTTGCCGGTTTCCGCGCGCCCCAACATCGCCGCGGCCCTAGTGGGCGTCTTCGATTCACAGGTGAGCGGCGGCAAGCGATACGACCTGGCCACCGCCGGCCGGCGCCTGGCGCACGCCACCTACTACGCCTCGCACGGGACCGACGAAGAGAGCGCCCTCAGCTTCGCCATGGACCTGACGCCGCTGGTGGAAGACGCGAGCCTGCCTGTGACGGATTACGTGCTGGTCTTCGTGGACCGGTTCCGCGCGGACGTCGAGAAGCGGCTGAAGACACTGGGCAAGTGAGCGCGCCGCTCAGTTCTTCTTCTGCCCGACGTCGCCACAATCCGCGCCGAGCCATTTGGAGGTCCATTCCATCTTCATATTCCCGCCCCGGCCGCTGGCGCCCCCGGTGTTCATGACCATCGAGCCCTTGGTGTTCTCGCGGTCGATCACTTCAGTCTGAACGTCGCCACTGGTCTTATTGCTTCCCGAGGTACATTCCATGTGAATGACCATCTTGGTGCTGGTCGAGGTGACGAAGGTTCGCGTGCAGCTCACATCCTTGGTGTTGCCCCTGCCGGCGGAGGCGAGCGCTTCAATCGTGGTGTCCTTGGTGATGCAGTGCTTGGTAGTACTCGTCCGAGGGCCTCCGCGCCCGCCCATAGCCGCTTCCATTTGGGCGCGCTGCGCGGGAGTCAGTTTCGACAGCACTTCGGGTGGAACCATCGACGAAATGTCTGTCTGGTTGGTCATGGTAGTTTCCCAGAGGCCCAGTTTGACGTCCATGGGCACCGGGTCGACCGCCCAGCCAGCCAAGGGCGTCAGGAAGGCCAGAACCAGCAAAATCCGTGTTTTCATTTAAGCTCTCCTACCTATATAAAAGCTTCTCTCTTCGAGTCAGCAACCCGTCGATCCATTCTGTCTCAAAAGTTTCAAGGGAGCAAGCTGCCGGACGGATTACGGTCCGTAGTGCGCTAAAATCGGCGTTCGAGGTCTGGACGTTATGAAGTTTCGAATGGTCATCGGTTCCCTTGTGCTGCCCTTGCTCGCCATGGCGCAAGGCCCGGCATCAGGCATCGACACCGCCGCCATGAACCAGTCCGTCGATCCGTGCGTGGACTTCTACCAGTACGCCTGCGGCAACTGGATCGCCAATAACCCGCTTCCGTCCGACCGCTCCCGCTGGGGACGTTTCGCCGAACTGCAAGACCGCAACGAAAAAGTGGAGCTCGACCTCCTCGAAAGCGCCGCCGTGGTCAAGCCCGGCCGCAGCGCGCTGGACCAGAAGATCGGCGACTATTTCGCCAGTTGCATGGACACCGCGACCATCGATAAGAAGGGCATCGCGCCCATCCAAGGCGAGCTGGACCGCATTCAGGCGATGAGCGATGAGCCGGACGTGGTGGCCGAGATTGCCCACTTGCACCGTTTGGGCGTCGGCGTACTGTTCTTGTTTGGCGCGGCCCCGGATGCCAAGAATTCCGACCGCACCATCGCCGAGCTCCGCCAGGGCGGCCTCTCGCTGCCCGACCGGGAGTATTACCTGAAGACCGACGCCAAGTCCGTCGAGATCCGCCAGCGCTTCGAACAACACGTGAAGAACATGTTCCAGCTTGCCGGCGACCCCGCCGACACGGCTGACTCCAAAGCGCGCATGGTTCTCGAGATGGAGACCATTCTCGCCAAAGCGTCCATGGACCGCGTGTCCCTGCGCGATCCCGACAAGACCTACCACATCATGACCCGGCAGCAACTGGCGGCGCTCTCCGCGGGCTTCGACTGGAACAGTTATCTCAAGGCGGTGGGCGCGCCGGCGTTTGAGACTTTGAACGTGGCCCAGCCGGATTATCTCAAGCAGATCGCCGCCACGCTGCCATCCCAGCCGTTGACCGCTTTTCAGGCATACTTTTCCTACCAGTTGCTGCGCGCGGCTGCCGCGGAGATGCCGCAAGCGTTTGAGAACGAGAGTTTCGATTTCTGGGAGCGCTACCTCTCGGGCGTCAAGGAGCCGCGCCCGCGCGCCAACCGCTGCGCCGCGATGGTGGACGGCGAACTCGGCGATTTGCTCGGACAGAAGTACGTCGAGACGGCCTTCGGCGCCGACGCCAAGGCCCAGATCACGCAACTGGTGGAGGCGCTCGACAAGGCCCTGGAGAAGGACATCCAGACGCTTCCGTGGATGACCGAGGCGACCAAGAAGGCGGCCATCGTCAAGCTGCACGCCATCACCAACAATGTCGGCTATCCCAAGAAATGGCGCGACTACAGCAAGGTGAGCATTGTGCGCGACGATTTGCTCGGCAATTCGGTGCGCGCCGCGGAAGCCATGTACGACCAGCGCATCGCGAAGATCGGCCAGCCCACCGACAAGACCGAGTGGAACATGACCACCCCCACCGTCAACGCCTTTTACAGCTCGCAGAACAACAGCATCAACTTCCCGGCCGGCATTCTGCAACCGCCGTTCTTCGATCCCAAACGCGATATCGCTCTGAACTACGGCGGCATCGGTGCAGTGATCGGCCACGAAATGACTCATGGTTTCGACGACCAGGGCCGCAAGTTCGACGCCGACGGCGACCTGCGCGACTGGTGGACGCCGCAAGACGGCGCCGAGTTCGAGAAACGCGCCGCCTGCATCGCCGATGAGCACTCCGGCTTCACCGCGGTGGACGATGTGAAGCTGAACGGGCGCCTGACGCTGGGCGAAAACACCGCCGATAACGGCGGCGTGCGGGTGGCGCTGATGGCGCTCGAGGACACGCTGAAAGGCAAGCAAGACAAGGTCGGGGGCTTCACTCCCGAACAGCGCTTCTTCCTGGGATTCGCGCAGGTGTGGTGCGAGAACATGTCGCCGCAGGAAGCGCGCCAGCGGGCCATGACCGATGCGCACTCGCCCGGCCGTTTCCGCGTGAACGGCACGGTTCAGAACATGCCCGAGTTCCAGAAGGCGTACTCCTGCCAGGCCGGCCAGCCGATGGTGAGCGCCAACGCCTGCCGGGTGTGGTAAGCGGGTTTGCTCGGCGCTGGCGCTTCACTGCAGGAACTGACTAGCGTTCTCTTTGGTCACCAGAACCGGTGTGATGATTGCCTGTCTGTCTACCGGCTGGCCTTTGGCGGCTTGGATGGCTTCTTCAACCGCCTTGCGGCCCATCACTTCGGGAAGGCCGGCCATGTCGCCAGACAGGCGGCCGGCTACCACCGCGCGAACGGCCTCTCTGGTGGCGTCGAAACCGACCACCTGCACTTTCCCGGTGAGGTTATGAGCGGCGATGGCCTCCACCGCGCCGAGCGCCATCTGGTCGTTGGTCGCGAAGACGGCTTTCAAATCCGGGTGCGCGGTCAGCAGGTTCTCCATGACCGTCATGCCGAGCGCGCGCTCGCTGTTGGCGGGCTGCACGGCCACACAATCGATTCCCGGCGCGCGCGCAATCGCCTCGCGAAAGCCGACCAGGCGCTCCTCATGCGTGGCGATCCCCAGGATTCCGCGAATTACCGCAACCTTGCCTTTGCCACTTAGTAGCTTGACGATGTACTCGCCGGCGATTCGACCGCCCAGCCGGTTGTCGGCGCCGATGTAACTCAGCTTCGCTGGCCAATTCACGTCGGTGTCGACGATCAGGACCGGAATGCCCGCGGCCTTCGCCTTGTCGAGCACCGGCAGGATCTCGGACACTCCCGCGGGCGCCACCGCCAGCGCGGAAACGCCGCGTGTGATCTGGTCTTCGAGGATCCCGACCTGCTGATCGATGTTGACCTCGCGCTCGGGCGCCAGCACCGCCAGCTTAACTCCCGGAGCGGCACGCGCGGCCTCTTCGGCGCCGGACTTCACGCGCTGCCACCACTCGCTGTCGAGCGCCTTAGTCACCAGCGCGATCTCGATGGTCTTGCCCTTTCCCGCGCGCCCGCAGGACGCGCCGACGCACGCCGCGGCGATCAGGAGTAAGCAGGTTTTTCGATTCATGATGTCTCCGCGAGGGGAAGATAGTTGCGGGCCGTCTCGGTGAACGACCGGACCTGTTCGGTCTCCCACTCGCTACTGCGCTCGAGTTCGCGCGCGCACAGGTGAGCCACCGCAGGAGCCATCGCGATGGCGGCCCTGGCGTTCAAAAATAGAGCCCGTGTCCGGCGCGCCAGAATATCTTCCAAGGTACGCGCCATTTCGTTACGCGCCGCCCAGACGACTTCCGCGCCGGTGTAGGGGAGCGCGGGGTGGAGTGGCTCAGCCAACCCAGGGTCCGCCGCGATCAGCGACTGCACCGCGGGAGCGTCGGAGCCGTAGACGCTCAAGTGGCCGAACTTATCGGAACCCGGGTGGAAGCCATGCACGTTGAGATGGCTGGTGACGCACGGCTTCTCCGGCAACCGCGCCAGGGTGGCCGCCTGGTTGACGCAGTCCTCCGCCATGTGACGATAGGTGGTCCACTTCCCACCGCAGATGGTCACCATGCCGCAGTTTTCGATGCGGATGGTGTGATCGCGCGAAAGGGCCGCGGTATTGCCGGAATCGCCCGACCGCACCAGCGGGCGGATTCCTGCGAAGACACTGAGAACATCGCCGCGGACCGGCTTCCTGGCGAGATAAAGCGACGCGGTGCCGAGGATGAATTCAATCTCCTGCTCCAGGGCGACGGGTTCGAGCGTCGCCGCTGGAATGGGAGTGTCGGTGGTGCCGACCAGCGTATGACCATGCCAGGGTATGGCGAACATGACCCGCCCATCGCTGGTGTGAGGGACCATGATGGCGCTGTCACCGGCCAGAAACGATCCATCGAACACCAGGTGAATTCCCTGGCTGGGAGCGATCATGGGCTGGACCGAGGGATCGGCCTTGCGGCGCAAGTCGTCGCAGAAGGGGCCGGTGGCATTAACGACCACCTTCCCCTGGGCGTGAAATTCCTCGCCGGTTTCCAGATCCCGGACCTGGACGCCATCGACGAAGCCCTCGCCATCCCTGGTCACTTCGGTGACCGGCGCGTAATTGAGCAGAACCGCGCCTTGTTCGCAAGCGGTCTCGACCAGGTTGATGAGCAAGCGGGAATCGTCGAACTGGCCATCGAAGTAGACGACTCCGCCGCGGAGTCCCTCGGTGTTGAGCGTGGGCAGCCGCTCGAGGGTCTCTTCCTTGGAGAGGATGCGCGAGGCTCCGAAGCCGTACTTGCCGGCGAGCAGGTTGTAGAGCTTGAGGCCGATGCCGTAGAACGGAGCTTCCCACCAGTCGTAGTTGGGCACCACGAAGCCCAGGTTGCGGACCAGGTGCGGCGCGTTCTGAAGAAGCAGGCCGCGCTCCTTGAGGGCTTCCATGACGAGCGAGACATTGCCTTGTTCCAGGTAACGCACGCCGCCATGCACCAGCTTGGTGCTGCGGCTGGAGGTGCCTTTGCCAAAGTCGCTCTGCTCGAGCAGGAGCACGTCGTAACCGCGGGTGGCGCCGTCGATGGCCACACCGACGCCGGTGGCGCCTCCGCCCACGACGATCATGTCCCACGGCTCCGCGTGCGCGCGGAGCCGCCGGCACATCTCGGATCTGGTCATGAATCTAGAATAACGGGCGCTCGCGGTCGGGGTGCCCCCCTCTGGGCCCCCCGGCGAGCGGATTGTTAGAACAGCAGCTTCAGAGCGAATTGCACCTGTCGCGACGGGAAGGTGGTGCGGATGGTGCCGAAGGCGGCACTGCTTATGGATGTGTTCGGTATCCCGAAATTCGTATGGTTCAGAATGTTGAAGAACTCCGCCCGGAACTGCAGCTTGGCGCATTCGCAGACCTGGAAGGTCTTGTCGACTGAAGTGTCCCACTGATCGAAGTTGGGAGCACGGAACGAATTTCGGCCGAGATCCCCGAACGGCGCGTTGGCGGGCGGCGTGCTGAATGTGTACCCGGCGAAATAGGTGTTCAGCATGGCGGAACGACTCTGGCTGGTCGCGCTACCGGTTACGTTGGGGCGCACGTACGGCTCGCCGCGATAATCGTTGGAGAGGGAGCTGACAATGTTGTTCCCGGTCGCACTGTAGCTCACGTCGAGCGGCTGGCCTGTATGAGCGGTGTTGATGCTGTTGATCTCCCATCCGCCCAGAAACGCATCTTCTGCGCGATTCATGTTGGCGCCATATTGACGGCCCTTGCCGAAGGGAAGCTGGTAGACCACGCTGGTGACATTATTCAACTTCACGTCAAAGCTGGAGGGCCCTTTTTCGGCGGCCAGGTCGTGAATGTTCTGGGGATTGGCCTGGTAGTAACCCGCGAAATACTCAAGCGCCTGCTCGGAATCGCCCATGGCTTTCCCCCAGGTGAACGAGTTCAGGACATACAAGCCTCTCGAGAAATCGTGCTCCACGCGGGCGGAGAGACCATCGTAGTGATTGATACCCGCCGGATCGAGCCACGTGATCGGTCCGAAAGTCGGTATCGGCACGCGGGCGGTGTATGCCAAGGGAGCGCTCGGGTTGTACGGAGCCGCCTCATTGTAATCGGCGATGATGGGGAGCCGCGAACTGTGGTTTCCGTTATAGGCCAGCTCGAGCACCGTGCTCTTGGGGAGTTGCCGCTGCACCGAGAACATCCAGTTTTGTATGTACGGCCATTTGCTGTCCGGCGGGGTGTAGACGACGTTGGAATTGACCGGATTGAAGGCCGTGGGGCTGGCGATGTTGGTGGTAAAGCTGTTCGGGGTGGTGAGGAAGGTCGGCGACGTAGGATTCGACTGGCTGAGGACACCGAACAGGGCCTGAGGAGCATTGATCCCCTCCTGGGCGCTTCCGACGCGGTTGAAGAAATCGTAGCTGATCCCATATCCGCCGCGGACCACCGTCTTGGAGTCGATGCTGTACGCCAGGCCAATGCGCGGCCCATAGTCTTTGTAGTCGGGGTGGACCAGGCTGCGTTGGAACAGGCTTCCGCCAGTGGCTTTGTCCATGGAATCGGTGGTGGGGTCGAAATTCGAGTAATTGTTATCGCGCTCATAGAGCGGGGACGCGAACTCGTACCGCAGCCCGACGTTCAGCGTGAGCTTTCTGCTCACCCGAAAGTCGTCCTGAAAATACATCGAGTGCACGTATTGCCGCAGATTGATGACCGCATAACTCCCCAGGTTGATCTGGTTGGGAGTGCCGAACATGAAATCCGCGAGGCTGTAGCTGGTGGAGTCGCTGGTGATGGTACAGCCGGTAGGCTGGCCCAGTTGCGCGCAGGTGGGCTTGCTGAATGCCCCGCTGTACGTGTCTTGACCGTAAAGCGGGTTGGTATCCAGAATCTCGGTGTGGACCAGCAGGAACTGGTAACCCACCTTGATAGAATGCCGGCCCACGGTCTTCGAATAATTGAGTTCCGGATCCCAGGAAGTGGGATTCTGGAACTGCGGATTGCTGGTCTGGCGGCCCAAGGCGGTGAGTCCGGTGATGGTCTGGGTGTCGAGTCCGCCGGTCAGATTGGGTGTGGTCGGCAGGCCTTGAAAGCCGCCGTACAGAGCGTTCATGCTCGGGCCGCCCACATACGGCGGCGTCTTGCCGCCCAGCAAATGGGAGAAACCCAGGCGAAACTGGAACAGAGAGGTGGGCGTGATGGTGAAGGTGTAGCCGAGCGAAGCGTTCTGATCGACCACGTGAATGTAGCCGTTGCCGTCCCCGCCGGATGGCCCGGTGAGGTCGGGCGCGAAATACTGCAAGTCTTTGCGCTGGCTGAAACGCAAAAACGCCGTCATGCGATCATTGATCTGGCCGTCGAGCTTGGCATCGAACTTGTCGCCGTAGTCGCGGATGAGCAGCAGCGCCTCGTCATTGTTGGAGCGTCCAGGGCCATTGGTCGGCGGCAGCCCGGCTAAGACCGTGGCGGCGAACGGATTCAACTGCGCGACGGGGATCTGCGTGTTGGCGGGATAAACCACGCCGGTCAGCGGGTCGACGACCGACACGGGGAGGATACCCTGGCGATCCGTCATGCTGGGGATGGAGTCGAAATTGAGATAGCGCTGCAACTGGCGGAAGCCCTCATAATCCGCGAAGAAGAACAGCTTGTTCTTGACGATCGGGCCGCCGATGGTGGCCCCGAACTGGTTGCGCTGCAAGGTGGGCTTCACGAAGACGGCGGGACTGAACAGGAAGCCGGTGGCGTTCAGATCGGTGTTGCGGATGTACTCGTAGGCCGAGCCGTGGAAGCTGTTGGCTCCGGATTTCATGACGGCGCTGACCACCGCGCCGCCCACGCGCCCGTATTCGGCGCTGTAGTTGCTGGTGATCACTTTGAATTCGGCCAGCGCGTCCGGCGACAACTGTACCAACTGGGCGGAATAGCCCTGGTTGCTGGTCCCATAGGCATTATTATCCAAGCCGTCCAGCAGAAAACTGTTGTAGGTGCTGCGCATGCCGTTCACGTTGAAAGCGCCTTCCCGCGGCGTGCCGCTGGCCGAGAAACTGGCCGAGATGGGAGACTTAACGGTGTTCGCGGATAGGAGCGCCAGGTCCGCATAGTTGCGGCCATTGAGTGGAAGTTCCGCGACCGCCGCGGTGCTGACCACCTGGCCGTGTTCGCTCGAATCGGTTTCCAGCGGCGCGGCTGCTCCGGTCACCTCGACGGTTTCGGTGACGGCGCCCACTGGCATCGCGAGATCCACGCGCTGGCGGGCGTTTACGTTGACCGCCACGTCCGTGGCAGTGGCCCTGGAGAAGCCGGGGTGCTCGACGACAATCGAGTAACGGCCCGCCCTGACGTTGAAGAAGTCGTAGTTGCCATTGTCATCAGTACTGGTTTTGGCTTGAATCCCGGTGTCCAGGTTGGTGAGCGTGACGTCGGCTTTGGGGATGGTTCCCCCCGTGGAATCGCGCACCGTGCCCAGAACCTCGGCGGTGTCGAACTGCCCGTACAGCAAACCTGCGATCAGAAAACACCCCATTAACAGCGTGATTTTCGAGAATTTGTTCATCGTCTAACCTCTCCTTCTCCTCTCAAAGGAAAAATTGTCTCAGTTGAATGTGTGCGCATGTTTACAGCGCCGTTACCGGTGTGTAACAGCGGCGCTGGCGCGCGCTGGTTGCGTGTGGTGAAGATCATGCTGCGCCTCCCTTGGGAGTCGCCGCAACTTCGGCGTCGAGCTGCCGCGTTCGAGCAGCCCTCGGTTTCAGCTTCCACGTCCAGGAAAGCAATAGCATCCCCACCAGCGTTGAAGCCAGAATACCATAGAATGCGGCATTCCATCCGTAGCGTTCGGCGAGGGTGCCGATACCCTTGCCCTGCGCCGTGCGGCCGAGATAGCCAAACAGTCCGATGAATCCCGCGGCCGTGCCGATGGCTTTTTTGGAAGTGAAATCGAGGCCCATGACCGGCAGCAGCATGACCGGGGGATAAATGAAAAACCCGACAATCCCGAAGAGCGCCAGGTCGAGCCACAGCATTCCCGGCGGCGCATACAGAAGGCCGCCGAACGCCAGAAAAACGGGAACCATGCAAAGCAGGCTGATCATGCCCCGGCGTCCCCCGGCTTTGTCGGACAGCCAGCCCATCAGGACGGTGCTGAACATGCCGCCCAACTCGTAGATGGCGGTGCTGAATCCACCCTGTTCGAGGCTGGCGTGCTTGACTTCCTTCAGATACGTGGGACCCCAATCGAGCATGCTGTAACGAGTGAGGTACACAAAGAAATTCGCGGCCGCGAACAGCCAGAGGTAACGGTTGCGGAGGATGTAGGTGACCACCAGCTCGCGCGTGCCCAGTTCCGCTTCGCGGTCGCGCCCCCCCTGTTCGGGGTATTCGTTGCGGTACTCTTCGATGGGCGGGAGACCGACGGATTGCGGGGTGTCCCGGAGCCTCACGACCAGGTAAACGGCGCACAGCACGGCCAGGACCCCGGGAACATAAAAGGCCGACCTCCACCCCATCCACGCCGTGCTGTAGGCGGCGATGAGGCCGGTCAAGCCGCCGCCGACATTGACGGCGAGGTTCCAGAAGGCGAATACCGTTCCGCGCTCGCGCACGCTGTACCAATGCCCCAGGGAGCGCCCGCACGGCGCCCACCCCATGCCCTGTGCCAGGCCGTTCAGGGTCCACAGCGTGAGGTGCACGGAATAGGTGCTGGCGGCACCGAAGAGAAAGTTGCACAGCGCCGTCAACAGCAACCCGGCGGGCATGAAATAACGGGGATTGCTGCGGTCCGACCAAGCCCCCAGGACGAACTTTCCAATGCCGTAAGAGATGGCGGTCATGGCCAGCATGTCGCCGATCTGGCCCTTGCTGTAGCCGAGAGCTTGGCCCATCTCCTTGGACACCACCGGCAAGTTGTTGCGTACAAAGTAGAAAGTTGCGTAGCCGATGAAGGTGGATTCGAGAATCCGCCAGCGGAATTTGGGGTAGAGTTGCCGGACCTGCTCGGCGGGGAGCGTGCTCACGTGCGCAGCCGGCTGAAAAAGCCTACCCAGGCGGTTCATTCAACTCCCACTACGTCTGCCTAATATATGATAATTGCGCTACGAGGTCAACAACACTTCATGGTGGTGTTCCGGGTGGGGCATTCGCGCTCTCTACTGGAACCGATGCTACGGACAATGCTGCACTGGCCAAGGCGTAGAAAGGCGATTCGTTGGCGCCACCACTACTTGGCGAGGTCGGCGTCCTGGATGTTGTATTTCGTTTTCAGGGACGCGATCGCCGCTGCCACAACGTCCTCCGGGTTCTTGTATGCCTCCAACGCCGCATTCAGTTTGGGGATGCCGCCCGGATAGGAGTCTCCCTTATAGTCCGGGCTCAGCTTCAGTTCCAGGAAACTGGGGGCGGAATCGTCCAGCAGCGCCCGCAGATCCTGTAGAGACCGCTGGCGCTTGGTAAGCGAAGTGATCAGGCTGAGGCGAATACTCTGCGGGTACTCTTCCTTGACCGGCTCATCGTAAACCGCCTGGCGCACCGCGCCCACTTGCGTGCTGATGAACGCCGCGGATTTGGCCAGGTCTTTGGCCACAGCCGCATTCTGATTCAATTGGTCGCCGCGGCCGGCGCCGTTCTCCATGATGGACTGGCACCAGGAGCGGGCGCTCGCCAAGAAGTCTGTCTCCATGGCATTGGCTTTGGCGAAATCGGCGCTCTTCTGTTGGAGAGTCTTCGAGAACCTGACGGCCTCCATGCGCTCTTCCTTGCCGCATCCGGAGAAGAGCGCGACAGCGGCCAACAACCAGCAATAACGGAGTTTCACGGGAATTACGTCCTTTTGTCTGAATCTGCCACTATAAGCCCTTTCACGCCCGGTGTCTATCCGGTAGTGCCGGGTGATATTCTACTGCCCAGGACTGCCATGCCCGCCAACCTCAGCCCGGAATACCTGGCGGCGGAGGAAGAGTACCGGTCGGCGCAGACGGTCGCCGAAAAGATCGCCGCTCTCGAGAGAATGTACGCCACCCTGCCCAAGCACAAGGGCACGGAGAAGATGCAGGCCGACATCAAGCGGCGGCTTTCCCAGGCGCGCAAGGAATCGCAGAAGAAGGGCGCCAGCCACGCGCTGCCATTCTATTTCGTGACGCGCGAAGGCGCCGGCCAGGTGGCGCTTGTGGGGCCGGCCAACTCCGGCAAGTCGAGCCTGGTGCGCGCGCTCACCCATGCGCTGCCGGAGGTGGCCGAGTATCCCTTTACCACGCGGCTGCCCATGCCCGGCATGATGGCCTTCGAGAACGTCCAGATCCAGCTTGTGGATCTGCCGCCCATCTCCGCGGACTTCACCGAACCGTGGTTGCCGCAGGTGATCCGCAATGCCAACGCCAGCGTGCTGGTGGTGGACGTGAACGATGCCGACAGCCTGGAGGAGATGGAGTTAATCGAAAGCAGCCTTCGCGACTGGCGTCTCCCGTTGCCGGGCCTGCTGATTGGCAACAAGATCGACCAACCGGGCGGGGAGGGCAACTTCGCGGCGCTCGCGGACCTCTACCAGGGACGCTACGCTTGCGTGGGCGTCTCGGCCGCGGCGGGCCACGGCCTGGACGGCTTCACCCGCGCGGTCTTCGACCTGCTGGAGTTAGTGCGGGTCTACACCAAAGTTCCCGGGCGAAAAGCGAACCTTTCGGCACCTTATGTTTTGAAGCGCGGGGCGACGGTGCTGGACGCTGCACGCCACGTCCACAAAGATTTCGCCGAACACCTCAAATTCGCGCGGCTATATCGCCCGACCGGAGAGCACGACGGCCTGATGGTGGAACGGCAGCACGTGGTCCAGGATGAAGACATCCTGGAGTTCCACATATAGGCGGCCGGTGTGGCTACGTGTAGAGGCCCATGCGCTCTTTCACCAGGCGGACGGTGCTGTTGGCGATGGGGGCCACGCGTTCGGCGCCCTCGCGCAGAACGCCGGCGAGGTAACCGGGATCGGAAACGATCTGTTGGCAGCGTTGCTGGAACGGCTCGAGGTGCGAGATCACCATATCGGCCACCTGCTTCTTCAAGTCGCCGTAGCGCATGCCATTGAAGCGCTGCTTCATGTAGTCGTCCGCGGCGCCGGAAAAGGCCTGGTAGATGGCCAGCAGGTTGAGGATGCCGGGGCCGGCGGTTTCGTATTCCACGGCCGGCTTGGAGTCGGTAGTGGCGCGCATGATGATCTTGCGAATCTTGTCGGGCGGGTCGAGCAGCGCCACGGCATGGTTGGCCGCGGTTTCCGACTTGCTCATTTTTTGGGTGGGGTCGTTCAGCCCCATGATGCGAGCGCCCACCGCGGGCAGGCTGGTTCCGGGGACCACGAAGGTTTCGCCGTAGAGCGAGTTGAAGCGCTGGGCGATGTCGCGGGTGAGTTCGACGTGCTGCGACTGGTCCTCGCCGACGGGAACGATGCCGGCATGATAGAGCAGGATGTCGGCGGCCATCAGGACGGGGTATTGCAGCAGGCCGTCGCCCACCGATTCCTGTTTGGCGGCCTTGGCCTTGTATTGCGTCATGCGCTCCAGCCAGCCAACCGGCGTGACGCAGGTGAGCATCCAAGCCAGCTCGGCGTGCGCCGGGACCCAGGACTGCACCATGATGGAGCAGACCTTGGGATCGATGCCCGCTGCCAGGTAGAGCGCGGCGATCTCCCTGATTTTGGCGCGAAGCTCGGCGGGGTCCTGGTACAGCGTGACGGCGTGCAGGTCGACGATGCAGAAAATGCACTCGTAGTCGTGCTGGATTCGCACCCAGTTCTTGAGCGCCCCCAGATAGTTTCCGATGTGCAGATTTCCGGACGGCTGCATGCCGGAAAAGACTCGTGTTTTCATGGTAAGGGAATGGGAGTAAATCCTATCGTAAGCAATTTTGAAGCGACCGTGGAAAAGTTGGTCTACGGCGGTGATGGTCTGGCTCGCGTGGAGGGGCGGGTGGTGTTTGCGCCCTTCGTTCTGCCGGGCGAGCGCATTCGCGTTCAGACGTGGCGCGAGCAGCCGGGGCTGGTGCGGGCGCACACCCTGGAAGTGCTGGAGCCGGCGGCGGAACGCGTGGCTGCGCCATGCCCGGTCTTTGGCCGCTGCGGCGGTTGCCATTACCAGCATGCGCCGTACGAATACCAACTCGCCGCCAAGCGCGCCATCCTGGCGGACCAGTTGCGGCGGCTGGGGAAGATCCCGCCGCCCGAGCAGATTGCGATGGCCGCCGCCGAGCCGTGGGGTTATCGCAACCGCGTGCAGCTTCACATCGATGGGGCCCAGGGGGCACCCCGCTTGGGGTATCGCGAGGCCGGTTCGCACAGCTTGTGCGAGACGGGCCATTGTCCCATCGCTTCGCCCAAGATCAACGAGGCGATCCACGCGCTGGCCGGGATGGTGCGCGATCCGCGGTGGCCGAGGTTCGTGCGATCAATCGAGATCTTCACCGACGAGCGGCAGGTGCAGTTGAACGTGCTCGACACGGGCCAACCGGTTGCCAGGCGGTTCTTCGACTGGTGCGCGGAGGAGATTCCGGGGCTGGTGGAGGGCGCGCTGGATTACCAGGGACGGTTCCGGGTGAGCCGCAATTCGTTCTTCCAGGTGAACCGATTCCTGCTGGAAAAGTCGGTGGAACTGGCGCTGGAAGGCGCGGAAGGGGAGACGGCGCTCGATTTATACGCGGGGGTGGGACTGTTTTCGCTGGAGCTGGCGCGAGGTTTCAAAGAGGTGACGGCGGTGGAGTCAGGCTCGGGCGCGGTGCGGGATCTGGAGTTCAACGCGGAGCGCGCGGGGCTGGCGAATTTGTGGGCGCAGCGACAGACCGCAGAAGAGTATCTACAGAAACTGGAGCGCGCGCCGGATCTTGTGCTGCTCGATCCGCCGCGCGCCGGGCTTGGCAAAGCCGTGGTGCGGCGATTGGCCGAGTTGCGTCCGCGCCAGGTGACGATTGTCTCGTGCGATCCGGCGACCCTGGCGCGCGACCTGGCGGGGCTGACGGCGTCCGGGTATCGCGTGGAGCGGATGACGCTGGTGGATCTGTTTCCGCAGACGTTTCATCTGGAGACAGTGGTGCGGCTAGGGAGAGTCGCGTCGTGATCACGCGCGACGCCCATGATTTACTTCACCACCACGTTCACCAGCTTATCCGGCACGGTAATCAATTTGACTACCTGCTTGCCGGCGAGGTATGGCTGCACCTTTTCATCAGCCACGGCGAGGGTTTCCAGCTCTTCCTTCGGCGTCCCGAAGGGGACGTGAATGCGGCCGCGCAGCTTGCCGTTCACTTGCACCACGATTTCGGCCAGATCCTCCTTGGCAAGCTCGGGGTCGAACGCCGGCCAGGGCTGGCGAAAGACCGCCCCTTCATTCCCCAACTCCTCCCAAATCTCCTGCGAGAGGTAAGGCGCGAAGGGCGCCAGCATCAGGGCCAGCTTCTCCAGGATCTCGGCCATCGGCGCGGCTGAAATGTTGGGCTCCTCAACGTAAAGGATGTTGACCAGCTCCATGATGGAGGCGATGCACGTGTTGAAGTGCCAGCGGGTCTCGAAGTCTTCAGTGATTTTCTTTAGAGTTTGGTGCAACTTGCGCAGGACCTTCTTGTCAGAGTTGGTGGGCAGGTCGGGGCCCTGCCCCACGTTTCGGGTGGCGAAGCGGTAGACGCGGCCCAGGAAGCGGTAAAGGCCCTCGGCGCCTTCAGCGCGCCAATCGACTTCCTTTTCCGGAGGCGCGGCGAACAGGACGAACATCCGCGAAGTGTCGGTGCCGAGTTTCTCGGCCAGCAGGTCCGCGCCCACCACGTTGCCTTTGGATTTCGACATCTTGGCGCCCTCGGCGATCACCATGCCTTGCGTGAACAGGCGCCGCGCGGGTTCGCTGTTTTGGATCAGCCCGATATCGCGCATCATCTTGGTGAAGAAACGCGAGTAGATGAGGTGCAGGATGGCGTGCTCCACGCCGCCGATGTATTGGTCGATCTCAAACCAGTAAGCGATCTTGGCGGGGTCGAACGGCATGGCGCTGTTGTGGGCATCGCAGTAACGGTAGAAATACCAGGACGAATCGATGAAGGTGTCCATGGTATCGGTCTCGCGCCGGGCTGCGCCGCCGCACTTGGGACATGCCACGTCGACGAACTCCGACACGTTTTCAAGGGGCGAACGGCCCGCGCCGGTGATCTCGATGCGGTTCGGCAGCAGCACGGGAAGCTGGCCTTCCGGAACCGGCACGACGCCGCACGCCGGGCAGTGAACGACCGGGATAGGAGTGCCCCAGTAGCGCTGGCGCGAGATGCCCCAATCTTTGATGCGGTAAGTGACGGCCGCTTGGCCGAAGCCGTGCCGCTCCGCGTGGGCGCTCATCCTGCGGCGCGCTTCCTCGCTCGCAAGGCCCGACCATTCGCCGGAGTTCTCGACAATGCCATCTTCGACGAAGGCCTGCGTCATGCCGGGTTCCACGGCGAGCGCGCCATCCACCGGGCGGATCACGGGGCGGATGAGAATACCGTACTTGCGGCAGAATTCGAAGTCGCGCTCGTCGTGCGCGGGCACGGCCATGATGGCGCCGGTGCCGTAGCCCATCAGCACGAAATTGCCGATCCATACGGGGACCTGCTCTCCGCTGTACGGGTTGATGGCGAAATGCCCCGTGGCGAAGCCCTCCTTTTCGATATCGCCGGGATCGCGGCCCCCGCGCGCGTCCACCATGCCCTTAGCGCGAGCCTTTCCTTCGGCGTCGAGCAGCGTCTCGTTGAGCGGGTGCTCGGGCGCGAGGATCACGCAGGTGGCGCCGTAGATGGTGTCGACACGCGTGGTAAAGACGCGGATGGGCTCGCCGGTCCCGGCCAGTTTGAAATCGGCCTCGGCGCCGTAAGAGCGTCCGATCCAGTTGCGCTGCATGGTGAGGACGCGCTCCGGCCAGCCGCCTTCCAGTTGGGCAATGTCGTCCAGAAGTTGGTCGGCGTAATTCGTGATCCTGAGAAACCACTGCTCCAGCGCGCGCTGCTCGACGGGCGTCTCTTCATGCCGCCAGCAGCAGCCGTCCACCACCTGCTCGTTGGCCAGCACGGTGGCGCACTGGGGACACCAGTTGACCAGCGCTTTCTTGCGGTATGCCAGCCCGCGCTCCAGCATTTTGAGGAAGAACCACTGGTTCCAGCGGTAGTATTCGGGTTCGCAGGTGGAGATTTCTCGATCCCAATCGTAGCTGAAGGCGAAGCGGCGATGGGTCTTCTTCATGGCCGCAATGTTTTCGAGCGTCCATTCGCGCGGAGGGCGCTTATTGGCAATGGCGGCGTTTTCCGCGGGAAGTCCGAAAGCGTCCCAGCCCATGGGATGCAGCACATTGTAGCCGCGCATCCACTTGTAGCGGGCCAGCGCGTCGCCGATGGAGTAGTTGCGGATATGCCCGATGTGCAGCGTGCCGCTGGGATAGGGCAGCATTTCGAGCACGTAGAATTTCGGCTTGGCGGAGTTCTCCTCGGCCTTGTAGAAATCGGCGTTTTCCCAACGCGCGTGCCACTTCAGTTCGATCCGGTTATGGTCGTAGGGCTTTTCGGGCATAGTGCGGGGTAGATTTCCATCCTACCAGCACCAGCCGCTTCAGCGTGTCGAGGTTGCGCCGGTCGTCACCCGGCTCGTCGATGGGCGTCTCCAGAATGAACGGCTTCCCGCGCAGCTTGGGATGCTTCAGAATGCGGCGGAAGGCGGCCAGCGGGATGTGGCCTTCGCCGATGTGGCCGTGGCGATCGACGCGCGAGCCGAGCGGAGTCTTGGAATCGTTGACGTGAAACACGCGCACGTTGTCCAAACCGAGCAGGCTTTCGGCGCTGCGTACGGTGGCGCGTAGGCCGGCTGGAGTGGTGATGTCGAAGCCGGCGGCCAGCAGATGGCAGGTGTCCAGGCAATAGCCGATAGGGAGATCGGTGACTTCGCCGGCGCGTTCGCGGATGGATGCCAGTTCCTCGAAGCGGCTACCCAGGTGGGAGCCGGCGCCAGCGGTGTTTTCGAGCAGCACGGTGAGGCCGCGGGGCTGGAAGCCAGCGGCGGCGTCGCGCAGCGCGGCGACGAAATCCGCGATGCCTTCCTCCACGGAGCGCTCTTTGTGACTGCCCGGGTGCAGGACCAGGTACTCGGCGCCGATAGCGGCTGCCCGCTCCAATTCTCCACGGAACGCCGCGATGGATTTGGCGCGGATCACGGGGTCGGCGGAGGCGAGGTTGACCAGGTAGCTGACGTGGATTACCAGCGGGTTGAGGTCAAACCGCTCGCGCGCGGCCTTCAGAAGCTTGATTTGGCCGGGGTTGGGCGGTCGCGCGCGCCACATGCGCGGGCTGGATGAGAAGATCTGGAAGGTATTGGCGCCCAACTCCGCCGCATGCAGCGCGGCGTTTTCGAGAGACGCGGCGGTCGAGGTGTGGATGCCCAGTCGCCTTATAGCTTTCCTTCCTTCTTCAGCCACGCTCGGAAGGACAACAAGCGTGGCAGCGACTCTCTATCTTTGCGCCGATTCGCAGCTTCCTTGCTTGCCACAATGTCGTCAATATGAGCAACAGGAAAGCCGTGAGGCTCCACGTGTCGCATCCACGCGTCCTCAAACCTCTCGATTCCATCGGGAGCAAACACTAAGTCCAGGTCGAACGGCCCGTTTCTAAGTTGAATGAAATCCTTTCCCCGGCGAATCTCCTGCGTTTGCTCTTCGGTGAGACGGAATCCGAGATCGGATAGAGCGATTGCAAGTTGTTCGCAGTTGGCGGCGTGCTTCTCCACAAACACATCGACATCTTGGGTAGTGTCCGAAAACCCGAGCAGAATCGCGCCGGACTTTCCAAAGAACAGGTACTTCACGCCGTGTCGTTTGAAAGCATCGCGGACATCCTCCGCGTTCCTATATTCAAACCCGGCCATAACCTAACCAATCCGGCACGTTCTGTTCGCACCACTCCCGGTATTCCGCCATGGTGTCGAAGGAACGATATTCGGCGTCATCCAGCACAGGTTTGTAGGTGTGAATGAACGAATTGCGGATGTGCTGTTCCAGCGGCCTGTTTGCCGCGGCTTCAAAATCTTCCCAATCCTCCGGATCGCAGTGCTCCGTGGCCTTCTTCATTTGCTTCTCAGCTTTTCCCGTGTCCATTATGCCAGAGAGTCTCCTTTTTGGGCGTTAATAGACTGCCTAGTCCAAGCACCAGATTCCCAACAGGTCATCGAGGCGAAACCACCCCGAGTGCGATCCCCAGCAGGAGCAAACAGCCGATTGAGTCGGAAGGATGCGATGGGAAACCGCAGCAAGGCCAGAACCCCAGCCCAAAAACCACACCAGTTCCACGACGGTGAAAGCCCTACTGACAACCACAACGACAGTATACGTGGTCGTCCATCACGCTGTTTGGATCAGTCGAGTATATCGTTGCCCTTTTTTTGGGCTTGACAATTTTCAAATCATTCGTATAATACAATTGTTTGATTGAATTAATCGAATGACCGAAACAAAGCAAAAGATCTTGGACACGGCGGAACGGTTGTTCGGCGATCAGGGGTATGCCGCTACGTCGCTGCGGCACATCATCGCCGATGCCGGGGTCAATCTGGCGGCTATCCATTACCACTACGGGTCCAAACAAGAGCTTCTGGATGAAGTGGTTATGCGGAAGGCGGCGCCGGTGAACGCAGAGCGGCTGGCGCTCCTGGACCGGTATGAGGCGGAAGCCGGGCCGGGGCCGCTGGCCGTGGAAAAGGTGCTGGAGGCGTTTCTCGCGCCGACCTTCTCGGTGGCGGATCGAAGCCCGAAGTTCGTCAGGCTGATGGGGCGGATGCATGGCGAGGGCCTGATGCCCATGATCGTGGAACGGCATTTTCAGCCCACGGTGACCCGTTTCATGGAGGCGTTTCACCGGGCTTTGCCGGACCTGCCAGGCGAAGAACTGCTCTGGCGAATCCACTTCATGATTGGGAGCATGGCGCATGCGCTGTTCGGGCCGCCGAACGCCACGCTGGATGCGCGGGGAGTGGTTCAGCGGCTGGTGGCGTTTTTGGGAGCTGGGTTCCGGGCACCGGTTGCGCGAGCGGCGGGAAGCGAGGAGAAGTAGATGAGACTGGCGTGGATTTTCTTCGCGGTGGTGGCTTGGGCGGCGGGGCCGATCCAGTTGAGCTTGAAGCGCGCGGTGGAAGTGGCGGTGTCGCCCGAGGGCAACACCAGCATCCAGCTTTCGGGAGAGGCGCTGAAACAGGCGCAATCGCGGTCGGCGCAGGCGCGCGCGGCGCTGCTGCCGGATCTCGAAGCTTCGATGACCGAACGAAGCCAGACGGAAAGCCTGGCGGCCATGGGGATCAAGATCGTGGTGCCTATTCCGAACTTCCAGTTCCCCACCTTCGTCGGCCCCTTCACCACCATGGACGCGCGCGCCACGGTTACCCAGAGCGTGTTCGACTTCAGCTCGATTAGGCGCTTCCAGGCGTCCAAGGTGGGGGTTTCGTCGGCCCGCTCGGACGTCGACAGCACGGAGGAGCAGGTGGCGGCGCAGGTGGCACGGGCCTACCTGGCAGCGGTCCGCGCGGATGCCGACGTGGAAAGCGCGCAATCCGACGTGACGCTGGCCGAGGCGGTGTTGAAGCAGGCGGAGAACCAGAAGGCGGCGGGCACGGGAACCGGCATCGAGATTACGCGCGCGAAAGTGCAGCTTGCCAACGACCGCCAGCGGCTGCTGGTGGCCGGAAACCAGCGGACCAGCGCGCGGTTGCAACTCATGCGCGTCATGGGGCTGCGGCTCGATACCGAATTGGAATTGACCGACAAACTGGCATACGTTCCGGTGGACGCCGTCACCATCGAGCAGGCCAAGGCGCAGGCGCTGAAGGAGCGGCCTGACCTCAGGGCGCAGCAGGAGCGGGAAGCCAACGCGCGCATGGCGGCCAGCGCCACCAAAATGGAGCGGCTGCCATCGGTCGAGGCATTCGGCGATTACGGCTCCATCGGCACGGGCTTCGACAGCGCGCTGCCGACGCGCACGTATGGCGTCTCGCTGCGGGTGCCGGTATTCGATGGGGGCCGGCGCGACGCGCGGCGCGCGGAATCGGCGTCGCAATATCGCTCCGAGAAGGTGCGGACCAACGATTTGAAGGAGCAGATCGAGCTGGATGTGCGGCTGGCGCTGGACGGCTTGGAATCGGCGGAGCAGCAGGTGCAAGTAGCGAAGGAAGGGCTGGAGTTGGCCGACAATGAGCTGACGCAGGCGCGGCGGCGGTACGACGCGGGAGTGGCCATCGGCGTGGAAGTGACCGACGCGCAAACGCGCCTCGAGCGCGCGCGCGATAACCAGACGGAGGCGCTGTACAACTACAACGTGGCGCGGATCGATCTGGCGCAGGCGACGGGCAAGGTCAGGAGCATGGTGCAGTGATGAAGCGAATCATTGTGGTTCTCATAGTGCTGGCGGCGGCAGGGGTGGCGGCAGTGTACGTGTACCGCGGGATGGGTAGTAACGCGACTGGCCGCATCGTGGTCTCCGGAAACATCGAGTTGACGGAAGTCAACATCGCGTTCAAGACCGCCGGGCGACTGATCGAGCGCACGGTGGATGAAGGCGACGGCGTCAAGAAGGCGCAAGTTATCGCGCGGCTCGACCGCGACCAATTGATGGCGGAGCGCGAGCGTGAGGCCGCGGGGCTCGAATCGGCCCAGACGCAACTGGCGCAGTCGGAGACGTCGCTCGAGTGGGAGAAGGCCAACCTGGCGGCCGACATCGAGCAGCGGCAGGCCGACCTGGCGTCCAACGAGGCGCGGCTGGCGGAACTGAACAACGGCGCGCGACCGCAGGAAAAGCTCGACGCCCGAGCCGCGGTGGACTCGGCGCAATCGGAACTCGACCGCGCCAAGCGGGATTGGGACCGTTCCCAGACGTTGTACAAGAACGACGACATTTCCACGGCGCAGTTCGACCAGTACCGCAACCGCTGGGAGAGCGCCGAGGCCGCGCTGAAATCGGCCACGGAGCGCGAAGCGCTGGTGCTGGCCGGGCCGCGCGTGGAGGTGATCAAAGCGCAGGAGGGGCAGGTGGAGCGGACGCGCGCCGCGGTAAAGATGGCGGAGGCGAACGCGCTCGAAATGAAGCGGCGCGAACAGGATCTGGCCACGCGGCGAGCGGAGATTGCGCGCGCCAGGGCGAGCCTCGCGCTGATCGATTCGCAGCTTGCCGACACCATCGCCATCTCGCCGGTGGACGGCGTGGTGCTGGTGAAAGCGGCGGACGTGGGCGAGGTGCTGGCGCCGGGAACCACGGTGGTGACGGTGGGGGACATCGACCATCCCTGGCTGCGCGGGTACGTCAACGAGACCGACCTGGGAAAGGTAAAGCTCGGCGCCATGGCCAAGGTGACCACCGATTCGTATCCGGGGAAGGTTTATCCGGGGCGCGTGACGTTTATCTCCTCGGAGGCGGAGTTCACTCCCAAGCAGATCCAGACAGAGCAGGAGCGCGTGAAGCTGGTCTACCGCATCAAGATCGAGATGGACAATCCGCGGCGCGAGCTGAAGTCGAACATGCCGGCGGACGCGGAGATCGTTCTGGACTGAGGGATGGAGCCGATCATCGAGACGCGCGACCTGACCCGGCGCTTCGGCGCGCTGACGGCCGTCGACCGGCTCAACCTCACGGTGGCGGAGGGCGAGATCTTCGGGCTGGTGGGGCCGGACGGGGCGGGGAAGACCACCACTCTGCGCATGCTCTGCGGGCTGATCGATCCGACCGAGGGCAGCGCGCGCGTGGCGGGCTACGATGTGCTGCGCGAATCGCGCGCGGTCAAGGACCAGATCGGATACATGGCGCAGCGTTTCGGACTGTACGGCGATCTGACCGTGCAGGAAAACATGAATTTCTACGCGGACCTGTTCGGCGTCACCGGCGCCCAGCGGGAGACACTCACCGCCCAACTGTTGCGCATGACCCGCATGGAGCCGTTCCGAAACCGGCAAGGCGGGCAGCTTTCGGGCGGCATGAAACAGAAGCTGGCACTGATGTGCACGCTGCTGCATCGCCCGCGAATTCTCTTTCTGGACGAGCCGACCAACGGCGTGGACCCGGTTTCGCGGCGCGATTTCTGGGCCATTCTGTATCAACTGCTGAAGGACGGAATCACCATCTTCATGACCACCGCGTATCTGGACGAAGCCGAGCGGTGCAACCGCGTGGGGCTGATGCATAAGGGCAAGCTGATCCGCTGCGCTCCGCCGGACGCCATGAAGCGGGAGACCGGAACGGCGAACATGGAGGGGGCGTTCATCAAGAGCATCCACGAAGTGGAGGCGCGCGCATGAACGGGAACGGCTGGGCGGTGGAGATGGAGGACCTGGTGAAGGCCTTCGGTTCGTTCGTCGCGGTGGACCATGTCTCGATGCAGGTGCGGAAAGGCGAGATCCTGGGGTTCCTGGGGCCGAACGGAGCGGGGAAATCGACCACCATCCGGATGCTGTGCGGGCTGTTGACGCCGACCTCGGGGCGCGCGCACGTCAACGGTTTCGACGTGGGGACCCAGCCCGAGGAAATCCGCCGGAGCATCGGGTACATGTCGCAGAGGTTTTCGCTGTACGACGATCTGACGGTGGAAGAGAACATCGACTTCTTCTCCGGGATGTACGGCGTGCCACGGGAGCGGCGCGCGGCGCGCAAGGATTACGTGCTCCGCATGGCCAACCTCGAGGAGCGGCGGCGGGCTCTGACGCGCACGCTGGCGGGGGGCTGGAAGCAGCGGCTGGCGCTGGGTTGCGCCATCCTGCACGATCCACCGGTTCTGTTCCTGGACGAGCCGACTTCGGGTGTGGACCCTATCGCGCGAGGAGCGTTCTGGGGCTTGATCCACGATCTCGCCGAAACGGACCACACCATTTTCGTGAGCACGCATTACATGGACGAGGCCGAATACTGCGGCCGCCTGGCGTTGATGTACCGCGGCAAGGTGATCGCGCTGGGGTCGCCGGCGGAGTTGAAGCGGGGCCTCACCTCTCACAGCCTGCTGGATCTGGATTCGTCGGAGCCGCTGGAGACCATGCGCGCGCTGGAAAGCGTGACGGGGGTGCTCGACGTAGCCGTGTTCGGTGGCGGCCTGCACGTGACAGTGGACGATGCGGAGGCGACCAGCGCGCGTGTACGGGAAGCGCTGGCGGGGAAGGGAATCGAAGTGAAGCGGCTGGAGCGGATCGAGCCATCGATGGAGGACGTCTTCGTGGCCATGATCGAGGCCGAGGAGCGGATGGCGGCATGAGCTACCGGCGCTTGCGGGCCATCTTCGTCAAGGAGCTGCACCACATCACGCGCGATGCGCGCAGCCTGGCGCTGGCGCTGGTGATGCCGGTGATGATGCTGCTGCTGTTCGGCTTCGCACTGAGCCTGGACGTGGACCGCATCCCCACGCTGGTCTACGATCAGGACCAGACCGAGGCCAGCCGCGACCTGATCCGGCAGTTCCAGGGGTCGCGGTTCTTCGAAATCCGCGGTTTTGTGGACGGCTACGCCCCGATCGAACGCGAGATCGACCGCAGCACCATCCTGATGGCCGTGGTGATTCCGCGCAGGTACTCGCAAAACGTGGGCGAGGCGCGCGAGGCGCCGGTGCAGATCCTGCTGGACGGGAGCGATTCGAACACGGCTTCCATCGCGCTGGGGTACGCGGAAACGGTGGTGCAGGACTACTCGCTGGAGCTGCGCACGGACATGATGAACCGGCGCGGCGGCGAGCATACGGCGCCGCCGGTGGATGCGCGGCTGCGGGTCTGGTACAACAGCTCGCTCGAATCGAAAAACTACGTAGTGCCGGGGCTGATCGCGGTGATTCTCATGATCATCGCGGCGCTGCTCACCTCCCTTACCATCGCGCGCGAGTGGGAGATGGGAACCATGGAGCAGTTGCTTTCGACGCCGCTGCGGCCCGCGGAGATGGTGCTGGGCAAGATGCTGGCGTACTTCGTGGTGGGGCTGGCGGACTCCGCCATCGCCGTCCTGGTGGGGGTGTTCGTGTTCCAGGTGCCGTTCCGCGGCAGCGTGCCGATGCTGGTGGTTTCGACCTGCGTATTTCTGTTCGGCGCGCTGTTCTGGGGCATTTTCGTTTCGGCAGCGGCGAGAACGCAGCAGAAGGCTTATCAAATCAGCATGCTGACCTCGTTTCTGCCGGCCTACCTGCTTTCCGGGTTTGTGTGGTCGATCGAGAATATGCCGAAAGTGATTCAGGCGATCACGCGCGCCGTCCCGGCCCGTTATTTCGTGACGATTCTGAAAGGCGTGTTTCTCAAAGGCGCGGGCTTCCGGCTGCTGTGGGGCGAACTGGGGTTCCTGGCGCTGTACGCCGCCATCGTTTTTCTTCTGGCGACGCGCAAACTGAAACAGAAGCTGGCGTGAACTATGTGGGAACGGATTCGAGTCATGCTGCGGAAGGAATTCATCCAGGCGCTGCGCGAGCCGCGCATGCGGCTGCTGCTGTTCCTGCCGCCGATTTTGCAGTGCATCATATTCGGTTATGCGGTGAACCTGGATGTGGACCACGCGCACATCGCGTGGATGGACATGGACCGCACGCCGGAGAGCCGCGATCTGCGGGAGCAGTTCGAAAGCTCGGGACGCTTCGACGTGGTGGCGATGCCGCGCAATGAAGAAGAGGTGCACCAGGCGCTCGACAGCAGCCAGGCGCAAGCCGTGGTGCGGGTGTTGCCGGGGTTCGCGCGCGACCTGGCGCGCGGCCGCGGCGCCGGGGTACAGGTGCTGGTGGACGGCACCAATTCCAACACGGCATCGCTGATTGTGAGTTACGGAGGTCAGATCATCGCCGGGTATTCAAACGGCGCGATGGGGCGCCAGCAGAACCGGCGGGTGCTGACGCGGAGTCCCGGCTCGGCGGTGAATGCGTCGGTGCCGGAGGTGACGGCGCGCAGCCGCGTGTGGTTCAACCCCGACCTTTACAGCCGCAACTACTTCGTGCCGGGCGTGGTGGCCAACATCATTATGATGGTGACCCTGATGCTGACGTCGCTGGCGATTGTGCGGGAAAAAGAGATCGGCACCATGGAGCAGTTGATGGTGACGCCGCTGCGGCCCATCGAGCTGATGCTGGGTAAGACGCTGCCGTTCGCGGTGGTGGGACTGGTGGACATGGCCCTCATCACGGCGGCGGCGCTGGTGGTCTTCCACGTTCCCTTCCGCGGCAGTTTCCTGTTGATGCTGTTGTGCGCGGTGCTGTTCCTGATGACATCGCTGGGGGCGGGGCTGTTACTTTCGACGATTTCGCACACGCAGCAGCAGGCCATGATGGCGTCGTTCTTCTTTTCGACGCCGGCGTTCATGCTCAGCGGGTTCGCATTTCCCATTCGCAATATGCCGCTGGCGGTGCAGTATTTCACGTACCTGAACCCGCTGCGCTACTTCACCGAGATCGTGCGCGGAATCTTCCTGAAGGGTGTGGGCGTTTCGGTGCTATGGCCGCAAATGGCGTGTCTGGCGGTATACGGCGTGGCCATGCTGACTCTGAGCGCGCTGCGGTTCCACAAGACGCTGGATTAGGGGGGGTGGCCGCAACACGGTTCATTTGAGCGGTGGAGTCCCCGCAAAGGCGATACTATTCAATTCATATGAACAATGGCTACCGAACTGGCAGGGATGTCGTTTCAGGCCGCCTCTACCACTACGAGAAATTCTGTTCCGAATGGCTTGAGAGTACCCTCCGCAACAAACAGATCTACTGCTGTGATCCATCCAAGTTGAATGATCCATGGGATTGCCGGGTATGGTTTGACTACACGCCCATGCTGAGAGACGCCTTAGAGCGTGAGAAGATGCTCGCATTCTACAGGAAGGCACTCCCGCCCGAGACGCTCAATCACCCATTGCGCCCTATCTACGAGGATCGTATTCGCAACAGCGACGAAGAGCTCATAAAATTCGTTGAGCAGTCTTCCGGGTTTCTCACAGAGCAGCTTCAACAGCGCCGTATTTATTGCCTCACGCCCGACCCTCTATCCACCTTGATGTGGTCGCATTATGGTGGCGACCACACAGGTATCTGCCTCGAATTCCATGTCGGGAATCATCTGTTTTTGACTGCTCTTGGGGTTCAGTATCGAGAAAAGTATCCGGCTTTTGTGCTCACACAAATGGACACCACAAGCGTGATGGACGTCATGTTAACGAAGGCTAAATGCTGGGAATACGAGCAGGAATACCGTCTTATTGGAAGTCCGAAACTTCGGGACGGCTTGCCCCTCAAGTTGAATGGCGACTTTCTCAAACTGCCGGATCGCTCTCTGTTGTCCGTCATAGTTGGGTGCAACGGTGACTACAAGGGCGTCAAAAAGATTGTGGATGCAGCCGCACCGGAAGTCCGTGTCATCCAAATCAGGCGTGCACCAAACCAATACAATCTGATGATGGGCCTGCCGTGAAGGCTACTCATTTGGGGCGGGAAGAAACGGGATGAAAACTGGCTAAGAACCAGCGGCCAGAACGGGCCGACGAAGACGTTATTGTGTTTGTTTGCAATCGAAGCCATCTTGGGAGGATGCCCTTCATTCCTCATGTGAGACGCCGTTCCGGCAATCGTGGCTGGTGGGTTCTGGGGCGGGTCGTCGGGCACTCGGAAACTGGCCCAAAACGCGTTCGGGGAGACTCAGTCCTCAGCGCCGAAAGTCGGCTTAACCAGCAGCTTCCGTATGACCTTTGGCAGGCGGAGAAGAACCGCAAGTTGCTCCGCACGGCGAAATTGTCTGCGGCCTGATGTTTCAGGCCGCTCACCCCCCGCCTTCCCGAAGGTGTTTCAGAGCCGCTTCAACGGCGGCTTTGAGCGGCGCCAGATCGTCCTCAATCGTCAACCAAACGCGAACGATGTCGATTCTGTCGTATTCGTGCCGCAGGAAATTTCCTATGGCGCGCAATTGGGGCCAGGGAATAGCGGGGCACAGTTCCTCAGCCGCGCCACCGAGTTTCCTTGCCGCCTCGCTGATCCGTTCCAGACAGCGCTCTACCGCATTGGTGGTCTTGAGGTCCTCTGTGAAAGCCGTCAAATCCATGCCCGCCGTGAATTCTTCGATCAGGACGATGTCTTCCAAGATGTCTTCGAATCGCTGAGTGGGGTCTTTAGAAGGCACGCACGGCCTCGGCCTCTACGGTTCTCCGAACACGCGGCTTGAGCGTTCCCTCCTCGATCAGATCCACCGGTTGCCCAAGCAATTCCGAGAGTTGAATCTCGATGCCCGCCACATCCAGAAGCGATATGCGGCGGGTTCGATCGAAAGCGGCCAGCAAGTCAACGTCGGAATCCGGGCGGCCATCGCCGCGCGCCGTTGAGCCGAACAGCGACAGGTGCACAACGCCGACAGCTTTTAGAGTCGGTTCATGAGCGCGCAGCGTAGCCAGGACCTGCTCGCAGTTCATAAGTCCATTCTTACTCGATGTTTTTATCTGGTCAAGGAGGTCTTTAAGAACGGCTACACTCCGATCTGGCAGGCGGAGAAAAACCGGGGGCACGTGCGCTGCCCCTTGCCGCCCTTTGACCCACGCCCCAGCACCGCCTACACTGAAAGCGAAGTCGAATCCCAGGAGTGCCAGATACCATGACCGTCACCGTCAGAAACAAGACTCCCCTCACCGTGCCGGATCAGGTACGGCGCAGGGCGGGCTTTAAACCCGGCGACAAGGTCGAATTCAGGGTCTCCGGCCATCCTGCCGAAGCCACCGCTTACCCATGACTCCGACGACACCCTGACACCCGCCATGCTGACTCTGAGCGCGCTGCGGTTCCACAAGACGCTGGATTAGACCGAGCCAGCTTGCCCTGGCTTGGGAGGAATTCGCCGGCGTGCGTACCCTTGCCGCGCTGGTGTGATAGATTCGTACATCGAGCTGAAATCCGAAATCCCCGGAGGGTCCGATGAGAAGATGCCTGGCGTCCTGTTTCCTGGTCGCGATGCTGCCGTTTGCCGGCCCGGTCTTCGCGCAGACCAAGGCCAAAGCGCAAAATGTCCCCGAAATCCCGTACGAGTCGGTGGCGAACTTCCTGAAACTCCCAACTGGCCTGTATTTGGGCGAAGCCATGGGTGTGGCGACCAACTCCAAGGGACATGTCTTCGTCTTCACCCGCAGCGCTAACACACGCCTGTTCGAGTTCGATCAGAACGGCAACTACGTCCGGGAGATCGGCGAGGGGAACTACGGCTTCGAGTTCGCGCACTCGGTGCGTGTCGATTCCGAGGACAACATCTGGGCCGTCGACGAGGGAACGAACATGGTCATCAAGTTCAATCCCGCGGGACGGATCGTGATGGTGCTCGGCCGCAGACCGGAAGCCGTTGCGGGGGCGGTCGCGACCTCCACTGGCCCGACGCCGCCGGCTGAGAAGTACCTGCTCGGCCGCCCGACGGATGTCGGCTGGGACCCACAGGGCAACATTTTTGTCTCCGACGGATACACCAATCACCGGGTGGTGAAGTACGACAAGAACGGCAGGTTCATCAGGCAGGTGGGCAGTGAGAGACCGGGTTCGGAACCCAGCCAGTTCAACACGCCGCACGGTCTGGCGGTGGATGCGCAGGGCAATGTGTACGTAGCCGACCGCGCCAACCGCCGGATTCAGGTTTTCGATAACAATCTGGTGCTCAGGGCAATCTACGATAACATCGGCAATTCCTGGACCGTTTGCGTTTCGCCCGGCCCGCACCAGTACCTGTTCACTTCCAACTCCAACCCCAACGGCAATGCCCCGGGGACGTGGGACATTACCGGCGAAATCTACAAGATGGAATTGGACGGGACAATCGTCGGCAGGTTCGGCCATGCCGGCAAGGAACTGGGAGGTTTCCAGGTTGTTCACATGCTCGATTGTCGCAATCCGAACGAGGTGATTGTCGCGGAAATCGAGTCCTGGCGAGTACAGAAACTCCTCTTGAAACCGTTGCCGGCGGGGACCGCGGGCGCCAGATAGGGAGGCTTGTGATGAGACGATATTTCCAGATTTCGCTCGCCGCGACGCTGCTGGCCGGTATCCCGGCCGTCGCCCAGTTTTTCATCCCGGAGATCGCCTTCGATTCCGCCGCCAATCCGCTCAAGCTCCCGGACAACATTCATCTAGGCGAAGTGGCCGGTGTAGCGACGAACTCCAGGGGAGATGTTTTTGTTTACACCCGGACGGGTCATCCGACCATCTCAATCGGCACTGCGCGGCCGTTCGCCCACGGAGGCTCGCGGCTGTTCCAGTTTGATCGAAGCGGAAAATTCGTTCGGGAGATAGGACAGGATTCGTACGCATTCCTCGTCGCTCAACAGGTGCGAATCGATCCGCAGGACAACATCTGGATTGTCGATCAGATGTCGAACATGGTTATCAAGTTCGACCCGAACGGGCGAGTTCAAATGTTGTTGGGCAGAAAGGAGGAGGCGGAGCGGGTCCCAGCTTTGCCGCTCACACCGCAGGCCCCTGCCGGTGCTTCCGGAGGACGGGGCCGTGGAGCCGGTCCTGCGCCCGACGCCGAGGGTCCGCCCGCAGGCGGGGGCCGTGGACTTCCTGGCGCGGGAGCTCAGAGCGATATTTTTCAACGGCCCACCGACGTGGCATGGGACACGGCTGGAAACATTTATGTGGCCGATGGCTACGGCAACGCCGGGGTGGCCAAGTTCGACAAGAACGGCAAATTTATCAAGTCCTGGGGTTCCAAAGGGGTAGAGCCAGGTCAGTTCAACACGCCGCACGGTATCGCGCTCGATGCACAAGGCAATGTGTACGTCGCTGACGCCGGAAACAGGAGAATTCAAGTCTTCGACAGCGAGGGGACCTACAAGACGCAGTTTCTGAATGAGGGGACTCCCTCGGCGATTTGCATCACGCCGGGACCTCGTCAATACCTTTACAGTTCAAACTCAAACCCTCCTGAAGATATCGATTTGAATGGCGAGATTTACAAGATGGAGTTGAACGGGCGAATTGTCGGCAGGTTCGGCAGAGCGGGGAAGCTACCCAAGGAGTTCGGGACCGTCAATGCCATCGATTGCCGCAGCGATAGCGAATTCTATGTGGGGGAGATCGGCAACTGGAGAGTGCAGAAACTTACCCTGCATCCGAATTAGCGGCACCCAGCGGACGGTGTTCCTCGATTATCCTTCAGATTCGATCCACTTCACAGCAAAGGCGGTCAGGCGCTCCGGCGAAAGGCGGCCCGAGGGCGGGGGCGGCTGCGCCCCGATGACCAGCACCCGGTCCAGGTCTTCGCCGGTCAGCAAAGTCAGCGTCCGGTCCTGGTAGGCAGTCATTCGCTGCGCCGCCAGATACACGTATTCGGACAGCATCAGGGCGTCCACCAGCGTTCCCGCCGGATCGTCCGCGTCGGGGGTGGGATTGGATCGCTGCTGGTCCTCGAACAGCACCAAACTGCTGAACGGCTTCAACTTCTGGCGCATGCCGAAGCGCGCCAGGAGCACCTGCGGCTGGGCCCGCCGCAACGCCTCCGACGCGCCCCATTGCACGAACGAACTCGGAAACACGAGCGATCCGTTGCCGCTCAGCAGCAAGCCCCGCACGAACTCGCGCACCCGCGGCTCGCGCGCGATGGCAGCGGGCAACTCGCGCCGGATGTCCAAGCGCCTCAGCTCGTCGTTGGTCGAATCCAGCGACTTGAGGTCGCGCTGCACCGTGTTCAACCGCTTCAGAAACTCCCTTCGCAGGGGTTCGAGCGCCGCCCACGACAGAGCGGTTTCGTCCGGCGCACTGGCCGCCTCCGTGAACCGCGAATCGCACTCGAAGATCCAGGTGCTTTCGACGTCTTCGATCCCGGCCGGGCGCTTCCGTGCCAGGAGCGCTGACACCAGGGTCCCGAGCGCCGCGCCGAACGGAGTCTCGAGCGGGATCCATGTCCCCAGCCGGGCGAGCGCCGGCCAAAGCGGGTCCTTCGACGCCGGCAGACCAGCGGGGAGGATCGAGGCGACCAGGCGCGGAACCGGTTGGAGGGCGCCTGATGGAGCCATGCTCACGTCGATCTTCGCGAATGCCTTTTCGACCTCGGTCCGCCACTTCGAATAGTACGGCGACCGTGCGAGAATGCCCGTGTCGGTGACGGACATGCCCCGCGTGCCGGGTTCCCAGCGCGGAAGATCCATCTTCGCCTCGAGCTCCACGATGGGCTGGAACAGTTGCTCGAATTCGCGGGCGGGCAGCCGTACCAGCCAGTCAAGCTGAGCCTGCAACCGCCGCTGCTCGGCGGGGAACAACAGGTCCCACTGTGCCAGTTGGTCATTGAGCGACGGGCCGAAGGAGCGGGGAAGCCGCGCGATCAGGTCGTGAGCCGCCGGCCGTGCGTTCTCACCCATGGAATTCCGCCAGGACGGAGCCCATCGACTTCTCGCACTCGAAGCCCATCCAATTCGCGATGGACGGCGCCATGTCCACCTGCCGCACCACACGCTCGACGATCTGGGGCTTCTTCACGCTCGTGCCCAGCACCATGCTCCACGCCATCCGGCAGCACTCGGTATCGGTGCGGTGGTTGAAGAACCCGTTGGTGCCCGATCCGTCGGGATCGCGGCCGAACTCGTTCATGATCACCATCGACGTCGTGGCGCTCAATTCCGGGTCGCTCTGGATGAACTGCCACATCCGTTGGCACAACTCGTCGGCCCGGCGGATGCCGCCCAAGTGAAGAGAGTACGACCCGGAGTGGGCGACCTCCATGTCCGAGAAGTTGACCATCAGCATGGCCGGCGCCAGACGCTGCAACACTTCGCGGGCGACCAGGAACGTCAGCTCGTCGCCGCTGGTGGGAGCGTTAGGGCCGTGGATGAAGTTCGCCAGCGCGGTAACGAACGTCTGTTTCACCTGCGGGTTCTGGAACGCCGAGGCGGACGGCACGCCAAATCCGATGCGCTCATAGTCCGACTCCAGCACGGCCGTCATCTCCTGGAGAATCTGCTCCCGTTCGAGACGCTGGCGCGAGGTCTGGCCGTTGATGATGCGCTCCACCGCCTCTACCATCAACTGTTTGGAGAGAATGACGTTCACTCCGGGGCTGATGTTGGCGGTGAGCTGCTTGTTGCTGGTCACCACCCAGGTCTGGTCGGCAGTGACATGATTTTGTCGCTGGAGGTAGTGGAACAGCGTGGGGTTCGCCGGTTGCTGCGATCCCCAGTCGTCCACGTGCTGCCAGACTCCGGTGAGCACGCTGGAGATGGTATTGAAGTGCGATGTGACGCCTTCGTTCACCATGAACGGATAGAACAGCGACTGCGGAAGCAGGTCGTTGCACAGGTGCGGGATGTTCGCTATGCCCTGTTCGGAGAAACTCTCCTGACGCCGGATGCCGCCCGTCGTGATCAGCACCAGGCGTTTCGAAGCTCCGGCGGAGCGGGGTGCGCCGGCCGCGAGGACCCTTTGGGCCACGGCCAGCGACACGAGATCGATGAGCTGCCGGCGGGAAACCAGCATAGTCGGCTCCCTGTTAGATCCAGCTTACTAAATCACGAACGGCGGCGCACCCTTGCTTCAAGGCACATGGTCCAGGTGACCGCGGCACAGGGCAAGAGCAACGCCTTGACGGCGCAGAAACAGCAGTTCGCGCGAGCGTTCTTCACGACTGGCGGCAGCAGCTACGTGGCGGCACAGCACGCGGATTACAGTTACGTCGGTAAGCCTGGTTTGACCGCTGGCGCGACAACACCCGCCAAGCCGGGCGAAACCATCCTGATTTACGGGACGGGCTTCGGCCCCACAAACCCGCCGCTTCCTTCCGCTCAACTGGTCACCACGCCCGCCGTGCTGGCGAATTCCGTTCAGGTTACCATTAGGGGCGTGCCAGTACAGCCCCCGATCTACGCTGGTCTTGTTGAGGCGGGGCTTTACCAGTTCAATGTGACTGTCCCGAACGTTCCGGACGGGGATGCCGCTGTGATGGCTCAGATAGGGGGAGTTCAGACACAAACGGGGGTCTTGATCACCGTCCAGCAGTAAGCCGCCGCTCCCTTTACCGCTCCGGGGGATGGATCAGCGGTATCGCCTCGCGCCGGCCGCGTCGATAAACGCGGAAGTCGGCCAGATCCGTGGTAATCACCGGGTATTTCGGGTGCAATTCGCTCAGGCGGATCAAGCAGAGGTCCGCCAGATCCGGTTTGCGATCGGCGTAACGTGCCGCCAGTTCCGCCAAGCGCGAGACATGCTCGGTCAAAACCAATGCGGAACGCGCCAGGCCGTCGCGCAAAAACGCCAGCACCAGAGCGCTGTTGCCAAGGTGGAACACGGTCTCGGCCAGCACGGCTTCACAGGTCAATAGCGGTTCAGTTACCCTTTCAGCGATGCCGACCGCCCATTCATGGTGGTAATCGTTCCGGTTCCCGAACGCCACCAGAAAACCGGTGTCCGCGATCGCCTTCATTTGCGGGAAAAGCCTCTGCGAGACGAGAGGTCCGCCGGTCCGGCAACCGTACCGGCCAGGCGAAGGAACGGACGTCTTGGAACGCTCCGGGCCTTCTCGAGTTCCTCCCGGATGATTCGGCCCTTGGACGCACCCGTCCGGCGCGCGGCCTGGTTCAGCCACTCCGCGAGATCCTCCGGCAGCCGAACGGAAATTGTATTACTCATCTGCTCCGAGTGTAACACAGGCATGGCTTCGCCCGGCCGCCGCCGCTTTGCGCAGTTTTCTCTCTGTCATACTTGAAGTTCTATTTCCATGCCCCCCCCGGAGCCGTTTCTGTCGCGCGCCGCACGCTGGCTGACGTTCGGGTCGGCCGTCTCCATCCTGCTCTCGATCGCGGTTTCCCAGATTCTGCTGGCCCTCGCGCTGGCCGCCCTGCTGGCTTCCGGCGAGAAATTGCGCTTGCCGCGCATCCGGCTGCCGCTCGGGCTATTCATGCTCGGCACCGTGATCGCTCTGGCCTTCTCGGCGGACCCAGCGGCCGGCCTGCCGCAAATCCGCAAGTTCTACGTGTTCCTCGAACTGCTCGTGGTCTTCTCCACTCTGCGCAACCTCGAAGTGGTCCGCTGGCTCTTCCTGAGCTGGGCGGGCGTCGCCAGCCTCACCGCCATCCGCGGGTTCGTCCAGTTCGCCGGCAAGGTGCAGGAGGCTCACCAGGCGGGCCGCGGCTTCTACGATTTCTACGTGGGCGAGCGCATCACAGGTTTCACCAGCCACTGGAACACCTACTCCGCCGAGGAAATGTTCGCCCTCATCATGCTCGGCGCATTCCTGTTCTTCGCGCCCCGCATGCGCCAGCGGTCCTGGGTCTGGCTGTCATGCGCCGGGCTGATCGCCGTGGCCGTGCTGCTCGGGGAGACGCGCGCCATCTGGATCGGCACGGCGGTGGCGGGTCTTTACCTCGTGTGGTTCCGGCGGCGCTGGATGACGCTGCTCGTTCCCGCTGCGATCCTCGTCGCGTTTGTGGTTTCCCCCGCGGCCATCCGCGAGCGCTTCACGTCCATTGTCCGGCCGCAACGGCTCGATTCCAACCAGTTCCGCGTGATTACCTGGCGCACCGGCATCCGTATGATCGAAGCACACCCGTGGCTGGGCCTCGGACCGGAAGGGCCCAAGTACCACTTCCAGGAATGGGTGCCACCCGATGTCCCGCGCCCGCTGCCGGATGGCTGGTACGGGCACCTGCACAACATCTATTTGCAGTACGCCGCCGAGCGTGGCATCCCCACCATGCTGATCATGATGTGGATGCTGATTCAGATTCTGTTCGACTTCTGGAAGGGACTTCGCGCACTGCCGCCCGGCCGCGACGATCGAAGGTTCCTGCTGCACGGTGGCATTGCCGTTGTGTTAGCGGCCATGGCGGAGGGTTTCTTCGAGTACAACCTGGGCGATAGCGAAGTGCTCACCATGTTCCTGGTGGTAGTGGCCTGCGGTTACCTCGCGCTGGAGAAAGATGTCGCGCCCGGCGCCGAGCTGCAAACGCCGGCGTCGATATAGCTGGTAACCCAAGCACCTGTGGGCCATTGGCAACATGGCAGAATTGCCTTGCACAGTGGGCCGCTGGCGGTATACCCGGCCGAAAGGTCAAAAAGGAGATGGTATGAATGTTGCAGCTCCGCAGCGGTAGGCTCCAGAGGGAGACCTCTGGAGTAGACAGGTCACAGGCTGTTCATGTTTCTGAGGCTTTCGACCTCGTAAAGGAGATTAGTCAGACCTGTGGCCGGAGCGCCACCGTAAGGCCGGATCGGACCTTGGATAGGAGAATGGTGACCGCCGCGAAGCCCGTCTACTCCGCTTGGTTCCCAACCAAGAAGAGAAGGAATGGAAACGACACGACACATCGGAATCGATCTGCACCGGAACTGCTTTACCGCCTGCGTCCGGCTGGAGAACGGAAGGAATTACTTGACCGAATGGAAATTGGAACAGTTGCCGAAGTTCGTGGCCAAGCTGCGGCCCAGCGACGAAGTGGCCGTCGAGGTCACAGGCAACACGCGCCTGTTTCACGACGCGGTGGCGCCCCACGTCAGGCGGGTCGTCGCCGTCAACCCGAACCAGTTCAAGGTGATCACGCATTCCGTCAAGAAGACCGACCCCAACGATGCTCGCAACCTGGCGCTGTACCTGGCCAAGGATCTGTTACCGGAGGTGCGCATGAAGGATAAAACGCGCGCCCAGATCGCCAGCCTGACACAGACCCGGGACACGATGGTGAAACTGCGGACGGCGCTGAAGAACAAGATCAACAACATTTTCTCGGCGCACGGGATCAATCTCAGCAAGGAATCGCTGGCCAGCGAGAAAGGCCTGAAAGCCGTGCTGGAAACGCGGATCGACCTGCTGGTGGATCTGGAGGTGAAGATTCTGGTGGAGCAGATCCAGGCCCTCAACAAGAGCATCGCCCAGTTGGAAGGAACCATCAGCCGGGAAAGCCAGAAGCTGGAAGGACACAAGAATCTCACGTCGATCAAGGGGATCGGCAGCCTCAGCGCCGGCATCCTGCTGTCGATCATCGGCGACATCGGCGACTTCGCCGATGAAGGCAAGTTGGCCGCCTATTTCGGCATCGTGCCCCGCATCAGCAACTCGAATGAGACCGAGCACTCCGGCCACATGACCAAACGCGGCACCAAGCTGGGGCGCACCACCTTAGTGCAGTGCGCGCTGATTGCCCAGCGTTACAGCCCGTACCTGAAGAGCTACTACGAAAAGAAGAAAAGCCGCGGCACCGGCAAGGCCATCATCGCCCTGGCTCGTAAGTTTCTGGGAATCATCTACCGAACACTCAGGAACAAGTGGGTGTTCGCAGATTTCCCCAACTTTGTACTGGCGGAGGAAGCGACGGCATGAACCCCAGGACCGCCGCCTACGCCTCCGCTCCGCTCAGCAAGGCTTCGCTTCGGCTCCGGCGGCTCCATGGCCGCTTGAGCCAGGCAAGCCCAAGAATGGGGTTCACTCAGAACCTCGGAGTAGACAAAACATCATAGGAGGAGGAGGAGATAGTCATGAAACTTCGAAGCTTGTTCTGCTCCACACTCGTGTGCGCTCTGGCCCTGGTTGCGAGTCAGTGCAGAAGCAGATCGGTCTCAACCACCTCTGCTTCCGAAATCCCTCACTTGCGGAAGCATGGGACTGCTACCCAACTGATCGTCGACGGCAAGCCGTTCCTGGCGCTGGCGGGAGAACTGCTCAACAACAGCGCCACCAGCGTCGAGAACATGAAGCCGATATGGCCGAAGCTCGTCGAGGCCAAACTGAACACCGTCCTGGCGGGTGTTTCCTGGGACCAGATCGAACCGCAGGAAGGGAAGTTCGACTTCAGTGTGCTGGACGGCGTGATCCAGGGTGCCCGGAGTCACAACCTGCGTCTCGTGCTTCTCTGGTTCGCAAGCTGGAAGAACGGTCTCTCGAGCTACCCGCCCGACTGGCTTAAGAAGGATTTCGAACGCTTCCCGCGCACCCAGATCGCTGGGGGTGAGAGCGTCGAACTGCTCAGCCCATTCAGCGATGCCAATCGGGACGCCGATGCGCGCGCCTTTGCGGCCCTGATGCGGCACGTCAAGGAAGTAGACGGCCGCGCGCACACCGTCATCATGATTCAGGTGGAGAACGAAGTGGGACTGCGGGGAGACTCGCGCGACCGCTCGCCCGCGGCCAATCAGGCCTTCGCGGCGCCGGTGCCGAAGGATCTCATGGACTACCTTCAGCAGCACAAGGATAGCTTGATTCCGGAATTCCGCCAGGTGTGGGAGAAGGCTGGCTTCAAGACCTCCGGGACCTGGGAAGAGGTCTTCGGAAAAGGTGCGGCGGAGCATCAAATCAGGATGACGGATCAGATTTTCATGGCCTGGCACTTTGCGCACTACGTCGGCCGGGTGGCCGAGGCGGGCAAAGCCGAATACCCCATACCGATGTACATGAACGCGGCGCTGTACAGAATCGGGATGGGACCACAACTCGGAAGAGGCCAGACCGGCGGCCAGAGCGGTGCCCCCATGGACTACCTGATGGACGTGTGGAGGGCCGGAGCGCCGGGAATCGATATGCTCTCGCCCGACATTTACGGCGACGGATCCCACTTCGCGCAGTTTTGCGACAGGTACAGCCAATCCGGGAACCCGCTGTTCATACCCGAAACGGGAGGTGCGCGGGAAAGCAAATCCAGAGCCCTCTACGTCTTCGGACGCCACGACGGCATCGGTTTCTCGCCGTTCGGCATCGACAGGGAGGACCGACTGGGTTACGATCCCGATCTTTCCGGCATCTATGACCTCGTCTCCCAACTGGAGCCCCTGATTGTGGAACACCAAGGCGACGGCACCATGTCGGCCGTTCTGATGGAGCCGAACGACCCGCCCCAGAAGATCCGGGTGGGGAATTACACCCTGGAGGTCACGTTCTGGCCCATCCGTTATAAGATGCCCCTGATTATGCCTGGCGAACCACCGCCCCGACCCCCGCCCCCCGCGGCGGCCATTTTCATTGCCACTGGGCCTGACGAGTACTTCGTGGCCGGCAGCGGCGTGAAGGTCACTTTCTCTCCCAATACACCGGGGCCGCCGCGAGCCGGCCTGGGCACCGTGGAAGAGGGCACTTTTGTGAACGGCCGCTGGGTTCCCGGCGTACGGCTCGCGGGGGATGACACCGGCCAGGGGGAGGATCTGTTCGAAACCCAGCGGCATATGGGCATCCAGCGCGTCGCCCTGTACCGCTACCAGTGAGCGTGGGGGCGGCGCCGCCTCTGCCTGCGCGCCAGCGCGGAAAGAGCATCGGTCATTGGGATCCCGATACTTAGCGTATCACTACGCTATGAATTCAGCCACAAAAAAAGAAACTGGCCCTGCCGTTCCATCTGTGTCGCGCTCCCGAAGCAGGGCCGCGGCACGCGCTAGCCGGCGCGCCGCGGTAAACTGTACTACAGGCATGCGAACCATTCTGTGCTGGGCGGGCATCGCCGCGCTGGCGGCGCTCGGTTGGAGCGCCGATAACACAACCCCAGCGAGGAAGACTACGGCCCCGGCCGCCAAGAAGACCGTGACGAAGCCGGCCGCGTCGGCGGCAAAGAAGAGGAAAGCCGCCCCTTCGAAGGCCGGCGTCGCGAAGGGGGCGACGGCCCCCAGAGCCACGGCCTTGCGCCCGGCCCCTTCGAGAACCGGCGTCTCGAAAGGGGCGACGGCTTCCAGAACCACGGCCTCGCACCCCGGCGTTACCAAAGCCGGCCCCAGGACCGCCGCTTCGCGCCGCGGGAAGAAGGGGCCGCCGGCGAAGCGTGTCACGTGGCGCAACCGGCAACTGGCGCCGACGCCCCAGCGGTACAAGGAAATCCAGGAGGCGCTGGCCGCCAAGGGCTACCTGAAACCCGAAGATGCCGATGGTACCTGGAACCAGGCGTCGATGGACGCGCTGAAGAAGTTCCAGGCCGGGCAGAACCTGGATTCCACGGGAAAGATCAATTCATTGTCGTTGATCGCGCTGGGGCTTGGCCCTAAGCGGGAGACGGCGGCGCCCAAGCCTCCCGCTGAAAGTCCGCCGGCGCCATCGCCCGACCGTCAATAGTGATACCGCGCCTGAAGAAAATCGACGCGCGTTTCGCCCACCCTGTAAACCAGGCGGTGCTCCTGCGTGATGCGTCTGGACCAGCACCCCGCCAGCACATACTTCAGCGCTTCGGGCTTGCCGATGCCCTGAAATGGATCGCGCAGCGTGGCCTCCACAAGCTCCAGAACCCGAAGCGCGGCGCGGCGGTCCGTTTTCACCCAGAAGCGGAGGTCCTCGAGAAACTCGCGATGAAAGACGGCGTCGCGCTCAGCGCGCTTCAAGCCCGATCTCCCGCCGCAGCCGTTCGATAGACATCGCCCGGCCCTGCCGCCGTCCCGCCCGGTGCAAGGCCGTCAGGAGCCGCCGCGCATTGCGTGGCGAACGCAGCAGATGGGCCGTTTCCATCAATCCGGCCAATTCCCCCGCCGGCACCAGCGCCACGTCCCTCCGCCCTTTACGGCGAACCAATACCACCTCGTGGTCGTCCGCCACCCGGTCCAGGACGCCAGCGAGGTTTTCGCGCAGGCTCGTATAGGTTGTTTCGAGGGCCATCCGGTGCCTCAATACTATCGTACAGGAATCCTGTACGGCTTGCAACGGGCGGAAGCCCCTACTTCTCCCATCGGTGTTTGAACAACCCCCGTTTCCCAGACCGGGACTTGGAACCCGCGCGCGGTCCGATATTCCGCAGCGGGCGCGCCACCGACGAGCAAGGGTCTCTCCGTCTTGAAGTCGCCCCCTTGTCCTGGGCAGGCTGCTAGAATTCATCTATGCTCGAAACTGTTTTCGACGCGTGGGTTCAGGAAGCCGAAAAGAAGCTTCTAGCTTCCGGTGACGTTCCGCTCGTTGACAGCCAAGAAATCGACATGGCGCACGAACTGTGGGAGCTTGCCCACGACGTGGTGGAGGAGAACCTCGGAGAGTGTTGCTGCTCAATTCCCTCGAATATCGAGCCTGCAATTGAGTTCTTCGAAAACCGCCTGGTTGGCTCCCATTTTGCTCTCTCCGTCCGTTTCGTCATTTTGAACTTTTTATACCGCCTTGCCCACTTCGAGCGTTTCGAATCGAAAACGGCTGCACCAGAGATCTACGGGGTTGCCTGGCCGCATTTCGAACATTTCGTAGGCCTGCACCTCCAGGAGGTCGGCGCGCTCAAAGACCCAAGGGCCGTCCGGTGGGAGATTACAAACGCTTGTGCAATCCACGACTGGGATCTGGCAACAAAGCTGTTAGACCTTCTGAGGTCCTTACGGGCGATTACAGCAGTTGAGTATCGCGTGCTCAAGGGTCAGATGTATGTCTGTTCCGTGGCGGCTCTGAAAAACCAGGAGGAGCCCGACGCGTCTCCGATGACCCAGGAAGAACTCGACTTGGAGTTGGAGAACCCGGATCTGTGGACGTACGGGCTTACGTCACAGGGGAGCCTGGACTGGTGGATTCCGAAGTTGGACCGTGCTCTCTTCCCCCTCCACCGCTTCGATAGCCGCCCGCTTCGGTTGCTGGCGTGGGGCATAAACCTCTCGGATCAAGCGAAATACTCGGAAGAGGAGAGCCTCCGTCTGTCCGATGCCGCGCACGAGTGGGAAATCTCTTTCCAAAAGGACCCTGACCTTCTCGGTCCCTATCGGGCGGCATGCGGCAAGGCCCACTTTCTCACCAAGAACTACCTGAAGGCGGCAGGACAGTTTGAGTACCTGCTCGCACACGCCTCGGGAGTACCGAAGGAGTTCGGGGGGAAAATTCGTTCCAGGCTGTATCAGGATGCCGCTGAATGCTATGAGAAGGCGGGCGATGTTGAGGCGGCACTCCGCCTCTTGGAACGGTGCGCCCATGAGTTTCCCCGGACAAAAGGACTTTGGTTGAAGTTGGCCGCTATGTACCTCTCGTCGCCTCTGGATCTCGACCTCGAAAAGGTTCGGGACTGTATCGGCAAGGAAAGAGACCTTGACTCATCCTTCGGGAAAGATCCGCGAACCGATCTCGCCCTGACGTTAGGGGAGTTGGCCCCAGAGGTCCACCGCGCCACCTTGCGAAAGGCCACGGAACCAAGTCCGGCGGACCTGCAGTTCATGACCGCGGTTGTCTCAAGGCATTGGCCGGCATTCCAGCTCTTGCACAAGGATAGCCAAGAGAAATGGGTTGGTGCGGCGCGGTGGCTCTGGGGCGCCAGTACGCCTCCGGAGGACCGGTCTCTGCTAGGGCGAAAGGTGGCTTGCACCTTCGCCGACGTTGTCGAACGCGAGTTACAGCGGCTTTTTGACCGCTTCCGGCAGGAAAAAGGCAGCATTGTCCTACAAAAGGTGCAGCCTGATTTGAGAAAAGAGAAGTTTCCGAGATACTTGGAAGGATCCCCTCTGACCCTAGGCGAGATGATCGCTGAGATCGATGGAACGCACCGCCTGCCAGAACCTCGATACCCCGATCTGAAAGCATGGCTCCAACGTAACGCTCGTCCGCTGGTCTCGCAAAGCTGGGATAGTAAACGCGCGTGGAGGCTCAATGAGCTGCGCCGCACGTACAGCCACCCCGGCGATGACATCCCGGAACAAGATGCCGTCGAGCTATATGACTTGAGCGTCTGGTTCCTCAATCAGCTTTGCGGGTGACCAAAGAGATTGAGGCGAGTGACTCCGGATTGGATGCCGGGAACGCCTACCCCTGTTTCTCCCCCACCCCCAGCACGGTCTCGAAGTGCGGCGCCTCCTGCTCGCGGAAGACTACGGCCGTCTCTACGTTCTTGAAGCGCGCGGCCTTCAAATACCGCTCGATCTCCAGTTCCGTGAATCCCAACCACAGGTCCGCGTACATCTCCCGCGCCTCTTCGAAGTGGTGCCGGCTCAAATCCAGGATCGCAATTCGCCCGCCCGGCTTCAGAATCCGCCACGCCTCCGCAATCGCCCGTTGCGGATGCGCCGCGTGATGCAGCGCCTGGCTCAGAAACGCCAGGTCCACCGTGCGCGTGCGTATGGGCACAGCTTCGAGATCGCCCAGCCGGTATTCCAGGTTGCCGATGCCGTGCTTGCGCGCCAGGTCCGCGCCAAATTCCACCATCTTCTCGGAATTGTCGATGGCGATCACCTTCCTGGCCCGCTGCGCCATCAACTGCGAGAGGGTTCCCTCGCCCGCCCCCAGGTCCGCAATCACCATCGGCGGCATCAGTTTCAACAGCGCTTCGGCGATCCCTTTCCACGACCGCCCGGGCACGTACTGCCGCCCGAACTTGCCCGCCAGCTCGTCGAAATAGCGCCGCATCTTGTCCTGCCGCTGGCGCATCGCCAGGCGCAGCGCCTGCCGGTCCTCGGCGGCTTCGGGAATTTCGCGGGCGGCTTTGCGCAGCAGGCCCATCAGCTCCGCCGGCGCTTTCAGACGGTAGAAAGCGTTCTTCCCCGCTCGCCGGTCGTCTACCAGGCCCGCCTGCTTCAACTGCGCCAGGTGGGTCGAAATCCGGCTCTGCCCCGTGGCCAGGATCTCTTGCAGCTCGGCCACCGACAGCTCTTCCTGCTCCAGCAGCAAGAGCACCCGCAGCCGGCTCGGGTCCGCCGCCAGCCGCAGGGATTTCAGGATTGACGCCATAATCAAAAAGTTCTAATATCAATGTATCAAGATTTCCAGATGCAAGGGAGCAAACGAATGGGCGTTGCAACGCTGGGCAGCACAACGTTGAATCAGGCCGCCGGATTCAAAGTAGCCGACCTAACGCTCGCCGATTGGGGCCGCAAGGAGATCTCCATCGCCGAGCAGGAAATGCCGGGCCTCATGGCCATCCGCCGCAAGTACGCGAGCGAGCGGCCCCTCGAGGGCGTGCGCATCACCGGCTCGCTGCACATGACCATCCAGACCGCGGTGCTCATCGAGACGCTTGCAGCTCTGGGTGCTTCCGTGCGCTGGGCAAGCTGCAACATCTTCTCCACCCAGGACCACGCCGCCGCGGCCATAGCCGTCACCGGCGTGCCCGTCTTCGCCTGGAAGGGCGAGTCGCTGGAAGACTACTGGTGGTCGACCTACCAGGCCCTCAGCCATCCCGGCGGCCAGGGACCGCAATTGGTGGTGGACGATGGCGGCGACGCCACGCTGCTCATCCACAAGGGCTACGAACTGGAGGAAGGCGGCGGCTGGGTAGAGACACCCTCCGCCAGCCACGAAGAGAAAGTCATCAAGGACCTGCTGAAGCAGATCCACGCGGAGGACCCCCAACGCTGGCACCGGGTCGCGAAGGAATGGCGCGGCGTGTCTGAAGAGACCACCACCGGCGTGCACCGCCTGTACAAGATGCACGAGGCCGGCCAGCTCCTGGTCCCCGCCATCAACGTCAACGACTCCGTCACCAAGTCGAAGTTCGATAACTTGTACGGCTGCCGCGAGTCCCTGGCCGACGGCATCAAGCGCGCCACCGACGTCATGGTGGCCGGCAAAGTCGCGGTGATCTGCGGCTACGGCGACGTGGGCAAGGGCTCCGCGCAATCGCTTCGCGGCATGGGCGCGCGCGTGGTCGTCACCGAAATCGACCCCATCAACGCGCTCCAGGCGGCCATGCAGGGCTTCGAAGTCACCACCGTCGAAGACACGCTGGGCCGGGGCGACATTTACGTCACCTGCACTGGCAACCGCGAAATCATCACGCTGGAGCACATGGCCCGGATGAAGGACCAGGCGATTGTCTGCAATATCGGCCACTTCGACAACGAAATCCAGATGGACCGCCTGAACGCCTCCGCCGCGAAAAAGACCAACATCAAGCCGCAGGTGGATATGTACACCTTCCCCGAGGGCCACAGCATTTTCATCCTGGCCGAAGGCCGCCTGGTCAACCTGGGCTGCGCCACCGGCCATCCCAGCTTCGTCATGAGCAACAGCTTCTCCAACCAGACGCTGGCCCAGATCGATCTCTGGAAGAACCGCGACACATACCAGCCCGGCGTCTACACGCTATCCAAGAAACTGGATGAAGAGGTGGCGCGCCTGCACCTGGAAAAGATCGGCGTGAAGCTCACCACCCTCACGCCCAAGCAGGCCGAGTACCTGGGCGTGCCCGTCGAAGGCCCGTATAAGCCGGACCATTATCGCTATTAGACCGCATGTTAAATTGAAGAACTGTACCGCAGGAGGCCAGCTTGGCAGAAACTCAAAAGTATCTTTTTACGTCGGAATCCGTCACCGAAGGTCATCCGGATAAAATTGCCGACCAGATTTCAGACGCCGTTTTGGACGCGGTCCTGGCGGACGACGCCACCGGCCGCGTGGCGTGCGAAGTGCTGGTCACCACCGGTATTTGCATTGTGGCCGGTGAAATCACCACCAGGACTTACGTGGACGTTCAGCGCATCGCGCGCGGCACCATCGAGTACGTCGGCTACAACGACGCCAGCTACGGGTTCGATTGCCAAACCTGCGGCGTGCTCAACCTGATCCAGTCGCAATCGCCCGACATTTCGATGGGCGTGGACACGGGCGGCGCCGGCGACCAGGGCCTGATGTTCGGCTTTGCCTGCGAAGAAACCGCCGAGCTGATGCCGCTCCCCATCATGATGGCCCACAAACTGGTGCAGCGCCTCTCGGAAGCGCGCCGCCAGGGCATCCTGGAATTCCTCCGGCCCGACGGCAAGAGCCAGGTCTCGGTGGAGTACGTGGATGGCAAGCCCAAGCGTATCGAGGCGGTGGTCATTTCCACGCAGCACAGCCCCGATGTTTCCACCGAGGAACTCCGCCGCGAAGTCAAGAAGCACATCATCGATGCGGTGGTGCCTTCCGGCATGGTGGATTCCCAGACCAAGTATCACATCAACCCGACGGGCCGTTTCGTGGTAGGCGGGCCGCACGGCGATACCGGTCTCACCGGCCGCAAGATCATTGTCGACACCTATGGCGGCATGGGCCGTCACGGCGGCGGCGCTTTCTCCGGAAAGGACCCCACCAAGGTGGACCGCTCGGCTTGCTACATGGCCCGCTACATCGCCAAGAACATTGTGGCCGCGAAGCTGGCGGCCCGCTGCGAAGTGCAGCTTGCCTACGCCATCGGCGTCGCCGAACCGGTATCGGTGTCTGTGAACACCTTCGGCACGGGCGCGATTCCCGACAGCCGGTTCACCCACCTGGTGCGCGAGAATTTCAACTTGACCCCGCGCGCCATCATCGACCACCTGAAGCTGCGCCGCCCCATCTACCGCAAGACCGCCGCTTTCGGCCATTTCGGCCGCACGGAAGACACCTTTACGTGGGAATTCACCGACAAAGCCGAAGCGCTGAAAGACCACGCCGCCGCCCATGCCGGCACTCACGCCGGTTAGTACTGCGGAGGAGACCGCGATCTGCTAACCTGACAGGCCATGAACTCGCTTGGCCGGGATCTGCGCCACGGGGCGCGCCTGCTATGGAAGGCCCCGGGATTCAGCGCAGTTGCCCTGGTGGCACTGGCGCTCGGCATGGGCGCAACCAGCGCCATCTTCAGCGTGGTGGATGCCGTACTGCTGAAGCCGCTGCCGTTTCGCGACCCGCAACGCCTGGTGCTGCTGTGGGAAAGGAATCCCGCTCAGAACCTGGAAAAGATTCTCGTCGCACCCGGCAATTTCCTGGAGTGGCGGAACGAGAGCCGCGCGCTGGAATCGCTGGCCGCGATTCACGACATTTCCATCAACCTGACCGGAGGACCGAACGGCCACATCGATCCGGAAGAACTGCGGGCGGAGCGCGTTTCGGCGAGTCTGTTTTCGCTGCTGGGAGTGCGGCCGGTGGTGGGGCGCGCGTTTCTCCCCGAGGAAGACCAGCCCGGCCGCACGAATTGCGCGCTGCTGAGCTACGCGCTATGGCAGCGGCGGTTCGGCGGGGACCTTTCAATTGCGGGGAAGGCGATCCGGCTGCGTGATCGGAGCTACACGGTAGTAGGCGTGCTGCCGGCCGGTTTTTCGGCGCTGGGTTCCGCGGTGGATGTGTGGATACCGCTGGGGCTCAGCCCCAACGATGCCCGCACCCCGGGGATGCACTTCCTGACCGTGATTGGCCGGTTGAAGCCGGGAGTGGAGATGGACCGTGCTCGAACCGAAATGGACGTCATCGGGAGCCGGCTGGAACATGCCAATCCGGCCCTGGACAGGGGCTGGCGGCCATCGGTGTTTCCGCTTCGGGACGAGCTGGTGGGCCACGTGCAACAGGCGCTGCTGGTATTGATGGCGGCGGTGGGCTTCCTGCTGTTGATGGCCTGCGTGAACGTGGCCAACCTGCTGCTGGCGCGCGGCGCCACGCGGCGAAAGGAGATCGCCATCCGCACCGCGCTGGGTGCGGGCCGCGGCCGGATTGTGGCGCAACTGCTTTCCGAGAGTATGCTGCTGGCGCTGGCGGGTGGGGCGCTGGGAATGGCGCTGGCGCGCGGCGTTGTGGCGCTGGTGGCGCGGCTGGGGCCGGCCAGCATTCCGCGGCTGGCGGAAGCCGGCGTGGACGCCCGGTTGTTTCTGTTCGCGCTGGGCGTGTCGGCGGCGACGGGCATTCTATTTGGCATTGCGCCGGCGATCCAGATCTCGGGCGCCGATCTTAACGCGGCCCTGACGGAGGTCGGCCGCGGCGGCACCACCGGGCGCTCCGCACGAATGGTGCGCAATGCGCTGGTGGTTGCGGAAGTGGCGCTGGCAGTGGTGGTGCTGATCGGCGCGGGGCTGCTGATTCGCAGCTTCGTGAGGCTACGATCGGCCGATCCGGGATTCCGGCCCTCGGGGCTGCTTACCCTGCGGGTGCCGCTGGCGGGAGGCCGGAATGCGGCGCCGGACCGGCGGATCGCCTTCTTCCAGCAGGTGACGGAGCGGGTGGCGGCGCTGCCGGGAGTTCGCGCGGTGGGCGCCGTGAGTGGGCTGCCGCTGACGGGGCTGGGTGGGGGATCGGCCTTCGCGGTAGATGGGCGCCCGGCGCCAGCGCCCGAACAGCGGCCGATCGGGCTGCTGCGGTCGGTCAGTTCCGCATACTTCCGCACCATGGGGATTCCGCTGCTGGCGGGGCGCGTGTTCGCGGACTCGGACACCAGCCAGGCGCCGGCGGTGATCGTCGTGAACCAGACGCTGGCGCGGCGTTTTTGGCTTGGAGCCAATCCCCTTGGCGGACGCCTGGTGGTGGATGCCAACAACGCGCGCGTGGCCGAGATCGTCGGAGTGGTGGGAGACGTGAAGCCGGAGCGGATTGAAAGCCAGGACTGGCCCACCATCTACTGCCCCTACGCGCAGGCGCCCTCCGCAACCATGGTGATGGTGGTGCAGACGGCGGGCCCAGAGGGCGTCCCACCGCTCACGCTGGCCTCCGCGGTGGAACGCGAAGTGCATCAACTCGACCCGGACCAGCCCGTGGCGGACGCGCGCTCCATGGAAGACGTGGTGGATCAGGCCATCGCCGGGGCGCGGTTCAATACGGTGCTTCTCGGCGTTTTCGCGCTGATCGCTTTCGTGCTGGCGGCGGTGGGGATCTACGGCGTAATCTCCTGCGATGTGAGCGAGCGGACGCACGAGATCGGGATTCGAGTGGCGCTGGGCGCGCAGCCGGGCGATGTGCTTAAGCTGGTACTAGGGCAAGGGGCGCGCCTGGCGGGGTATGGAATCGCGGCGGGCCTGGCGGCGGCTTTCGCGCTCACCCGGCTGATGGCCGCGATGCTCTACGGCGTGAAGGCGACAGACGCTTACACGTTCGCGGCGATCCCCGTATTGTTGGGAGCGGTGGCGCTGGCGGCGAGCTATCTGCCCTCGCGGCGTGCCTTGGGGCTTGACCCCGTGACGGCGCTGCGGCACGAATAGGACGCATCATGATCGCACTTCGCAATGTCGAGAAATTCTATGAAGGCGGCTTTGGCCGGAGCTACGTGCTGCGCCGCATCAACCTGGAAATCAGAGAGGGCGAGTTTGTTACCATCATGGGCCCCTCGGGCGCGGGGAAATCGACGCTCCTGAGCATCCTGGGGATGCTGGACGGCGCCTGGACCGGCGAGTTCGAGTTCGTGAACCACCAGGTGCACCGGATGAAGCCGAGGGACCGCGCCGAGCTCAACAAGAAGTACATCGGATTCGTATTCCAGAGCTACCACCTGATCGACAACCTGACGGTTTACGAGAACCTCGACATTCCGCTCTCCTATCGCAACGTGAAAAGTTCCGAGCGCGCCGCGGCGGTGTGCGACACGCTCGACCGGTTCCACATCGTGGGGAAGCGCGACCTTTTTCCGAGCCAGCTTTCGGGCGGCCAGCAGCAGCTCGTGGCGGTGGCGCGGGCGGTGATCGCCACCCCCAAGCTGATTCTGGCGGATGAGCCCACCGGGAACTTGCACTCGAGCCAGGGCAAGGAGATCATGGACCTCTTCAAGAGGCTCAATGAAGAGGGGACGACCATCGTGCAAGTGACTCACTCGGAGACCAATGCGGCTTACGGACACCGGGTGATTCAGCTTGCGGACGGGTGGATAGTGGGAGAAGGCGCATCAGGCGGGGGTGCGAAGGCGTAGGGATTCCGCCATGCGCCGCCCCTTATGTCAGGCCTTCTCGCCGACAGGTTCCGGCTTCCCTTCCGTGAACCGGTAGCCGATGTGGCTGTCGGTCAGCAGATATGCGGGTTCGGCCGGGTCCTCTTCGAGTTTCTTGCGTAACTGGCGAACGAAAGTCCGCAGATATTCCAGCTCGCCGCCGTATTCCGGTCCCCAAACTGCGTGCAGAAGACGCGCGTGCGTAATCGGCAGGCCCGCATGTGCCATGAGATAACGCAGCAGGTCGAACTCTTTGGGAGTAAGATGAACCGGCTCGCCGGCCTTGCGGACCAGCCTGCGAGCGGGGTCAAGCTCGATATTCCCAATTCGGATTTCCGCGTCGGGATCGACATGCGAAGCCGACGAACGCCGCACCGCGGCCCGGATGCGCGCCGCCAGCTCGCGGATGTTGAATGGCTTGGTGATGTAATCGTCCGCGCCGGCGTCCAGCGCCGCGACCTTGTCTTCCTCGCTGTCGCGCACCGTCAGCATGAGAATCCCCAGGCGCGGCAGGCTCCTCCGCATCTCGCGGCACGCCCGGATGCCTCCGATTCCCGGCATGTTGATGTCCAGAAGCACGACATCGTACTTCTCTTCATGCACAAGCTGCAGAGCCTCTTCGCCGTTCGAGGCATCGTCCACATTGAACCCCATGCCGTGGAGTGTGTTGTGCAACGCGCGCCGAATGGAACTCTCATCGTCAACAATCAGAATTTTGCCGTGCGACGGCATCGACTTGCCTCCTTGAGCCGCGGGGCAATGCGAAGTAGAACGTCGTACCCGTGCGTTCTTCGCTCACCACCCAGGTTCGGCCCCCATGGGCTTCCGCGGCCTTCTTTGCGATCGACAGGCCCAACCCCGTTCCCGGCGCCCGGTGCCGCGTTTCCTCGGCGCGATAGAATCGCTCGAAGATCCGCTCCCGCTCGGCGGGCCGGATCGGCGGGCCCTCATTGTGTATGGCAATGATAACCTCTCCCAGGCTTTCTTCGGCGGCGACGGAGATGGGAGATCCCGGCGTCGAATACCGCAACGCGTTATCGATGAACTGCTCCAGCGCGGCCAGCAGGATCTTGCGGTCGCCGTAGACCTCCAGGTCCGATGCGCCATCGGACACTTCCAGGCGCCTGCCGTGAAGCTGTTCGCTATATCGCGCCAGGACGTCTTCGATCAGCGTGAGCACGGATACGCGCTCACGCCTGAGGCTTACTTCCGCGGCATCGATCTTCGCCATCTGCAGGAGCTCGGAGGTCAGACGGCTCAGATACTCCGCCTGCTCGTCGATAAGAGCGGCCAGTTCAACGTCATCGGCCGAGAGGCGCCCGGCTTCCAGAAGTCCCGAGCTGGCCGTCAGTATCGCCGTCAGGGGCGTCTTGAACGCATGGGCCAGCGCATCCAGAACCGCCGTTCGAAGCTGTTCGGTCTGGTGCGCCGCTTCGGCCCGGCTCTCTTTTTCGAAGGAACGCGCGCGCTCCAGCGCAATGGCGGCCACCGATGCAATCGGTTCAATTGTGAGCCGGCCGATTTCCGGGCCACGGATCGCGATGGCTCCGACGGGCTTCGACCCCAAGCGCAGCACGTGCGCCCGCGTGTGCGTGCCGGCGCCTTCCACAGTGCTGTCCTTGACATAGGCGTCGCGCGCCAGTTGTTCGAGACCGTCCGCTCCCGAACCGGTAGCATCCAGGCGCGCCAGCGAGGCGTCGAACAGGACCACGGCTTCCGTCCGGAAGATCTCCCGAATGAGGGACACGACCTGCGGCCCGATCCTCTGGCGGCGATCGAGATAGAGAACACGGCGGCTCAGCTCATAGAGCTTCTCCACCTCCGCCCGCTGCCGCGCCTCCGCTCTGGCCTGGACCTGCGCGCGCGCGGAGAGCCGGCTCACCGTCAGCGCGGTTATCTCGAAGGTGGCCAGGGCAACCCAGTTCTGCGGGTCCGAGACCCTCCAGGTGAGCACTGGAGGGACAAAAAAGTAGTTGAGGCAATTGACCGCGATCAGGGAAGTAACGCTGGCTTCCCAAAAACCCCAGATCAGCGCAACCATCACCACAATCAGGAAGTAGAGAGAGCCGGAAGTGGAGAGGTTCAGATTCAGCCGGAACGCGCAGAACGTCAGCAGGGCAACGGCCGCCAACCCGGCGAGACACCCGCGCAGAATCCTCAGATGAGACCGCACGACCTTCCGATAGACCGCCTCACCTTATTATGCACGGTTGCCGGCGAGTTAATCGAGACGATATCCCGATCGAGCGTACGCCGTCATTCCCGGGCCTTCCACCTTGACCCTGATTCTGCGCCACTGGCCGCTCCGGCCATTGCCGCTGGGCACGTAGCCGATGGTGTATTGGTTCCGAAGCGCCCGGCCAATGCTGGCCGCCGCCGCTCGAATGTCCGCCCGGTTGCGGACGATGAAGCTCATCCCGCCGGTCTTTTGCGCGAGTTCATCGAGAAACAGAAGGCCCCGTTTTTCCTCGGCCTGCTGGATGGGCTTGGAAAACGGTGCCGCCACGTTGCCCACCGCGATGGTGTAGACCTGTGCATCGGATTCCATCGCCAGCTCCAGCAGTTCTTGCCTGGAGTAGCGGCTGTGATTGTCCATACCGTCGGAAATTACCAGCAGCGCTTTTCGGGCATGGACACCGGAGCGCAGCTCTTGCAAACTCCCGTAAACGGTATCGATCAGCGCCGTGTCCCCGCCGGCGCCCTCGAAGGCAACCCGCTGCAGGATTTCATCGAAATCCACCGTGAAACCGGAGTACTTCCGCGGGCTTGTGGACACCGCATTGAGAAATGCCTCGTCGCCTGGATTGGCATCGTTCATCAGGCTCCGCAGGGATTCTTTGGCTGCGTCGAGGTACCCTTTCATGCTGCCACTCAGGTCCAGGACGATTCCCATCGAGACCGGCGCATCCTCCTCGCTAAATGCCTGCAATTGTTGCCGCACTCCATCCTCGGTCAGGGTGAATGCGTCCCGAGCCAGGCCGTTGACAATGGCCCCGCGCCGGTCGATGACTGTGACTGGAACCAGGACCAGCGTACCGTTGGCGCGAAAGGCCGGCACTTCCGGCGTCGCTCCCGTTGGCCCATCGGCGGCCCATGCGGCAGCCGCGACGGCCACGGTAAAGGCGAGAACTCTCCCTACCAGATAGCACTTCCCTTTATGCGAATGCATGAACCCGTACCTCCTCTCGTACCGGCGCATTGACGAACCGATCCGCCTCGCGGTTGGTCTCGTATTCGTCATCCACGCGGCAGCAGGTGGCGTACGCTTCCGGGTCGATGACCTGAATGTAGCCAAGCGCCAAAGCTCGAACCGACCATTCGTTCAGAATTCCCCAGATGACGTGCTTCGGAACATTGAACCGCGCGGCGATAGTGACCGCGCTCCAGCCGTGAACGAAGAACAGGAGAACCACGCGGCGCTGCATATCCGCCGGGGGATGCCTCAAGAAGGCCACAACCTGCGAGGGGAAGGAAACAATGTTCCCGCGGACTGCCCGGCGCAGAACGGCGCAACCCGGGTGGACCGGCGTCTTGAACCGCTTTTCCTGTCTCTCATCCACTAGGTGCATGAAAGAAGTCTAGACCGGCCGGCATAAGGATCGCATAAGTGCGCCATAAGTGAAACCTAAGGCCCGCCGCGCCTAATCTCACTCCGCCCTCACGCAATTGGCGCTGTGTTAAGCCATCTCCTCCAATAAAAACCTTTAACGGCGCCCATCACATCTTTGAATGCTCGCACCAAGTCCAGGCAGTGCAGTTGGTTACGGAGCACTCGAACCCTCGTATGAGGAAAGGCGCGGGCATCTTCATGCTTTCCTCATGAGGTATCCGGCACAATCATCCTAATTCGCCAATCGGCGTTCCATGAAGCAACGCCGAAACCGAGGTTAGCAGGGCCAAAACAAACGGTATGAAGGCAAAGTTACTGATCGTGGACGACGAAAAGGCGATCCGATGGGCGCTCCGAAAAACGCTTCAGGGCATGAATTTTGAAATCGCCGAGGCCGAAACCGGTGAGCAGGCCCTGGCGCTGGTTCGTACGGTTCACTTTGACGCCGTGCTGTTGGACATCGGGATGCCAGGCATGAATGGCATTGATGCCTGCAAAAAGATTCGTAAGTTGATGCCGCTGCTCGGGATTGTGATGTTGACCGTGAAAAATGCGGAAGAAGACAAGATTCAGGCGCTTGACGCAGGAGCGGACGACTACATCACCAAGCCGTTCCACGTGGGCGAGCTGGCGGCCAGACTTCGCGCCGCCGTGCGCCGCGCATCCGCATCCCAGGCGGACGATGCCGCAGCCATCAGAATTGGAGAAGTTGAACTTGACCCGGCGCGGCGGCTGGTGAAGAGAAATGGCGAGGCAGTCCACCTGACCCCCAAGGAATTCGAGTTGCTTCACTTCTTGATGTCGCACGCCGGCCTTCCGCTTACGCACGCGCGTATTCTGGCAGCGGTCTGGGGACCGGAATACGGCGGCGAGCTGGAATATCTTCGTACCTTTGTCCGTCAACTGCGAAAGAAACTGGGCGATGAAGCCACCTCTCCCAAGTACCTTGTTACCGATGCCCAGGTTGGGTACCGGTTCAGAGCAGAGGCCGATTTGGTGACTGGAGGGCGAGCGTGACTATCACACTCAGGCATCTCAAATCCTTATGCGTTCCTCATGAATGCTATTGCATTGTGGAAAGGATACTTATGACTTGCAGGTTCATCGTTTCCGCTGTGCTGCCAGCCTGCATTGCGTTCCAGCTTGCGGCGATGCCTATCTCCAGTTCAGAATCGCCTTCAGGCCGGACCTTAGATACCTACCATGCCTATGACTCGGGCCTCAAAAAGAGCCAGCTTATGTTGGCGGGAGATATGATCGTATTCTAATAACGCACCAGGAGCGGCATCATCGAATGTGGCGCCATGTGGCGCTCGCGCCCCGTCCACGCGTCGGACCTGTAGCAAAACACGTTTGGCAACTTCAGATTGAGAAAGGATACTTATGACGCGCAACTTACTTTTTTTCGCAGCGGTGCCGGCTTGCATTGCATTCCAGCTTGCGGCGCTGCCCATCCCCGCTTCGGGGCAGGAGGTGTTTGGCGGTGTCGGTGGGGTGACTCGAGACTCCGCCAGTAAACAGCCGGTGGCGGAGGTTCGAATCACCGCGCACAACGTAAACAGAAATACGGACCGTACTGCAATCAGCGGCCCCGATGGAGCTTTCACGATAGCGAGACTCGAGCCAGGAGAGTACCGGGTGGCGGCGGCGAGGGATGGGTTCCTGGGTTCGACGGCCGACGTTGAAGTTGCCTCGCCAGGCACGTATCGAGTAGATTTCCTGCTCGCGGCCGCCTCTGGGCCAAGTGCGGAAGCGAAGAGTTCCTCCGCGCTAAGCCCGGCAACGGTATCGGCGGTTGAGGAGGAGCTTGCGGCTCTGAAGAAGCGGATCGGAGAGCTCGAGGCGGCCCTACACGGCGGCTCGGCGCCGGTGGAAACGGCGTCGGCGCGCGCTCCGGAGGGCGCCGCTCCCGTGGCCTCCCCCACGCCGGCAAATGCCCCGGTGCCTGCGCCCGCTCCTCAGCCAGCCCCGCCAGCGGCGGCGCCGCCGGCGCCAACCATTCCGGAAGCCTTGCAAGCTCCCGATTCCACTCCCGGGGTGGACAACTTCACGCCGTTCGCGTACGCCGACTTTACCTGGCTCAATGGCACCTCGCGCAACAAGGACGTTATACTGGACACCAAATACTTCACCCCGGAGGTCCGATTCGACACAAACTTCGTGGTCGATACAAATCAACCGAGAGACCATTCACTGGGCGGGTCGACCGAGGAGTTTCGCGAAGGCGAGTTCCAGGTGGAGCAGGCCAGCTTCGGCGGCGACTTCCATTGGCAAAACGTTCGCGGCAGGGTCCTGACAATGTTCGGCATGTTCGCGACCACCACACCGCGCAACGACGCGAGTGCCGGTGTCGGCCAATGGGACCTCCGCGACGCTTACCGCTACGTCTCGGAAGCCTACGGCGGCTATCATTTCAATGTGAGTCACGGGCTGAACATCGACGCCGGAATTTTTGTGTCGTACATCGGCCTGTTCAGTTATTACAACTTCGATAACTGGACTTACCAGCCGTCGTATGTGTCGTCCAACACGCCATGGTTTTTCAATGGCCTGCGGATTCAGTGGTTCCCCACCAACAAACTGAAAATCGAACCCTGGATCATCAACGGATGGCAGTCTTATGCCAAGTACAATGGGCACAAGGGCTTGGGAGGGCAGATCCTATATCGCCCGCACGAGTGGCTTTCGTTGGTCTTCAACAACTACGGGAATGGCACGGACGATCTGGGTATCCCCGGCCGCTCGCGCATCCACACCGATGACAGTATCGAGGTCAGATACTTCAGCAAGCCGGAGTCAACGGGCGTCTCTAAGATGGCGTTCTCCTTCACCGGCGATCTGGGCTGCGAATACGGCGCTGGCGTGACGTGCCACGGGGGCAAGGGTGGGCCGAAGCAGGAGTTTCTGGGATGGATGCTCTACAACCGGCTCTGGTGGGACAAGGACAAGTTTGCCATCACGCTTGGTGGTGGCATGATGAACAACCCCGGCCGTTACCTGACGCTGCTGCCGCCCATCAACGGAGCGGATGCCGTTTCCGGTACACCTTACTTCACTGAAAATCCAGGGGACAAGGCCCACATGTGGGATTCCACGGTCACCTTCCACTGGATGCCCAAACAGTACATCACCTGGTGGCTGGAGACTGGTTATCGCCACTCGGATGTTCCCTATTGGTCGGGCCGCGGCGGGATTACGCCTCCGGGCGGCAACAACGGTTCCCCTGCGGACTACGTCTGCAGCAGCGGCGCCTCATCCGGCCAAACCGTCCTTTCGGCAGCACAAGCAGCCTGCGGCGGCGGCCCCAGCAGCGTGTGGTTCCCGGATCTTCGCCACAGCCAGTTCACTGTCGGCGCCGGCGTAATGGTCAAGTTTTGACGTGGTGCGGCCGTTAGATAGCACGGCGGCGAAAGACCCGGTGGCGGCATGCGCGATTGCTTCGCGCGTGCCGCTCGCAGTCTGCTCGCCAAATCAGACGATAAGGTCCTTTTATTTGGAACATCACAATAATCGATGCTGCCCTTATGCGTTCCTTATGAGTTGTGGATTACTTTCAACTGAGGGTGCCTCTCGAAGTCGGCAGCGAATGTGCGGTTCGGTTCCGAGTGGCGCCTCCAGTAGATAGGACTTAGTTATGAAAAGCAAACTGTTACAAATTGGTCTGCTGCTTATTGGCCTGGCTTCAGTAATGGTTCTCGGCGGCTGCAAGAAGGTCGAAGCAGACGAAGCGGCCCAGGCGCCGCCCAACCCCAACGTTGTTCCTTATGCGGACGCCGCTTTGTTCTCAGTGGACCATCCGGAGCAGTTTCCGCTGGCCGCGGCTACCCAGCATCCCACCGTTTCCGAGCTGGTCGTTACCGGGACGGTCACCCCCGACGTTTCCCGCAACGTACCGGTCGTTTCCCTCGCCTCGGGGCGCGTCATGGCCATTCACACGCGCCTTGGCGATACCGTGCAGAAGGGCCAGTTATTGATGACTATTCGAAGCGACGACGTGTCGGGCGGATATTCGAACTACAAAATGGCAGTCGCGGATGAAATTCTGGCCCGGGCTCAATATGAACGCTCCAAGGACCTTTATGAGCATGGCGCAATCGCCCTGAACGATCTGCAGGTGGCGCAGGACACCGAAGATAAGGCCAAAGTAGCCGTGGATACGGCGGCCGAGCACTTGCGGTTGCTCGGTAACGATCCCGACAAGCTGAACTTCACGGTGGATATCTTCGCGCCGGTTTCGGGAGTAATTACCGACCAGGAAGTTACCACGGGGTCTCTTGTGCAGGCATACAACACACCGTACCCGTTCACGATCTCGGATCTCTCGGCGACCTGGGTTGTTTGCGACGTGTACGAGAATGACCTGGCCACTGTCAAGCTCGGCGACGCCGCGGACATCACCCTGAATGCCTATCCCGATCGCAAGTTCCAGGGAAAGGTGAGCAATATCGGCTCGATTCTCGATCCCAATATCCGCACAGCCAAGGTCCGGATGGAAGTTGAGAATCCCGGAATTATGCGGCTGGGCATGTTCGTAAGGGCCACCTTCCACGGTCAAACCAGGGAGATGCACACCATTGTCCCGGCGTCCGCCATCCTGCACATGCACGATCGCGATTTTGTCTACGTTCCCGCGCCCGACAACAAATTTCGCCGCGTGGAAGTCGTGGGCGGAGACGTCTTGAACGACAACGTGAACCTGCAAGAGGTCAAGTCGGGGCTCCAGCCGGGACAACAAGTGGTTACGAACGCGCTGGTCTTAGACCACGTGCTCGCCCAGTGATCGCAGTGGGACGTTGGTGGTTCGGAGAGACAGCTAGCACATGATGCCAACGAAACAGGGAAATAGCAAATGATTCGCGCTCTTGTAGACTTTGCTCTTAATAACAAGTTCGTGGTGTTGGCCGTAGCCATTTTGTTGGCCGGTTGGGGGGCTATCTCGTTTCACGAGCTGCCCGTGGAAGCCTATCCCGATATCGCCGACAACTATGTGACGGTAATTACCCAATGGGCGGGACGTTCCGCCGAAGAAGTGGAACAGCAGGTGACGATTCCGATCGAGATTCAAATGGCCGGAATGCCGCACATGACCTTTTTGCGCTCCGAGTCCATCTTCGGCCTGTCGTTCGTCATCATGATCTTCGACGATAGCTCCGTTAACGATTGGAATCGCCAGAAGGTGCTGGAACGGCTCACCCAGGTCGATCTTCCCGAAGGACAAAACCTCCAGCCTCAAATCGGCACGGACTGGAGCACCACGGGCCAGATCTATTGGTACACGATCAGAAGCACAAATCCCCGGTACGACTTGATGGAGTTAAGGTCTCTGGAGGACTGGGTCCTTCTCAAGCAGTTCAAATCCGTTCCCAACGTGGTCGATGTTTCGGATTTCGGCGGCACGGTGAAAGAGTACCAGGTGCGCGTGGACCCGAACAAGCTGGTGTCGTACGGATTGAGCATCGGCCAGGTGGAGCAGCAGCTTGCCAACAACAACATCAATGCCGGCGGCAGTTTCGTCGAGGTCGGCTTGCAGCAGATGAACGTGCGGGCGCTCGGGCTTTTCAACACCGTGCACGACATCGAGCAGACTGTCTTGAAGACGCAAACCGGCACGGCCCTTCGGGTGAAAGACATCGCGGATGTGGTACAAGGCCCCAAGATCCGGTTGGGCCACATGGCCAGAGCCAACCACATGGTGGACGGGCGCATCATCGACGAGCCCGATGTCATCCAGGGCGGGGTGCTGATGCGCAAAGGCGCCGAGGAGGAACCTACACTCGAGGCCATTCACAAGAAAGTCTACGAGCTCAACCACGGCATCCTGCCTCCCGGCGTGCAGGTGGTTCCCATGTTGGATCGCAGCGATCTCCTGCATTTCACCTTGCACACGGTGATGCACAACCTGACCGAAGGCATGATTCTGGTCAGCGTCATCCTATTCCTGTTTCTTCTCAATGTCCGCGCCGCTCTCATCGTGGCGCTCACCATTCCGTTCTCTCTGCTGTTTGCCTCGATCTGGCTGGATTTGAGTCACATTCCGGCTAATCTTCTTTCACTGGGCGCGCTCGATTTCGGAATGGTGGTGGATGGCGCGGTGGTCATGGTGGAGAACATTATCCGGCATCTGAACAAAGACCGCAGCCTTCCCAATGGACCTCCGAAGACCATTGCGGAGATCATCCGCGAGGCTTGCCATGAAGTGCAACGGCCGGTCTTTTACGCCATCGCCATCATCATCACCGCCTATCTGCCGATCTTCACGCTGCAACGCGTGGAGGGCCGGTTATTCAGGCCCATGGCCTGGACGGTTGCCCTGGCTCTTCTCGGCGCCATGACGTTTTCGATTCTCATCGCGCCTGTGCTGGCAGCCACCTTTTTCCGTAAGGGAGTCCGGACACGGCGCAACCTGGTGATGGACTTCCTGGCGGAACAGTACGGCAGACGGCTGCGCTGGGCCGTTCGCCATCGCTGGGTGGTTGCTTGCGTCGCCCTGATTTCCCTGGCGGGCACGGTCTATCTGGGCTTTGGCGGCGTGATTGGCGCGGAGTTCCTGCCGCATCTGGATGAAGGCGCTATTTGGGCGCGCGGCACCCTGGCGAATAGCACGAGTCTTTCGGAGGGTGAAAAATTCACCACCAACTCCCGCTATGTTTTTGCCTCGTTCCCGGAGGTGACAACAGTCGTGTCGCAGGCCGGCCGTCCGGATGACGGAACCGACACGGGGGGATTCGGCAACACCGAGTATTTCGTCGACTTGAAGCATCACGATCAATGGCGACCTGTATTTCACAAGAATAAAGAGGAGCTGATCGCCGCCATGAACCGCGCGCTGGAAAAATACCCGGGGGCGATCTGGAACTTCTCGCAGCCCATCGAAGACAACGTCGGAGAAACCCTCACCGGCACCAAGGGTTCGCTGGCGCTCAAGGTTTTCGGAGACGACTTGAAGGTGCTCGAAGAGAAGGGCGAAGAAGTCACTGCCGTCATGACGGGCATCGCCGGCATGCACGACGTCAAGCTGTTGCGCGATTTTGGCCAGCCAAATCTCGACTTAACCATCGACCGCCGCCAGGCGGCCCGTTTTGGAATCAACGTAGCGGACATACAAGACGCCGTCCAGACAGCCGTGGGCGGCAACGCGGTGAGCCAGGTGCTGATCGGCGAGCAACGCTACGACGTGGTAGTGCGCTACCAGGAGCCCTATCGCAATACCCAGCAGGCCATCGCAAGAGTTCGCCTGCTTTCCCCTTCGGGAGAGCGGGTATCTCTGGCGCAGTTGACTAACGTAGAGGTCAAGGACGGAGCTTACGACATCTTTCGGGAAGGCAACAGCCGCTACGTGGCGGTAACCTTCAACGTGAGAGGCCGGGATCTGGGGACCACGGTTGAAGAGGCGATCAGGAAGATCGGTGAAAAAGTGAAGTTGCCGCCGGGCTACACCATCGGTTGGTCGGGCGAATACGAGAGCGAAAAGAGAGCTGAAGCGCGGCTGGCGGTCATCGTCCCGTTGACCGTCCTGGTCATTTTCATTATTCTCTACACCATGTTTCGGTCGTACAAATGGGCATTGCTGATTTTGCTAAACGTCGGCATGGCTCGGATCGGCGGCTTGCTGGCTCTCGTGGTTACCGGAACTTACCTCAGCGTGTCGTCGGGCGTCGGCATGTTGGCGCTCTTTGGCGTATCGGTGCAAACCGGCGTCATCATGTTGGAGTACATTAACCAACTTCGGGCCAGAGGGCACTCGATCGAGGATTCCGCGGTGGAAGGCGCGGTCCGGAGGCTTCGCCCCATCATGATGACGATGCTCGTGGCGACGCTGGGACTCCTGCCGGCGGCGCTATCGCACGATATCGGATCCGATTCGCAGCGGCCTTTCGCGATTGTCATCGTAGGCGGCCTGATTTCCGATTTGCTGCTCAGCATTGTTCTGCTGCCTACGTTTTATGTCTGGATCGCCCGGGACGGCGATCAACTTCCCGCACCGGAGAATTCTTAAGGGCTTATGAGCACTAAGAGCGTAATTTTGCCTATGAAAAACATCCGGGTTATTCTGGCGGCCGCGGGCATTTTCGGCAGCTTGCTGTCGGCGGATTCGGCGTTCGCGCAGCAGGGACCTGTCAGCGTTACGCTGGATCAGGCCATCCAAATGGCGCTCCAACACAACCACACCTTACAGGCCGCCCGAACCACCATCCAACAGAACCAGGCCGCGGAAATTACCGCCAATCTACGCCCGAATCCGACGTTCTTCACCGACTGGGAATACCTGCCAATCTTCTCGGTCCCGCAAGGCCAATCCGTGGCGGACTACCTCCAGAACTCGACCGAGGGCGACATGGGGTTGAGTTACCTGATTGAACGCGGCAACAAGCGGTCGCGCCGCCTGCAGGCAGCCAGGGACGCAACCGCGGTAACCCGCTCGCAGGTAGCCGATAACGAGCGCGGTATCGCGTTTCAAGTTGGTTCTCTGTTCATCAATGCCCAGCTTGCGCAGTCGACCCTCGAACTGGCGCGCATGGACCTGAAAAGCTTTCAGCAGACGGTGGACATCAGTGAGTTTCAGTTCAAAGATGGCGGCATGAGCGAGAACGACTATCTGAAGATCAAGCTCCAGTTGCTGCAATTTGAAACCGACGTCCAACAGGCGTTGCTCAACAAGGCCCAGGCGCTGTCGGATCTCCGCCAACAATTGGGTTACGAGTCGGTGCCCGCTACCTACGATGTGGCGGGCGAATTCGAGTACCGGCCGCTGGTGGTCAGTCTCGAAGAATTACAGACGAAAGCCCTTCAGAATCGTCCGGATCTGCGCGCGGCGGTGTTAGGCGTTACCGCCGCCAACAGCCAATATTCGCTCGCTAAGGCCAATGGGAAGCAGGATCCTACCATCTCTGCCAATTACTCGCACGCCGCCGGTGTGAGTGCCGTCACCTGGTCGTTCAGTATTCCACTCGCGATTTTCGACCGAAACCAGGGTAACATTGCGCAGACGCGTATTGCCATCCGGCAAGCGGAGGAACAGCAGAAAGGGGCCAACGGGCAGGTACTGACGGACGTGAAGGACGCGTACGAGGGGTTGCAGGAGGCCGCGCAAATAGCTCAGCTCTTGAAATCTACCTATGTCGACATGGCCGAGAAAAGCCGCGATATTAGCGAATACGCGTACCGGCGCGGCGCCCTGGCGCTTCTCGATTTCCTGGACGCCGAGCGAACCTATCGCCAGACCGAACTCGCCTACCGCCAGGCGGTGGCGGCTTACCTGGCTGCATTGGAGCAACTTCGCCAGGCGGTGGGAAGCAGGGACCTGCTTTAATGGTGGTTCCGGCGCCCGTTTGGCGCGCCAGAAGGATCGAATGACCCCATGACGAGACTAGAGATTCGCGCGCGTATTGAAGAGATCGGTATCATTCCGGCGATACGCGTGTCTACCGCCGAGGACGCCCTGTTTGCCGCGGAAGCGGTCAGTGACAGCGCCATTCCCATCGTCGAAGTGACCATGACCGTGCCGGGCGCCGTCGAGGTCATTCGCGAACTAACGCGCCATCACCCCGGGGTGCTTGTGGGCGCCGGCACGTTGTATCGAGTGGAAACGGCGCGCCGCTGTCTGGATGCGGGAGCAGTCTTCCTGACGACGCCAGGGATGGATTTTGAGATCGTCAACTTTGCGCTCGGGCGCGATGTGGTGGTTTTCCCGGGCGCCTTGACGCCCACCGAGGTCATGGCCGCCTGGAAGACCGGTTCCGATTTCGTGAAGGTCTTTCCGTGCTTTGCGAACGGCGGCCCCAGGTACATACAGGCTCTCAAGGCGCCCTTCTCGGAAGTTCCACTGATTGCTAGCGGCGGCGTGAATCAAATGAACGCAATGGATTTCATCCGCGCGGGCGCGGCGGCGCTGGGCATCGGGCGGGACTTGATTCACCAGGATGCGATCCGGCGCCGCGAGCGGGGCTGGATCGCCGAACTGGCGCGGCGGTACCTGAAGATGGTGGCCGAGGCGCGCAGTATCAAAAAGGAGGCCGGCTTATGACAAGAAAACTAGCCGCGGTCATATTCGGGTTGGGCGCGATGGGTGCGGCGCTCCCAATGTTCGCGGCGCAAGGGCCCGTCGAGAAGGGGCCCAAACAGTCATTTGAAGCGACCAGCACCCAGCACGTGAACTTCCTGCCCGGCGGCACCATTACTCTGAACAATTCGTACGGTTATTTGACGGTGGAAGGTTGGGATGAACCGGAGGTCGAAATCACCGTGACCAAGTCGACCAATCGGTTCTACCAACCCGACCGGAAGGAGAAGGCTGAGATGCACTTCGATGAGATCCGCGTGGTCGCCGAACGGAGCTCAGATAAGGAATTGGCGATTTCGACCATGCTCCCCGCCCGCCATGGCTTCCCCAGTTCCATCCTTCCTTCCCGCCGCATCGTCGTCACCATGCCGAAGACCAGCAAGCGCGGCATCACGGTTGAGTACACGGTTCATGTGCCGCGCGATTCGCGGGTGGTGGTTCATCAAGACAACGGCTACGTATGGGTGAGCGACGTGAAGGGAGACATCGAGGTGGATAGCCACACTGGCGACATGATCGTGATGCTGCCGGATCCGGGTCCATACTCGATCGACGCGAGAACCAGGATGGGCAGTGTTTCTTCGGACCTTATGGGCCAAGGTCACAAGCGATTCCTGGTTGGTTCTCACTTCGTTCATGCAGGTCAGACTCCGTCACGGCGGGTTTTTTTGCGCATGGGTCGCGGAAGCGTCACCATAAAGAACGGCCCGCCGTCCGGCCCTTTCTGGAAAGACTGAGGAGGCTGCTTCAGTTCAAGCTCGCAAGTTCAACTACAAGAAGAACATTTCTAAGCGGTCAGAAATCCAGCTTGGTGAATTCCAGGGGCCGGCACGTTTTGCTACAATCGGCGGCCATGAAGCTTGCGCTCGCGTTGTGTATCTCCGCTTTGCCGGTTTTCGGCCAGTATTCGGCTCGCCGGGACGGCGGCATCGTTCGCCTGGAGGACGCTGGGCACCAGACCGTCGTGTCAATAGTGCCCTCCAACGGCAATGCCGCTTTCGAGATGAAGGTGAAAGGCAAGGACGTCCTTCGTTGCCCCTACGCTTCGGCCGCGGAGTTTGCGAAGGTGCGCGGATCTGGTGGCATTCCGTTCCTGGGGCCTTGGGCCAACCGGCTGGACGAGCCGGCTTTCTACGCCAACGGGAAGAAGTATTTATTCAACCTGGAACTGAAGAACGTCCGTTGGGCGGACAATCAGGCGACTCCCGACTTCTTGATTCATGCTTCTCAGTGGGAAGTGACCGACCTCAAGGCCGATGCGAATGCCGCCTGGGTGACCAGCCGTCTGGATTTCTACCGGCAGCCCGATTGGATGGCCCAGTTTCCGTTTGCCCACACGATTGAGATGACCTACCAGTTGAAGGACGGAATTTTGGAGGTCCGCGCGGTGTTGAGTAATCTCAGTGCCGAGCCCATGCCCGTCTCCATCGGCTTCCATTCGTTCTACCAGGCGAGCGATGCGCCGCGGGATGAGTGGACCTTCGCCATCGGCGCGCGAACACAGTGGATACTGACCCCTCAGAAGATCCCCACGGGCGAGACTCGCCCCATCGAGCGATTCCTGCCCAACCCGCAGGGCGCTCCGCTCAAAGGACTGAGCCTCGATGACGTCTTCAGCGACCTCGTTCGGGATGCGTCCGGCAACGCTACCATGTCGGTCAAGGGCAAGTCCGAGAAGGTGGAAGTAGCATTGGGACCGAACTACAAGGCGCTGGTGGTCTTTGCGCCGGCCGGACCGGGAAACAACTTCATCTGTTTTGAGCCTATGGCCGGCATCACCGATGCGCTCAACCTCGCGCAGAAGGGTGTTTACAAAGAGCTACAGTACATCCCGCCCGGCCAGAAGTGGCAGGAGAGCTTCTGGATCAAGCCCAGCGGATTCTGATGTTATCCAGCCTCATTCCCACTGGAGCTTCACTCGGAGCATAGCCCCTTCTTTCGGCAGCGCCAGGCCCCGTGCGGGAGACCGGGCGGAGACGCTGGGCTGGGACTTGACCGGCGTCCAGACGCCATCTTGGTAGACACCTTCCTCGACCTGCACAAATCGGGCTTCCTTATGGCCCGAAATCACGGTTGGCCGGAAGTCAATGGTGCTGTCGAACCCCAGGATC
>Ga0116114_1000046_pt1 | contig 82738 bp, 63 predicted proteins | sample June2015DPH_10_5_FD_89823 | JGI IMG/M metagenome (GOLD analysis project Ga0116114, IMG submission 89823) | Peatland microbial communities from SPRUCE experiment site at the Marcell Experimental Forest, Minnesota, USA - June2015DPH_10_40 | ecosystem: Environmental > Terrestrial > Soil > Wetlands... | reverse complement strand
CCGGCGGGAATCTGGTATTCCGCGGTCTTCGCCAAGTCAGCGTCGTCGTCGCGTCGGAAAAGCGGCTTATCGCTGGGGTCGGGGACGCGCGCGTCGCCGATCAGCACGATCTTGCCCGCCAGTTTGCCCTTGTACTTCTCGAGGTCAGCGGACGTTGAGGCCACCAGTTGGCTCACCTCGCCCCGGATCGGACCATTCGTCCCCGGGGTCCAGGCCTCTGGGAGCGCCAGGAATTGCATGATGTCGGGCGAGAGCATGCGAACTTCGCAAAGTTGGTACGCCCAACCGCGACCGAAAGTGCCCCAGGCCTCCAAGTGCGCATTGACGAGACCCCACTTGGTAAACTCGTCGCGCGTCCACTCGTTCGCCTTCTTCATGTTGGGCGAACCCGTCAGGCGAGGGCCGATGTCGTCCGTGAGGTGGCTCATAATCTCCATCAGCTCGCCGTGGCCGAATTCCTCCTCCCGCAAGCGCGTGATGAACTCGAGGTCCGGGATGTCCGGCTTCGGAACAGTAGGCGCCGCGGCCTCGCTAGGCGGAGTCGCTTTTGGTTTCTTCGCGCCAACGAGATTGCCGGCGAAGAGCAAAATTGTAGTCGCTACAAGGGCTGGGGCCAGTGGACTATAGCTTCGAAATCGAGTTTTCATGGGATCAGTTGCGCCTCCACGCGAAAAAAGTCGCCCCTGAGAGTACGCAATCGCGCCAAGAGATGCAAGCTCGAACCACAGTCTCCGCAGCGAATCCTGCCCTTCATTGTTCCGGCACTGCGCAAGTGCATCCAGCGCATGGTTCTTCTCTGGGATGGTCCGAACGACTCTCTTCTGCCCTCCGCGAGTCCTGAATAGCAGCAAGGGCCGCCTCTGCAATGCTTTTTCTAAGAAACAGCTTATCCGGAAGGTCGGGTCGTCGGCCCACCGCTCGGTCCCGCCCTGCGGGATTCACATCCTCGTACCCCGCCAGCCGCTGCTTGCGACGTCATAGGCAGTATAGAACAATGCAACAATGTTGGCTTGAGGCAACTCGGGGTGGAGGTTGCGGCCGCCAGAAAATACATTGTCGCCTTCCAGGGGAGTGATTTCCATTTGCGCCATTAATCCCGTTTTCTTGAAGTCCTCTGCGCCCACAACATCTTATCTTCGTGTGTTTTCAATGGGTTAGAACTGTCTCGGGGGATATGCAGGAAAGTACATATGTGTATCGTTATGACACACTTACGGGCTTGCCCGCTTGATAGTAGCCGACATGCGTAGCGTATCGACGACGCCTCGCGCGCCACTACGCGCTGCTTTCCGCTCCTTCCGGTAGCTGGCGCTATGGGATAACGGGTGTCGCCCCCCGGCGCTGCAAAAGAGTACCTGGCCCACCTCCTGATATGTAGTGAAATATACTGATTCCTTGAAGATCATTCTTGTAATGAACCGCTGGCTCGGCCGTACTCGCCCCGATGGCAACGACTATTTTTCAGGACATCAAGGGTTCTCTCCGCCAGCTCTATCTGGAAGACGAACGCCCCTGGCTGGTGGGCTTCAGCGGCGGCAAGAGCCTGCCCTGAGCGCAGCGAAGGGACAGCACCATGCTGGCCTCGCTGATTTTTGACGTTATCCTGTCCATCCCCGCCGAGCAGCGAACGAAGCCGGAAAACTATGCGGTGAGCGCGAGGTAGGCGCGAGCGGCGCTCGGCCTCCCATTGATCAAAACTTGTAGGGGCGAACGGCGTTCGCCCTTGGCCGAGCGCCGCTCGGCCCTACAAATGCTCGAACGGTCGTAGCGGCGACCCCTACCAACGCCGGACGCGGTTCTGCCCCATCAATGAAATACGACGCGAAGATCCATCATCGCCGTTCCATCCGATTGCACGGTTATGACTACGCGTTACCTGGGGCATACTTTGTCACGCTCTGCGCGTTCCACAAGCAATGCATCTTCGGCCGTGTGGTCGAAGACCGCATGTATGAAAATGATTGCGGCAAGCTTGCGCGGGAACAGTGGCTCGAATCCGCCCAAATCCGGCAGGAATTTGCATTGGATGCCTTCATTGTCATGCCCAACCATCTTCACGGAATTCTTTGGATTTTGGGGCCGAAGCGCGAGCGCCTGCTGATGGGTAGCGGGTTCGCGCAACCAATTGTAGGGGCGGACGGCGCTCGCCCGCCCGATGCCCAAACACCCGTAGGGGCGAGCCGCGCTCGCCCCTTGGCCGAGCGCCGCTCGGCCCTACAAACCCCGCGGAACCGGCGGGGTCCCATCCCGCCCATGCGCTCCCATTCGTTGGCCTCCTGGGCGGCGGGGTTCAAATCGGCGCTTACGAGTCGGATTCGAGAGCTTTGGAATCGACCGCGCGCCGCCGTGTGGCAAGAGGATTATTTCGAACATGTCATTCGCGACGAGGATGAATTGTTCAGGATTCGCGAGTACATTCTCTCGAACCCTGCGCGCTGGAAATTGGATCGGGAGAATCCTGAGGCGGAACCAGGGTCCGAAGAGGAATGGCCCTGGAACCCCGGCGATGATTCGTAGGGGCCCGCCGCGCTGGCCCACGCGGGCCGAACACAGTTGTTTGTCGTAGGGGCCAGCCGCGCTGGCCCACGTGGGCCGAACGCCGTCGTTTGTCGTAGGGGCCAGCCGCGCTGGCCCATGTGGACCGAACGCGGTTGTTTGTCGTAGGGGCCAGCCGCGCTGGCCCATGTGGGCCGAACGCTGTCGTTTGTCGTAGGGATCAGCGGCGCTGGCCCATGTGGGCCGAACGCCGTTCGGCCCTACCCCGCATGAACAGACCTGACTACTGGCTTGCGAAATTCTCGAAGTTGCGGGTCGACCGCGCCCGGGGCGACCCGGCTCCGCACAAACCGCTCCTGCTTCTCGCACTGTGCGACCTTGCGGAGCAGGGGGATCTGCCTCTCCCAAAGCGCGTCGCCGGGGCCGAGGGCGCTCCTGAGTTCCTGCTTCAAGTTTTCGAATTCTTGCGGGTCTTCGCCCAGCGCCTGCATGGCCAGGCAGCGATTTTCCTCGCTGACGCGTCCGCCGTGCTTCAAGGCATTGAGCTTGGAGTTCTGCTTGGCGGCGGGGCTGCGCGGCCCGGTGGAATGCTGGGCATTCTGGCGCGCGGCGGCGAGCAACGCGGGCGTAAGTTGCGGTGATTTGCGTAAAGACATGGTTCCTCCTGAGACGGGTTGTTAGGATAGCGAGGAAAGGACTTCCCCGCGGATTGGACATTCACATGAGTAGGCTACCACGGCGGCGGGGTATTGTCAAGAGACAATATGCAAACAGGTGTAGCCCAGGACTTCTTCAATTGACTCATTGATTCGTTGCATCATTGAATCATTGAAGGGCGGCTGAGGGGCAAGAGCAATTATGAATTGTGAGTGCCGGAATGTGAATTGCCTTCGACACAAAGCCATCACTCTAACCTCTCTCCAATGGACTTCTCACCGCATTCGCTGGGTTGACCCGAATTCCGTCGGTGTACTTCATTGACGAAGGGATTTGTGTCACTATGGAGGATAGTAGACACGGTGTTCATTTTAATTTGCGCGGTGGCGAATTTGGTGTACTAAGATGACCTGTCGCGAATAGATTTGAATGTGTGGTAACTTAACGCCATGGTAGCCGCTCGCTTGCGCGGGGTTCAATCCGTCATTGTGGATCGCGCTGTCGTCCGCGCAACCCTTCAGGCGTTACAAAAGTTCGGCGCGCATGGGCTTGAGGGGCTCATCCTCTGGTTAGGTGACATCGAACCCGACAGAGCGCACGTTCTTCGGGCGTACGTCCCCGACCAGCAGCCACTCTCCAGCGAAGACGGTGTCGGTTACTTCGTGCGCGGCGAGACGCTCTTCGAGTTGAACCAAGACCTTGCGGAAAGTGGGTTGCGGCTGATTGCACAGGTGCACAGCCACCCTGGCGAGGCTTACCATTCTCGTGCCGACGACCGATACGCGATTGTGACCGCTGAGGGCGGATTCTCGCTGGTTGTTCCAGACTTCGGCCATGCACCGGCTGACCCGACTGCATGGGCCGTATACCGACTCGATCGGGGAGACTGGCGAGAGTTGAGCCTTATAGAAGCTCGCGCGATATTAAAGGTAGGTAAATGAGGCAATGAGCATCCAAGCTGTTCGATTGCGAAACTTTCGCGGCTTTCAGGACGCAGGTATCCAATTGAAGCCGCTCACGGTTCTTCTGGGGCCCAACAGCGCCGGTAAGTCCGCATTTGGACACGCACTTGCGGCAATGGCCCACGCCCAGTGGTTTCACAGCGGTTCGGGCCAAGCCTCGCTAACCCCCGCACAGAAAGATGCAGATGATTGGCCGGTTGACCTTGGAAACCTCCCTGATCTTCGGACGGATGGCGTCGTCGATAGGGTGTACATCGGACTTGAAACGAATGAGGGATTGGTTGATTTGGGATTCGGATTTGAGCTGCCGTTACCTAGCGCGCGGGACCTGCGCCTCAGCTATGTGGCGCACCCAAGGGGACTGGATGAGAGCGCTGCAGTCACAACCACTGTCCGGGCACAGGGCGAGGTGCCCGGAGCACAAAGTGAGGTCGTCTCTCTTGGAGTTTCAGAACCGCAGAAGTCCCCTGGACGACTCGTCCTGCGACGCATCAATGAAAACATGTGGCACGATGAAGGCGAAGACTCAGCCTGTCTTGTGGGGCTCGACGGCCTAATGGTAATGACCGTGCAGCACCAGCCAGGGGGAACTTCCCGTCAGCTAAGTGGCGCTGCACGCGATGAAGTTCGCACCTTCCTCAAGGGTCTCACGTATTTGCGCGCGACTCGAAAGCGGCCATCCAGGAGTTATAGAGCAGACACAGGCCCGCGACAAGCGATTGGATACGCAGGGGAGTGGACGGCCACGATTTTGAGCGAACGGCGTGATGAAATTGTACCTTTTGTCAGGCCCCCCCAGATCCCGAACACCGTCGATGAGGCAGCGGCCACCCTCGACGCGCCGTGGGACCAGGGCACTATGAAACTGCTCAGTGCGGTCGATGAATGGCTCCAGCTTCTGCATTTGGCCACTTCAATCGAAAGCACGGCCATAGAGGGAAGCCGGGGTCAGCTCCAGATTCGGGCGACACTCCCTGGCCAGCAGTCGCACAACATAACCGAGATTGGTTTCGGCATAAGCCAGATAGTTCCTGTTCTGGTCGCCGGGCTCTTGCAGCCCGAGAACGGCATCCTCATTGTGGATCTTCCAGAAGCACATTTGCATCCGCGCCCACAGGCTGTGCTCGCGGACTTTTTCTGCTCCCTGGCGCTGTCAGGGCGCACAACCTTGGTCGAGACCCACTCAGAGATGTTTTTCCATCGACTTCGACTAAGGGCAGAGATGAACCCAGAGCTTCTTGGCAAAATTGAGGTTTACTTCATTGATGAGCCAAAGGATGGGGATTGCTGTCAGCCCAGGTCTGTCGGGCTAACGTCAAAAGGACAACTAAGGTGGCCAATGGGTTTCCTTGCAGAAGCTTGGGACACAGAAAAGCACATCAGAATCATGCGGGAAGCCCGGAGGGGGCGAGCGTAATGGCGATGTTGCTGCTTGATCACCCTTGGCCGATAACAGAAGCCGTCCCCCAAAGGATGGAGGCCGCCGGGGTCCTAGAAGACTTTGATCGCATGTTCAAGGAGCGGGAATCTCTAACCCCTGTCCCTTTTATCAACCTCGAACAATATTCAAGTCTGTGTAGAGAGTTAGATAAGGATGAGGTCTCCCGTTCGTATGGGAGCTACTTTATTCGACTCGTTGAGGCTTACGTTCGCTGGAATGAAGACGGCGGGAATTCCATCGCGTCACCCGATCCGGAGCCAAGTGGCATTCCCTTGCCACACACATGGAAGAAAGCACTGCGAGAGGCAATGACGGACCTACGAGATTGGCGTAATCCGCAGATTGTCGTTCCTAAGAAACGTCTCGAATGCTGGGAGCGCAAACCGGAAGTTGCTATTGCAATTGACGGCAACCCCGCTGGAAGCCGTGTACTGGCTGTGCTTGAAGAGTACGATCTGCATCCATATGCAGTTTCAGATTTCGACCCGTGGGATCTGCAGCGTTGTCATCTTCCCGCCACAGACAGTCGGGTGGGAAAACACCCATGCCGCGTGCCTAAGCACCCAGCGCTTGAGAACGTCCCACTTGATGAGCTTGACGTGAAACTCCAAGAGCTTCGTAGAAAAGGCTGGCACTATCTAATTGGTGGCGTGGACAAGTACTATTACATTCCTCCCGACGACTGGCACTTGGCAGCCGTTGGAAAGGAAGATTGGAGAAAAAACTGCAAGACGTTTCCGCGAAGTGAGGCGGGCGGTGGTCAAGGGACAGGCCCAGTAGACCATTGGGGAAGGGTGTGGATCTGGGACCGAACCGGAAAAAGACATTGGGATGTCCAATTCCCCGTAAGGAACCCAGAGGACAAACCTGACTATGTTGTCATAAATCACGAGGGCGATCTGATACGCGATCCTTAGGGGAGCGTGTTCTTCCATTTTTCCCGGTAGACGGTCTGATAAACTTCGTCTCCGCAGATGCAGCCGGGTTCACGCGGCCTAGGCTTCCGCCACATCGCAGGAGGGGGGCGCAGTACATCGTCCCAAGACACCAATGCCTCGGGCTGGGAGAGGGGCGCCAGCTCCGGGCGAGTTCGCTTTAAGAGTTCAGCCGCCATCAGAATACCAGCTAATGCAGACTGATGGGCGAGAGGAACTGTTTCGACGCGGCCAACTCCCGTGACATCAAGCGCGACGGCTCCGCAGACCACGTCAGTGTACAGCTCGCCGAGTGGTTTACCCCGCCAAGGAGCAAGCCTCGCTTCGTCCACTCCCAGGGCACGAGCAGCTTGGCTCAGATCGTCGTCGGAAAGCGGCTTTCGAGTAACCCACAGGGCGGTTGCTCGATCCAAGGGTAATCCGAGTGCCCTGGCTGCTTGCTCCGTCGCTGAGGGCCCCTTCCCATGTGGATGATAAAGGCAAGCCAAACACGCCGCCTCGTTTGAAAAAACGTGCCAGGAGACCCCAAGCGCTCCTTCGCCGGTCCACCCATTGACCACCAGCCTGGGAAGCAGTGCCTGGGCTGATCGGCGAGCATCCACGTTATCGACCGATATGCAGATTGTCGGAATGTCAATGCGGCCTCGCTTTGCCGCAAACTCCTCCAGGGTGGCTTGGCAAGCTTCAGTCGATAGTCGAGTTCCGCGAAGCGGCCGCTCCGCCAATGCCACTTTCGATTGTGATACGTCTGCGAGTGTCCCCAGCACATATCGCTGTAAGTTGAAAAGCGTTAAATCTTCAGCATCGACAAACCACAGCCGTCCTTCGGTTTTTGAATCGCGCGCCAATCCCCACACTGCGGCATTGCCCACCGCGCCGACGCCCACGAAAACTACATCACCGAACCTACCAGGCGTGAGTTCGAGGCTGCCGCCGGCTTCGGGGCCGAAATCGAGCAGGGACAAGGAAATGTCACGTTCTGGGGCAGACTTCAAGAATATGCGGCGGAACAGCTCGGCACACGCGAGCGCAGCGGCGGCTCCGGCAGCGTAGGGGTTCGCAGCGCCTCCCCGGCGTGGGCGCGAATGGTGGATGCGAGCAACCCAACCACTGGCAGATGGATAGATAGCGCCGTCGAACCTCCCGGATCCCACGGCGATGGTCGTGGTGTCCGGCGCGTCTTCGGCCAGCTCAATGTTTGGGTTGATGTTTGTGGCCAGGTCACGGAGGGCCGAGAAGTGAGGCTCCGGTGCCGAAATCGCAAGCCGTGGATAAAGGCGAGCGAGGAGATTTGTTGTCAGCTCTGCGATCCAGACTTCATTCGCACTCGGCCGTGGTCCGCATCGAACGCCGACGGAACAACTTTCTAACAAGCCAATAAGGGACTCGCGCGAAACCGATAGGTGTCCACCCAATGCTCCATAAACGCGCTCAAAAAAGGGTGCGAGAGCCACTCAGACCTTCTCCTCGCTGATCCACTGCACCTGCACCTGATTCGGCTGCATGATCACTAGAGGGTGAACCAGATCGATGCTGACTCGCCATATCGACATCGCGATCGAGAACAGGTTCATTTCCCCTCGATAGAGGAGCCAGTCGTCGCCAGAATGTTGCGGATGCTCGTGGTACTCCCTGATTCCGCGAATGCAAAGGAAGGGCTTGTGTGTGCTTGGGTGATCGTCAAGGAGAACCACGTGCACCTTTCGGTCCGCCTCAAATTCGAGGGCCCGAAACATCGTTGGGTACGGCAGGAGGTTATCGTTCCACGGGTCCCGAAACTCCAGCGATGGAGCCCGCAAGTCATAGTCCGTGAGATCAAGATGGGCCTTGAAAGCACTTCCCGCAAGGCTGGGAACCTGCACCATCATCAGTTGCACCTGGGGTAATAGGATGCTGCCAGCCTGGGTCATCGGAACTCCCGCTTGCATTGGGTGACGAGGCACAAAGAGCAGATCCACATACGGGTAGGATGTTGAACTGAGCATCACTATCCCTCGCGACTCAAGCGTGGGCCTTTGATTGACGAGGACACCCACCTCGCGGTCGAACTTCAGCCGATTCACTTCTGGATCTACTCTCATAGCCGCCCGATACCACCCCCAGCGCCAACTCGTAGACTTAGGAAGAGCCGAGCGCCATTTTTCAGACCGAGATGCTCGATAGTGCGGCCCATCTCGAGCAGGACGCCATTGGAATCTCGCACCTCCCACTCGTCAGGGGGACGACCTGTATTGCCGCTCTCGCGAAGTGCTCGCTCAACAGCATGTCGGAGCGTTGCATCATCGCTCGCCTCGACGGAAAAGTTCTCACCGTTGATTATGAAAATCAGTTTGACCCTGTGTTCGTGCTCTGCCACCTCGGAACTCCTTCCTGATTTCAATCCAACTTGCTGACTTAAGGCAAAACCTCCGGAGGTCGGGCCGCTATGCTTTTCATCATCATTAATTATCGGCCGGTAGCTGCTCATTATGCAATGGATGGGCACAAAAGTGGTGAGAAAAAAGCGAGCAAGTCCGGAAAGGCCCCTGGTTCGCGGCAGCCCCAGCGGGGCGAAAGAAAAGGTTTCGACGCGGGAACTCTCCCCCGTTCTGCCGCCCCTTACGGGGCTCGGGCGCGGTCGGGGGCTGATTTTCCCACGGCGCGCGCCGTGGGCTACGGTCTTTCGCCCGTCGGCTGACGGGCTGGCGGGTGGCGAATTCATGGTGACGCAAGCGACCTCTCGCAATTGGGTTAGAATGCGCTGGTGCCCCGGAAACGGCTCTGCAGCGCGCCATGATCGCATACATGCCGAACGGCGGCATGTATGCGCCCCCGCCGCGTAGACCAGATCATCCTTTGATCCTTCATGACGGTGCACCTCTTTCCCCGACGAAGCGATTTCTGCAAATCTCGGGGGAGTGGGTCAATTTGATGTAGAGGCGGCTTTACGCCGCCACTTGGCGAGGTAAACTCGCCGCCAGGAAATGGCGAGGTAAACTCGCCGCTACAGCATCAAATTGATCCACCACCAATCTTGGAGGGGTCTTGGTTGCGCGTAACAATTGGCGTACAATCTCCTCGGTGGGCAAGTCCGCCAAGTTAGGGCCACCCATTACTTCCACAAGCAGGAGCAACCCATGCCGAGCCGCCATTCATTTGGTGAGATTCATCTTGATGTGACTGCGGGTCGTGAGCAGCCACTAGTCACGCCGGGCTCCGAGACCCCTTTTCGAATCGCTATTCTCGGGGACTTCAGCGGGCGCACAAATCGAGGTTTGTCTGAAAGTGGGGGTGCCCTCGCGAGCCGGCGTCCCCAGATGATCGATCGCGACAATTTTGACTCTGTGCTGGCAAGAATTGCGCCTCGGCTTGAACTGGCTCCAGGGGGAGAGGATGCCTTCCGCATCTCATTGAAGTTTGGTGATCTGGACGATTTTCATCCTGACAGGCTCTTTGAGCAGGTTCAAATGTTCCAGAAGTTGCGGGAGACGCGGCAAAAACTCAGCGACCCGGCGACATTCGCCAAAACGGCTTCGGAACTGGGTCTTGTAGGGAAGCAACCCTCGTCACAAATCGCCCCTGCAGCGCCTGCGCACCGAGTCTCCGGGGCGGATATACAGCGGGTGGTTGCGGGTAGCCTTCTGGATGAAACGATCGAAGCAACCGAGGGCAGGGCAGCAGAAGAGTATCCCTCCAAGCCTGCCGACGAATGGACCACCTTGTTAAATAAGATTGTCGCTCCCCATGTGGTCGCCAAAGCGGACCCTCGCCAGGCAGAACTGGTTGCCCTGATAGATAAAGCCACCAGCGCCCAGATGGCGGCTTTGTTGCATGCTCCCGACTTCCAAGCGCTCGAAGCTGCGTGGCGCGCCGTGTTCTTTCTGGTTCGAAATATCGAAACGGATACTCAGCTTAAGTTATTTCTGATCGATGTCTCGAAAGAAGAACTTGCCCAGGACCTGTTGGCATCCAGCGATTTGAGCTCGACGGGAATCTACAAATTGCTCGTGGAGAAGACAGTGGGTACGCCCGGGGCGGAACCGTGGGCCGTTATGGCAGGGAATTTCAATTTCGGCCCTACCTTGAAAGATGCCGAACTGCTTGGTCGGATGGCGAAAGTGGCCGCCGGGGCCGGCACCCCATTCATTGCCGGCGGGAGTCCGCGCCTACTGGGTTGCGACTCAGTCCTCGACTTGCCTGATCCGCGGCAATGGAAGATTCAGATGTCCGAGGAGGCTGCCGCCTCCTGGCAAGCATTGAGGACCTCACGCGAAGCTCGTTTTGTTGGATTGGGACTTCCCCGTTTTCTTTTGCGGCTACCCTATGGGAAGGATACCGAACCCGCTGAACTCTTTCAGTTCGAAGAGATGCCTGATCCCGCCGCCCATGAGAACTACTTGTGGTGCAATTCAGCTTTTGCCTGTGCTTTATTGCTGGCGCAGTCTTTTGCAGAGCAGGGGTGGGAACTACGGCCAGGCACGATTTCGGAAATAAGCGGACTGCCCATCTATATCCACACGGTGGAAGGCGAGCTCAGGAACCTGCCTTGCGCCGAGGTTTTGTTGACGCAGACGGCAGCGGAGAAAATGATGGAAAAGGGTTTCATGCCGCTTGCCTCGTTAAAGGATCAGCCGACGGTCCGGCTGGTGCGATTCCAGGCAATTGCCGAGCCTCTCAGTGCTTTGGCCGGACGCTGGAGAGCCTGAGGCGGTGATTGGCGGCAGTATGACAAAACCCGAGTTGACCCCTTACGATGAAATTGCCTACCCGACATTTCCCATTTCATACACACATCCTGATCGCCTGGCGACCGTAGCGACGCACTTCGGCATGAGGCCTGCGCCTGTCGAGCGATGCCGAGTGCTGGAGTTGGGGTGTTCCGCTGGGGCCAACTTGTTGTCCATGGCAGTCATGCTGCCGGAAAGTGAATTTGTCGGAGTCGATTTGGCAGGAAGACCGATTGCCCAGGGAAAGGCCAGGGTGGAGGCTCTTGGGCTGAAGAATCTTGCTTTCCGACAGATTGACCTGCTCGATATGGCCCCGGACTACGGCAAGTTCGATTACATCATCGTGCATGGTCTCTATGCGTGGGTTCCGCCGGGGGTTCGTGATCAGATCCTGGCCATCTGCAAAGGCAGCCTGCAACCGCAGGGAATTGCCTATGTCAGTTACAACACATTTCCAGGGTGTTATTCACGGGTAATGATCCGTGAGATGATGCTCTTCCACAATCGGGATTTCCATGATCCGCAGCAGCAGATGCAGCAGGCCATCACCTTGCTCAAGCTGCTGGCAAATTCGCGCGTGGGACCCGACAACTATACGAAACTGCTCCAGGAGGAGTTTGAGCGAACGTCCAAGCGGTCAAGAGAAGGTCTTTACCATGACGAGTTGGCAGAAGTCTTCCGGCCCGTCTATTTCCACCAATTCATGGAGCACGCTCAACGCCATGAACTCCAGTTCCTGGGGGAAGCCGACTTTTTCGAGATGCACACAGGAGGCCTCACGCCCCAGGCGAAAGAAGTGCTCGATAAGATTTCCGATGACATCATTTTGAGGGAACAGTACCTGGACTTCATGCGCGGCCGGGCCTTCCGGAAAACGCTTTTGTGCCACAAAGATGTGCGGCTCGACCGCTCGGGGAAATCCGTCTCAGTCAGGTCATATTACGTTTCGTCTCAAGCGCGGCCGAACTCACCAGCTCCGGACTTTTCTCCGGGAGCAGAAGAGACTTTTCGTAGTGGCAGCGGAGTAGAACTTATTACCGCCAACCCGTTGGCGCGCGCCCTGCTCTGGTACTTGATCGAGTCACAACCACAGCGAATTGCTTGTGAAAAGCTCCTGACCGAAGTCGAGTCTCGGGCCCGCCAAAGGCTGGGTTTTGTTCCGAAACCCGATCAGGATTTCGCCTCTGACCTTTTGGATTTCGTATGGCAGACATACTCGGCTGGACTGCTCGATCTGCACGTCTACGTTCCGCCTTTCGCGACGAAGGTCAGCGAAAGGCCTGTGGCAAGCCCCCTGGCTCGATTAGAGGCTCGAGACAGCGATGTCATAACGACACTGCACCACAGAAGCTTGCGTCTAGGTGATGCGCTGCAAAGAGGATTGGTTATGCTCATGGACGGCACCCGCGACCACGATGCTCTGAGAAAAGATCTTCTCCAGCTTTTCGAGTCAGGGGCTCTAACGCTGCTTGACGGTGACAAACCAGTTAGTGACATGCAGACGGTGGAGAAAAGGATTGCCGCTGAGACCGAGGACGTGTTGGGGAGCCTCGCGCGCCTGGCTGTACTGATGGAGTGAGTGTCAGTCGGGGGTAATGGCAGCAGTGGTTTTTTGAACTTGTCAAACAGCGCGCCTGATGGCCGCAACCAAAAGGGGATTCTTTGTGTCCTCCGTGCCTCTCAAGCTCTAACCCGGCGCAGGCTTTGGCCCCAAGCTAAGACGCAGTGGTTGTTCCCTCGTCCCCCGATTAGCCCGCGCAGCGGGCGGCATATCGTAGCCCACGACGCGAGCCGTGGGGAAGGAGGGCCGCTGGAAAAGGGCCAAGCCCCGCAAGGGGCGACAGAAGGGCAGCGCAGATTCCTGCCCTCTGTTCCCTGCATGGCGATGTCGCCCCTGCCGGGGCTAAGAAGTCTTATCGCATGCCCTTTATCCCACGGCTGTCGCCGTGGGCCACATGATGTCGGCCCTGACGGGCCTATGCGGGTTCGAGGAAATCTTCGCGGGGTGGCAAGGGCGGCAAACTAGTGGGGCAGCGCGGCCCATCGCCGTAACCAACCGCATCTTGTAGGGCCGAACGGCGTTCGGCCCTCGGGCGAGCGCCGCTCGCCCCTACTACAGCAGGAGGTCAATTTGGGGATACGACAGGAAGGGCCGGCAGGCGCCTCAGCCATGCGATTGCGGCTCGAACAATCGCCACATTTCGCCTTTTTGCGCGATTTTCTGCGCAGCTCGGAATTCAACGAGAAGTCAATTTGTTGCCGGGTGGGTATGGCAGGTCTCAATGAATTCTTCTCCAATGACCGAGCGCGGGTAACTCTTTCGGGCGAATCGGATGGGCTGGGCTTCTTGATCCGCCTGTTCCTGATGGGAGAGCCGCTCGGGGTAAAGGCCTTGGAATCCGTGATCCCGGCACGCGCATTGGAAGCTATGAGAGATCTGGGCTTGCTGATTGAAGACTCTGCGGACCACGCGCGAGTATGTGCCAGTGTGGCGCTCTATCCTGTGGGGCGGTTATTCATTGTTTCGGATCGATGGACTACGCCGGAGGGCAACGCCCCTGATTTGCCAGATGATTTTGTTTTTCCGGCGATTACGGCAAACACCTCGCAGTTCATGGCGACTTTGCCGCGGGATCCTTGCGAGAGTTTCCTCGAACTTTGTTCAGGCACAGGCGTGGCGGCGTTGGAGGCCGCACGGCACGCGAACCACGGATGGGCAGTTGATATTACCGAGCGGTGTACGCAGATGGCGGAATTCAACCGCCTGCTCAATGGGCTAAACAACCTCACGACGATCCAGGGAGACCTTTATGAATGCCTCGGCGACCTGACGTTTGACCGTATCGTCGCCCATCCACCCTATATGCCCGTGCTGAACCGTGCCCAGATTTTTTACGATGGAGGCTCGGACGGAGAACAGGTGACGCGCCGCATCGTGATGGGGCTACCCCGCTACCTGCGACCGGGTGGGTGCTTCTATTGTCTGGCGCAGGGATCGGACCGCGAAGGCGCGCCTTTCGAGCAGCGTGTAAGGGCTTGGCTGGGCGAAGAACAATCGGAATTTGATGTCATGGTCATTATTAGGCAGCCGCAAGACCCTAATGATGCGGCAATGCAGTATGCCGTGAAATCAAAGGGAGGTGGCCAGGCAGCCCATGAAATGAGAGAAGCGTTGAGGGGTCTCGGCATACAATTGATGGTTTACGGATGGATGATCATCCAGAGAAGGGAAGATGCCCGTCCGGTCTTCACCACCCGGAGAACCGTTGGCCCGAATACGGGGCAGAAGGAGATTGATTGGCTCCTGAAGTGGGAAACCGCTGCTGTAAAACCTGAGTTTATTGAGATACTCGCTGAAACGCACCCCGTCGTCGCCCCTTCCCTTGAACTTCACGCAGTCCACCGGATGAAGGAGGGGGATTTGGCGCCTGAGCAGTTCTCGTTGCACACTGAGTATCCTTTCAGTGTGGACTGTCGAGTGCAGCCCTGGGTGGGGTTCCTGCTCCCGCAATGCGACGGGAAATTGACGGTGCGGCAACTCCTTGAGTTTTGCAAGCAGCACAATTTTGTCCACCCTGAGACGCCGCTGGCAGAGTTTGCCAGGCTGGTCATGGTTTTTATATCGGGAGGATTCCTTGAGGTGGAAGAGTTCAAATTGCCTGTGAGCGCAGTAGACGGCGGGCAGAAAGAAGAAAGCAATTCAAAATTCAAAACTCAAGATTGGGTTAGCCCTGTTTCTTCCATGGACGGAGAAATGCTTTCTTGAACTCACGTTTGATCTAACCCACGTTTTTCGGCGTATTGGGGCCGATTTCTCGTTGGATCTTCTTGACGATTTTCCTCCAAGTTATCATTTCAGAGTTTAATCAATCATCAACCGGCCCAGGTTAGATTCTCACCGCCAAACACTGGGATTTCCTGAGCCTCTTCTTGCCTGATAAAGTCAACACTCTGGTCGGTGCTTTTGGGCACCCGGACAAGAACGATGGCCGCTGGACGGACGACCATACTAGGAGTTACAAGGGCGGACCCAACGGAATCGGCGGCCCTGGGTATGTGGAGCCCGTTCCGGCGTGCGCAGTCAATTTTCTGCGAAAGGTCGACGAAAATAAAAAAAGCGCCAGCTGAGGCAGTTGGGTCTATACTAATGGGAACGTGGGTTCCAAAATGGAAATCCTGACCCTTAGGGCTGAAACGGAAAGGCGCAAAGATTCACTTTTATCTCGGGAGGGTAATTGATGCCCAGTTCCATGCTGATTCACGATCGCCGCTTGGCGGGAAATCCCCCCGGGGACATGGCGGACAATACGTACGAAGTAGATGAGAACATTCCCATCACGCACGCCCTCGGGTGGATCGCCGAGTATTCCCGGCGTAGTGGCGGCTTAAGCGATCTCTACGTAATGTGCCACGGTTACGAAGGAACTCTCGACTTACGGCACCTCACGTGCGTTAATGAGGAGCATGGCGGTTTCGGTCTGCAGCTCTGTGACGAAGGACTCAGCCTGGCCAATGCCACGCTGACGGCGGTCTTGAGAGGCAAGGTCACGAAAATCACGATCTTCTCCTGCGCCACCGCCGACACCGCGCCCTACAACAAGGACACCGAGGCGGATGGCATGCGCTTCTGCGGCGAAATTGCGCTCTGGACCAGAGCGGAAGTGATCGCCGCCGTGGAGACACAGAAATACAACAGGCGTCGCACCATCTGGCAATGGCTCACATTCTCCAACCGGGCGGGCGCCATCGATTTCGGCGCATGGGAGGGGCCGGTGTACAGCTTCACGCCGGCCGATCCAGGCGGGCGCAAGATTCTCTCTTCCCCCAAAGGCGAGACGAATTTCCTTCAGGTGCCGGAGACAGCCATTACCGGTGGGTTCACGGTCGAGGTGCGCGCCGGCGACCCGGACAAGTCCTCCCTGTCCGGCATCGCCAAGGCCCAGTATGGCGACTTCAACCTGTGGCCGCTCATCTTCGATCTCAACAAGGGCAAGATCGGGCCCAATCCGAACCGGATAGGGCCGGGAGCGAAGCTGCTGCTTCTGCCGATCGACCGTTACACGCCTGCCGAACTCGCCGATGCTCGCAGACGCGCTCCGGCCTGGAGCAAATATCCGCATTGATATGCCAAATACTTCTCGCCGCGGATACGCCGCCGGGAGGAACCCCACTAGCGCAAGATGCCTGCCGGTTCGGCCCGGCCGGATCACCTTCGTGCACGAGGCCAGCGCGGCTGGGCGGCGAGGTTTGCCGCCAACAAGCTCAATGCCTCCCGTAGCTTCCTCGCTATGGATCAAACCCTCAGTCGGCCGGCGCGCGTGAACTGCCGAGTCAATCAGCTTCGACCACGGAATGGATTCACTGAGCGACGCAGCTTGCGCCGGGCAAGGAAAAGTTTGCCAACTGCCGAGTGGTCTTGGCAGCCCTCATCGGCGCCCCCTTTTCGGAGAGAGTACAGTGAGGCTGATAAACGCTCGATCCTACACGTTTTTAACTATCTCGTGTTTTTTCAATGGGTTTGGAGACTTCCTGGATAAGACTTCTCCTCTGTTATCACAAGTTGCCCATATCACACCAAGAGAGATCGCGACTTTCTAAGGAAATTGTAGCCCCCTGTTTTTGCATTGACAAACGTTCCGCGATTTGCTACAAAGGCTGTGGGTTCCGGACTTAACACCACAATAAATTTGAATTTTCGGAAGGAGTGCCCCATGGCACAGAGCGTGCAAAAGAAGCTTGAAAGGGTACGTCCTCCACGTGTCCACGTTACGTACGACGTGGAAACCGGAGGCGCCATAGAAATTAAAGAGCTCCCATTTGTGATGGGAGTTATGGGTGATTTTTCAGGTCAACCCGTAGATCCTCTACCCCGGTTAAAAGACCGGAGGTTCGTAGAAGTAACCCCCGATAATTTCGACAACGTGCTGGAAAGCATGAAACCTCATCTGGCATTCTCGGTGGAAAACAAGCTCAGCGAGGATCCCGATGCAGGACAATTGAAGGTCAGTCTCGATTTCAAGAATATGGATGACTTCGCGCCGGAGAACGTGGCCAAGCAGGTCAAACCTCTGCGCGAACTGCTTGACCTGCGCAGCCGCCTCAACGATCTAAAAGGCACGTTGCAGACGAACGAGAAGCTGGATGAAGTTCTGCTGGAGGCGGTTAGTAACACGGAGAAGTTGAACAAGTTGAGGGCGGAACTGGGCGGAAAGAAGGAGGAGAAAGAAAAGGAGGGGTCAAATGGCTAAAGAAGAAAGGGCAAAGGCGCCTGCACAGGCGGCGGAGCAGGTCGCGGAAAAGGGATTGCTGGATCAAATTGTTGAGGCCGGCAGGGTGGGAACAGACGTTGCCACCCGTGAGCGGGGCAAAAGCCTGGTGAAAGAATTCATCAGTCAGGTGCTGGAAGGGGAGGTCACCGTTTCGAAAGATGTGGAGGCGATGATTAATGCCCGAGTGGCGCAGATTGACCACCTGCTCTCCATCCAACTCAATGAGATCTTGCACTATCCCCAGTTTCAAAAACTCGAGGCAACCTGGCGCGGGTTAAAGTACCTCATCAGCCAAAGCGAGACCAGCGTCATGCTTAAGATTCGCATTATGAATGTTTCGAAGAAAGAGCTTCTGCGCGATCTACAGCGGGCTCCTGAATTCGATCAAAGCGCGCTGTTCAAGAAGGTATACGAAGAAGAGTTCGGGATTTTCGGCGGAGATCCTTTTGCCGCTTTGATCGGTGATTACGAGTTCAGCAAGAGCCCGGAGGATCTGGAACTCCTGGAAAAGGTCTCTCAGGTTGCTGGGGCGGCGCACGCGCCATTCCTGACGGCTGCTTCCTCACAACTACTGAATATGGAGAGTTTTACGCAATTGGATCAGCCGCGGGACATCGGAAAGATTTTTGATACCACCGAGTACGCCAAGTGGAAGTCGTTCCGCCAGAGCGACGATGCCCGTTATGTCGGGCTTTGCGTGCCACACGTCCTGATGCGTCTTCCTTACGGTAGGGATACGGTCCCTGTGGACGCCTTCACTTACGAAGAGGGCGTGGATGGGACCGATCACACCAAGTACCTGTGGGGCAATGCAGCGTATGCCATGGGAGCGCGGTTGACGAATGCCTTCGCCTTGTATGGGTGGTGCGCGGCAATCCGGGGAGTGGAAGGCGGAGGTCTGGTGGAAGGGCTGCCCGCACATACTTTCCGAACGGACGAAGGGGACGTGGCGCTGAAGTGCCCCACCGAAATTGCCATTACGGACCGACGTGAGAAGGAACTGGCGGACCAGGGGCTGGTCCCCTTGGTGCATTGCAAGGGCACAGACAAGGCCGCGTTCTTCAGCGTGCAATCCGCAAATAAGCCCAAGTTGTACGACAGCGATGCGGCCAACGCCAATGCTCGGCTCTCCGCGCAGTTGCCCTACATCATGGCCACGTGCAGGTTCGCCCATTACCTGAAGGCCATGATGCGGGATAAGATCGGCAGCTTCACTTCCCGCGACGAAATCCAGATGTTCCTCAACCGCTGGATTGCGCAATACGTGACCAGTGACGACACAGCAACCCAAGCGACGAAGGCGAAGTACCCATTACGGGAAGCGCGCATCGATGTGGAAGAGGTGAAGGGCAAGCCCGGCGTGTACCGCGCGGTGGCCTTCCTTCGCCCGCACTTCCAGCTCGACGAGCTTACGGTTTCGCTGCGGTTGGTAGCATCGTTGCCGCAGTCTGCCGCCAGAGCTTAGTTACTTAGCGGCTTGGGGCGGACTTCGAGCACGAGTCCGCCTCGCGTTCTCTGGAAAATCCAAATTCTACGAGGAGAGAAGATATGGCAATCGAATACCATCTGAAAATTGGCAACGTTAAGGGTGAGAGCGGCGCCACGAAACACAAGGACGAAATTGAAGTCTTGTCCTGGAGTTGGGGGGCATCCAACCCGACAAACATCAGCGGCTCAGGTATGAGCGCGGGAAAGGTCTCGATGTCCGATCTCAGCTTTACAAAGAAAGTGGACAAGGCGAGCCCCAAGCTCCTGGAGCTTTGCGTCACCGGTAAACACGTGGACGACGCAACGCTTTATTGCAGCAAGCAGACCGGCGGGAAGACTCCCGATGACTTCCTTACCATCAAGTTGAAGGAAGTCTACGTTTCGAGCTTCCACGTCGGCGGCTCGGAGGGCGAGGATGTGGGCACGGAGTCGCTCTCGATTACCTACGGTCAGATCGATTACGATTACAAGGAGCAGAAGCCGGACGGAACGCTGACCTCGGCGGGGAACGTTCAATACAATCTCATTAAGAGGGAGCAAACGGCATAGTCCAGGGGCTGGCCCCGGAGTATTGCTCCCGAGGTAATATGGAAAACGCGAATCAACTCTTTCAGGCCGGAAGGCTCAAAGAGGCTGTGCAGGCATTGAGCGCCGAGCTGCGAAAAAACCCCTCAGACACCAGACGCCGTACCTTCCTCTTTGAGTTGCTCTGCTTTTCGGGAGAGTATGGACGGGCAGAGAAACAACTGGACGTGCTGGCGGAAGCCGGCCCAAACAGCGAAATCGGGGCACTGCTCTACCGCAGTGCCCTTCAAGCTGAAAGGACGCGCCAGGATCTCTTTCAAAAGAAGGAGAAGCCTTCCGGAGGGACATCCTCTGGCGCGGAAACCATCACCGGTACGCTAAACGGCAAGCCCTTCCAGACGATTACGGACGCCGATCCGCGGATTGGACCTCGCCTGGAGGTTTTTGCCGCCGGGAACTATCTCTGGCTCAATTTTGAACATTTGGCTTCAATCCAAATTCCGCAGCCACGCCGACTTCGAGACCTGATCTGGACTCCTGCTGTGGTTCGGGTTGGACCTGCCTTGAAAAGCACCGAGCTTGGGGAGGTCTTGTTGCCGGTCTTATCCCCATTCGCGTGGCAACATTCGGATGATGCGGTTCGCCTTGGCCGTATGACGCTTTGGGAAGAAGGCGAGTCGGGCGAGGCGGTCCCGGTCGGTCAGAAGATGTTGCTCGTGGATGGCGAGGAATTCCCGCTGCTCGACATCCGCCAACTGGAATTCAATTTACCTCAGGCTGCGGCATAGGTCAGAATGCCTCTACCGGATAACCTACTCAATCCGATCCCAGGTGAGAATCCCAGCGGGGAAGACCTCCGCTACACGCCCATTTACGATCAGATCAAGGAAGCCCGCCGGGAAGAGGAAGAGTCTGAACAGGGCGATTGGAAATTCGAGATCAAGAAGGCGGACTACCCTCTGGTTGTAAAGCTGGCCGCTGAAGCCATCGCCACCAAGAGTAAAGATTTGCAGCTTGCCGCGTGGCTTACGGACGCTTTGCTTCGGACGGAAGGATTCGGCGGTCTGAAACAGGGTTTAGAACTGTTGCGCGGTCTACTCGGGACCTTCTGGGAAACCTTGTACCCCCAACTCGAGGATGGCGACGCGGAGTTGAGGGCGACGCCGCTGGAATGGGTCGGCTCAAGTCTGATTCTTCCCCTTCAAATGGCTCCCGTCAACAAGGCCAGACACGGTTGGCTGGAGTACACCGAGTCCAGAAAAATCGGCTATGAAGAACAGGCCGACACCGAGGAGAAGAAAGCTGCCCGGACAAAGGCCCTCGGACAGGGGAAGATAGCGCCTGAAGACTTCGACAAGTCCTTCAACGAAACTCCAAAAGCTTTTTACGTCAGTACGGAAGCTGTCCTCGACGAGTGCAACGCGACGCTCCAGGCTCTGGATTCTTTTTGCCGGGAGAAGTTTGGTGATGTCTCACCAAGCTTCGGGGGACTAAAGAAGGGCCTCGAGACGGTTCGCCACAGCGTGCATCTGCTCCTTCAGAAAAAGAGGGAGACCGAGCCGGATGCCGTCGAGGTTCAAGCGGAGGGCGCGGGTGCTGAGGGGCCGGCCGCCGCCGGGGAGACGGTTGGGCGAGCTGCCGCAGGGGCGGCAGGAATTCTAATACCGCTGGCAGATAAGGAGCCTGCCGGACGCCGGGAGGCTATTGCCAGTGTGGCGCGTGCCGCAGCGGCTCTTCGGAAGCTGGACCCTTACAGCCCAGGCCCTTACCTGATGATGAGGGGCTTACGATGGGGTGAGCTTCGAGGAGCGTTCCACACATCCGACATGACTTTGCTCGAAGGTCCGCCTACGGAGCTTCGGCAGCACATCAAGAAACTGGCGATTGAAGGGAAATGGAACGAACTCCTGGAAGCGGCGGAGAATGCAATGTCGCTTCCGTGCAGCCGAGGCTGGCTCGATTTGCAGCGCTTCGTGGTCGATGCCTGTGTGGGACTGGGAAGCGAATACGCGGCGATTGCTATGGCCATCCGTTCAGAACTGAAGGCATTACTGCACGACCAGCCGCAGATCCTGGAGACCAACTTGCTGGACGACACTCCGGCTGCGAACAGTGAGACTCAGGCGTGGTTGAAAGAGCTGCTGGCCGAACCGGGGGCGCCATCACCTGATGCCACTTCCCCGGAATACCGGATCGTGGAGAATTATTCTGCCCCTGGATGGCACAGGAAGTTTGTTGACAGCTACGATTTGGCCCGTGAGGCTCTGCGCGCCGGACAGGCGGAAAAGGCCATTGACTTAATGCAGCAAGAGGTCGAAAGGCAACTTTCAGGGAGAGGTCAGTTCTTGCGTAAGATGCAACTGGTCGAGGTCTGCATCTCTGCCGGGAAGAGCCAAATTGCCCAGCCGATTATTGAGGACTTGGCCTCCCTGATTGAGAACAATCATTTGGAAGGCTGGGAGGATCGGGAAGTTGTAGCCAAAGCGCTGGTAATGATTCTGAAGAACAGCCAAAGGGTACAGGCGGATGAAGCGGAAAAGCTCCGGCTTTTTGAAAAGGTCGCCCGTCTTGATCCCGTCCAGGCTATTTCCTGTCTTGAAACCTAATGCCGACAACAGAAAGGGAAGGCCCAGTTACATTGTCGGTGCTTGATCGACTCATCGATCAGGAGCCGGAGCGCAAGCTGGAGCCTCCTCTTACGAGAGCTCGATCCTTGCGTGAGTTGAAGGCCGCGCTCCGGCGCGACTTGGAATGGCTACTCAATACCCGGCGGACGATCGAAGAATCCCCGGCGTCTCTCAAGGAGTTGGAACGCTCCCTTTATAACTACGGGCTGCCCGACGTTTCGAGCCTCTATCTTCGATCATCCAACGACCAGGGTACCCTGCTCAAAGCGATCAGGGTAGCGATCAATTACTTTGAGCCCAGGCTTCTGAATATCAAGGTGACGCTGGAACCGGCGGCCGACGATACGCGCGTCATCCGCTTCAGCATTGAAGGATTGCTGCGCATGGATCCTGCTCCCGAGCATGTTTTCTTTGATACCATGCTGGAACCAATGAGCGGCCAATACCAGGTGAAGGGTTCGTAGAATGCGCGATGATCTTCTGGAATATTACGAGAGTGAACTTAGCTTCCTCCGGCAGATGGGAGCGGAGTTTGCCGAGAAGCATCCCAAAATTGCGGCGCGCCTGCAATTGGATGCCAACCGTTGTGACGACCCGCATGTCGAGAGGCTGCTCGAGGGTTTTGCATTCCTCGCTGCCCGCGTTCACCTGAAAATCGACGATGAGTTTCCCCAGATCACGGAGGGGTTGCTCAGCGTTCTCTACCCTCATTTTCTCAGGCCCATCCCTTCGATGACGGTGACGGAGTTCCATCTGGATCCCGAGCAGGGTAAGCTCACCACCGGCTTGAAGATTCCCCGCGGCTCGATGATCTATTCGCGGCCCGTGGAGGGAGTGCCCTGCAAATTTCGCACGGGCTACGACGTGACCCTCTGGCCCATTGAGGTTGCCGACGCGAAGTGGTTGACCCCTGACAAGCTGAATCCTCCCTTGCGCGCCCCGGAGGCGGTTGCGGCCTTGCGGCTGGAACTTCGCTGCCTTTCCGATGTCAGCTTTGACAAACTCCAACTCCAGTCGTTGCGCTTCTTCCTGAATGGTGAAGGAGATATTGTACAAACTCTCTACGAATTGCTCTGCAACAATTGCACGCAAATCGTGCTGAGAGACCCTAAAAACAGCCGCAAGCCTCCGGTCACACTGCCCGTGGACTCTTTGCGGCCCATGGGGTTCTCCGAAGAGGAATCCATGCTGCCGTACCCCCGGAGGTCCTTTGTGGGTTACAGGCTTCTTCAGGAGTACTTTTCGCTGCCAGAGAAATTCTTCTTTTTTGAACTCCAGGGGCTGGATCGACTAGCGCAAGCGGGCATGGGCGGACGCGCCGAGATCATATTTCTCATTGCGCCCTTCGAGGTCAACCACCGGCAGCAAAGATTGGAAGTTGGTGTCAATGCCAAAACGATCCGTTTGGGATGCTCTCCGGTCATCAATTTGTTTCCTCAAACGGCGGAACCAATCCTGTTGACCCAAAGCCGCTCGGAGTACCCTATCGTGCCGGATGCGCGGCGCAGGAATGCCACGGAGATTTTTTCGGTAGATGAGGTCCTCAGTTCGAATCCCCAGACCCATGAGATTACTTATTACCAGCCTTTCTATGCTTACCGGCACCGGACTTTAAAGGACAAGAGTCAAACCTTCTGGCACACCACGCGTCGGCCCTCGAAGAGGAAGGGTGATGAAGGCTCGGAAGTGTACCTGCACTTGGTCAACCTCTCCTCGCGGGCTTCCTTGCCTGATGCTGAGACCATAACTGTCCGGTGCACGTGCACCAATCGTGACATCCTGGCGCGCTTGCCATTTGGGAACGAAAGTGGCGATTTCGAAGTCGAGGGACTTGGATCTATCAAGGGCTCGGTGGCCCTGCGCAAGCCCACCGCAACCGTTCGGCCCCCGATGGGGAGGGGCGCGCTCTGGCGCCTTATTTCGCACCTGGCCTTGAACTACCTTTCCATCGTGGAGGAAGGGAAGGAGGCGTTCCAGGAAATCCTCCGCCTGTACAACTTCTCGGATTCTGTTGACCTTGAAAAACAAGTCGGGGGAATCGTGCGCCTGGATAGCCAGCGTCACTTCGCGCGCATCATTTCGGAAAATGGCATATCCTTCGCGAGAGGGACACGGGTTCAGATGGAGTTCGACGAGGACGACTTCGTGGGTGGAGGAGTGTTCCTATTTACCGCGGTGATTGAACGTTTCCTGGCGTTGTACGCATCGCTCAATAGCTTCAGCCAGCTTGTCGTCAAGACGCGCCAGCGGAGGGAGGTGTTGAAAGAATGGCCACCCCGAGCCGGCCAAGCGATCTTGATGTAAGCAAGTCGCCGTTGGAAGAGCAGCTCCGCAACGAGCCTTATCTCTTCGAGTTTTTCCAGGCCGTGCGCCTGCTGGAGCGCTTCCTCCCCGACAAGGTGGGGGTGGGCAAGTTCGCTCCGCCCTCGGCGGAAGTGGCCCGCTTCCAGGCTAATTCCACACTTGCCTTTCCGGCCAGCGAGATTCAGGCCCTGACCTGGCCAGAGAAGGGCCCCGTGAAAATGAAAGTCAACTTCATGGGGTTGACTGGGCCGGAAGGCGTGCTGCCGGCCAATTATACGGTCTTGTTGGTGGAAAGGGCGCGGGCGGGCGATTCCTCGGCAGTCGATTTATTCGACACTTTCAATCACCGGATCATCTCCCTTTTCTTTCAGGCCTGGGAAAAATACCGCTTCTGGATCGCCTATGAGCGCGGCGAGCGCGACCAGTTTTCACATCACCTGCTGGATTTGATAGGCCTCGGCACCCCCGCCCTGCAGGATCGGCAGGTGGTGGCGGATGACTCTCTGCTTTATTATTCGGGTCTGCTGGCGCAGCATCCGCGCTCTGCGGTGGCGCTCGAACAGATTTTGAATGACTACTTCGAAGTCCCGGTTGAGGTGGAACAATTCGCGGGTGGCTGGTACCGGCTTGATACCAATACCCAATGCTGCCTCGAAGGCAGGAGCCGTTATTCCGAACAACTGGGAGTGGGCGCGGTCGTGGGCGATGAGGTCTGGGACCAGACAGCACGCGTCCGCATAAAAATCGGGCCCTTGTCGCTGGCCCAGTACAAGGAATTCTTGCCCACGGGTTTGGCCTTCGAGCCGTTACGCGTGCTGACGCGCTTCTTTTCGAATGACGAGTTTGATTTTGAAATTCAGCTTGTCTTGAACCGTCATGAGGTCCCGCGTTGTGAACTTGGCGCCGACGTGGAAACTGCGCCTAGACTGGGCTGGACTACCTGGGGCAAAACCAAAGAGATGACGAGAGAGGTTGCAGACACTATATTGCAACTTTGGGAGACAAATGCATATGGCATTGAACCTAAAATCGTTAATCGGAAAGCTAAATGAGTTAACGCGCAACGCACTTGAGTCGGCCGCCGGCTTGTGCTTGTCCCGGACGCACTACGATATCGAGGTGGAGCATTATCTGCTGAAGCTTTTGGAGCAGGCGGAGGGCGACTTTGCTCGCATCACCCGACATTTCGGCGTCGACAAGTCCCGGCTCTCCACCGAGTTGAACTGGAGTCTGGACAAGCTCAAGACCGGCAATGCTCGGACCCCTGCCCTAAGCCCTTCCGTGGTGAAAATGATGACAGAGGCGTGGACCATCGGGTCTATCGATTACAGCGCCGGGCAGGTCCGGACCGGTTTCACCATCCTCGCCCTTACCACCAACGATGAGCTGCGCAGGCTGGGCCGTGAGATAAGCAAGGAGTTTCAGAAAGTCGACGGTGATGTTCTACGCAAAGACTTCCTCTCGATTGTGGAAGGCTCTGCCGAACAAATGGCGACAAGTGTGGCGGCGCCAGCCGGCGCTCCCGGCGGACCCCGGCCCGCAGGCGCCGGCAAGACGGTAAATCTCGATCAATTTACCATCAACCTCACCGAGAATGCGAAGGCCGGCAAGATTGATCCGGTACTCGGAAGAGATATGGAAATTCGGCAGATCATTGACATCCTGATGCGCCGCCGGCAGAACAATCCCATTCTCACCGGCGAGGCTGGGGTGGGAAAGACCGCGGTCGTGGAAGGCTTCGCCCTGCGGGTCGCCAAAGGCGATGTGCCGCCCCCGCTTCGTAATGTCATGATTCGCTCTCTCGATCTGGCCCTTTTGCAGGCGGGCGCGGGCATCAAGGGTGAATTTGAGAATCGGTTGAAAGGATTGATCGAGGAGGTCAAGGCTTCGCCGATTCCCATCATCCTCTTCATCGATGAGGCCCACACCATGATCGGCGCGGGTGGCCAGGCCGGCCAGAATGACGCCGCAAACCTGCTAAAACCCGCCCTGGCTCGCGGCGAATTGAGGACCATCGCTGCCACAACGTGGTCCGAGTACAAGAAGTATTTTGAAAAGGACGCGGCCCTGGCGCGACGTTTCCAGGTCGTCAAGGTGGAAGAGCCCATCGAAACCCAATGCGCGGTAATGTTGCGGGGAATAATTCCTGCCCTCGAGAAACATCATAAGGTCCGCATTCTCGACGAGGGCTTGGTTGCAGCCGTGAAGTTCTCGCATCGCTACCTGGCTGGCCGCCAGCTTCCCGACAAGGCTGTAAGCGTTCTGGATACCGCTTGTGCGCGCCTTGCACTCGGCCAGAGTGCTATGCCTCCCGCCATCGAGGATGCTACCCGCCAATTGGACGACTTGGAAGTCCAGCAACGAATCCTGGAACGTGAGAGTGCCCTCGGCGCAGACCACACGGAACGCCTGGAACAGATTGCAAAACAGAGGGCGGAGGTTGAGGGCTGCCTGAAAACGCTCCGCGAACGGTGGACCAAAGAGCACGAACTGGTGTCGAAGATCCGGGAGCTGCGCGCCCAGGTCGAGGCGGCGGTTTCCGGCGACGGCCATGGTGCGGCGTCTACGGCCAAACCTGCACCGGAGAGTGCTGCTCCAGCCTCCCCAACCGCTGCGGCTAAGCCTCCGGCCGGAGCTGCCGCTCCGGCCCCCGCGACCGCTGCCACCGAACCTGCCCCGGCTCGCGACCCAGAGGCTTTGCGAGCGGAACTCGCGAAATTGGACGCGGAACTGGCAGCATTACAGGGCGAAACGCCGATGATGAGGGTGGCTGTCGACGCCCAAATTGTGAGCGAGGTGATCTCCGCGTGGACAGGAATTCCGGTGGGCAAGATGCTCAAAGATGAGATTTCGACAGTCCTGACGCTCAGTGCTCACCTCGGAAAACGGGTGATTGGCCAAACCCATGCCCTGGATATCATCGGCCAGCGGATTCAGACCTCGCGGGCCAGTCTGGATGATCCCAATAGGCCGATCGGGGTCTTCATGCTTATCGGGCCGAGCGGCGTGGGTAAGACGGAAACCGCGCTGGCCCTTGCGGATCTGCTTTACGGGGGAGAGCATAACCTGATCACAATTAATATGTCCGAGTTTCAGGAGCCGCACACCGTTTCGACTTTGAAAGGCTCGCCTCCCGGATACGTCGGCTATGGTGAGGGTGGGGTGTTGACTGAAGCTGTCCGCCGCCGGCCGTATTCAGTCGTCTTGCTGGATGAGGTGGAGAAGGCGCACCCCGATGTCCTCGAGCTTTTCTATCAGGTGTTCGACAAAGGCATGATGGAAGATGGCGAGGGTCGCGAAATCGACTTCAAGAATACCATCATCATACTGACCACCAATGCTTTAACGGACCGAATGATGAAGCTCTGTGCTGATCCGGAGACCATGCCAAGCCCTGAGGGCGTTGTAAAGGCGCTGAAGCCGGATCTGAATAAGACCTTCAAACCGGCATTTCTGGGCCGTATGGTGGTGATCCCTTACTACCCGATCCGCGATGAATCGCTGAAACAGATCGTGGTCTTGAAGCTGGGGAAGATCCAGCGGCGTATACAGGAAAACCATAAGATCCAGCTTACCTATGACCCGAGCTTGGTCGATGCGGTGGCCAGCCGCTGCACTGAAGTCGAGAGCGGGGCTCGAAATGTGGACAATATTCTCACTAACACGTTGCTCCCGGATATCTCGCAGCAGTTGTTGGGACGCATGTCGGAAGGCGAGAAGATAAGCGCCCTTCACGTGGGCGTCGGCCCGGATGGCGCGTTTGTGTACAACTAAAACGTGTGAGGATGAACGGCGAGGGAGAGTCAATCTATGAGCAATTACACTCAAGATGGTGGGCTGTTTAAGATCGACACTCCGCTGGGGAAAGATGTCTTGCTGCTGAGAGGTTTCAAGGGCACAGAAAGCGTCTCGCGCCTCTTCAGGTTTGAGCTCGACCTCCTGTCCGAGAACTCCGCAATATCTTTTCCAGATATCATCGGCAAGAACGTGACCATCTCTTTGAAACAACCCGATGAATCCTATCGGTACATCAATGGCGTCATCAGCCGCTTTGCACAGCATGCGACTGAAGAACAGTTTACGTCGTACAGTGCCGAAATGGTGCCCTGGCTTTGGCTTCTGACCCTAAATGTGGATTGTCGCATTTTCAAAAACAAGACCATTCCCGATATCATCACCGAGGTGTTCAACGATCTGGGTTTCAATGACTACACGAACTCACTGCAAAGTTCTTATGATCCGCGAGAGTATTGTGTCCAATACCGGGAGTCGAGCTTTAACTTTGTTTCCCGGTTGATGGAAGAATACGGAATTTTCTACTTTTTCAAGCACCAGCAGGGGAAACACACACTGGTGATGGCGGACTCTCCAACCGCCCACAGTTCCTGTCCCGGGCAAAGCAGTGTTCGCTATATGACAGTTTCGGGGGGCCCCCAAGAGGATGTCATAACCGGGTGGCAAATCGAACAGGAACTGCGCACTGGGAAATACTCTCATACGGACTACAATTTTCAAACACCAAGTACCAGTTTAATAGCCAGCGAGCCCACCGTTTATGAGGTCGGAGGAAACAGCAAATTCGAGATCTACCATTACTCTGGAGAGCATTTGACCAAGGGCGCTGGACAGTCTCTGAGCAAAATTCGCATGCAGGAGGAAGAAGCTCAACACATTGTTGCGCATGGAACGAGCCACTGCCGTATGTTTGTCAGCGGCTGTAAGTTTACCTTGGAAGAGCATCCTCGCAAGGACATGAATACCGATTACGTCCTGACGGAGATACAACACACCGCCGTGACCGACGCCTTCCCTTCGTCGGGAAATCCAGAAGGGGAGTCTTACTCTAATGCCTTCACGTGCATTCCTCTTTCAGTTCCTTTCCGCCCTTTGCGCGTCACCGGGCGGCCCAAGATCAACAGCCTCCAGCCCGCAATTGTCATTGGCCCGAGCGGTGAAGAGATCTCCACGGATCAATTTGGACGGGTTCAGGTTATGTTCCCCTGGGACGCGGACACGCGCGGAACCGGCACGGCTTGGTGCCGCGTCTCGCAGGTTTGGGCCGGCAATAACTGGGGAGCGATGTTTCTTCCCCGGATTGGCCAGGAGGTCCTCGTCGACTTCATGGAAGGCAAACCCGACTTGCCTGTTGTTGTCGGTCGGGTGTACAACGCCGAACAGATGCCGCCGTGGCCCCTGCCAGACAGACAAAACCTCAGCGGCTTCCGGTCCCATAGCACCAAGGGAGGAGGAGAGCACAACGCCAATGTTCTGGCTTTCGACGATACGATAGGCGATGAGGTTTTCTATATGCGCGCCGAAAAGGACATGGCACGGCGCGTGGAAAACGATGACGACCTCGACGTGTTTAATGATCAGACCATTACGATCGCCCGAAATCGTACGGAGTCGGTGCTTGCAGGCAACGAGACGATTAACATTAAGCAGGGCAATCGCGCCGTAACCGTCAGTCAGGGCAACGATTCCCTGGAGGTCAGCATGGGAAGCCAAACCACCACGGCCATGCAGTCAATCACACTTAAGGTGGGCCCGAGCAGCATTGTGCTTACCCCGACGGGAGTGACCATCAAAGGCCCGATGATCGATATCGAAGCTGACGGGATTCTGACGTTGAAGGGTGGACTTACAATGATCAACTAGTGCGTCATGAGGCATGCCAGAAGCCCTAACTCCGGCGATAGAACCGAGAGGCGCCAATTTGGTCAGTTGTTAAGTAAAGTCAACGAGGAGAGGAAGTTGGCATCATGGACAACGCTGAGCCAGCCACAAAATCGGGGACAACCTTAAGAGACCTCTGTGAGCGGGCCGAGCTCAAGGAGGATGCCAAGGCATTGCTGAAAGACGAGCATACGCCGCGGCAGTTTCTCGAGCTTCTTATTGCGAAGGAGCTTTTCCTGGATGCTATCCGATTCCTTGCCTATGCCCTTCCAAAAAGAGAGGCAGTGGGGTGGGGATGCCTTTGTGTGCGCCATAGCCTCGGGACAGAGGATGCGTCAAAGATCTCGGAAGCCCATATGGCAGTGGAGAAATGGGTATCCAATCCTGATGAGCCGAATCGCCGGGCTGCCAAGATTGCGGTTGATAAAGAGGGATTGAAGAACCCTTCAGCCTCTCTGGCACTGGCGGCATTCTTCAGCGGGGGCAGTATCGCACCGGCGAATCTCGCGCCCGTCGCCCCCGCGGACCATTTAACGCCGCAGTTTGTGGCTGGGGCGATAATTATCTCGGCGGTCAAAAACCAGCCGGAGAAAGCGCCTGAAAAGTATCGCGTCTTTCTGCAAAAGGGTATGGCGTTGATGGCCAGGATGCAGTCAGGTCCTAAGCCCGTCTGATTGAACTGGGAGGCGAATAATGGGAATGCCTGCTGCCAGGGTAAGTGATACGCACGTATGCCCCATGGTGACCGGAGTTGTGCCTCACGTCGGCGGTCCCATTCTTCCACCTTGTTGCCTGACAGTCCTCACCGGGAGCCTGCCTCAGGCCCGCGTGACTGACTTGGCGACTTGCGTTGGCCCGCCCGATATGATTGTTTTGGGGTCATTCACTGTCCTGGTAGGTGGAATACCCGCTGCCCGTCTCGGTGACTCGACGGCTCACGGTGGCGCCATTGTGCAAGGCCTTCCAACCGTGCTGATTGGGTAGGCATCACGAGCTGGCTCTTTCCCCACGTCCTGGCATCTGTTCGTCCCGCATTTTTCGGCGCATATCCTGGCACATGTCCTTGTTTCCAACTCCGGGAAGTGGTAAGATTTGGTCATCGAGCTGATAACAAAAGAGGGGAAAAGTGCGCCGTATGGTGCCTCCCACCACGAATTCCGGTCCTTGCAAGGGATGGGAGCTGGATTTCGAAGCGAGGCTTGCGGCCTGTTGGCAGGAACAAACGGGGTGCAGGAGTTTTCCCTCGTTGACTAGGCAACCCATTCGGGCACTGGAAATGCGTTGATGGAGGAGGGCCAGGCTCAGACCTTTCTTGAGCGGTGCGGCGCTTTTACATTTGTACTTCCTCGCCTCTGCATCGAAACGCGGGGGGCGTCTGATCTCACAGCCAAGCTTGGAGACGTGACGATCACCGAAGTGGAAGAACCTTCTTCGACCGGGACATATGCGGGAAAAACCACCAAAGTGGGCGACGCCGTGCGGAATTCTCAATAACGGAATCTGGTCGCAGGAGGCGAGCCATGAGTTTTCAAGTTGGCGACAAGGTTGGGGACTATCAGATCATCGGCGTATTAGGCGCGGGCGGCATGGGAAGGGTATACAAAGTCAAGAATGTGATATCCGACCGCATCGACGCGATGAAAGTTCTGCTCCCGGACCTTGCCCACGAGCCTGATCTGGCCGACCGCTTTGTCCGCGAAATCAAAGTGCTGGCGAGTCTGAATCATCCCAACATTGCCGGGCTCCACACTGCTTTTCGCTTGGAAAATCAACTTCTGATGGTCATGGAGTTTGTGGAGGGGATTACGCTTGAGGACAAACTGAGAAACGGGCCGTTTCCCCTCCATGATGCGATCGATTATGTCTCCCAAGCGCTATCCGCGCTCGGGTATGCGCACTCGCATGGAGTCATTCATCGGGACATCAAGCCTGCCAATATGATGCTGACTCCTGAAAACGTCATAAAGCTGATGGACTTTGGGATTGCGAAAACGAAGACTGATCGCAAGCTGACCATGACCGGCACGACCTTGGGTTCGCTTTACTACATGCCTCCCGAGCAGGTCCAGGGCACTGACCTCGACCCCCGATCGGATCTCTACTCGGTTGGCGTGTCGCTCTATGAGATGGTGACTGGATCTCGCCCCTTCAAAGGCAATAGTGATTACGACCTGATGGTGGCCCAGTTGCAGAAAGCTCCCTTGCCCCCGATCGATATTCAACCCGGATTGCCCAAAGCACTGAATGACATCATCATGATTTCGCTTGAGAAGGACCCGGCAAGACGTTTCCAATCGGCGGAAGCCTTCCGTTTCGCATTGCAGAGTGTAAAGGGTGGGCTCACCAGCTTACCCATTGCATCTGCCCAGGCTGTTATGCCAGGCTTGGCTGGACAGCCTGCCACGCCGAGCGCGGCGCTTTCCGCGACAGGCGTTTTAGGGGCGTATCCTGGCCAACTGGCCGGTGCGCAACTCCAGCCTACGAAACCGTCCCAAGCTGCCATGCCGCCGTCTCAACCTCAAGTGGTTCCGCCTCCGGCAACCTCCAGGAGCTATCGCGGCCTTTACATGACCGTAGGGGTACTGGTCGCGTTTGTTGTGGTCGCGCTGGGGGCAATGCAGTTGCCGCGCCTGTTCAAAGCAAAGGCTGGAGGAGCCGAGCAGGCTGCGCAGCCGCCCGAGAAAAGCACAGAGATGCCAAAAATGACGCCACAGGAGGAGGGCTTGCCGAAGGCTGGGAACAGCCTTCCTTCAAGTGCAGAAAGCCCCAATGGACCTGAGGTGGGCGGGCCAGGAGCGCCGGCCGCGCCAGCCTTAACCGCTCCCCCGGCGGACCACAATCTCCCAACTGCGACTGCACAGGCCACGGTGCCATCGCCCCCGCATCCGACTCCTAGGGGTGTGGCTCGTCCGGCGCCAGCTATCAGCCATCCGCCCACGCTTTGGCTTGACCCCGCCGGTCGCCTCTTGGTTGCGCTGAGTTCGGTCAGTCCCAAGCCGGACGGAAGTTTTCAATTCCACGGGACATTGTTGCTTCCGGTCGCTCAGCCTGGACCGATTCCTCTCGACCGAGGCGCGGAGGTCATCGGGGTAGGATCGAGGAGCCAAGGCCGGACCTCGCTCGCAGTTACGGACCTGGTTATTCAGGGAGTCCGCTACACATTGAAGGATGGACGCGGCATAATGAGCGCCCACACGCCGGGAGCCGGAGGACGGGTGGATTTTAGCCGCAGCCAGCTTCTCGATATGTGGCCTACGGCTACTGCGGTTTATGAGAAGGCGTCCGACCAGACGGGACGACCGGAGTCTCAGAAATAAGAAGTCCACTACTATCAGCATGATATTATGGAATTTCTAATTCAATTACGTTTTGGCCAGTGAAGTCGTAAAGAAATGACTCAGACGAACAAGAGATCATGAGGAGGTTAAACATGCCAAACAAAAGGATCCTGAAAAACTCGGTGGTACTTTTGGTCCTGCTAATCTTTTCTGCGTTCGCTTGGGGCGACCAGAAGAAGACCAGCGCGCCGGCCAAACCCGCCCCGCAAGTGAAAGCTGCCCCGGCACCCAAGTCGGCGCCGAGCCGACCTGCCCCGGGACTTAACAGACCTGCCACAGGGATGGGCAACAAACCCATCACAGGGCTGGGCAACAGACCCGCCACAGGGCTGGGCAACAGACCCGCCACGGGGCTGGGCAACAGACCCGCCACGGGGATGGGCAACAGACCCGCTACGGGGATGGGCAATAGACCCGCCACAGGGATGGGCAGGAACCTCAGCGCAGGGGGTGGCATGGGGCATCCCGGTTCCAGACCCACCACCAGAACCTTCACCGATCGCTCCGGACACCCCGCCAGCGCCACTTTTCGCTCCGGCGGGCGGGTGGCAACGATCCATGCCAATGGGATGGCGATCAATCATGGACTTCGCGGTGGGCGAACCATCGTGGCCGAGCGCAATGGCCGCACCATCGTGAGCACGGGGCGCCGCGGGGGCTACGTGCAGCGTCCATACTTCAACCGCGGCGGCAGGGCGTATTATCAGCGGACCTACGTGGTCGGCGGGCGCTCTTATGCACGGGTCTACCGTGGGTACGATTACCGCGGCGTGCGTTACTATGGCTACGCACCGGGCTACTACTACCATCCGGGCTTTTACGGTTGGGCCTACAATCCGTGGGTGGCGCCGGTTTACTACGGGCCGGCAGCCTGGGGCTGGGCTGGCACGCCCTGGTTTGGGGTCTACGGCGCCTACTTTACGCCGTATCCCGTGTACGCCAACGCTTCGCTATGGCTCACAGACTACCTGATCGCGGCTAATCTGCAGGCTGCGTACCAGGCCAGACTCGACGCCAATGCGGCCGCGGGCGGCGGGGCGGGCCAGGCGCCAGCCGACGAATCCGGAGCGCCGCCCTCCGGCGGTCCGGCGGCCAGCAACCAGACCCCACTGAGTCCGCAAGTGAAACAGATGATCGCGGACGAGGTGCAACAGCAACTCGCGGCCGAAAAGGCCGCGGCTGGCAATCCCCAAGCCGCACCGAGCAGCGCTCAAGTGCCGGACGCGCTGAATCCGGCCGAGCGTGTTTTCGTGGTGGCGACCAATCTCGACGTCACGGCGCCCGCGAGCGGCCAGGAATGCAGCCTGACTCCTGGTGACGTGGTGATGCGGCTCGCGGACACCCCGGACGATAACCAGAACGTTACCGCCAGCATCCAGAGCAGCAAGAGGGGGGATTGCGCCACCGGCCAGACCGTGGCGATCGGCGTCCAGGACCTCCAGGAAATGCACAATCAGTTCCGGGAACAGCTTGATTCCGGACTGAAGACGCTGGCCGACAAGGGCGGCACGGGCGGTCTGCCGAAGGCTCCCGACACCGCTACGACGAACGGAGAGGTTCCACCGCCGACGCCGGACTCTGCGGCAGCGGACCAACTCCAGACGCAGCAGCAGCAGGCCGATCAAACTGAGGCGCAGGCCGCGCAGAACTATCAGTAACCTGGCAGTAGTCTGGCAGCGGCCTGGACCTTCCTTGCTCGCCGAGCGGCATGTGGATGAGGAAGCAGGTCCACTGTTCGCATACGGGGAGCGGCCACGCCGCCGGCGCTCCCCTTTTCCGGTCGACCACGCGCCCCGCGCGAGCATCGCGCGGAGGTTTGAGGTACCAATCTCTCAAGGAGGACATAACCATGCAACGGAAACTTGACACGACCATTTCAGTAATCTCCTTGCTTGTCACGGCGTTGATTCCGCATTCCCTCGCTGCCGGACAAGGGGCCGCTCCGCCTTCGTTGCAGGAGCAGCTTCAGGCGCAGTACAAGCTGGTGAAAATGGGCTCCGACTCCAACGGTCCCACGGTGCTCGAGGAGGGTACGGTACTCGCCATTCAGAAGGGCGGGATCCTGGGGGTGCCGTCGGGGAGCCCCAAACCCTGTCCGTCAAAATATGAGAATGCCAGCCTCAAACCCCCGAGCGGTTGGTGCACGACGGGAAGGGGCGAAGGGGGGAAACACGGCTTCGGCATCCTGAAGAGCCACATCCCGGGCGCCAGTAGCGTGCCCGATTCCAAGACCAACACATCAGACACACGATATTTCAAGGTAGGAGAGAAGGTGTACCCCTCGATCATCGCCGTCGACGTGAAGAATGAGAAAATCTCGTTTGGCGTTGTGGCCTGCGACACCTGCAACCAGACCGATCCGCCCACGTACTACAAGTCCGAGGTGGACTTCCAGTTTGCTAAGGGATACCTGGAGACGGCCGACGTCTCGAAAGTCGAAGATACCATTGGCGAGGTCTTCGCGATCGACACCTCGAATTCCGGAACCGAAGCTCAGCAGCCCGCGGCCCAGCCGGAGCAGCCCGCGCAGGCACAGCCGGCCCCGGCGCAGGCACCGCCCGCGTCAATCCAGTTGGGACAAACAATCGATGAGGTGGTCGCCATTCTTGGCCAGCCGGAGAAGATGGTCAATCTGGGGTCAAAGCAAATCTACGTTTACAAAGACCTGAAAGTCACCTTCGTTAAGGGCAAGGTCTCGGATGTCCAATAAGGTCCGCCTCGGGGCGGGCGGTGCGGGCTACTGCTGCCCGCTTCTCTCAGGCTGCCTGATAGTTCGCGAGATGATGGCTTTTCACTTCGTCCTGACATTCCAGCGTCGCTGAGCTGCATGGAACAGTATACGGGCCAAGCTGACGCAGCACTTAAAGCTCGTTCCCCTGAGGCCGCCAAGAAGTATATGGATCTGGCGGAGCGAGAAATCGAGAAGCTGGAGAAGTTCTTGGGAAGATAGGGGCGCTTTGGAGTGCGGCAGCTTGCTGCCGCTTTTGCGTCTCGAGCTTGCTCGAGCGGCTGCTGTAGCGCTGACCCCGCATCCCGGGGTCAGCAGGATGGGAAAGCAAGAGAATGCCGACCCCGCCTTGCGGGGTCGGCGCTACAAAGCGGCAGCAAGCTGCCGCACTCCAAAGCCCGCCTAGGCGGGCAGAGCAGACTGAGATCCACAATTCTTTGTCGATGTGGGTCCCGCAAGCGCCTAACGGGTAATGGGTTTCTTGTGCGGGGTAACGAAAAATGGACACTCCAACGATTATTAAAGGGCGATATCAGATAAACGAGATCCTCGGCAAGGGCGGAATGGGAGTGGTCTACAAGGCCTTCGATTCCGTCTTGCGGCGCGATGTGGCCATCAAGACCTTGCTGGATGTCTCCGATCCGGAGGCTCTGCAACTCTTCCACCGTGAATACGAAGTTCTTGCCCACATCAACCATCCCAACATTGTTGAGATCATCGACATCGGTGAGTTTGTAGTCGAAGGGGCCGAGAGACCCTACTTCATCATGCCGCTGCTGCCGGGATTTTCGTTGGGCCAGTTGATCAAGACGGCCAGCCATCGCTTGACAGTGGAACGTGCGGTCGACATCATTTCTCAAACTTGCCGGGGACTGCACGCCGCACATGAAAAGGGACTCATCCACCGCGACATCAAGCCGACCAACATCATCGTGTTGGAAGATGATTCGGTGAAGATTATCGACTTCGGAATGGCGCATGTGGCGGACAGTCACTCGCGCACGGGCTTGAAGGGCACGTTGCTTTACATGTCGCCGGAACAAGTCGAGATGAAGCCTCCTTCCCCTCTTTCCGACATCTTCTCGCTGGGGGTTGTGGCCTTTGAGACTCTGACCCGACGCCGGCCATTTGAAGGTGCATCGGACCGCGACATTTTCCAGGCCATTCTCCACCACATTCCGCCGCCTGCCTCGGATCTCAACCCCATGGTCAGCCCCAGCGTGGCAAGAGTCATCCATAAGGCTATGGCGAAACAGCCGTATCACCGTTTCCCCAACGCGCGCGACTTTGCCGACACCCTGCAGCGGGCTCTGCGCAATGAACCCATTGAGATTTTCGACCCCTCAAAAATCCGGCCGCGGCTCGAGCGTGCGATGAAGGCCTTCGAGCAGGCGGACCACCAATTTGCCGCTGAAATACTGGGAGAGCTCGAGGCGGAAGGAAATATCGACCATGACATGACGGTGCTTCGTCTCAAAGTCGATCAGGCCCTGCGCCAGAAGCGTATTCAGCAACTCCTGGAAAGCGCCCGAACACGCCTGGAGGGACAGGAGTACCCGTTGGCCTTGCAGAAGGTGCAGGAAGCATTGGAGCTGGATGCAACCCACGCCGGCGCGCTGAGCCTGAAGAGCGAAATCGAGGAGGAGAGGAGTGCGGGCAAGATCGAGGATTGGCTTAATCTTGCCCGCCAACACTTGACCAACCATGCCTATGGTCACGCCCGTGAAGCGCTGAAGAATGCTCGGCAACTGAAACCCAAGGACAGCCGTGTGGCCCAACTCTTGAACGACGTCGATTGGCAGGAGCAGGAGTACCAGCGCATTCACGTCGAAAAACACCAGCTTTACCAGGCGGCGGTCGAGGCCTGGAGCCGCGGTGAAGTCAGTGCGGCGCTCAGCAAGCTGCAGCACGTACTGGAATTGGACCAGCGTGCCCCGGACACCTCTGCGCCCGAAAGGGCTGCGTCTTACCAGTCGCTCTACAACCAGGTGCGGTCCGAGCATGACGCCATGAACAGTGCTTACGGAGAGGCCCGAAAATTGCTTGAGGAAGCCAAGTTTTCTGCGGCTCTCTCGGTTTGTGACCAATATCTCGCCAAGTACCCAGGGCACGCGCTGTTTCAGGCGATGAAGTTTGACATCGAGGAGAAGCAACGACAGGAACTCTCCACACGCATTGCGGAGGTTGACCGGCGTGTCGAGGCTGAGCCCAACCTCGACAAGCGATTTGACATCCTCAAAGAGGCGCTCGAACTCAATCCGCGCGAGCCCCACTTTGAGCGCGCCCTCCGCTTCACGCGTGAGAAGCGCGATCTGGTTAACTCCATCGTGGCCAAGGCGCGCCTGCACGAGGAGCGCGGACAGTTCACCGACGCCGTGGCTCAATGGGAGATACTGCGGACCATTTACAGTCCATACCCGGGATTGAGCTTCGAGATCGACCGCCTTGGCAAGCGGCGTGAACAACAGGTTCGAGGGGAGGCCAGGGCACGTTGGGTGAAGCAGATTGACCAGCACATGGCCGCAGGGGACTACGACCGGGCGCTTGATTTGCTGCGCCAGGCAGGAAAAGAATTCCCCGATGATGCCGAGCTTGCAGAACTCGAGAAGCTGATCCAACAAGGGAAAGAGCGAGGGGGTGAGGCCCTGCGCGCGCTCGCGGAGGGCCAGGAGATGCTGGCTGCGGGGCGCTTTGAGGAAGGGTTAGAGGCTTTGCGCAAAGCTCATCGCCAGGATGAGCGCAGTTCGGATGTACAACGAGCTCTTCTGGATGCGCTGGTGGAACGGGCGCGGACCGTTTTGGAGACTGACTGGCGCGCTGCCGAGCCCCTGCTGCAAGAGGCCTTAGATCTTGATCCCGGCCACAGTCTTGCCAAGAGTCTGCGAACACTCGCCCAGGACCGTAAGAAGGAAGAGTTTATTCAACTTTGCGTCGCGCAAGCGCGGCGTGCCCAGGCCCGAGGGGACATCGGTGCAGCTCTTACGCAGGTCCAGGAAGGGATGAGTTCATATGCCACTGATCCACGCCTGTCGCAACTTTACACGACGTTGAGCACGGAACAAGAGGAAACGCGGCGCCGTCAGGCGCGCCGCCACGACCTTGACGAATTGCACCGGCTTGATAATGAAGCGGCTTCGGCTTCGGCTCTCGACTTACTGAGATCGGCGGCAGGAAAGATTCAGGCGATCTCTGCCCCCTACGAGGGGGATACTGAGTTCCAATCAGCAGTATCAAGTGCCATTCGCCGTGTTTCCACCCGGATTGAAGCCCTGGAGGCAGCGAAAGCTATGCCGCCCATCCCGCTTCCAAGTGCTCCGCCGGCTGCAACTTCCGCTGGCCAGGGAATTCCGCAGATAAGCCAGCCGCCTTCGCGTGCTTCCATTCCCCGAAGTGAGCCGGAATCTCTGTGGGGACAGCGTACTGGAATTCCGCAGCAACCTGCGCCTGCAAGTCCTGAATCCGGTGCCGACATTCTTAGCTTGGCTAGCGGAGTCGTTGGCGCCGTGCCCTCTGCCGGAGGTGTAGTTCCCCGAGCACCAACTGTGACCATGCCCCCACCCCCCGCCCCCGGAACGCTCCCAATGCAGCCTGTGCCGCCGGAACCAGTGCCTCCGCAGGAGGTGTCGGCCCGCCCACCAGCAGGCAAGAAGATTCTCTGGATTGCAACTGGAGTAGCCGTGTTAGTTGTCGTGGTGGCTGCGGCTCTGCTTGTGCCCCGCTTGCTCAAGAAACAGCCTGCTTCAGGAGGGGCCGCGAGCGGCGTTACGGCAAATCTAACGCCAACTCCGCCCCCGGTGCTGCCGCCACAACTGGCAGGATTAAGGGTTTACACGGACTTGGAAAACGCGAAGGTGACGCTTGATGGGACCGAAGTGGGCGCACTGGAGGGAGGGCAATTCAACCTGGACAACCTACCCGATGGACAACATGCGCTGGAGATAGGTGATGGTACCTCTCAGGCGAAGATTTCTGTTGCGAGCCCGCACGATTCTATGCCAGTCGTTCAGGGGCCTCTTGAAGCGAAAAACCTCAAGGTGATCGTGGTTACCAATGGCCCACAGCAGGGCCAAGTAGTGCTGAGCTATGGCCCCGTGCAAGCTTCGATGGACGGCAAGGAGATGGGCACGATCGGCTCCGCCCCGCTGGAGCTTCCTAATCTCTTGCCTGGAACTCACGATTTGGTCTTGGGCACAGGAAAGGACGAAAGAAAAGTGAGCTTTCAGGTGGGTACCACGCCGGCCCTGACGGTTTTCCTGAGTGCCGACCGGAATGTCGGCAATCTGCTGATTGTAACGGGTGAGGACGGTGCGACCGTCCTCTTGAACGGGAGGAAATACCCGCGCACGACGAGGCACGGCGAGCTCGTGATTGCCAACCTTGAACCGAAGCGATACACGGTGGCGGTGGTCAAAGATGGGTTCCAGAAGGCGGCTCAACAGGAGGTCAATATTCAAAAAGGTCAGGTGGAGAAATTGGTCTTCGCGCTCCAACCTGCTCCCACAGTGGCCTCGTTGGTTATCGCCGGGGCGACACCCTTGGCGGAAGTCCTGCTAGACGGGAAGTCCCTGGGCAGAATTCAACAGGATGGCAGTTTCAGCGCGGCTAATGTCCAACCGGGGCCGCATACCATTGAACTGAAGAAGGACACGTTCAAGCCTAAGGGTTTGCAGAGGCAGTTCGTAGCAGGGGGAAGTGTGCACTTGACTGCTAATGAAGTTGCCCTGGAAAGCGCCGCGGCGCATCCCAACCCCGCCTTGGCCCCTCCTAAGCTGATCGTGCAGACGGTTCCGGGGGCACAGGTCAGCATGGACGGTCGGGCCGTTGGCCAGACGGATTCCAAAGGGCGTTTGGAAATCACCCAGGCTTCTACCGGTGACCATACCGTGGAGGTCGCAGCAAAGCCTTACAACAATTTCAAGGAAAAGGTCACCCTTTCCACCGGCCATGTTTTGACCATCACGCCAAGTCTGCTGGCTTCCATGCCCGTCGAGCACAAACACGTGGTGGGAAGTTGCAACGGAATTCTCCTCGTCGGGTCAGGCAGGATTCAGTACCAAGCGAGTAGCGGGAAGGACTCGTTTGACTATCCCATTGCCGCGGTCAAGAAGGCAGGCTCCGCAGATTCTGGGAAGGGGTTTTATCTCGAGATTACCGGCGCCAAGCGCTATGTCTTCCACGCTCCTGCAGCCGCAGAAGACTTGCAGATTCTTCAGAATGCCCTGCCCAAGCAGTGACAGAAAGAGTCCGCCTTGTTGCACAATGCAAAGAGCGGATCACAAGCCCCAGCGGACACGGACAAGCCGCTACTCGCTGCCTACATCGAGCACCCCCGGTCTGTCATCCTGACACGTGGCGCCGGGACAGCTCCGTGCGCAAGCGGGAATCCAGCTTGGCTGCCACGGTCGGTTCGGTCGCCTCGGCGACAATGAACTGTGGGTTGGCCCGAACCTCGAAGATGATCGAGGGCGTAATAGTGCTTTAGCGTAGACACCCGGACATTATATCCTCTGGGTCGCATACATCCCGACAAAAACCGTCGGGACGCACGCGCCACCCGCGGGCGGAGAGCATGAATGGCAAACAATTGTTCAGAAGCGAGTCTGCGCTTCGTTTTCGAGTAGCTTGCGGATGTTCGGCTTCACGCTTCCTGGCAGCAGGGCCGGCAGCAGCGCCAGGCCTTCTTTTGCTGTTGTGCGGCTCTTCTCCATCTGGCCGGAGGCCCGATAGGCCTGGGCCAGGGTCAACTGCATGGAAGGCGTCTTTCCATGGCTCATCGCTACCTCGCGCTCGGCGCATGAGATGGCAAACTGCGGATTTCTGAGGGAGATCGGCTCTACCGTCAAGAAGGCATTTGCCGCCTGGTCGAGAACCATCGGGGAAGCCTGATCCTTCTCGGCCGTCTCCTTCAGGGCGGCGAGGCCTCTCCTCGATAACTCGTCTGAAGCTCCCCGGGTGTGCAGGATTCTTCTGATGGCGCCGATTCGCACCTGGATGAAGCCAAGGAACGACTCGCAGACATCGTTGGCCGGATCCTGTTTCAGCAGCCGCTCAAGGTCGGCGGCGGCCTGCACGAGCTTCTTCTCCGCAACGACTAGGTTCACGCGGCGATCGCCGGCCTTCGCAGCCAGAACCGGATCGGCTGCATCCTCATAGCTCTTTGCTTCATCGTCCAGTACGGTTGCTACGTCGAAAAGAGCGCGGAAATCCTTCGGGTCCTGGGCGGCAATACGCTGGCTGATCTCAAGGGCTTGCTCGAAGAGCGGGACCGCCTGTGCATACGCTCCCAGTCGCTCGAGGGCGTTTGCCAGCTTGCGCAGCAGCATGGCGCGCAACCGCACGATAGGAAGGCTATCTTGCTCTGATCTGGGCAACGCATCGGCGCTCTGCAAGGCAGCCTGAAACTCCTTGAGCGCCTCCGCTGGATCGGTCGTCATCTCCACGCTGCCGATCTTCATCCGATTGATCGCAAGACCCCGTTTAGCACGCAAGAAATTCGGATCGACGCTGAGGGCGCGATCATCCAGCGCCAGAGACTGGCGATAGGCGGCGACCGCCCCAGTAGAATCTGCCAGACTGGCTGTGCCGCTTTGACCCAGCTCGTCGCCAAGGGTGCCATAGGCGGAAGAAACCTCGTAGATCAGCGCGGCAGATGCATGGGGGTCCGCGGCCAATGCGTCAAAGCTCTTCATAGCCTCCCTCATGACGGAAACCGCCTCCGGCGTTTTGCCGGTTTGCCACAGAATCTCGCTGCGCGATTGCTCGACGAGGGCAAGCGCCCGGATCGCTTCGCGGTCCTTGGAATCGGAGGCTGCGAGCGGCGCGGCGATGGCGAGAGCCTTACCGAGGCTGACAAACGCACCCGCGGGATCGCCCAGATTCTGGTCGTAGGCATTGCCTTGAATATTCCCCAGCCGTGTATACGCATCAACCAGATCGAGCTGGGTCTGGCGGTCGCCCTGTGCGTCCTTGGCCATGCGGTCCAGGTGTTCGAGCACGCGCGTGACCAGCAGCTTCTGTACGCCCGTGGAGCCGGGCAGTTGTTTGATCGCCTCATCCAATTCGGAGAGCAGGCTGTTGCTCAACTGGCGCAGGTCCGCGGAGCGCGCCTCGGCCTGGCGCCGCTCCTCATTGGCCACTCTGGCCTGCCACAACACGCCTGCAACGCCCGCAACCAGTGTGGCGGCCAGCAGTGCCGCTGCCGTTAGGCCCCACCGGTGGCGGCGGATGAACTTGCTGGCTCGATACCGAAGCGTGCCGCGGCGCGCCGCAACCGGCAGCCCGTCAAGGTAGGCACGAACATCGGAGGCGAGTTGCTCGGTGGTGAGATAACGCTCTTGGGGTTCCTTGCGTAGAGCCTTCAGCAGGATCGCCTCCAGATCGGCATCGAGCCGTCTGTGGGAGCCCGCTGCTTGAGCCGGCTTGCGAGGAGGTTCTTCGCAGATCACGCGCAGCATCTCTGCTGTAGTAAGTTCCTTGAGTTCATAGGGCAGCGTTCCAGTCAGCAGAAGATACAACAGAACGCCGAGCGAGTAGGTGTCCGATGCAGTGGTGATGGGATTGCCTAACACCTGTTCCGGGCTGGCGTACTGCGGAGTAAAGGACAGATATCCTTCACGTGTAAGTTTGCTGGCCGGCCCGGCGAGAGACGGAGAGAGCAGTTTGGCCGTTCCAAAGTCCAGCAATCGGGGAGTGCTGTCTTCGGCCACCAGGATGTTATCCGGCTTTAAGTCGCGGTGGACTACGAAGTGCTGGTGGGCAAACTGCAAGGCTTCGCAGACGCGCATGAACAGCGCGAGTCGTTGGGGCACAGAAAGACGCTGCTTTTCACAGAAGCGATCGATGGCAACTCCATCCACATACTCCATCACCAGATAGAGATCGCCATTATGGGTAACGCCGCCATCCAGCAGGCGGGCAATGAAGGGATGTTGCAGCTCAGCCAGAATCTGCCGTTCCTGACGAAATCTCTCCCGGAAGAGGTCGGTCGCAAGGGGCAGGTCAATCAATTTGATGGCGACCTTCTGCTCGAACTGTCCATCGGCGCGATGCGCCAGATAGACGGCGCCCATGCCGCCGCGTCCCAACAGGCGATCCAGCAAGAAGGGACCGATCTGCTTTAATTCGGATAGGGCCTCTCGGCCAGTTTCTGGTTCCACCCGGCGGGATGCCGTCAGTTGCTCTTCCGCCTTGTAGGCATCGAGCAGCGAGCGCACCTCGGCTGCGAGTTCCCGGTCCCCGTTGCACCGGGTCTCAATCAATTCCGTCCGAGCTTCATCGGGTGCGGCGAGAGCCTCGTGGAAGATCGCCTCAATCCGCAGGAACCTTTCCGTCGTTTGGTTCATCTGAGCGACAACCCCGTGTGAGGTTTGTAACCCTAATATCAGACTGCGTGGGGCGGGGCCAAAGTGAATCACAGTCTCACTGCATCGTCGACCAAGCCTGGGTGGATGCGCCGGTACAGCCAGCTTTTAGTCAATCTCAAGTCGCGATCGACGGTGGACTCGGACCTGCATCAGGCTGAATCCTCGACGATGCCCGGGTGGATGCGCCGGTACAGCCAGCTTTTAGTGAATCTCAGGTCGCGATCGACGGTGGACTTGGATACGTGCATCAGGTCCGCTGTTTCCTCGGCAGTGCAACCAAGAAAGTAGCGCAATTCGACGAGTTGGACCTTGTAGGCATCGAGCGCGCCCAGTTCGTCTAACGCGTGGTCCAGGTCCAGCAGTTCCGGGCTGCCGATATTGACCCACAAGAGGTCGTCGCTGAGAGGGATGCGATCATAGCCGCCGCCCCGCATCTGGGCTTGGCTTTCGCGCGCGTGGTCGATCAGGATCATACGCATTACCTTGGCGGCGAAGGTGTAGAAATGCTGGCGGTCGTCCCATGCGGCCTTCTTCTGGTTCAAAAGACGGAGGTAAAGCTCGTGGACCAGGGCCGTTGCCTGAAGAACGTCTGGATTGCGCTCTCGGCGAATATAGGCCGCGGCCACCTCCCGAAGGTGGGGGTAGACGAGCGGCATCAGTTCCTCAAAGGCTGACGGATCGCCGTCCTTCCACTTTGCCAAAAGTAGAGTGATTTCTCCCCTGGCAGGCTGCACAATCCCCTCCGCGCGCTACGCCTGAATCGCCCCCACTGCCAGCCTACCACTTTTTCCTCTGTTTTCACATCCTCTTGGATAGGCCCTTCCCCTAAGCAATTCACATTTGCAAAAAAATTGAGTCATTTTCCCTCTCCTTTACGCAGTCTGGGTGGAGTTGAGAAGCGGAGTTCGTGGAGAGGAAGACCCCAGGTTTGTCATTCCGAGCGCGGCGAGGAATCCCGCTCTGATGCTCTTCTTCAGGCTAGGCCTCCTCAAGCTCCGGCCAGCGCAGAGCGAGATTCCTCGCCGCGCTCGGAATGACATGGGGTAGGTCTTGCAAAAGGCCCTAACCGTTGATGTCCAGGAGGCAACGTAATCATGAAAAAACTTATCTTGATGTTTTCAGTCTTATCGTTCTTATGCGGATGCGGCGGGGGCGAACAATCTAAATCTGTCATCTCTGTCATCTCTGTTTCTCTCACTCCGTCGGCTCAGACAAACATCGATCAGGGGCAAACCTTGAATTTCACTGCCCAGGTGGCGAACGACTCCAGCGGCGCAGGGGTGACTTGGAGCATGTCCGGGACGTCGTGCAGCGGAACCGCTTGCGGGACCTTCTCCAACCAGACAACGAGCGCGGTGACTTACAACGCTCCGGCATCCGTTTCAGGAAGTATGACGGTGACGATTCTAGCAACCTCTGTTACCGACACAACAAAATCGATGTCCTCGACCGTGGTGGTGACGCCGCCGCCGAGCATTACGACGACATCGCTCGCCAGCGGCACCGTAGGCACAGCCTACAGTGCCACTTTGCAGGCCAGCGGCGGCGCGGGCACGCTCACCTGGAGCTTGGCCTCCGGCTCAACGCTGCCTGCGGGCCTTTCCTTGAGCAGTTCGGGAGCGATTTCCGGCACGCCCACCACACCGGCGACTACGTCCTTCACGGTGAAGGTAACCGATTCGTCGGGTGGGCAGCCCGGGCCGGTTTCGGCGACACAACAGCTCAGCCTCACGATCAAGCCCGCCCAGTTGATTATCACCACAACTTCGTTGTCCAACGGAGTTGTGGGTACCGCTTACAACGCTTCGCTGACGTCTTCGGGCGGCACCGGAGCCATCAGTTGGAGCGTGACCAGCGGAAGTCTGCCGGCGGGACTCAATTTAAGCGGTTCAGCCATTTCCGGCACGCCCACGGCTGCGGGCACAGTGCCTTTCACCGTCACGGCCACAGATTCAGGCACCCCTCCGCAGACCGTGAACCAGCCACTGAGCATCACCATCAATCCCCAACTGGCCATCACCACCACGACCCTGCCCAACGGCGTGGTCAGCGCCCCATATAGCGCCAGCCTACAGTCCAGCGGCGGCGTGGGAACCATCACCTGGAGCGTAACCAGCGGCACTTTGCCGGCGGGATTGTCCATGAGTGGCGCGGGCGCGATCTCCGGCACACCGACTGCGGGGGGGACTTCGAATTTTACGGTGACCGCCAAGGATTCAGGCACTCCGCAGCAGGCCGTGCAGCAAGCGCTCAGTATTACGATCACCACGGGGTTGTCAATCACCACCACAACCTTGCCCAACGGCACCGTCAATTCGGCTTACAGCCTCACACTACAGAGCGCCGGAGGCACAGGAACGATTACCTGGAGCGTTTCACAGGGTAATTTGCCGGCCGGGTTAAATCTGAGCACTTCGGGTACGATTTCCGGAACGCCGACGACAGCGGGGGCAGCGAATTTCACCGTATCTGCTACTGATTCCAGCAGCCCGCCACAGACCAAAACTCAGGCGCTCAGCATCACGGTGAATCCCGTGTTGAGCATCACGACGACCAGCTTGCCCAGCGGCACCCTGGCGACCTCGTACGGCCAGAGCATCGCGACCAGCGGCGGCACCCTGCCCATCACCTGGAGCATATCGAGCGGCAGCTTGCCGGCGGGGCTGACGCTGGCAAGCGGCGCCAAGGGCGTGGGCGTCATTTCCGGCACACCCACAGCGTATGGCAGCTACACCTTCACGGTCACCGCGACGGACTCGAGCACTCCCCCGCAGAGTGCAAATCAGCAGTTCACCATCGTCATCAATAACGTGCCGCTAACCATCACCACCACCAGCTTGCCCAACGGTACGATGAATACGTCTTACAGTGCGCCGCTGCAAGCTTCCGGTGGCACGCAATCGTATACCTGGACCGTGGCGGCCGGCACGCTGCCAACGGGGTTGTCACTGAACAATTCCGGGGGGACGTGGGCACTTTCCGGCACGCCCACCGCAGCGGGCACCTTCAACTTCACACTCCAGGTTGCCGATTCCAGCACCCCGCCTCAAACCCAAACCCAGGCTTTCAGCGTCACCATCACCGCCGTCTTAGCCATCGCCACCACGACTTTACCGCAGGCCTGGACGGATGTTGCCTATGACCAGATTATTCAGACGAACAATGGTGGCAAGCTGCCGATCACTTGGAGCATCACCACCGGCACGTTGCCTCCGGGGTACACACTGCAAAGCACTGCGAGCGGTTCGGGACTCATCACCGGCACTTACACCACCTACCCCACAATCGGCTACTATAACTTTACGGTAAAAGCCACCGACTCGAGCAGCCCGCCAGAGACCGCGACCCAGCCGCTGACGATACTTGCCCAGGGCGCGCCTGTATACCTGTCCATCGTCACCGCCACGTTACCGAACGGGACAGTGAATACGGCTTACAACGTGCCACTCCTAGCCACTGGCGGTATACCGCCTTATACCTGGACCGTAACGAGCGGGTCGACCTTGCCCTCTTGGGTGACACTGAGCGGTTCCGGCACGTCATGGTCACTTTCCGGGACGCCCACGGCGGCGGCTACCTCGAACTTTTCGCTCACGGTGAGCGATTCGGAGTCGCCACCCGCGACTGCGACTGCAGCACTGAGCCTGGCGATTGTGGCACCGCAGGTTTGCAGCACAGGAAACGAGTCGGCGCTCAAAGGCCAGTACGCCTTCAGCCTGGGTGGTGATGGCACCTCGGGTTTTCTGGCTGCGATCGGCTCCTTTACGGCGGACGGCAGCGGACACATCACCGCCGGCACAGTCGATGCCAACGGTGACACAAATAGCACCGGCAACGGCTTGGGCTACCAATCCGGCAACATCATCGCCGGCAGCAGCTCCTACACGCTGGGTTCAGACAACCGCGGATGCGCGACCATCACAACTTCCTTCTACACCTTCATCACCCGCTTCGCGATTCAGCCGAACCCGGCAGGTAATACGCAAGGCACGATCGAGGAGTGGGACGCGGGTACGGAGCCCTATATCGCCTCCGGTCGCATCTACCAACAGAGCTTCCCCGCGGCCGTGCCCGATGGCGTCTGGGTGTACTCGGAGAGCGGCTCCCCGTCTGGATTCCGAACTACTCTCGTAGGGACTAGAACGGCCAGTGGCGGTCTCATTACGGCCGGCGAGTATGACTTCGGTGGCGAGGGGGGCCAAACCTACCAAGGCCTCATCGGCACTTACACAACCCCAGACCCGACCACGGGCCGATTGACAATCGCTACCACCGCCAACGGCGAAACCGTAACCCGCGTGGCCTACCAGGTGTCGGGCACGCAACAAATCGAAATGACCGCGTCTCCAGACGACCAAGACGTCTCCCAAACCGCATACATTCTGTTGGGAACTGCACGACTCCAGAGTGGAGCCTTAACCTTGTCTGGCAACATGGTCTACTACGCGGTAGGGTACCAGGGCGGAGCGTTCGCGTACGTGACCTTTGCTACCATTAACGCCAATTCCGGCACATCCAGCTATACGGGAAACGACTACGAGGATTCCGGCGGGCAGTGGGGGATATCGACACCCGGCAATCCCACCTGCGCTTACACCACCGACTCCTACGGCAGGGTTGCCACGAGCGGTACGAATTGCGGGATCTTCAACTATTACGGTCCGTGGAGTTACCCACCGATCTTTTACCTGACTGGCCCGAATACGGGCTTCCTGCTCGGAATAGACCCGTCAGTTTCACTCGGGGTGCTCGCCCCGCAGTCGGCCACGGCGATTACCCCGGGCACTTACACCTTTGGCACGTCTGAGGTGGTCATCCAGGACGTCTACGAAACGATGATAGGGAGTGGCACTCTCGCCAGCAGCGGCAACTTCACGGGCACGGGCGATAGCACGTCAACGGGTTATTTTAGCACGGCCCAGCAAGGCGATGAATCGATCAGCACCACCCTGACCGTGAATTCCGACGGGACCTTCAGCGCTTCGGACTATCCGGGGCTCGTCGTGGGCGTGATCATGTCCGGTTCACAGTTCATCAAGATCGACGGCCCATACAGCCCGGCGAACACGCTGCTGATCTTCAACACCATACCCACGCCGTAGGTGTTAACTTCGAGGAATTGGGCCTTGCCTGTCAGCCGGCGGGCAAGGCCCTTCTGGCGAATAACCGGATTGAACTTGCGCCGAGAAGCAGCTATCCGTATATTGGCCGCTCAATCGCGCAGGCAGAGTTTGGATTGCTGTTCAAGTTTCACATTTTATGAAAGTCATGCTTAGCAGGAGGCATGCACTGAATAGACTCAGAGTGGTGGTTTTGATGTCGCTTACCTTCGTGGTGGTCGTGCGGCTTGTACCGGCGCGCGCGGAGCGCCTGAATAGCCCCCACTGCCAGCCTACCACTTTTCCCTCTGTTTTCACATCCTCTGGATAGGCCTTTCCCACACGCAATTCGCATCCGCAAATAAATGAGGCATTTTCCTTCTGCTTTGCGCTGTCTGAGTGAACTGGCAAACAGAAATCTGTCCCTACGGAGGAGAAGCAAATGCTCAAGAAAGGGTTAAATTACGCGCAGAATCTGCTTCGCATTTATTTCAATCCAACGGAGGAATCCTTGATGCCAACCGAATCGAAGCGAAAATCAGCTTTGATGGGAGTCGGATCGATCATACCGGGCCTGCCCGGTACAGTTTGTGTTTTGGGAATCAGCTTGAGCCTGCTGATGGTGATGGTGGGTTGTGGTGGTGGAACGACGAAAACGACGCCCCCTGCAGTGGCGGTTTCCATTACCACGCCCACGAGCGCGCAGATCGTACCTGTGAATGGAACCTTGGCGATTACTGCCGCCGTGGCTAACACGACCAATACCGCCGTTACCTGGACCGTGAACGGCGTCACCAATGGCAACTCGGCGTACGGGACCATCTCGGGTTCGGGCTTGACCGTGACTTATAACGCGCCGCCTACCGTGCCTGGGACGGCCACGTTCAACATTACGGCGACCAGCCAGGCGGATTCCACCAAGTCGGCTTCGGTGAGTGTAACCATTTCGGCCGGAGTGGCGGTCTCCATGACCACCCCGACCGGCCCGCAGAATTTGGTGGTCAGTTCAACCTTGGGCTTTACCGCCTCGGTGACCGGAACCTCCAACACGGGCGTCACCTGGACCGTGAACGGCATCACCAACGGCAACGCGACGTACGGGACCATCACGGGTACGGGCTTGACCGTGACTTATACCGCGCCGGCTGCCATGCCGTCGCCGGCCACGTTTAACGTTACGGCCACCAGCGTGGCGGATACCACCAAGTCAGCCTCGGTGAGTGTAACCATTTTGCCCCCAGTGGCGGTCTCCATTGTCACGCCCACCAACTTAACGCAGAACATAGCGGTGAACGGAACCTTGGCGATTACTGCCGCCGTCGCTAACACGTCCAATACCGCCGTTACCTGGACCGTGAACGGCATCACCAACGGCAACGCGACGTACGGGACCATCTCGGGTACGGGCTTGACCGTGACTTATACCGCGCCGGCTGCCGTGCCGTCGCCGGCCACGTTTAACGTTTCGGCCACCAGCGTGGCCGATAACACCAAGTCAGCTTCGGTGAGTGTAACTATTTTGCCCGGAGTGGTGGTCTCCATCACCACCCCGACCGGCGCGCAGAGCTTGGCGGTCAATGCGACCTTGGGCATCACCGCGTCCGTAACGGGAACCGCCAACACGGGCGTCACCTGGACGGTAAATGGCGTTACCAACGGCAACGCAACATACGGGACCATCTCGGGTTCGGGCTTGTCCGTGACATATGACGCGCCTGCTGCCGTGCCGTCGCCGGCCACGTTTAATGTTACGGCCACCAGCGTGGCGGACACCACCAAGTCAGCTTCGGTGAGTGTCACGATTACGCCTCCTCCCGCCGTGGCGGTCTCCATTACCAGCCCCACCAACTTAACGCAGAGCGTAGTGGTGAACGGAACCTTGGCGATTACTGCCGCGGTGGCTAACACGTCCAATACCGCCGTTACCTGGACCGTGAACGGCGTTACCAACGGCAACGCGACGTACGGGACCATCGCGGGTTCGGGCTTGTCCGTGACCTATGACGCGCCGGCTGCCGTGCCGTCGCCGGCCACGTTCAACGTTACGGCGACCAGCGTGGCGGATAACACCAAGTCGGCTTCGGTCAGCGTAACGATCGTGGCGATCGGGGCTTGCACGGACACCGGGAGCGAGTCGCTCCTCAGCGGCCAATACGCCTTCATCCTGAGTGGATATACCGCGGAGTCGAGCTTCCTAGCTGCGGTCGGTTCCTTCACGGCCGATGGCACAGGCAAGATCACTGCGGGGGTAGTCGATAGCAATGGTGCCCTCGTCCAATCTGGCGCCAGCATCGATCCTACTCAGAGCTCCTACTCGGTGGGTTCGAACCACCTTGGCTGCGCCACCATCGTAACGAGCTCGGGCACCTTCACCACAAGGCTCTCCGTCGGCGGTATCACTTCGGGTGTGGCGACAGCGGGCCGCCTGGTCGAGTGGGATAATGCCACCAACATCAACTATCTCACCGCGGTGGGTCAGATCCTGAAACAGACCGTTCCCACCAACCTGCCCAGCGGCAATTATGTTTACCAGAACACCGGCGTCTATGGAAGTTCAAGTCAATACCGCACCGGTGTTGTAGGGATGATAACCATCGAGGCCGGTACCAGCGGCGGTACCGTTACGGGCGGCGAATATGACGTCAACGTGGAGGGTGTCATCAACGATGGTAATGGTCTCTCCACACCTTACTCAGGCGGTACCGGCACCTACACCGCCCCCGACCCGACGACCGGCCGGTTTACCGTCGCGATAACGGGGAACAGCGTGGGCTACCTGGTGTCCGGTTCGCAATTCCTGGAAATGTCGACGGATGCCCTAGCCAGCGACACTGCGGTTCTGGTCGGCATGGGGCAACTCCAGAGCGGATCCTTATCCTTAACCACTGGCAGCAATCTAGTCTATTATGTGACGGGGACGGAGAGCGCCGAGCTTGGACTCATCAACGTCACTGGATCCACCAGCTTTACGGCCAACTATTACGAGGATGTAGCGGGCGGGCCGGAAAGTCCTCAAGCTCCGGCCTGTACCTACGCCACCGACACCTATGGCCGGGTGGTAACCAGCGGCGCCACTTGCACAATGTATCTAACTACCTATAAAACAATGTACCCTCCGGTTTTCTACCTAACCGGCCCCAACACGGGTGTCATGCTCGGAACGGGCGCCGGTGTTTATGTTGGCCAGGTCGAACCGCAGGTGGCCCCGAGCGGCAGCTTCTCCGCCACCTCTCTCTCAGGCACTTTTTATGATGGCGATAGTGAGGTGGTCAACGAAGCCGTAAGCGCCGAAATGATAGACGTAGAGGTGTTAACGTTCAACGGTAGCGGCGGCGTCGATATAATCGGTGACTATATTGGTGGCTATATCGGAACCTCAGTCAACCAGGAGGCCGATCAGACCAATAACACCTCGCTCGGAACGGTGAATTCCAATGGTACCTTCAGCACCAATTCTACCTACGGGCAGATCAATGCCATCATGATCTCCACTACCAAGGTCGTGGATATCGACAATGCCACACAGCCTTACCCCATCATTTCGGTGGTCAAGCAATAGCAGTTAACTTCGCGGGAAAGGGCCTTGCCGCTTCGGCGGCAAGGCCCTTCTGGCAACGGTGGCCAGATGAGATTGAACTTGCGTCGAGAAGCGGCTGGTTGTATGTTAGCAGCCGCACCGCGCAGCCGGAGTAAGAATCAATATTCGAGTTTGCATTCTTTGAAAGAATTACTTACCAGGAGGCATGCAATGAATAGACTGAAAGTGGCGGCTTCGACGTTAATGCTATACTGCTCACTAGATTCCGAACCTAGGGAAAGGAGCGCTCCCATGCGTAACAATGTTTTGAGTGGCGTCACAGCGTTTTGCCTCAGGGGAGCTTGCAGGTCACTCGCAAGCTTTCTGCTCGCATTCAGTGCGATGGCATTTCTCTTCACCGGGCCCATCTCCGTTGCACAGGATTCCAAAACTATCTCCGAACTGCCCGCGCCATCCAGCGGCAAAGCCATCGTCTGTATCTACCGCACGTACAGATTCACCGGTTCGTCCTCACACGACGAGATTTTTGTCAACGGCAAACATCTCGGCAAACTCCTCAGCAGCGAGTACGAATTCACGGAAGTGCCGCCGGGGACTGTTGTGATTTCCGGATTCCCCAAGGAGTACTACGGAAGCGTCATCATGTCCGCCATGGCGGCCGCCAATCAAGCCAGGCAGAAAGAAAACGAGCGGGCCCGGTTTGAGGCGGAGGCGGGCAAAACCTATTACTTCAAATGGACCGCCGGAGTCGCGGCAACTGGGATCAAGGTCACGCCTGAGGATCCCGAGAAGGGAGCCAAAGAGATACGCAAACTCCATCTCTCCAAGCCCCCTGACGACAAGGAAGAAGCGAAACCCGGAACGAAAGACGCCGACAAACCGCCAGCGAACTAACATCGCTCCGGCTGATTGTGAGCTATCGGTGAACGTGCGTGACCTGATTGCGTTGATAGCGTCGGTCTGAGGTTACCGACAAGTCCTCAACTGCGGCCCGTGTCTATACTCTGGACGGTGAAGTCCTGGAGTGGCACAAAGGCAACACGGCGGAACGGATGCTCATCGCCGCCGGTTCGGTGGCGGGACGCGAAAACGCCAAGATCCACTTCTGGCTGACGGACAAAGATGGGAAGACGGTCTTCGAGACAACCGACGTTATCCGGTCACTCTGGATGCGCAACAAGAAGATGAAATCAACCGGGATGCTCGCGCGACCGTTCAGGGAGAAAGTCGCTGAGCGCTTGAAAGAGGCGAAGCTGGCGACCTAGGGTGTCCCAGTACAATAGTTGGGGCGGGCGGGGTGGCGCATACGTCCCGACGGTTCTTGTCGGGATGTATGCGAACACCCGTAGACATTCCGTCCCTTGACAGGCGGCGGGTGTCATGATAGCCTATGTGTGTGAGCAACTTTGTTGACGTATCACGCCTCGCTCTCTTGTTTCGCATAGTGGCGAGCCATGGCCCTCATGGGCGCCCCAGCATCACTCGCTCAATTGTCCTGCAGCTCAACAAAGCCTACCAACCTTGAAAGGAATTCTTTTTTTTGACGGAGCAATGCGGGAATGTCATTGAAAACAAAGTACCGCTGTGGAAAACCCCGGGGAGAAGCGGGAATGTCTATGAAAACACAGGAGATAGGAGCAGAAAGCGGGAATGTCATTGAAAAGAAAGGAGGTAGGTCGTAGGTGAGGAAGGGCAGGATTCAGGAGCCAGGAGGCAGAATGAAGGGCACCTGCTCTCCGCCGACTGCCTTCGGCTCACTGCCGACTGCCTAGCGGGGCAATGAGAACTCGGTCTTTGGGTTACGGCTAAGGGCCGCGCTGTTGGACTCCAGTCACTCGTGGCTCTGTGCCCATTACCTGGCCACGCTCGAAACGCACTGCATCGTGGAAAGATAACCCTTTTGCAGAATGGGTGGGGCGCCCAGCGTGTCCAGGTCAAATTGCACCGTCACAGGCTTGCCGCTGGGAGCGGTAACGGGCCTTCCGCCCGCGACGCGCAGCACCCACTCAATGTTGTAAGTGGTCCCGGTTTGCTGCCACCTGTCAGCATCGGCAAAGAAGTGGAAGACTCCCCAGGTTCCATCGTAGCTCGGGAATCCCAATTCCGACCCACCTGAGATCTTCACCGTCAGGCTAACGCCCTGTGAGGTGGTGCCCGGCCACATAAACTGCTTGAATGCTGCGTTTCCGCCTTTGTAAGTCATGGCCTGGCCGTCGATGTTCATGGTCAGGCTGCCGACGCTCTCAGTCGGATGGGGGCGAAGCGCGTACTTGAATTGGATCTGCCCGGGTCCACCCGTGTAGAGAGCCCGCTGAAGGCTCATGGCCCGGTTGAAGAAGCTGAGGAATGCGGGATTTACCTGCTGATTGCCTGCGGGGTTTGGAGCATACCCAACCCCCTGAGGAAGCAGAAGGTTCTTCAGCGAGGCATTGTAGAACTGAGAGAGCGCGCCGTTGGCGGGATCAAAAAACGCTGCAAGTTCCTGCGGCGAGGCGTCCACGGTGGCCTTGGCGTTAAAGGGAAACTTGGCTGCCAGAGGGCTCATTTGCGCGCACAAGCCTGCGCCACTCACCGGCCCGGGGCGCAAGACCGCTGAGACCCAGGCGATGGGAGCAAGCAGCAGATTCTGAACCGTCCCGTCCACATGCGCTTCTTGGTCGATTTTGAATCCCTGGCCAATCTGCCGGGCAGCTTGCTGCGCCATCGAGGCAGGGCTCATGCACTGCTGTTTCGCAGCCTCCTTCTGCTCGGCGGGGCTATTGTTGACCTGGTCCAAACAGGCCTGGATTCCACTCAGACCGGAAACGTACTGGGAATTTTGGGGGCCGATATATTGGTCCTGGCAATTTGGTGAAACCACGACCTGGACAGGTTGGAAAGCTTTTGCGATGTCCGGCTGGTCAACGGCCGTATTCTGGGCTGCGGTGCAGAACAGAGCTAGCAGGGGAGACTGATTGCTCGAAGTCTTTGCGAGCTTTTGCGAGGCGTCGGGGAGGCTGTTGTAACGGACTACGTTCGCGCTCTTCAAGAATGCGCGCCATTGAGTGATATAGTCCTGCTGGTATCGAACTTGGAGGTCCTGTGCGAGCTTTGCGGTGTCCACATTCTGGGCACTCCCCGGGCCTAGTACCCACTCTTCTCCACTGAAATACCTGGGCAGATTCTTGAAGGCGTCCTGCATGAAGGCCCAGCCGGCTTTGGTAAAGGCGCCTTCCACTTCCTTTCCGTCAATGACGACTTCCGCAGAGCCGGGGAACTTGCGGTTAAAATTGATCGAGGGGTCGGCTTTTGAGGCTTCCGCCAGCATGAAGCGATATACGCGCTCAGCGCCTGAGAACTGTGAGAGGTAATTGCGAGCGCGCGCCACCGCGAGCGTGTCGTTCTCGGATGAATAGGGATTCGCCTCCTTGAGTTGGTCGCTATAGAAATCGAACTGTTTCTGTGCCAATTGCACCCGATCCGGGTCAATGTCCCGGCCCGCAGCCCAGGCCTTCAGGAGCACGGGGGAGAGGAACAGGCGGGTGCTCTTGTCGTGATTGGAGGTTGTAATCAGATAAGCTTTCAGAGTGTCGTACACCGGGCCGTACTGATCGTTTGGGCCAGGTGTGCCGGGAAGGGCAGAGAGCGTCTGCACAAGGGTGGCTTGCGTCTGTCCAAAGAGAAGCTTCCGGAAGTGTTGAAAATAGATCTTTCGGACATCCGGGTAAAGCGAACTTCCAGTGTATAAGCCCCAGCGCATCCCGAATGGCGCGCCCTCCCGTTCGTACTGGGCCAGAGTCTCAACCGACTGACGGAGGGTCTCAAGCCGGTTGAGGGCATCGAGGGAGGGGAGTTGCTGGGCCGTCAGTTGAACATTCGAAATCCCCTGAGCGGCATTCAGCACCTGCGATTCCAGGTTCTTGTTCTCAACGAACGAAACAATGAAACCAACAATGAAAATGAGCAGGAGCCCCGTCGCCGCGGCCAGCAGCACCCTTCTCCATAGGCTCGTCTTGGTGCTGGAAGCGCTCGCGGTGAGGGCGGATGTATCTTTCAGAAGGATGTCATTAAAAAAATGGGGGAGGAAGGTCCACTGCGCCACTCGGCGGCTCTCGCCCTTTTCCTCAGCCATGGCCGGTCGGGCAGGCTGGGCGGCGAGCTTCTGGACGTCGAATAACCCTGTGGCGCGGAGCGCCCCTTTGCCAGCAGCGGGATGAGTGAGCGGTTCGTCTCTTACCAGAGTGGGCGCGGGCGCACTAATGACAATGGGGCGAACTCCGCTGAAGTAGAAGCCGCGAAGGAACGGCCCGGTTCGCAACTGGCTAGGCCGGCAGAGGTCCACGAGCAACTGGACAAGCAGGGGCCGGAGTTTCCGGAATTCCCGTGGAAACTCGTATACGGAGGGGCGCTTGGTCGGGTCATATTCCCTCGGAAGGTACATGAGACGCTTTTCGGCCAGGGAATAGAAGAGATTATCGAAGGCGGCCGAGACTCGAGCCGTTTCCTGCTCGGCGTAGACTTCCCCGGCGTAGGAGACCATGGGCAGCGTGGCGCCCATGACCAGAGTCGCCTCTTCGTTGGTCAAATTGCGAACGTAATCCTGGAAGAATTGCAGTCGGTCGGCTCGCGTGAAGAGGACGTAAACCGGAAGGCTGATTCCCAGGAACTGAGAAATCTCGCGCAGCCGGGTGCGGAGCCGGTCGCTACTGGCGCCCATGGCTTCCGCCGCACCTGGTTTCATGAAGCTTTCACAGTCAACGCAAACCAAGGCCGCGCGCGGCGCCTGCGTTCCCTTGCCAAACACCGAATGCAGCCGGCCGGGAGCAAGCTTCTTCACGAGCTTTGCCCATCTAGCAGGTTCAGAGAGGAGTTGGCCGCCCGCCTCGGCAAAGATAGACTGGCGCGTGAACCAAAGGTTCGCAGCCCGGGTGGGAATCGGGACCTTGTCCTGCCCGGTATGCCCGGCCAGCAACTCAGGGTCGAGACCTGAGTGCAGAACCACGCTGGTTTTTGCCGAGCCGCTTTCACCCACAACGAAGAACACCGGCAGATTGCCGATCCTCGCATTGCGGCCAAGTTGGGAGCCCTGGAGGCGGGACTCGGCTTCGCGAATCAGGACCTCGATTTCACCAGTCCCGCCGCTTGCCCCTTGGGCCATTTCCGCAGCGCGTTCTTTGTCCCGTACCCTGAGCCACCACACGATGGTGATGAACGCCGCAATACCGATCAGGGCCAGGACGATGCGCAGTATCCAAAGGCTGTTCCCCTGCAAGTGCAGCCAGGAGGCGATAAACCAGGATAGGACCAGCCAGACAATAAGCGCCAAAGCGGCAATCCAATACTTTAAGGTGTTATTCACGGCAACTCCCTACTGTGTTGTGATGGAGGCTGTGGAGTGCAAACCGGATGCGCCCGACATCAAGGCGAACTTGAAGCCGACAAACAATAACAGAGCCAGAAGAAGAAACCCCACCGCCCCGAAGGCCAGCCTGCGCACCCAAGGGTCGTAGGCCCTTGGCCGCACCGCATCCCGTGGAGGCGACCAGTTCGGTGACAGCGGGCGTACTCCTCCACGAATGCGCTGCATCTTATCCGCTATCGCCTCCAACACTGCATGTATGCCCTCTTGGCCGCTGAGGCTGTAACGGCCGCGGTACCCCAGCAGGAGACACAGGGCAAAGACCTCCAGCGTATCGGCGAGCTGGGGGGAATCGCTACGGGCAAGAAGGCGGTCAATGCACTGAAAGAAAATCTCTCCTGCTGTATGCCCGCCGAACAATTCCTCCTGCAAGGGCATACGAGGCCAATCGGCGAAGACAGGATTATTGGAGTTGAGAATAGACTCGTCCAGGAACGCCACGATGGCAAACGTGGCTAGCCGGGTGTCTTCAACGGGATAGCCTTTTGACGTAGCCTCCGACTCGGCCGCGCTAATCCCTGCCTTCATCTGCTTGCGGAATGCGCCTGCATCCGTGGCGGCCTGGCGATTTGAGCGGAGGCGCGTAATTGCCGTCAGAACCTCCTGATAAATCAGGGCCAGGTTTTCACGGCCTTGCGCCGGGGAAGAGCCGGGGCTTTGAGGAATTGCTGCTTGGGACGGATATACACCCACTTTGGACCTCTTATGGAGAGCTGTAAAATACGGCGACATTCATTCTCCATAGTGTCGCTCTGTGAGCGGCGAACAACGCCGGTCGCAGACCGGGGCTATAAGAGAAATCGTCGCACCATCTTGCCAACCTCATTGGTTTTCCAAGACGACCAGGAGTTCGACCTGCGGGCTGGGGATGTCTCCCGGAATGTAAATCCCGACGCGGCGGGTTTGAACAATATGATCCCAGCAAGGACCCGTCCTGCTGATGGCGAAGTATTGACTTTCCACTCGCGCGGATACCGCCGAGGGAGGTACGGACATGTGCGTGAGCGCCATGCCAGGCAGTGCTCTTTTGACCAGTTGTGGCACAAACTGAGCGGAACAAACTTTGACCAGTTGTATCGTCCTGGTAATCACTTCTGCGTCACCGATGGCCGAGTGAACGGAGAGGAGCCAGCGGGCCCGGTCCAAGCAGCGTTGATCGGTGACATCGCCCTCGTAGAAGTAATTGGCGACGGAGCGGAGCGGAATGGGAATGCAATTCGACGGCGCCAGCAACTCGAGGTGCGCCCGGATGTGCCTTTCGATGTCTGCAAAGCACTTGTCGAGTGCGAGGTGATTGTAAAGTGGAAGATTCGAGGGGTGGGAGTCCAAGGCGAAAGTGCAAAGCGCACCCCCCAGTCGGAGGAGCTCTGTGAAGAGCTCGGCAGGGTGCCCGCTTTGTGAAACGAACATATGACGCAGCGGGCCCAGACTGGAGTTTATGGCGTGCAGGAACCAGAAGCGGCTGACCTCTTGAGCCGAAAGCCCCGTCTGAAACTTCCCGCGCCCCCGATTATCAAGGGAAACCGTCGCGCTCTTCTCCTGAAGAATGTCGATCAGGCGGCGGGTCATCATCATCAGTGTTTGACTGGCGCTGATCTGGAGGCAGGGCGGGATGAAGCCTTCGTCGTAAACGTAGTTGCCCGATCCGTCTCTTTTGATGCGTCCGATCGGCAAGGTCTGCAATTCCCCGGCATCCTCCGTATCCAGGAGCAGTCGTATGTTCTTTCGTCCCAGTTTGAGCGGCTTCTCATCCAGGCCGGTATTCTCATCAGGAAGGATTTTTTCTTCGGCAATATACCTCGTCCGCCCTTTGTCTTGCTCATCGGGAAAAGAGCAATTCGCAGCCCCAAGCCTGTGTGGCGGGACCGTCAGGAGCACCGTCAGGTTCTCGCGAATGGGCGGGAAAAGGTCGCTAATATTGCGCGGCGAGGGAACGGGATCACTCTCCGGAATATTGAAGGTGAGCCCGTCCTGAAAAATGCCGCGTGCATGCACTAGGGCTACCGTGCCGTTGCGAAGAGCTTCCCCATCCAGTTCGAGCCCGACCAGTCCATAGGGCTCAAACCATAAGTTCGAGATCTCGAAATGCGTGACTTCTTCGAAAAAGCGACCCTGCACTTGAAAGTGGTGCGGCCCCAGATACATGCCCTCCGACCACACAACCTTGGAAAGTTGCTTCATAGAGTTGATCCGATAGCTCTAAGATTTCCTTTATCTTTGCCTGCCGCAGCCCAAACGACTACCTAAAGTCTTCTCCGCTGCTTTGCGGGTTCGTTTCCTCAAGCCCGAGTGGCAGCCCCGTTTCGAGACCATCAATCACCGTTCCTCGTGGCAGGAGGAACGGAGTGCCGCCTGGAGGTGAGCATAACATAAATTAAGCTTGGCTTCATGCTGGCTGCAACGTTAATATTACAACATCTCAGGTCAAGGCAGAACTCTTTCGCGATTGCGTGCCCATGATGCAGGAGATGCGGATCACAATTCTGACTCATGAATTGGCCCCTTCCGTTTCCTTACGGCTTGCAGCCAACTCCTTACTGCCTTCCGTTCTTGAAGAGCTGCAAGTCTCCTGCCACCTTGCCCCTGAAACCTGACACCTGTCTTTTCGGCGGAGTTGCTAAGGTTGTACAACTAATTTCATGATAATATAAATATCAAACGAAGATGGTGGATCAGCCATGGATTTTCAGGGAAGATACCAGATTCTGGAAATGCTGAGTGACGGGGAAGCGAGGACCTTCAAGGCGCTCCAGACTTCGTCCGGCCGCATCGTACTCCTACACCAACTTTGGGAGGAGCGGACTCCTCCCAATCAGCCTGATTTGGCCTCACTGGTTTTCGGGTTCCTCCGACGCGCGACTGCCGAAGAAATGAAGAGTTTGGTCGACATGGGCGAAGAGGCGAACCGCGTGTTCGTCGTGACCGAGGATCTGCCTGAGTGTCAGGACCTTCGACAATGGCTCCAATCAGCGCCAGGGACGCTGGGAACGGCAGGGAAGGCGAGTGTGCCCAAATCTGCTCCAAGTGGTGATTCCAGCGCAATCGCAGCAACCAGGGGCTTGGTCTCGCACGCAAGGCAAGAGGATTTGGCTTCGCCTGGACCCACGCAGCTTTTCACAACCCCGAAAGTTATTGCCGACCAGACGTTATCTGCATCTGAAGAAAAACCTGCGAGCACCCCGACAACACATCCAGAACCTGCCGTTGAACCGGGGACTTTTGCGAGCCCTGCCAAACTCGCGGGAGACTTAGGAGGGCTCTCAGAAGGCGAGGTTTTGAAGGCAGCGGAGCCCCCAGTTGCGCCACCTCCACCCTCGAGGGAAAGGGGTGAGGTCAGCGAGTTCACAAGGGCCTTCTTCGGCAAGGACATGCCGGCGCCGAAGGCGGCTAGGCCCGTTTCCTCCCCACCTGAAAAGCCGAGCGCACCCCCAGCCCGGACCGCGGAAAAGCCTCCCGACCGCCAGCTTCCGGCTGGCTTCGAAGTGGTTTTCGAGAGCCGCAAACAGCAGCCTCGCGTTCCCGCACCGCCGGCACGTAAGGAGCCTCTACCGCCTCCGCCCCCCGCGCCGGGTCGTGAGGAAGGGGCGCCGGGAGAATTTACACGAATCTTCTATGGTCGGGACGAATCGAAGGGCATACCACCCAGCCCTGAACCCGCCGCCGAGAGAACGCGCTTGCCTTCTCTAGCCCCTGCCCAACCATCTCAATCCGAGGGTTCTCGGGAATTCACGAGACTCTTCAAGGCTGCGCATGTGAAGGAGCCGCCACCTGCTGCGCCCTCTGTCGAGGCCAAGCCGACCCGTGAGCGTCCGCCTCAATCTCCCCCACCTCCACCCTCTGCCGTGGAATCTGAAGGTCCGGGTGAGTTCACGCGAATGTTCCACGCTGGCCCGCAGCCGACCCGGCCAGCGGGACCTTCGATCCCCACCAGTTCGCCCAGGCCGCTGGTTCCATTGTCCGGTTCCTCGAGCCAGCAAGGTCCCGGGGAATTGACGCAATTGATTCAGGGGTACCAGCCGCAGAAGAGTGGACCGACACTTCCAGTGGTCCAGCGACCCGAACCAGTGGCCCCGCCTCCGCCCCCGGCGGCCGATAAAGCAAAACCTGGCGCATTCACCCTGATCTTCCAGCGGCCGTCTGAACCGACAACCCCGCCGCCTCCTGCTGTACTGTCACCACCGGTTGTACAAACTCCACCGACTGCCCCGCAATCACCCGAGGAGGATGAGTACATGCGCATGTTTGAGCTTCCCGGTGGAGGTGCAGGCGCGCCACCGCAGGGTGCTCCGCAGGCGCCACCTCCGGCAGTACCACAACCGGCCGCAGGGCGTGCCGCGCCGGTGATCCCCATGGTGTCTGTTTCGCCTCCTGTGGCTCCCAGCATGCCCTACGTTCAACCACCTGTGGTGCCTCAGCCGCAACCATACCAGATACCCGCCCCGCAGTTTCAACAGCCTGCCGTGCCTTCCCCATTCGTTACGCCTCCACAACCTGTGATGCCGCAGATGCAGCCGATGGCCGTTCCCGTGCCCGTGGCGCCTCAGGTAGCGCCCCCCCAAAGCGGCAAGAGCAAATTCCTTGTACCGCTCATCATTTTGGGAGGACTGTTCTTGATTGCGGTGGTATTGATTCTTTTCTTTGCTCTTAAACACTAGCCAAACGGATTTGAAATTCTCCGCCCTCCTGAGGCAGTCGAGGGTCGAGAGTCGAAAGTCGAAAAGCGCGATACCGCGAGAATGTGTGCGACAACCCGCGCAGAGTTTGGCGGTAAGGATTTAACCCGCATTTCTCACCACGGGTCCGGAAGGGCGGGGCTTCAGCCCCGCCGTCACAAGGCCTTCCTGATTATTGCAGTGTCCCGTGCCCCGCGCAGTCCCGCAGGCGCGGGACTGCGCGGGGCACGGGACCAACAGAGGGGGAGAGCCGCGATTTCGGCGGGGCTGAAGCCCCGCCCTTTCGGCAGTCCCCTAAGAGCGTCCAAACGTGGTGACAAATCCGGGCTAACTGGCCAAGGGCTCCGGCCTTTATATCCTGGCGGCGAGAAGCCAGGAGAGTGATCTCAGCCGTCAGCCCTCAGCAAGAGCACCCCATTCTTGTAACTGAAAGCTGATGGCTGACGGCTGCCTTAACGGCAGAATCACTCGGCTTGAGGCAGGAGAATGATGAGTTCGAGCTGCGGGTTCGCAATCTCGCCGGGAACATATGCGGCGAAGTTTCGAGCACGCCCCACGGCATCCCAGCAAACTCCGGCCTGATTCAGGCTGAAATATTGATAGTTCATCTTAATGGGAATCGAGCCCGGAGGAGAAGGGACGTGCGTTAATTGTAAGCCGGGAAGAGCCTGGCGAATGAGTGTTTCAATATGCGTGGCGGAACAAACCTTGACGAGTTGAGGCACCCTCTTGAGAAGGTCTGCCTCGCTCAAGTCCGCACTGATGGCCAAGTACATGCGCGTATTCACGAGGTATTTGTCGTTCGCAAGCGCCGTGGAATAAATTGAGGGCTGGGTGAGTTTTAATGGCAATGAAACGAAGTTGCTGGGCACAACCGTCTCGAGGAGCGTCCGCAGCTTCTCGTCGAGGTCGGAAAAGCAGGCGCCCAGGTTATCGTGGTCGTAAAGGGGGAGATCGCGAGGCTGTAACGTGGTCGAAAAGGTTGTGAGCGATGCCGCCAGGGCAAGCATCGTTGTGTACAAACCCTCCGGATGGCCTTTCTTGGATTCAAAAATGTGGCGCATGATGGGGAAATAGCTGTTTGCCGTATAAAGCAGCCAGAAGTTGGCAATGTCAGACGCCGTAAAATCCGCCAGGCTCTGGTTCTTCTGCCTGCGCGTTCCCGAAAGGGTGCTGCCCTTGGCAGCCAGGATCTCAACCAGCCGGCGCAAAATCGCCACCAGATACTCGCTCGCCGAGATATCGAGCAACGGTGGAATAAACAGCGGATCTAACTGGTAAGTGCCGGCCGCGGTCTTTTTCACACGAGCCATACGCAAACAAGTACTGCCCTGAAGGGGTTCTCCCTCCACAAGTAGCCGCAGGTTCTTCCTGGCAATTTGAACTGGTCTTTCCGCCAGTCCGGTGTTCTCGTCGCGCGTGAGAGCAATTTCGGCTTGGTAGCGAGTATCTCCATTTTTCTGCGCCACGGAAACATTGAAGCCGCGATCATGGTACTGAGGAACTGCAAGGAAGACCTCAAGGGCACTCTGATCGGGACCAAAGGACTGCTCAATCGGCCTTGCTCCCGGGGCGGCATCCGAGTCAGGAATCTCAAATGCCAAGCCATCGGGAAACAGCCCCACCGCGCGCGAAAGCGATAAGCTGCCGGCGGAAAGAGCCTCATGGTCAATCTGCAGCTCTGCAAAGCCCCAGGGGCAGAACTTCAAGGCACTTAACTTGAACTCCAAAACATTTTCGAAAAATCGGTCCTGGAGTTGCAGATGCTGGGGCGTGAGGAAGGTCCCCTTGGCCCAGATCACCGGTTGGAGTCGCCTCATACAGTACCAAGCTAGCAAGAGTTTGCAATCAAAGTCAAACAGGAAATCGGCGGGGCGCCTGCTTCGGACGGCGCCGCTTTCGGAGCGAAATTGTCAGCGGTCCCGCCCGGGCGAGTCAGCTTTCAGCGCTCAGCTATCCCGCCGTGGCGAGTCAGCTTTCCGCGTCCCAGAAAACGGGTCTGGGTGCAGGGAAGTTTTGGATTTTGAATTCCGAGTACTGAGCATGCATAGCCGAAAACGGCTATCCGTGATGTCAGAAACGGCCTGCCGCGAGGTGAGACCGAAGGGTAGGTTTTTCGTGCCCTGCAAGGGCACAAGATAGTAGCCGGGGGCAACGCCCCCGGAAGGCGCCACGATCGTTCCCCGACCCTGGAGGGGTCGTATTACCCTGAGCCGCGGGACGCAAGACCGGCGTGACGCCACCCGAATTCGACCCTTTCAGGGTCGGACCTTGTTGGGGGCGCGTTTTCCGGGGGCGTTGCCCCCGGCTACTGTATCGATCCCCTCCGGGGATCAAGGATGGACAGTGGCGAGGACGTTCTGCGGGCGCAAAAACCAGGTAAAGCGCCTTCCGGTTCGCTCGGCCTGAATTGCTCAACTGAAACGACTAGTCCATCGAGTTTCTGGAGAGTTGCCTCTTCGCTTCTCACCGCAGCCTCCTGTCTTCTGACTTTTCCACGTGACTCGCCACTACTCTTGTCAGTCAATCGTACTAGGGAGTGCTCACAAAGGCTTGCAATTTCCAAGGTATCGTATAAACTGTAATTGTTCAGGGTCCTCCGTGAGTGAAAATTGAGGTTTTTGCGGTAGAGAGGGAATCGTAGGCGTGGCGTTCTACTCCCCCCAACCCACCTCTGAGAACATCCAAGACGATGCAGGTGTCCGCCTTTGCGCTCATGTCGCCCCGCTCAACGATACGGGCCAAAAGCGGAAGAACAATGAAGACAGTCATCTGATCTTTCCGTTGGATGACAGTGTTGCCCCGCAAAACGGAGAGGAAAACGTCTTAGGATTGTCCCCTCCGGGTTTGCTGCTGGCCGTGGCAGACGGAATGGGCGGCCACATTGCAGGCGAGGTGGCAAGCCGGATGTGCGTTGAGAACCTGGCGAAGGAGATGACGGCGCAGTTCCTCGTGGCGGGAGCGACGGCGCCCGATTTGTCAGTGGCGCTCCGGAAGGCGGTCGAGGCGGCTCACCAGGGCGTTTATACCCACTCACAGCAGCATGCGCAAGGCTCGACCATGGGGACTACGTTGACTGCGGCGGTCTTGAATGGGAGTCGGGCTACCGTTGCGCAGGTCGGTGATTCTCGCGCTTATCTATTTCGTGGTGGGAGCCTGATTCTCTTAACGCAAGACCAGACCATTGGCAATTTGCTCCGCAGCCGCGGCGAAGATTCCGACCGTGTAAGCAGCCAGATCAAGGAAATGCTAACGCAAGCCGTCGGCGCGCAGCCGGACATCGAAGTCATCATGAGCGCTGTCGACTTGGAGCCTGGCGATGTACTGTTGTTGTGCAGTGATGGCCTCTATAAGGCTGTTTCGGCATCTGGCATGGTGGAGCCTGAAGATCTTGCAATGGGCGTGATCTGGCCACTCCAAGGAGAACCGGCCGCTAAGCCGAAACCAGGGCTCAAGCCGAAGCCCAGGTCGATGCGCATGGCCCCGAAAGGGCTTTGGAGCGAGCCGCTGCTAACCGGCACGGTCCAACCGAACGCCTACCCTGCCAAGTGGGGGCCGAGCTTCACCTACGCCGATTGCTTCCACGATTATGTTGTTTACCCGACAGGTACGGCGGGCACTTCAGGCGCAGCAAGCATCTTCGCCTTCTACACTCTTTATACTAATTGCCCCAGCCAGGTGATTCCGTCCATCTATTGGGCCTTTAACACGGGCGGCACGGTATCAACTTCTCCAATAATCTCCTTAGACGGCTCACAGGTAGCGTTCATTCAGCAGGTTAGCGGCGATTCAACAACAGCAAGCCTCGTTCTCCTGAAGCCGTTTTTAACGGTCCAGGGAAACATTTCTGACAACTCTGAGACTCTCACTGTTACGTCGGGAACCGTCACCTCGGCGGATGTAGGTATGCTGATTCTCGGTCAAGGCATAGGCCCTGGCACCACCGTCACCGACGTCAGCGGGGACGGTTCCACCATTACAATGTCAGAGGGGGCCGCGAACGACATGACCGGAGTAACGCTCGCCTTAGCAGAGCCTGGGACGCTCAGCTCGCCTTGGTCCCTTACGAGTCAGGCGTCGGGCGCCGCTTATCAGGCCTGTGCGGCCCCTTGCATGCTCACCCTGCCCTTTTCCGGCGCCGTCAACGACACGCTCTCAGCGCCGTTCTATGATTACACCAACGATGCGCTTTATGTCGGCGACGACAGCGGCAATCTTCACATGTTCACAGAGGTCTTTAATGGGACCCCAAGCGAGGTGACGACAAGCTCTTGGCCCGTTAGTCTGGGCGGTAAGGGCCTCGCGTCCCCTGTGTACGACCCCGTCTCTGGGAACGTTTTTGTGGGTGACGTGGCAGGTTACCTTTATTCCGTGAGCTCAGCCGGGTCAGTTGCTAAGTCGGCCAATCTGGGGGATGTTATTATCGACGGCCCACTGGTTGATTCCTCTGCGGGGACGGTCTACGCCTTTGTCACCACAAATAACGATGCCAGTGGTCAGCCCGCCATTCCCGGTTATAACGCCGTGTTTCAATTTGCTACCAACTTCTCCAGCGGCAGCAACGGCAACGGGACCGCAACAGGCACAGAACTGGGGGCAGGCGGCGCGGGATATTATCTTCAATCAGGTACCTTCGACAATGTGTACTACCTGACGTCGGGTTCCGCAGGGAACCTTTGGGTAGCAGGAAACACCGGCGCGACGGCCGGTCCAGGGAAGCTGTACCGGATACCAATCTCCATTTCTGGCATGGGGACCCCCGGTGTAGCCGTTGCGAGCCTCACCGGTAGCAGCCTACCTTCGTGGTCATCTCCCCTTGTCGAGTTCTGCAACAACGGTAAGAACCCGTGCAGCACCGACGGAACGAATACCATAGGGGGGGGAATAGACTATCTTTTCTTCAGCGTTAACAGTGGGGATTTAACAGTTACGAATAAATGTACCAACGGCGCTGGAAACGGCTGCGTTTTGGCCTATGATATTACCACTCCATCGAGCCCCGCCCTCTCCGGCAGCTTGAATGTTACAAATGTTGGTTCTAATGGCTGTTGGGCGACGGGTGGGTTGGTGATCGACAATTCCGATGACTACCAGCCGGCTAACCAAAACCAGGTTTACTTCATAGGTTTAAATGGCAACACCGCAGGTGGTCCTGGTGGTCCCACTAGTAAGGCCTGCACGAGCGTTAGTGGAAAAACCACTCTGGCCTGGCAGGCGTCGCAATCGGATTTACAATGAGAGTGAGGACCTGCGGAGCCGGAACATTGAACAACCCGCCCTGCGCTTAGGTTCGAGGAACCGGCAGGAGGTCAGGAGTGTGGCCCGATCCACGCTTCGCCATGCGGTGCCTCGGTCACCTGTCCAAACCAACAGAAACAAGGTTGCAACGAGCCAATCAGAACCGACCAATCGGCTACCGCATAGAGTGGAGGCGGGGCGTACCCCCAAGCGGCCCTACCAGAAGCCGGCGGTGCGCCACGAGCAGGTCTTTGAAACCAGGGCGCTGACCTGTGGGAAGGTGAACACCACGCAAGGATCGTGCAGATTAAGTAGAAAGAATTTATGAGCAAAGCGGTCACAGCTTGCGGTAGCACACCCCGGCAAACGCTGGGATGTGATTTGGCAGCGAAGGTGCTCTGCTCCTCGGGGAGACTGCGCCTGCGAGCCACCGGAGCCAGCATGCCGCCCGCCGTCTGGCCGGGCGATGTCCTTTCCGTGTGCAGGGGCAGTGCCAACCAGGCGCTTCCGGGCGGTATCAGATTGTTTGCCCGGCAAGGGCGCCTGTTCGCCCACCGAGTGGTCCAGAGGACAACCCACCTATTTTCACAAGCAGCTTGACATCACCGTTACATGAGCTTCTTTGACAATTACGCACGGCATGTGAGCCGTCCCTACGTTGACTTCCTCCGTCGTTTTGGAATGGACTTTGAGGCAAGCCGTGCGAGTGGGGCTGTGGTGGAGGACCGCAGCGGCCGGAAATACATCGACTGCATCGGTGGCTACGGGAATTTGAATGTCGGCCATAACCACCCTCACGTGATCGAAGCGATGGTACGCGCTTTGGAAGCTGGCCGACCTTTTGGCTGGCCGTTTATTTCGCAAGCCCACTGCCAATTGGCGGAAAGGCTGGCTGAACTGGCGCCGGGCGGGCTTGACTGCTGCCTGATCGTCAATAGCGGCGCGGAAGCTGTCGATAGTGCTCTCAAGCTGGCCCGACTCGCCACCGGGCGATCGGGCGTCATCTGTTGTTACGGCGCATGGCATGGATTTACTCTGGGTGCCCTCAGCGTTTCGGAACCTGAAATGTGCCGGAGCTTTGAGCCGCTTTTGCCGGGAGTGCGCCGCGTACCTTACGGCGACGCGCGCGCGGCGGCAGAAGCAATCTCTCCAGAGGTTGGAGCGATTATCGTGGAGCCGATCCAATCCGAGAGCGGGGGAGTCGTGCCACCGGCGAGCTATTTGAGGGACCTGGCGGCCACTTGCACTGCGTCCGGCGTCTTGTTGATCCTTGATGAGATCGCGAGCGGCATGGGCAGAACGGGTAATATGTTCGCTTGCGAGTTTGAACAGGCAGAGCCGGATGTGCTGCTGGTAGGCAAATCGCTGGGGGGGGGCGTAATGCCGATCGGGGCGATGCTGGCGAAGCGGAAATGGTGGAAGAAGTTTGGCCTGAGCTTCGCCATGACGTCTTCATCCAGCGCGGGTAACGTGTTTGCCTGCGCGGCAGGACTTGCCACGCTCGAGGTCATCCAATCCGAGAACCTCTGTGTGAATGCCGAAAGACAAGGACGGCGCCTGCGACAGGCGTTGGATGGCCTGTCTTCCCTCCATCCCGAACTGCTGCGGGGTGTGACCGGGCGAGGTCTTTTGTTGGGCCTCCATACAGCCAGCCAGAAGGTCGCGTACGAGATCGCCGCGCACTGCGTGCACGACGGCGTACTGATGATGCCGGCATTCCTCGACCGCGCGTGCATACTGATTGAGCCGCCGTTGTGCATCAACGACGCTCAAATTGATGAGGTCCTAGGGGGAGTCCAGCAAGCTTGTGAAGCAGTCAGCGCACGAAACTCGTGAAGTCCTGCTGGAACACCGCACCGCTTGACACCGATCAACTGCGCCTCGGAGCATCGCTCGTCCACAAGACGGAGGGGGCCTGTGACTCAATGGCAGGGGAAGTGGGCGCTGGTGACGGGCGCCAGCGCCGGCATCGGCCGGGAGCTTGCCAAACAGTTTGCGGCGAGAGGCGCGAGGGTGGAGCGCCGCTCCGGATATGGAATGTAACTTGATTCATGGTTCTGCTTGAGAGAACTGGAAATGCCGCTGCCGGAATGTTCGACCCTTATCCCTGGTTGCTCCCTTCTGCTATATAAATAAACCACTCGCCCAAATCGACCGGCGTGCTTTCCCTCCAGGCTCGACATGCCGGCCAGGGGACAACTTCGAGGTGCGCTTCCGGGGTCAGCAGTGTATGTTCGAGAAGTGGCTGAGTTTGGGCTCGGCCCTGCCACCGGACATACGCAGAACTGTTGTGCGGGATTTGCGAGCCGTTCATAGTTCCTGGACAAACTGGTATCTGGAAACAAAGCGATATGCGGAGGCGCGTCAGGCAGTATGCAGGGTTCTAAAGTATGAACTCACATTTGGAGCGGCGGTCAAGTGGATGCTGACTTGGCTTGCACCAACTTTAGCCAGGAGAATTACCCCAAAATCCAAACGTTGATCTTTAAAGCGTGGGGGCTTGTCCCTGTGCCGCGAACTTGTGCCCCCCAAATTCGCAGCGGCTTACGGCCACTCTGCTTGGAGAGATTGTTCCGTTTCTTTTCAGGAAAGAACTTATTCGATTCCTATGAGAACACGGGGTAGAATAGAATCAGCGGCAGATTTAGACGTAGCGGGGCATGCGACCCCGCTCTGCGGGGCCGGGGTGCTCTGCGCGTGGTTCGCCTTTCCGGGGGCGCTACCCCCGGCTACTTTACCCGCGCCCTTTCAGGACGCGTTGTGTAGGGAGTGACGCATGAAGTGGGTCAGCCGAAGCCACGTTGGGTGCGCCGTTTCAGGGCGCATTCGGTCGGCTGGCACGTGGATCAGGGGCGCTCATTTTCATTCCCTCCGGGGACGGAGGAGGCGCTATCAGCGCATTAAACGCGGCAGTCCATGAGCTCGCTATGGACATCGGTGCGATGCCGATTCTGGTCCGCGCCGATAGCCCCGAGTTTGCGCGTCTGCTCGGGGGGCGGAATCGCCGCTGCGCACTCCAATGAAGTACGGGGAGTCTACCGCCGTCTTTGGCTAGGTCGGCGGAGGCGGCGTAGCAAGGGCACATCACAGGCGCAGCGGGTGGAATAGCTCGAAGCGCCCGCAACACTAGAGGGGAGGAACAAACTATGCACCGTACTTTTTCCAAGTTCGCAATCCTCGGCATGGCTTTCGCCGTAATCATCGGCATTACTGTTTTGATTACCGGGCAACCCCCCTTGAAGCTTAGCCGGCAACCTGCCTCGCAGCATCACGTCGGGGTGGTGGACGATTGGAGTCACCACCACCTTGTTTTCTCCAACCCCGGCACCTACGCGCAGGCGGTAAAGACCGCTGCGTCGTACGCCAAGTGGCTTACGATCCGCTACGATACCCGTTTCATTCTCCAGCAAATGAAGCGACACGCCGACGCCACCGGGGGGGTCTCACGCGAGATGAGGACTCGAGGCGAGGAAGCCGTTTCGCCATCTGGCATGGTGGAACCTGAAGATCTTGCAATCGTCGTACTCCGGCAGTTCCCCGGAGAACCGACCGCTAAGCCGAACCCAAAGCCCACGCCGAAGCCCAAGCTGAAGCCCAGGCCGAAGCCCGCGGTCCTGAAGCGGGATTGGAGCGAGCCGCTGTCAACCGGCACGGTCCAACCGAACGCCTACCCTGCCAAGTGGGGGGAGAGCCTCACCTGCATCAGTTGCAACGAATATGTTGTTTACCCGACAGGTTCGGCGGGCACGTCAAGCGCCGCAAGTATCGTCGCCTATTCCAAGCTTTATAAGACGGCATGCACCGGCGACCAGACGCCTCCGTATATCAGTTGGGCTTATGACACGGGCGGCACGATTTCAACTTCTCCAATAATCTCCTTAGATGGCTCACAGGTAGCGTTCATTCAGTCTAATGGCACTACAGCAAGCCTGGTTCTCCTGAACCCCGCTCTTATGGTCCAAGGAAACTATACAGGCGGCTCGACGACTGTCACTATTACGTCGGGAACCGTCCCCGCGGCGTATGTAGGTCTTACTGTTTCCGGCTTCGGTATGCCCGGTGGCGAGACCATCGAGAGCGTCAACGGTTCCACCGTTAATCTGACAGAACAGGTTACGAACACCTGCGATACCGGTTGTACGCTCAAGATAGGAGGCGGGACGCCCACCACGCCTATGTCCCTTACCAGTCAGACGTCGGGTACCAACTATCGGAATTGTACGGCCCCGTGCATGTATACCCTGGCCTTTAGCAACAGCAATAACGACACGTACTCAGCGCCGTTCTACGATTACGCCAATGATGCAATTTATGTGGGCGACGACAGCGGCTATCTCCACATGTTCACAGGGGTCTTTAATGGAACCCCAGGCGAGGTGACGACGTGCGGGTCCGCCCCCTGTTGGCCCGTGCAACTGAGCACTAACAAACTCACGTCCCCCGTCTGCGACCCCGTCTCTGGGTACGCCTTTGTGGGTGACACGGGAGGTTACCTTTATTCCGTGGGCACGGGGACGGGGACTCCGACCACAACATCCGGGTCGAAGCACGGCATTTCGAGCAAGTTGGGGGATACTATTATCGACGGTCCCCTGGTCGATCCCTCTGCGGGGACGGTCTACGCCTTTGTCACCACAAGCGGTGGCTATAACACCGTGTATCAATTCCCGACCAGTTTCACCAGTGGTACCGGCAATGGGAGCGTAGCGGTAGGGACAGGCGGCACTGGATATTACCTTTATGCCGGTGACTTCGACAACGTGTACTTCGGGTCGTTGACCCATGCAGGGAACCTTTGGGTAGCAGGAAACACCAGCACGGGGGGCGGAGCGACGCTGTACCGGATACCGATCACTTCCACTGGCGCCATGGGGACCGCCACGCCAGCCATTAGCGGCTTCAACAGCACCCTTGTCCCATGGGAGTCTCCCCTTACCGAGTTCTGCAACGAGCCGGATACCATCGAGGTTACGGGCGCGTGCCGCACCGACGGAACGAATACTACCGCCGGGACAGACTATCTTCTCTTCAGTGTCAACGCAGGGGCTGTGGGCACCTGTACCAACAGTAGTGGAAACGGATGCGTATTGTCTTTTAATATCACCACTCCAACCTCACCCACTCTCTCCGGCAGCCTTAATGTTAAAAATGTTGGTTCTCCTGGCTGCTGGGCGACAGGTGGGATTGTGATCGACAATTCCGACCTCACCGAGCTAGGCGGTTCTCAGGTTTACTTCATAAATTTAAACGGCAATAATCCGGGTGGCCCTACTGGTAACGCCGTCACCAGTAGCGCATGCGAAACCGGTACCGGAAACATTATTCAGGCCGTGCAGGCGTCGCAAGCGGCCCTGCAATGAGAGTGAGGACCTATTATGGAACCGGAGCATTGAACAACTCGCCCTGTGCTTAGGTCCGAGCTACCGGCAGGAGTTCAGGAGGGCGGCCTGATCCAGGCTTCGGGATGCGCCGCCTCGGTCACCTGTCCAAACCTAGAGAAACAAGCTTGCAATGAGCCAATCAGAACCGACCCGTCGGCTACCGCATAGAGTGGTGGCGGGGCGTAACGCCAAGCGGCCCTACCAGAAGCCGGCGGTGCATTACGAGCAGGTCTTTGAAACCAGGGCGCTGAGCTGTGGCAAGGCGCAGACCACGCAAGGATCGTGCAGATTAAGTAGAAAGAATTTATGAGCAAAGCGGTCACAGCTTGCGGCAGCACACCCCGGGAAACGCTGGGATGTGAGTTGGCGGCGGAGGTCCCCCGCTCCTGGGGGAGGCTGCGCCTGCGAGCCACCGGCGCCAGCATGCTGCCCGCCGTTTGGCCGGGCGACGCCCTTTACGTGTGCAGGCGCAGTGCCACCCAGGCGCTTCCAGGCGATATCATATTGTTTGCCCGGCAAGGGCGCCTGTTCGCCCACCGAGTGGTCGAGAGGACAATCCACCAAGGCGCCCCCTTTTGGATCACCCGGGGGGATAGGCTCGACCATCACGATCCGCAGGTTTCCTCCCACGAACTCCTGGGCCGCATTACTTCCATCCAACGCGGCCATCGCCGCATCATCCCGCGTCTGACTTTCCGGGGGCGGATCGCTTCCTGGACCTTGCGCCGCTCAGAATTCTGCACCAGGGGTGCTGCTGCACTTCAGCCGGAAACAAGAGTTACCTTCCGTAGCGCCCCGAAAGAGCGCGGATGACGTAGCCGGGCAACGCCCCCGGAAAATGCAGCAAGAGCATGAGGATCAAACGCGCCCTGAAAGTGGGCCCCTCCCGCGGGGCGGGGCGGGACGGGGTGACTGCCGTCGTATCACCAGTGCATGGAATTGAACGCGCCCTGAAAGGGCGTGGGTAACGTAGCCGGGGGGAACGCCCCCGGAAACGCGTATCGCCCGTACATCCGATCCACCCTGGAGGCTCCCCTAATGTGTGGAATCTGTGGTGTTGTGAATCTTAAAGGCGCGCCCATTGACCCTGATTTGCCTGCTCAGATGATCAGCCAGATCCGGCACCGCGGCCCCGATGAGGTTGGCGTCTATGTCGATTCTCAGGTGGGATTCGGGCATGCGCGCTTGAGCATTATTGACCTATCGGGCGGCCACCAGCCGATGCCTGATTCGCAGCGCTCTCTTTGGATTACCTTCAATGGTGAAATCTTTAATTATGTTGAGCTGACGGAAGAGTTGATCAGGAAGGGCCACCAATTCGCCACTCATTGCGATACGGAAGTGATCCTGCACCTATACCAAGAGGAAGGTGAAAGGTGCGTCGAGCGTCTCAACGGGCAATGGGCCTTTGCCATCTGGGATACAACTCAACAGAAACTATTCCTTTCCCGTGACAGGCTAGGGGTAAGACCGCTTTTTTACACCCAAACCCCAGACAACCTTCTTTTCGCCTCCGAGATAAAAGCGTTACTGGCCTGTCCAGAGGTCAAGCGCGAGATTGACTTGCACGCGTTGGATCAGATCTTCACGTTTTGGGCGACTCTCGCACCGCGTACGCCATTCAAAAATATCTGGCAGCTTCCACCGGGACACTCGATGGTCGTCGAGCGCGGGCAGGTTCGAGTGTGGCCCTACTGGCATCTTGAATATGCGCCTGACAGCGAATTGGGTCAGGGTAGCGAGGAGAAGCTTGCCGACGAGCTACTTGCCTTGATGCTGGACGCGACACGCATTCGGCTGCGTGCGGATGTTCCGGTTGGAGCTTATCTGAGTGGGGGACTTGATTCCACCTTTGTCACTGCCCTGGCGAAAAAGCTGGTGGGGCACAGGCTGAAGACGTTTTCGGTCAGTTTCGACGACCCCCAGTTTGATGAGGGTGCCTACCAAAGAGAAGCCGCGGCCTTTTTGGGAACAGAACATTACGATGTGCATTGTGTAAACGACGACATTGCCAGAGTGTTTCCGGAAGTGATTTGGCACGCCGAGCAACCCATTTTGCGTACCGCACCGGCGCCGCTGTTTGTGCTGTCGAAGTTGGTCCGTGACAATGGCTTCAAGGTCGTCCTGACAGGCGAAGGGTCCGACGAGACCATGGGGGGATACGATATTTTCAAGGAGACGAAGATCCGCTGTTTCTGGCAACGCGAGCCACACTCCACCAAGCGGCCTCTCCTGCTACGGCGACTTTACCCCTACATGGATGGTATCCAGCAACAGCCCTCAGCTTATTTAGAGAGCTTTTTCCGAATCGACGAGCAAAGTCCCGGTCCCTTTTTCTCCCACCTGCCGCGCTGGCAACTGACAGCCCGAGCGAAGCTGTTCTTTTCGGCGGCTGTCAAGTCAGGGCTCGGCGCATACAACGCCATGGACGAATTGCAGGGACTTTTGCCGGAGCGCTACAATTCTTGGGAAGCCTTCTTGCAGGCACAGTTTCTGGAAACAAACTATCTTCTCCCTGGCTACATTCTGTCTTCCCAGGGCGACCGGATGGCAATGGCACACGCTGTGGAAGGCCGGTTCCCCTTCCTTGACTATCGGGTGGTCGAATTCGCCTCGAAGCTACCGATCCGAATGAAAATGAAGGTGCTTCAGGAGAAATACTTACTTAAACGATGCGCTGAAGGTCTGATCCCGCGCTCAGTTCAGTCGAGGCCCAAACAGCCCTACCGTGCGCCAGACGCTTTGTGCTTTCTAGAGCCGGCGGCTCGAGAGTATGTGGATGAATTGCTTTCGTCGGATTGCATCGGGCGTTACGGCATGTTTGAACCTGGACCAGTGGCGAAGCTTTTCGAGAAAGTGCGCTCGGGCAGGCCGATCAGTGTCAGGGATAATATGGCCCTCGTGGGAATCATTTCGACGCAACTGGTTATACACCAGTTCGTAAATCAAGTCAGTTGGAGATCATGGAATGCAGATCAGGCAAGAGTTGAGACAGTTCGTCATTGACAACTTCCTCTTCGGCCGGGAGGGGGACCTGAAGGATGATGCCTCGTTTCTAGAGAACGGCATCATCGACTCCACGGGCGTCCTCGAGCTTATCGCCTTTCTCGAAGAGAGGTTCGGGCTGGAGTTGGCGGAGACCGACCTCACCCCCGAGAACCTTGATTCCATCGACAAAGTGGCGAGGCTAGTCGAGAGCCGATTGGCGGCGCCGAAAGAAGTAACCTAATGCAAGTCGAATCATTCTTGGAACAGAGCGCGGGACGCTCTCCGGAGAAGACGGCGATTGTCTGCGGGGGCACGCGATTCACCTATCGTGAGGTCGAGGAGCGTGCAAACCGCCTGGCGCGCTCCCTGATCGCCGAAGGGGTCGAGCGCGGGGAACGGGTGGCCGTTTACTTGGATAATTCCATGCAAGCGGTGGTCTCCGTTTTTGCGATCCTGAAAGCAGGCGCCGTCTTCCTGGTCGTGAACCCTACCACCAAGGTCGATAAGCTCACCTACATTCTGGACAATTGTCGGGCCAAGGGCCTCATCATGCCCGACCGCAAGTTCAGGGCAATGCAGGAGGGGCTCGCCAATGCCCAACATCTTCAGCGGGTATGGCTCGCCGGAAGTGCGCGTGACGAAGAGTTTCCACCCCACGGGCGCCTGATTGCCCTAGATCCGATCCTGGAGGGGCCAAACGGGGCGGTAGAGCCGCCGCCGAAGAAGTGTATTGATATCGACTTGGCGGCGCTCATCTACACGTCGGGTTCAACCGGCCGGCCCAAAGGGGTCATGCTGACGCACCTCAACATTGTATCCGCCGCTACCTCCATCACAACGTACCTCGAGAACACGCCCGATGACATCATCATTAATCTTCTGCCCTTGTCATTCGACTATGGACTGTATCAAGTGCTGATGGCGTTCAAGGTTGGCGGCACCATTGTTCTGGAGCGGTCATTCACTTACCCCCACACCGTCATTGAGACGATCATTCGCGAGAAGGTCACCGGACTGCCGATCGTACCGACCGTCTCGGCGGTGCTCTTGCAGCTCGACCTCTCCCCCTACCAATTTCCGGCCCTGCGATACATCACGAACACGGCGGCTGCCTTGCCCACGCACCACATCGTACGCTTGCGTGAGCTTTTCCCCCAGGTGCGAATTTACTCAATGTACGGTCTGACGGAATGCAAGAGAGTTTCTTATCTGCCCCCTGACCAGATTGCTATCAGGCCGACCTCCGTGGGACGAGGCATGCCGAACGAAGAGGTATACATCGTAGACGAGAATGGCCAGCGGGTCCCGCCGAACGTCATCGGTGAGCTGGTTGTCCGCGGATCGAACGTGATGAAAGGCTACTGGCAACTACCCGAGGAGACCGAAAAAAAGCTAAAACCGGGCCCATTTCCCGGTGAAAAAGTGCTTTACACGGGCGATCTGTTCCGAATGGATGAGGAAGGGTACCTCTATTTCTTCGGCCGGAAGGACGACATTATCAAGTCGCGTGGCGAGAAGGTCAGCCCGAAAGAGATTGAAGATGTCCTCTACTCGCTGCCGGGCATTGCGGAGGCCGCCGTCATCGGAGTACCTGATGAGGTGCTAGGGCAGGCGATCCGTGCGGTCGTCACCTTGCGCGAAGGTGCGGCATTGACGGAAAAAGACGTATTACGGCATTGCGCCGAGCGCCTTGAGAACTTCATGGTGCCACAATCGGTGGTCTTTATGGCCGCGCTGCCGAAGACTGGCAGCGGAAAGATCAACAAGCGATTGGTAGCGGCGCAAACAGGGGAGGATGCATGAGTGCGACAGAAAAGTTTTCCCAAGACTGCCTACGTATTGACGCGGCGGCCACCGCTGCGGATATTGAATCGGCCATTCGAGAAATTGTCTTTGGCAAGCTGAAGCGGAAGGGAGCGGTGGTCGCAATCTCGGGCGGGGTTGACAGCAGCGTCGTAGCGGCTCTCTGTAGCGGGGCTCTGGGCAACCAGCATGTTTTGGGGCTCATGCTGCCGGAGGCGGGTTCGTCACCGGACAGCCTGCGCCTGGCCCACCTCCAAGCCTCCACGATCGGCATCCGGACGCAGGTTGAGGACATCACTCCCATCCTGACGGCGGCAGGATGTTACCAACGTTGCGCCGGAGCAATTCGTAAGGTGATTCCCGAGTTTCATGAGGGTCTCAAATTCAAGATTGTCCTGCCGAACTTGCTGGAGGCCGTTGCTTATCCGATCTTTTCGGTGGTCGTGCAACTCGCAGATGGCTCGCAGAAGAAAAGCCGGCTCACTTACGAAACGTACTTGGGTTTGGTGGCGGCGATGAATTTCAAACAACGCACGCGAAAAATGATGGAATACTATTATGCGGATCTGCTTAACTATGCGGTCGCGGGGACTCCCAACCGCCTCGAGTATGACCAGGGTTTCTTTGTCAAGAACGGCGATGGAGCGGCGGACCTGAAGCCCATTGCGCATCTCTATAAGTCCCAGGTATACCAATTGGCGGCCCATCTGGGTGTGCCTGAGGAGATCCAGAAACGGACACCGACGACCGATACGTATCCACTCGAGCAATCACAAGAAGAGTTTTATTTCACGCTCTCCCTCGAAAAAATGGATTTCTGTCTATATGGCAAGAACCACGGCATAAGTCCCGCGAGCTTGGCTCCCGTACTGGGAATGGAGGAGGCGCAGGTCGAGCGAGTCTACGCCCTCATCGAGTCCAGGCGCCGGGCTGGTCGTTACGTCCATGCAGCTCCGATGCTTGTGGAACCGCTTGACGGAATCTGAACAACGGACTCACCCTCGGTGGGTTGACGCGGGCTGTGGGCAGGCGAGTTATGCACGAGACCCAATGGACAGTTGACCGCTTCAGATGAATAGCGATCTCGGGACCCTCACAATCCCCCTATGGACACACGTGGGAGGGGGGAGTTGGCCGCATTCGTTTGGCCCTAGCCGGAGCAGACTCCTCGGTGTTCGAGCGCTGTCCCGTCGAGGGCACGCCCAGGCTCACGGTGTATCGAGAAAAGGAGCGTTCCTCCTATCTCGACTTGCCGATGAGAAACCGCTAGCACCCTCACATTCAACTCGATAGGGGGTTGGAGCAGACAGTCAACTGGTATCGTGGGCATGCAGATTGGGTGGAAGCTGTGCGGCGGGGCGAATATCGCACCTATTACGCAAACCACCCTGCCGGAGACTGCACCGCAAGTTGAGGAAAACGAGATAAAAGAGCCGTGACGAGCTTTTTTTGTTGCCCATAACCGATAGCTTTGTTAGGCTATCGGCATGACTCTCCACCAATTGGAACAACGGATCAAACAGATCAAGCGCAGCTTGGCCAAGCTGGGGCCGACGCATCCGGGCAGCTTGAGTGAACAGTACAACGTCTGTGGCACACCGGGCTGCCACTGCAAAGACCCCAAGAACCCGCGCAGGCATGGACCGTACTATCAGCTCAGCTACACTTGGCGGGGCAAAAGCAGCAGCCGTTTCGTGCGGCCCGCGCAGGTGGCGGAGATGCGCCGCAAGGTGGAGAATTACAAGCGCTTCCGGGAACTGGTCAACGAGTGGGTAGATCTGGCGGTGGAACGGGAGCGGGCCGAGCGGGCCGCGAGAGAGCCGCACGCTGGAGATTGATCAAAACCGCCTGCTGGAAGACCTCGCTGCCTTGCGGCCGATGGTGGTGGCTTTGCTCGAGGGATTGGATGCCCGAGAGTGGTGGCTCCAGCAATTGCTGCGCTGGCGCTATGGGGGGACGCGCGAACGGGTCAATGAAAATCAGTTGTTGCTGTTTGCAGTGGAGATGCTCGGCCGCGGGGCAGGGAACCGAGACCGCGCCGGACGAGGCTAAAACGCGGAAGCCTCAACGCCCGGGGCATGATCGGCAAAGTCTGGCGAAGACGTCGGGGCGGCGGCGGGTGGTTTGTAATCCGGCGGAGCAGAAACGGTAGTGTGGGCAGTGCCGGGGGAGAGCCTCAGCGCCTCGGGGAAGAGATCGGTGAACGATTGGAATATTTGCCTACGTCGTGGCACGTGATTGAGGAAGCCTGTGAGAAACACGCCTGCGCACAGGGGTGCGTGGCGCTCACGGCACCGCGCGCCTCGCGTTTCGAAGAAAAGCCGATGCGATCAGCCACGCTCCTTCGGCCGACCCACCTGGGACGGCTTGGTCTTCAGGACCCGCGTCTCTCCCCCCCTGACCCTGTTTAGCACCGAACGATTTTCTCGCGATGTTCCTGCACGTTGCGCGTGGCATTGCGCGTGTCAATGACCAGGCGCGCGTGCCGCACAATGGCAGGATAATCATATGTGGAATGGTCCGTGGCAATGACTACCACGTCGTATTTCGCCAGGGCTTCAGGTGTGGGTTCCACGCTTTCGAGGCCGAAATCGTGTTTTCGCATTTTGGGGAGACGCGGAAAGTAAGGGTCGTGGTATTCGACGCGGGCCCCTTTGGCCTGAAGAAGTTCCATGATTTTCAGACTAGGTGACTCCCGCGGGTCGTCAATGTCCCTTTTGTAGGCTATCCCAAGGACGAGCACCCTGGCACCCTGGAGACATTGTTTGCGCTGGTTCAGGGCGTCCACCAAAGATACCACCACGTGTTCGGGCATGGACGCATTGATTTCCCCGGCCAATTCAATGAACCGCGTCGGAAATTCGTATTCGCGCGCTTTCCAAGTCAAATAGAACGGGTCGATTGGAATGCAGTGGCCGCCCAAGCCCGGACCCGGATAGAAGGCGGTAAAGCCAAAGGGTTTCGTCTTGGCGGCCTCGATCACTTCCCAGATGTCGATACCCGCCCGCAGGCACAGCAGTTTCAGTTCGTTGACGAGCGCTATGTTTACGGCCCGATAAGTGTTTTCCAGAATTTTGGTCATCTCCGCAGCGCGCGTGGAACTAACCAGGTGTATTTGTTCGAAGGCCCGCGAATAAAGCGCCTGCGCCCCCCGCGCACTGGAGGCATTGACTCCTCCGATGATCTTCGGGACCTGATGGGTTTGGAATTGCTTATTGCCAGGATCCTCGCGCTCGGGAGAGAAGGCCAAAAGGAAGTCAGTTTCCGGCTCTTCACCAGCCGTGACGTCGCGCCCATCCGTGAGGTAAGGGCTTATAGGGCATTGCATGCCGGATTTCTCCAGAATCGGCAGCACAACCTCCTCGGTGGTACCGGGATAGGTGGTGCTCTCCAGCACCACCAGTTGGCCGCGCCGTAAATGAGGAGTTAGGACCTCCACCGTGTTGCGCACAAACGAAAGATCAGGCTCGCGGTGAGGATCCAATGGAGTGGGGACGCAAATGAGGATGGCATCCATTTCCCGTAGGTGGGAAAAATCCGTCGTGGCTTGGAAGCGTTTGTTATGTATATGCTCCGCGATGACGGTTTCAGAAATGTGGCGAATGTAACTCTCACCACGCTGGAGCATTGTCACCTTGCTGGGATCAAGGTCAAAGCCTGTCACCGCAAATCCGTTGCGAGCGAACAAGAGCGCGAGGGGCAAGCCGACGTAGCCCAGCCCGACGATGCCCACCAGGGCCGCTTTCGCCTCGACCTTGGACTGGAAATTGGCCAGCGCTTCACACGTTACAACATTCCCTTTGTTCATATTCATGGTTTCCTCTACCTGCATTGGATGAGTCGATCAAAAGCCATCGATTATATCATTCCTGCCCTCAGGACCACCATTTCCGGGCTTTCTTGGCATAGCCCTGGTACATCGTATCCCCCCTGTGGGATTGAAGTGTGTGAGTGAGTGGAGGAGGAGAGAGATGGCTGCCTTGGTGGGGGTGGACCAAGGCAGCCGCCGGTCGGGGTAAAATCAGCGCCCTATGCCGGCTCCGGTCCCCTACTTCGATGTGGTCCGTCACATGAAGAACGCTTTTAATTATCGCCTCCAACTGGT
>Ga0116114_1000035_pt1 | contig 95207 bp, 86 predicted proteins | sample June2015DPH_10_5_FD_89823 | JGI IMG/M metagenome (GOLD analysis project Ga0116114, IMG submission 89823) | Peatland microbial communities from SPRUCE experiment site at the Marcell Experimental Forest, Minnesota, USA - June2015DPH_10_40 | ecosystem: Environmental > Terrestrial > Soil > Wetlands... | reverse complement strand
CGAGCGGCGGATCAGAGGCCGCTCGTTGCCGAGCCAGACACGCGTGTAGTTGCCCTCCGATTCGAGCAGGAGGATGTCGGGCAGGTGGACGATCCAGCAGCGGTCGCCGTCCCGGACAAAAACCCGCTCCAACCGGCCCAGCCGCGGAGCCGGCCGCACCTTCGCCAGGGCAGCCGCCAGGCGTGCCGGAGCGATAGGCTTGAGCAGGTAGTCCAGCGCATTCACCTCGAACGCCTTGATGGCGTAAGCATCGTAGGCCGTGGTGAAGATGACCTGCGGAACATCCTCCAGCCGCTCGAGCAGGTCGAAGCCGGTCATCCCGGGCATCTGTATATCCAAGAAAATGAGGTCCGGGGCAAGCTTGGGAATCAGTTCGAGAGCCTCCTCCACGCCGCGCGCCTCCCCCACGATTTCCACCTCGGGATGCGCGGCCAGCAGGCGGCGCAACTCCAGGCGCGCCAGCCGCTCGTCGTCAACGATCAGCGCGGTCATGCTGTCCTCGGTACCCGCACCGTGGCCGCCACTCGGCCGTCGCGGTTCTCGAGACGCAGGCTGGCGCGGCTTCCATAGAGGATGCGCAAACGCTCGCGAGTATTCGCCAGGCCCAGCCCACTGGCGTCGGGATTCGCATCCGCCACGTGGCCGGGGCTATCCACTTCGACCACCAACGCATCGCCGTCGAGCCGTGCGCTGACCACTAATTCTCCGCCTGCTGGCAGCGGCGCGATGCCGTGCTTCACCGCGTTTTCCACCAGGCTCTGCAGGAGCATGGGCGGAATCGGAACCTCGGCGGCGCCCGGCTCGATCGCCATCCGCACCTGTAGCCGCTCCTCCAGGCGTACCGATTCCAGCACCAGGTAGTCCGAAACCACCTCCACCTCGGAAGCGAGCGGTACGGTGTGGTTCGGATCGCGGTGCAGGTTGTAGCGCAGGATGTTGGCGAAGCGCGTGATCATGTCCTGGGCCAGTGCCGGGTTCTCCACCACCAGCCCGCGGATGGAATTGAGGCAGTTGAACAGAAAGTGCGGATTGATCTGCGCCTCCAGAGCGCGCAGTTCGGCCTCGCTGATGGCGAGTTGAAGGTGGACCTCTTTCTCCCGCGAGCGCCGCTGCGCCGTGAGCGCCACATATAGAATGGTCCAAATGGACGTGGCGCCGATCACGCTCACCCACAGCCACAGGGCGGCGCCAGGCTCCCGCACGAAGGTGTTGGAGCTTGGTTCCAGAGCCTGGTTTATCGCGATCACCAGAAAGCTCTGGATGGAGCCCACGGTCACGACCCCCGGCGCCAGGGCGCGGAACATCCGGCCCGCATCGGCGTTCAACCATCCTCGCCGCAGGATCTCGCGCCGGAACAGCTCCGTCAGCGCAATGCTGTACAGTCCGAACAGCAGATACCCGACCGCCACGGTGGGGCGCCACCCTATCTGCCGGGAGGCGCCCGCGAGTCCGGCAGCCGAGTAGCAGCCCCAGCCGAGGACCTGGCAGGCCCAGTAGGTCTTCCGCGTCGTCATCGCGCCGGCACCGCTCCGGGCTCGCCGAGAAACCGATCCATCAGGCCGAACATCCAATTCGGATCATCCCACATGATGAAATGGTGCGCGGTGTCCGTGACTTCGATCTCGACGCCCGCCAGTTTGCCATACTGCCGGTGCAGGTTGGCTTCCGTACGCGCGTGGTCGGTGTACTGCTTGTAGGCGATCCAGGTGCCCAGCACCAGCGTCGGGCTCTTGATCCTGGCAATGTCGTCGCGCAGGTCTGCCGAGAACATCTCGTACAGGGCGTCGCCGACCGCGCTGCGGTCCGAGGCCAGCCCCCACGCCACGATGCGCTCAAAGCCGCTCTCGCTGGCCACCATCATCCTGGTCCCCACGCCCGATTTGACGTAGCGCTCGTACTCGTCCTGCGTCTCGCCGGCAATACGCTGCCGCATGGGCGCCGCCATTTCCTGGGCCTTGGCGGGAGTGGCCCCGGGATCCATGATGGCCGCCAGGAACGGATAGGAGTCCACGATCACCAGTTTGCCCGCCAGGGCAGGGTACTTGCTGGCCAGCGACAGTGCCAGAAATCCGCCCAGGCTGTGGCCGACGATCACCGGGTGATCCAGGTGTTTCTGTTGGATGTATTCCGCGATGCCGTCGCGGACCCGGTCGAGCATGGGCGCCGGCACGCGCGGCACGCCCGCAAAACCGGCGACGGTGAGGACGTGGCATTCGTAGCGGTCCTTGTAACGCTCCACCGTGGTGTCCCAGACCTCGCCCGAAGAGGAGAGGCCGGGAATCAGAATCATGGGTTGGCCGTGGCCGGTGACCTTGACCTGGAAAGGAGCCTGCGCAAGCAGCCCGGCCGCGAGTGCGATTGTCAGCAAAGGTGTCTTCATGGCTCGATGGTGCGCCAGGTTGTCGCAGCGGAGCGGGGAATTGTGATGAGCGGCCAATCCCGGGGATGGATGGGCGAACCATTTCCCCCGCGTCCTGTTTTATCCAGGTTTTGTCCACAGCCAGCCGTGCCTAACTGACGCCAGGGACGAAGCTTATACCTGTTGAAATGCGCGCCGGAAGGCTGGCGCGGGCGGGGGATTCCTGGTAGAAAGTAAGAGCCTCTTGCGAGCCCGGTCCGGAGCAAATATCTCGGGGGAGGTGGTTGTCCGGACCGAGCTCCCAGGGTTCCGGAGCACTCCTGTGGCGCACGCTTTAGCGTGCCGTGTCGGCACTCGTGCCGACACCTGGGCGTCGTGATGAGTCTCGACGCGGCACGCACGAGAGCGTGCGTATTGGGCTCAGCGTCCCGCTTCCACCGCTGCGTTCACCGCCGTAAGCCAGCCGTAGCGGTCCGGCTTCGACCCGTCGATAATCGCGAAGAACTCCTTCTGCAACCGCTCCGTCACCGGACCGCGCCGCCCGGCGCCCACTTGAATGTGGTCCACCGTGCGGATCGGAGTGATTTCCGCCGCCGTGCCGCTAAAGAAGACCTCATCGGCGATGTACAGCATCTCCCGCGGGATCAGCGTCTCCACCACCGGGATCCCCTGGTCCTGAGCCAGCCGGATCACCGTGTCGCGCGTCACGCCCAGCAGCACTGAAGCGGAAAGGGGCGGCGTCAGGATCTTGCCGTCCCGCACCACGAAGATGTTCTCGCCCGAGCCTTCGCTCACGTAGCCGGCCGTGTCGAGGGCTATGCCTTCGTCATACCCATCGGCCATCGCCTCCATCTTGATGAGCTGCGAGTTCATGTAGTTGGCGCCCGCCTTCGAAAGCGAGGGCAGCGTGTTCGGCGCCATCCGGTTCCAACTCGAAACGCATACGTCCACGCCTTCCGACAGCGCCTCCTCGCCCAGGTACCGGCCCCACTCCCAGCACGCCAGATAGATCTCCACCGGGTTTTCCCCCGCGAACACCCCCATGTTGCCGTAGCCCCGCAGCACGATGGGCCGCAGGTAGCACGCGCTCATCTTGTTCACGCGGACCAGCTCGGCCAGCGCGCCCGAGAGCTGCTCGATCGTGTACGGCACCGCGATGCGGTAGATTTTCGCGGAATCGACCATCCGGCGGACATGGTCGCGCACTCGAAAGATAGCTGGGCCCGCCGGGGTGGCGTAGCACCGTATGCCTTCAAAAACCGAGCTGCCATAGCTGACCACGTGCGACAGAACATGGATCCGGGCGTCGTTCCAAGGGATAAATTGACCGTTGTGCCAAATCTTTTCGGTGGGGACAAGCATGGTGTCATTATAAGGCTATGGAGCGCCGAGGAGCATCGCGGTGAGGTACGACGCAATCCTGTTCGATTTCGACGGCGTGCTCGCCGACACCGAGCCCGTCCACTTCGCCGCCTGGCGCGAGATCCTGCGTCCTTTCGGCATTGATCTCGATTGGGACACCTACCGTCAGCGCGGCATGGGCCGGCCCGACCTGACCTTGCTCGAATCCCTGGGAGCGCTCGCCGATCCGCCGGTTGGTCTCGACGTTCTGGCGCCCTGGCTGCCGAACAAGCGGAAGCGGTTCGTCGAGCTGGCCCTTCGGACCCAGCCCCTCTCGGTAGCCAGCATCGAGTTCATTCAGTCGCTACCTGAGTATAAGCTCGCGATTGTAACCTCAAGCGATAGATCCGAGATTGAGCCGCTGCTCGCGTGGGCCGGAGTCCGCGACCGCTTCGAAGCCCTCGTCTGCGGCGGCGAAGCCCCGCATCCCAAGCCGGCCCCCGATCCCTACCTGCTGGCAGCCGATCTTGTGCACGCCCGGAGGCCGCTCGTCGTCGAGGACTCTACGGCTGGCCTCGCCAGCGCCCTAACGGCTGGCTTCGAAGTAGTGCGCGTCGCCAGCACCAGGGAGACGCCCGCCGCCGTCCTAGCGGCCCTTGATAGCTACTGAAACGAATACTCCCGGGCCGCGTCGCGAGGCTTGCCTGGGGCTCCCACCTGCTCTATCCTAATACGGAGTCGCCGCCGCGAGTACAGTCTAAGGGTCGTGGCTCAAACTGCGAGACCTTCGGGAAGGTGCATTGAAATGATATGCTTACGGGAACATCCGTTGGTTCTGGCCACTCTGGTGCTGGTGACGTGCGTTTTGGCAAGCCCCCGGGCCAACGCGCAAGCGAACGATCTGATCAACGCGGCTGGCAAGGGCGACTTGCCCCGTGTCAAGGCGCTGCTCGACGCCGGATCCGATGTGAACGCCAGGCTCAGCGATGGTCATACGGCGCTGATCGCGGCATCGGAGAACGGCCGCCTGGAGGTGGTGCGGCTGTTGCTCGACGCCAAAGCCGACGTGAACGCCAGGCTGGGCGGTGGCCAGACGGCGTTGTTTATGGCGTCGTGGAGGGGCCACCTGGAGGTGGTGCACGCGCTGCTCGACGCCAAGGCCGATGCAAACGTCAAGACGGATAGCGGCAAAACGGCACTGATTGCGGCAGCACAATGGGGCCGCACGGATGTAGTTCGGATGCTCATCGAGGCCAAAGCCGATGTGAACGCCAAGCGAGACGACGGCACCACCGCGTTGATGGCGGCGTCGGAGAACGGCCACCAGGAGGTGGTGCAAGCGTTGCTCGGCGCAGGGGCGGTCCGCGCGCAGGTTCCGACGCCGACGTACCCGCCGCCCGTTCCCGTTGCGTCGGTCCCAGACGCTTTGGCGCAACCGGGTTGCGAGCTAACGCCCAGCCAAGCTGCCTCACCCGTCACCCCGCCGCCCGCCGCCCCGGCTCCGGTTACGCCAGACAAGCACAAACATGGAAGGGCAGGTGCTGGGGCCGCCGTCGGCTATGTGAAGTATGTAGATGATATCTTTGCAGGCTTGAATTTCAGGTACAACGTCACCTTTGACCATGGGCAAGAGACAGACAGCAATCTCCAGGGGCAAACGACTCTCACGGGGGAGCATCACTGGGGCGACACCGTATGGGGGCCCGGTGCTTCTTTCGCTCTAGTATGCGGTCACCTGGTAATCGTAAATGGAACCGGGACCAAATTCCAACCTGGAACGAACAAATCGTGTTTCGTATCGGCAGATGCCACCGGCAAGCAGACCGTGAGCGGCTGTACGCCGTGATCTCTGGGGGACCCTGGCAGCGCGGGATGAAGGCGTCTCCCCGGGTGGTGTTCCTGCGGCGGGGCGCCCAGCCGCGGTCGAGTGCATGCAATCCCGGGTAACGCGCGCGCAGGCAGCCCAAGCAACCCACGAAGGCCGCGCTCCCGGTGGCGACCTCGCGGGCGTGGTCGCTTTCGGTTGGGCGGTGACTCCCAGCGGCGGCGCTGTTCGCAGCTGCTGATAACGGATATTATGTAAATTGATGAACACGCCCACCCAACACCACTCAGGCCATCGCCACCGCTAATGTAGCTTGGATACAGCGATATCGCCATACAAACCTCGCCCGCCACATCAGGTCCTCACCCTCCGAGCCAACCGCAGCTACAAGCAAGCCGCCTCCGGAGCCGGGATCGCCCGCGACGCCATCTCGTTCAACCTCGTCGAGAACAATAACCGCGAGTGGGCCGACAATGCCAGCTTCAGCATCGGGGTCTCCGACCTGGACGCCCTCTACGCGGAGTACCGGGGCCTCCCCGCCCGGGTCGGCCCTCTCGAGGAGAAGGCGTGGGGGCGGCCCGAGTTCCACATGATCGTTCCGTCCGGCGTCTGCCTTCAGTTCTACGCCGCTGAGTAGCTGCAGGATCCGCTGCGCTTCCAGGGCCGCCGCTTGACTTCCCCTCCCTCCTGTGCTTGAATATTCATTCTGACGCATTTTTATTCATCACCAACAAGGAGCCCCGAAATGCCCGCCGGTGTCCCTGCCGGTCCGATCTTGAAAGCCTCCGCCGGCGACTTCGCCAGCGACCTCGACCTCTCCTGCCCTGAGGTCGGCTACCTCCTCGACCTGGCCGCCCAAGTCAAAGCCTCCCCTGCCCCTTTTGCCGACGCCCTCCGCGGCCGCTCCCTCAGCCTCCTTTTCGAGAAACCTTCCCTCAGAACGCGGCTCACCTTCGAGCTGGCCATGAAGCAGTTGGGTGGCGACTCGATCCTCAGCAACGGCATCATCGGTGAGCGCGAGCCGCTCCAGGACGTCGCCCGAAACCTCGACCGCTGGACTCAAGGCATCGTAGCCCGCGTCTTCTCCCAGGCCACCGTGGACGAGCTCGCCCGTTGGTCGAAAGTCCCCGTAGTCAACGCGCTCAGCGATCTGTACCATCCTTGCCAGGCCCTGGCCGACATGCTAACCCTGCGCGAGCACTTCAGCGCGCTCGCCGGCCTCAGCCTCGCCTTCGTCGGCGACGGCAACAACGTCGCGCATTCCCTCATGCTCTCCGCCCTCCGCCTGGGCGTGAACTTCAGTCTGGCCACGCCTCCCGGCTATGAGGCCAACCCGGACGTCGTGTCCCAAGCCTCTGCCCTCGCCGCGGTCTCGGGTGCCCGGCTCCGGATCACCACCGATCCCGAAGAGGCCGTCGCCGGTGCCAGCGCCGTCTACACCGACGTCTGGGCCAGCATGGGCACCGAGCACGAAGCCGAAAAGCGCCGCAAGGCATTCCGCGCCTACCAAGTCACCGAAAACCTGTTCGCGCTCGCCGCCCCCGACGCCATCTTCATGCATTGCCTGCCCGCCCACCGCGGCGAAGAGGTCACCGACGAAGTCATCGAATCGCCCCAATCGGCCGTTTTCGATCAGGCCGAGAATCGACTTCATACTCAGAAGGCTTTGTTATTGATGTTGCTGGACTAAGGACTCCATGATCAAACCCAAGAAAGTCGCGCTCGCCTACTCGGGCGGCCTTGATACGTCCATCATTATTCCCTGGCTCAAGGAGAACTACGGCTGCCAGGTCGTCGCCGTCTGCGGCAACATCGGACAGGGCGACGACGAGCTGGCCGGCCTCGAAGAGAAAGCGCTCAAGACCGGCGCCGCCGAGGTCCACGTCGAGGACATGCGCGAGGAGTTCGTCACCGAGTACCTGTGGCGCCTGGTCCGCGCCGGCTCGGTTTACGAGGATAAGTACCTGCTCGGCACGTCCATCGCCCGGCCGCTGCTGGCCAAGAAGCAGGTCGAGGTGGCGCTCAAAACCGGCTGCGACGCCGTCGCCCACGGTTGCACCGGCAAGGGCAACGACCAGGTCCGCTTCGAGCTGACCTACAAAGCGCTCGCCCCGCACCTGGCCGTCATCGCCCCCTGGCGCGAGTGGAGCATCAACTCCCGCGAGGACGCCATCGAGTACGCCGCCGCCCACAACGTACCCATCTCCGCCAGCACCAAGAAGATCTACAGCCGCGACCGCAACATCTGGCACATTTCTCATGAAGGAGGTGCGCTCGAAGACCCTGCCAATGCCGCCCCCGACGAAATCTGGATGCTGACCCGTAGCCCCAAGGACGCCCCGTCGACTCCCGGCCAGGTCACCATCGGCTTCGAGAAGGGCGTGCCGGTTTCGCTGAATGGCAAGCCCGTACCCGCCGTGGCCCTGCTCGAAGAGCTGAACCGGATCGGCGGCGAGCACGCCATCGGCCGCATCGACCTGGTCGAGAACCGCTTCGTCGGCATGAAGTCCCGCGGCTGCTACGAGACGCCCGGCGGCGCGCTCATCATGGCCGCCCACCGCGAGCTCGAAGCCCTCACGCTCGACAAGAGCCTGCTTCATTACAAGCAGCGCCTCGCGCTCGATTACGCCGAACTGGTCTACAACGGCCTCTGGTTCACCCCGCTGCGCGAATCGCTCGACGCCTTCTTCGAGACCGCCAACCGGAACACCACCGGCGAGGTCACGCTGCGCCTGTACAAGGGCAACGTCGAGCCCGTCAGCCGCAAATCGCCCTATTCCCTCTACTCTCTCGACATCGCCAGCTTCACCATGGGCGCCAGCTACGACCAGAAGGACGCCCAGGGCTTCATCAACCTGATCGGCCTCCCCATCAAGGTGCGGGCACTGAACTCGGCCGCCAACAAGCCATGACACTCTTTAAGAAAGCCTTTGCTTGTGGCGCACGCTTCAGCGTGCCGCGTCCCCACTCCTGGGGACGCCTGGAGCGTGTGCGCCACGGGGAGCCTCACCCATGAAACTCTGGGGTGGCCGCTTCGAATCCGCGCCCTCGGAGGTCTTCGAGCGCTTCTCCGGCTCGCTCGATTTCGACCGCCGCCTGCTCGCCGCCGACATTCTCGGCTCCCAAGCCTGGGCGCGCGCTCTCGAACGCGTCGGGATACTGACGCCCGACGAGTGCGCCACGCTCCTTGCCGCCTTCGATGCGATCGCGGCCGACCCCAGCGTGTTCGACGCCGCCACCGACGAGGATGTCCACACCCTCGTCATCCGCAAGCTCGGCGAGCGCGCCGGCGCCGTGGCCGGCAAGATCCACACCGGCCGCAGCCGCAACGAGCAGGTCTCGCTCGATACCCGCCTCTGGCTGCGCGGCGAAATCGACGAGGCCGAAACCCTGCTCACCGACCTGATGGAGGCGCTGCTCAACTGCGCCGCCCGCAACCCGGACGCCATCGTCCCCGGCTACACGCACATGCGCCGCGCCCAGGCCGTCCTCTGGCCGCATTACCTCCTGGCCTATTTCGAAATGTTCGAGCGCGACCGCGAGCGGCTGCTCGAAGCCCGCCGCCGCACCAACCTGATGCCCCTCGGCTCGGGCGCCCTGGCCGGCAGCGGATTCCGCTTCGACCGAACCGCCCTCGCCGTCGAGCTCGGCTTCGAAGGCATCACCGCAAACAGCATGGACGTCTCCGCCGACCGCGACTTCGTCCTCGACTTTCTCTACGCCGCCTCCACCATCCTGCTCCACCTGAGCCGCCTGGCCGAGGACTGGATTCTCTACTCGAGCGACGAGTTCGGCTGGCTCGAGTTGAGCGATGCCGTCACCAGCGGTTCGAGCCTCATGCCGCAGAAGAAGAACCCCGATTCGCTCGAGCTGATCCGGGGCAAGTGCGGCCGCGTTTTCGGCGCCCTCACTTCCCTGCTCGTCACCATGAAGGGCCTGCCGCTCACTTACAACCGCGACCTGCAGGAAGACAAGGTGCCGCTATTCGAGGCGGCGGACACCGTGAAGGGCGCGCTCGAAATGGCGCGCGTCGTGGTCGACTCGGCGAAGCTGAACCCCGCCCGCCCGGCCGCGGCCGCCGAGGAGAGCTGGGTGGTGGCCACCGACCTGGCCGAGGAACTGGCTCGAACCGGCACGCCGTTCCACCGCGCCCACCAGATCGTCGGCCGCCTGGTCCTCGAGAGCGTCCGCCAGGGGAAGAAACCGGTCGATTGGACCGCGGCCGAGCTGGCGGCGTTCGCTCCCGAATTCACCCCGGAAATGGTTCGCCTGATGAACCCGCAGGAAGGCATGAAGACCCGCGAAATCCCCGGCGGCACCGGCCCCCAGGCGGTCTCTGGCGCACTCACCGAAGCTCGCGAGCGATTGAGTAGAATACGTAGGGCAGGCCTCCGGCCTGTCGCTGAAAAGGCGGACTCGAACACATGACCAAGGCATACCGTCAGGGACAGATCGTCAATCTGATTCGCACCCGGCCCATACACACGCAGGAGGAGCTGGCAGCGGCGCTCCAGGAGAAAGGCATTCCGGCCACCCAGGTGACGCTTTCGCGCGACATCCGCGACCTGAACCTGGCCAAGACCTCCGAGGGATACCGCCAGCTCACGCCCGAGCGCGCCGGCCCGGGTCTGGCCGCGCTGGCCGCCGACTTCCTCACGGATATCCGCCAGGCGCAGAACCTGCTCGTCCTGAAGACGTCGCCCGGCCACGCCAACACCATCGCCGTCGCCATCGACCACGAGAACTGGTCCGACATCGTCGGCACCCTCGCCGGCGACGACACCGTCCTGCTCATCGCGCCGGACACGTTCACCGCTGACACGCTGCGGGCGAGGCTGCTGGCGTTGCTGGCGGAGTAGGCGGGGCTGCATAGGGTGTGTTCTCAAGACCCGGGTTGAGGTCAAACGGACCCAAAAAGTGGCTTGACACTCCGCATCGGCATGTTCACAATGGCTCATGCGCACACCTGTGACATTCCTGCTTGCGCTCCTGACGGTTGGGGCGAGTTGTGCCCAGAGGTCTTCTCCGAGCGGTACCGCCAAGGAGGGCGATTCTTTCGAGGTCAGAGTCGTCGGTGCGCGGTACCGCTGGGTGGGCTGCCAACTCTCACAGTTCAACATGGTATACAGCGCGTCGGGCTGGGCCGTAACCGCGCTCGTAAGCAATCCTACCGACACGAAGCTAACCGCGGAGATCCCACGGCTGCAGATTGCGGATCTGGAAGGCCGGAAGCATAGTGTCCCCGAGGACTTCTGGAGCACCAGCGCATGTGCCAACCGCGGAGTCGATGAGAAATCGGGCAGGTTCTTGGTCTTCGGCAGCGGGTTCTCTCTGGAGTATCAGGGGGGCAGGCTGGAGTCAATATTCGATGGCAAGGACAACCGCGGGAAAGCGTTCCTGGAGCTGTCGCCTCATGGAAGCGTGAAGCTACTCCTGGTCTTCGAGGGCCCGGCGGAATTCAAGCCAAAGACGTTGCTTTGGCCAAACAAACAGCCTATTGCCATACCGATGGAATAGGGGCAAGCCCGAGCCCCATTTCGATCGCTGCGTGCCACTGACCTGAAGACCTCGCCCGGCCACACCAAGACCATCGCCGTCGACCACGAGAACTGGTCCGACAGCGTCGGCACCCTCGCCGGCGACGACACCGTCCTACTCATCGCGCCGGACACGTTCACCGCTGATACGCTGCGCGCGCGGCTGCTGGCACTGCTGGCGGAGTAGACCCGGCGCTTCAAGACCACTTCGCGCCAGCGAGTGTCGAACGACTCGCCGGAACGACTCTCATCCGACTGCGATCTTTCCTCGTTTCAAGAGCCTAGACTAGGCGCTCAGTTGACTGTATGATTGAGTCCTCATGGATTGCCAGATGCCGTGTATGGCGACTACGTGAATAAGGCGATCCCGGCGGCGCAGTTTCGGAAGGTGCTCAGCACAAGCTGGAGTAGCGGGGAGGGAGCAAGGCGTCATGGCGACAACAAAGCACAGGGCGAAGGAGCCGAAAGAAACCCTCGAACCGAGAGCGGCCGAGCCGCCATCCGGGCAGGATGCTCAAGGCTGCCCCATTGTCGGCATCGGCGCGTCGGCCGGGGGGCTGGCGGCGTTCGAAGCCTTCTTTTCCGGCATGCCCGCCGACATCGATCCCGGCATGGCCTTTGTCCTGGTGCAGCATCTGGCCCCAGACCACAAAAGCATCCTGTCTGAGCTGGTCAAGCGCTATACCCGCATGGAGGTCTTCGAGGTCGCGGACGGGATGGCGGTCAAGCCCAACTGCGCCTACATCATCCCGCCCAACCGGGACATGGCCTTTCTAAACGGCACGCTTCAGTTGCTGGAACCGACCACACCGCGCTTCCACCGTTTGCCGATTGACTTTTTCTTCCGCTCCCTCGCCCAGGACCAGCACGAGCGGGCCATTTGCATCGTGCTCTCGGGCACTGGCAGCGACGGCGCCCTGGGGGTCCGGGCGGTCAAGGGCGAGGGCGGCATGGTGATGGCACAGAACCCAGAGTCCACCGAGTACGACGGCATGCCGCGCAGCGCCATTGCCACCGGCTTGGTGGACTACGTGCTGCCGCCCGCCGAGATGCCGGCCCAGCTCATCGCCTACGTCGCTCACGCGTTCGGAAAAACGCCCCATCCGGTCTCCCCCGCAGCCCCTATAAGCGAAGACGCGCTGAAAAAGATCTTCCTGCTGCTGCGCGCCCAAACCGGTCACGACTTCTCCCAATACAAGCGAAACACCATCGCCCGCCGCGTCGAGCGGCGCATGGCCGTCCACCAAATCGAGCGGCTGGACGGGTATGTCCGCTATTTGCAGCAGACCCCAGCCGAGGTGGAGGCGCTCTTTCACGACCTCTTGATCGGCGTCACCAGTTTCTTTCGTGACCCGGAGGCGTTCTCTGCGCTCCAGGAACAGGTCATCCCGCGACTGTTTGCAGGCAAACCCGCCGGCGCAGCGATCCGCGTCTGGGCGCCCGGCTGTTCCACCGGCGAGGAAGCCTACTCCATCGCCATCCTGCTCCGGGAGCGCCTGGAGGCGCTGAGGCAGAATTTCAAGGTGCAACTGTTCGCCACCGATATTGACCGCCAGGCCATCGGGCATGCCCGCGCCGGCATCTTCCCGGCCAGCATTGCCGTCGATGTCTCGCCGGAACGACTGGCGCGTTTTTTCGCCCAGGAGCCGGACGGCAGCGCCTACTGCATCCACAAAAGCATCCGCGACATGGTGGTCTTTTCCGAGCAGGACGTGATCAAACACCCACCGTTCACAAAACTCGACCTGATCAGTTGCCGCAACCTATTGATCTATATGGGCGGGGAACTGCAGAAGAAGCTCATCCCCCTGTTGCACTACGCGCTCAACCCGGGCGGCATGCTTTTCCTGGGCACGTCCGAGACCGTGGGCGAGTTCGTGGACCTCTTTGCCACGATAGATCGAAAGTGGAAGCTGTACCAACGCAAGGAGGATGTTCACGGCGCACACCGCGCGGGAATGGGGGGGTTTCTCCCGCCACTGTCGGAAGATGGATCCGTCCCATGGCCCTCCGGGAAGACGCCCGGCGAAAGCAAGCTCCCGCTGCGCGAGCTGACCGAACGGGCGCTGCTGCAACAGTGCGCCCCGACCGGCGCGCTCGTCAACGAACGCGGCGACATCCTCTACCTCCACGGCCGCACCGGCCAGTACCTGGAACCGGCCCCGGGCGAGGCCGGTATGAACGTCCTGAAGATGGCCCGCGAAGGGTTGCGGCGGGAGTTGACCACCGCCCTGCGCAAAGCGGTGGCGCTCAAAGAGCCGGTGCGCCACCCGGGCCTGCGGGTTAAAACCAACGGCGATTTCGCCACCGTCAATCTGACGGTCCGGCCGGTGTCCGCGAGCACGGACGCGGCCGTCGCGCACAAACTGTTCCTGGCCATTTTCGAGGATGCGCCGGCAGCGGACCCGGGACGGCCCGAAAAGGCCGCCGCCGTGGATGCAGGCGAAGGAGCGGGCGAGAGCGCCACCGACGTCGACGCGCGCATTGCAGCCCTGAAGCAGGAACTGCGGGACAAGGAGGAATACCTCCAGACCACCAACGAGGAACTGGAAACATCCAACGAAGAGCTCAAATCCTCCAACGAGGAAATGCAGTCCGTGAACGAGGAGCTGCAATCCGCCAACGAGGAACTGGAGACCTCCAAGGAAGAACTGCAATCGGTCAACGAGGAGCTGGCCACGGTCAACGCTGAACTGCAAACCAAAGTGGCCGATCTGTCGCGCTCCAACAACGACATGAACAACCTGCTGGCCGGCACGGGCATCGGCACCATCTTTGTGGACCATCACCTGCGCGTCCAGCGCTTCACCCCCGCCGTCACCCAAGTGATTAACCTGATCCTGACCGACGTGGGGCGGCCGGTGGGCCACATCGTCTCCAAACTGACGGGCTATGACCGCCTGGTGGCGGACGTGCAGGCGGTGCTGGACAGCCTCACGCCCAAAGAGCTTGAAGTCCAGACCCAGGCGGGCGCGTGGTACCTGCTGCGCATCTGGCCCTATCGCACCCTGGAAAACGTGATCGAGGGCGCGGTGATCACCTTCACTGAAGCTACTGAGATGAAAAAGGCGAAGGCGGCGCTGCAGGAATCCGAGGGTCTCCGCCGCCTGGCGGTGGTGGTGCGCGACGCGCACGATGCCATCACGGTGCAGGACTTGGAGGGTCGCATCCTGGCCTGGAATCCGGGGGCGGAAAGGATGTACGGCTGGAGCGAAGCCGAGGCGTTGGCGATGAACATACGCGACCTGATCCCGGAGGACCGGCAGGAAGAAGCGTTGGCCATGGTCCGGCAACAGAGCCGGGCTGAGGTTCTGGAGCCGTACCGCATGCCACGCATCGCCAAAGATGGCCGGATCGTGGAGATCTGGTTAACCGCCACCGCGTTGGTGAACGACTCCGGGAGTGTGTATGCCATTGCCACGACGGAAAGAAAGGTGCCATCAGGGTCATGACTCCGAGAAAGGCCCGTTCCAATCCGGCTGTCAACCCTTCCACGGATTCGACGGGTTCGCCCGCAGCAGGCTCAGGACAGGCTCTGCGCCAGCAGGCGGAGGCGCTAGCCGGTCAAAGAGCCGGCGAGATGCCGGAAAATCTGGAGGTGCTATCACCCCAGGCAGCGCGGCGCGCGCTCCACGAGTTGCGGGTGCATCAGATCGAGTTGGAGATGCAGAACGAGGAGTTGCGCCGGACCGAGGAGGAACTGGAAGTCTCGCGGGCGCGGTATTTCGACCTGTACGATTTGGCGCCGGTGGGCTACTTTACGCTCAGCGAACAGGGGTTGATTCTGGAGGCCAATCTAACCGCCGCCAAACTGCTTGGCGTGGCAAGAGGCGCTCTGGTCAAGCAGCCCTTATCCCGCTTTGTCCTCCGCGAGGACCAGGACACGTATTACCTGCACCGCAAAGCGCTCCTGGAAACGGGCGCCCCACAGGCGTGGGAGCTGCGGCTGCTGAAAAAGGATGCCGCGCCGTTCTGGGTGCGGGTGGAGGCAACCACGGCGCAGGACGCTGACGGGGCTTCCGTATGCCGCGCCGTGGTGAGCGACATCGCCGAAAGCAAGCGGGCGGAGCGGGCGCTCAAGACGACCAACGCCGAACTCGAGGAATTCGCTTATGCGCTCACGCACGATCTTCAGGAACCGCTGCGCATGGTGGTGAGCTTTGCTCAGCTACTGGCACGGGAGCAGGCAGGAAAGCTGGGCGAAGACGCGGACAAATATATTTCTTATTGCGTCGAGGGCGCTTTGAGAATTGAGGCCCTCGTGAGAGGCTTACTGAACCACTGGGAGGTTACCGGGCAGGACGGAGGTCGCTTATCGCCCGTTGACTGCAACCATGTGCTGTCGCAGACGCTGTTATCCCTCCAAACGGCCATTCAACAGAGCGGTGCTACGGTGACCTCCGATCCATTGCCGACCGTGGTAGCCAATGAGGCTATGCTGATGCAGCTTTTCCAGAACCTGATTGGCAATTCGATCAAATACAGGGGCGAGGCGACACCCACAATCCACGTCTCCGCCGCCAGAACAGCGGAAGGGTGGCTGTTCTCGGTGAGGGACAACGGCATCGGTATCGATCCGGCAGACGCTACGCTCGTATTCGGCATGTTCAAGCGTCTGCACGGAAAGGAAATTCCCGGTACAGGCATTGGACTCGCACTCTGCAGGAAGGTGGTCGAGCGTCACGGTGGGCGCATTTGGGTGGAATCGGAGGCGGGACAGGGTGCGGTTTTCAAATTCACGATTCTTACGCAGGGGCCGTCTTGACGGTCACCCCTTCGCCGAGTTCCGCTGTTTCTGAACTCGTCGATCAACGGCACGAGCTTTACTCTTACCGCCTCCGGCACCTCGGTTGGCCAACCGGCCGCGGGGAGCATAGCCTAATCCTGTCTTGGAGCCCGAAGTCGGGTTCAGGAAGATCACGCCCTGCAATCCCGCGGAGGCAATTCCTGGCGATAGCAGCCCTTCGCTCCAGGAACCAGAGATCGGCTATGGAGGTCGATGCACTCCCCGCACGTCTGAACTCCGCCGTCCGCAATCGGCTGGAGGCGTACCGCTAACGCAAACGCTGCCCGGCTTCCTCCCCCTTGACACCCGTCAAGGGCCGCTCCATAATCCAATCGACGCTCCAAGCCCGCTGCTCTGTGGTCGTCAACCACCCCCCAGACGAAGCGTGAGGCCGGACGCGGCAAAGCCTTGAGCTTGCCCTGAGTCGCCGAACGACAGGGGTCTCCGCATGAAGGAGGTGAACCATGCGGCAAGGAAGCGAAATGGGCTCGGACGCGGCGGCCATCCAAGACTCCGCGAAAACCGCCGCAACCGCGGGCCCAACTGAAAACGAAATCGCCACACTCGCGTATCGATTATGGATGGAGAGGGGCTGTTCCCACGGATCGGATCAAGAAGACTGGTTCGGGGCGGAAGCGATGCTCAAGAACGCACTCGCCGTGAAGGGCGACGATCTGCCCGGACGTCCATCGGTCTTCTGCCGCGATACGCGCGCCCAGTCCGAAATGCTGGACGAGTTCGCTTCGGAAATATGGCAGGAAGGACACTGGGAGGTATGGGAACGTGAATGGGGCGGCGCCCGCTGGGTCTCGGATTCATGTCACCCAGAGGTTGGAGTTTCGCATCGAGCGTGTCCTTCCGGCAAGGCTGCATAGGCGGTTCGGCGGCGTCGTTCGAGCCCTCCCAACGCTACGCTCTCCGCTTCGCCTGGGCCGGTCCCCGCATTCCCCCAACTCAATCTCCCCCCATTTCATCCACTTCCAAAACCAGCCCCCCAGCCACTTCCCCGCCCCGCGCTACTCTCGCTCCAGAGGACGCTCATCCGGGGCGAGCGCTCGATGTATGGCGCCGCCCCGGCCCCTGACTCCTGGACAAACCGCATGCCTTCGCAATCTTCAAACCGGCTGCCGGCTCTCGCCAGTTCCCCCCGCACCCGCGTGCGCGCCGTCCGCAATTCCGAAGGGACCAACAAAAAAGATGCGATTCCGCCAGTGCAACATGGTCCTAGTCCCATAAACGGTCACTCCGGCCCGGCCCACGCGCCGCCAGAACGCGCAGAAACTGCAGCACTCAGTGCAGGAATGGATGCACTCGATGCTGCGCTCGACGACCATGCCCGCCCAGGTGCCACTTGCCAGGGAACGGCCCGCTACGTGCCCCCGGTTCAGTGTGCGGCTAACCTACTCACTCGCGGTGACGGCTTCGATTCTGGCGCTGGCCGGCGCAGGCACTGCCGGAACGGCCAAAAGTCGTGCTGGCGCGTCGCTCCCCCGCAGTCTTGCTGCGAACGAAATCGAGGACGCAACGAAGACCGGCGCGGTGGGGCCCGGAGCGACCGGGCCTCGCGTCGTGCGGGCGCAGATCCTTCTGGACCGCGCCAGGTTCTCGCCGGGCGAAATCGATGGCGTCCACGGCGACGATTTCGGGGTTGCGGTCAAGGGATATCAGGAAAGCCACGGTCTCCAGCCGACCGGCACAATCGATACGGAGATGTGGCGCCTGCTCGATAGCGACGCCGGCCCTCTTCTGGTGACCTACACGATTACCAGGGCGGATGAAAAAGGCCCGTTCCAACCGACACCGGCCGACACCCAGGCAAAGGCGAAGCTGAAATGGCTTGGCTTCGAAACGCCGGAAGAGGACCTGGGCGAGCGGTTCCATTGCTCGCCGAAGCTGCTGGCCGAGTTGAATCCCGGCAAGAAACTGGACACGGCGGGCGAGCGGATCGTCGTGCCGAATGTGCGGCACGCGGCAGTGCGCCTGGCGTCACGCGTGGTGGTGTCGAAGTCAAAACGCACTGTAATCGCCTACGGCGCCGGCGACAAGCAACTGGCGCAGTATCCGGCCACCATTGGCGACTCGCACGATCCGCTGCCGCTCGGTCACTGGACCGTCACCGGCGTTCGTCACTATCCGTGGTTCAACTATGACCCAGAGCACTTCTGGAAAGCGGACCCGAAACAGACCCAAGCGATGCTCCCACCGGGCCCGAAAAATCCCGCCGGCGTAGCCTGGATCGGCCTCTCGAAAGAGCATTATGGAATCCATGGGACGCCCGATCCGGGGCATATCCGCCACGGTGAATCGGCCGGGTGCATCCGCATGACGAACTGGGATGTGAGCGATCTGTCGCACATGGTTCGACGCGGCACGCCGGTCATCCTGGAGGAATAGACTTGAGGCTCTGGCCTTCGATTGCCGGGCTTTTCGCGGCGTTTCTTGCTGCGGCCGCGACCTCGTCCCTTCTCGAGATGACTCCGCCCATCGGCGGACTCGCCCTCGCGAGTCTGCGGGATACGTTCGGAGAGATCCACAACGGGCATGCGCACGAGGCGATCGACATTATGGAGCCGCGAGGGACGCCCGTGCTGGCGGTGGTGTCCGGAACCGTCCGCAAACTGTTCCTCAGCCAACCGGGCGGCAACACGATATACGAGTTCGACGAAATGGGAGTGTATTGCTACTACTACGCGCATCTGGACGCGTACGCGAAAGGCTTGCGCGAGGGAATGCGGGTCGAGCGTGGGGACGTCATCGGTTTTGTCGGATCGACCGGAAATGCGGATCGGAGCGCACCGCACTTACATTTTGCGGTCTTCGTGTTGGGCCCGGAAAAGCTGTGGTGGAAGGGGACGGCCGTTAACCCCTATCTTGGCCTGGTAGCCGCGGTGAAGCGGACGAAGTAGTAACCGTCCCCAATCATCCCCGGCAATCGGCAGACCGGCCTCGTGAGCATGCTGCGCCCGCCCCATCTTGTCCGCCCACTTTAGCTCCCCGGTCCTGGGTCCGCCCTAGTACGCCAACCGCTAGTAAATAAGGGTCTTAGGAGATATTCTGGATGCGACACAGAATATCGCATGATAAAGAAAATCGTCGCTCTCGCAACCCTCGCTGCCTCGCTTTCCTTCGCAGCCGGCGGCCTCGTCGCCCCGTCCACCCCGCCCGAGAAGCCCGGCAAGAAGCTCTGGTGGGCCAGCGTCGCTGCCCTGGCCGCCGCCACGGCCCTAGACGCCCGCTCCAGTTGGGGCCGCCAGGAACTGAACCCGCTGCTCCAGGGTTCCAACGGCCGCTTCAACGCCGGCAGCGTCGAAATCAAGTCCGCAATAGTGGGCGCGACCGTGGCCTTTCAGTGGCTCGCCCTGCGCCATCACAGCAAGAAACTGGACGAGCCGCTCGGATTCGCCAACCTGGCCGCCGCCGGCCTGACCGCGGGAGCGGCCGCCCACAACCTGCGCTAGTGCCCCCGCAAGCCGCCAGCCCGCTTTTCTCGCCACAGCCGAGCGAGGCGCGATGAGAGGGCCGCAGATACAAGGCGCGCGAAGGCCACCGCCCGGAGGCGTACTTGAACCGCACGGCGAGGACGGTGGCCGAGCGCAACGCAGTAGATGCGGCTCTATCGCGCGCCGCAGCCGGTTGTTGGTGAGAAATGCGGGCTAAGTCCGCGGACCGGCGAACGGTCCGCGGGCCTCCTCCATCCGCACCGCCAGCTCCAGCAGCAGCTCCTCCCCGTACGGCGCGGCCACAAGCTGGATGCCCACGGGCAGGCCCTCCTCCGTGTGGCCGAACGGGATCACCAGCGCCGGCAGCCCGAGCAGGTTCGAAAAGGTCAGCGGCATCATGGCCTCGAACAGGCCGATCTCTTTCTCGCCCGTCGGCCACCGGCGCGAGCGGTGCGGGAACGCCACCACGCCGCAGGCCGGCAGCAGCAGCACCGGGACATCGCGCATCTGCCGCAGCAGCGCCGCCCGCATGGCGTCGCGCGCGCCCAGGTTCTCCACTACTTGCTCCATCGTCGGCGAGGGCTTCTCGAGCGCCAGCGCGACCAGCTCCATGCCGGTCCAGTGAACGTCCCGCTCGCGCCCGGCGATCATCTGCATGATGAACGGCGCCGCCACCTCGCCGAAGAAGAACCACCACAGGTTGGGAGCGCGCTCGATGCCGCGCGGCTCGAATGGCTCGACCGCGAAGCCGAGATCCGCGAACGCCCGGCCCGCCGCCACGACCGCCGCTCCGATCGCCGGCTGCACCGGCACGCGGTTGAACCGCTCCATCAGGCCGATTCGCAGGCCCGCCAGTTCCGGCCTCCGCACCGGCACCGGCGCCGAGAATGGATCCTGGCCGTCGTGCCCCGCCGTGATTTCGAACAGCAGCCGCACGTCCTCCGCCGTGCGGGCCATCGGCCCGCCTACGCCCAGCAGGCCGCCCGGATGCGCAATCAGGGGAAAGTGTCCGGTGGCCGGCACGCGCCCCGGCGTCGGCTTCAGGCCCGCGATGCCGCAGAAGTGCGCCGGGACGCGGATCGAGCCGCCGCCATCGCTGCCCATTCCGCCGGGCGAGCAGAACGAAGCGATCGCCGCCGCCTCGCCCCCGCTCGATCCGCCCGAAGTGCGCGTAACGTCCCACGGGTTGTTCGTTCGTCCGGTGATGTAGTTGTCGGTCTCGTAGTTGTAGAGAAACTCCGGGCAGTTCGTCTTGCCCAGGAGGATCGCCCCGGCCGCGCGCAGCCGGGCCACGGGAGTGGAATCGGCGGCGGCCCGGTGGTCCAGGCGCAGCTTGCTGCCGCAGTACGTGGGCCGGCCCACGACATCGAAGCTGTCCTTGATGGTCAGCGGCACGCCGTGCAGCGGGCCGAGCGCGGGCTGGTGCACGCGCGCCTCGTCCGCCGCTTTGGCCGCCGCCAGGGCCTCTTCGGCGAAGATCGAGACGAACGCGTTGATGCGCGGGTTCTGCGCTTCGATCTGCCGCAGGTGCGCCTCCACAACTTCACGGGAGGATGCGCGGCCGCTGCGCACCTCCGCGGCCATCTGGGTGAGTGTGAGCCGGTTCAGCATGATTCTCCAGAATGGCACAGCCGCGCTCGCACCAGCGATAATGGCGGACAGAGGGGGAATCGTACCCATGGATCCTGCGCGCCAGTCTTACCGGGTGCTTCAAATCGCGTTCACCGTCGTTCCGATCGTCGCCGGCATCGACCAGTTCCTGAACAAGCTGGCGGATTGGAGTATGTACCTCGCGCCAGCCGCAACCCGCATCCTGCCGCTCTCGGCTGCGCACATTATGTGGATCGGAGGCGCGGTCGAGATCGCCGCCGGACTGCTGGTCGCCTTCAAACCTCGCATCGGCGCGTGGGTCGTGGCGGTCTGGCTCTGGCTGATCATGATCAATCTGCTGGCCGCGGCTAGTTTCTACGACACCGTGTTGCGGGATTTCGGGCTTTCGCTGGGTGCGGTCGCGCTGGCCCGCTTGGCCGTGGTCTTCGATCACCGCGCGCCGGACGCTCTATGATGTGTTCAGAAAGGGGCTCTATGAAACTTCTATTCGCTTCGATGCTGATTGCCGCGGCGCTTCCACTGGCCGCGGCTGCCGAAACCTGGACCAGCGCGCCGCTGATCGACCAGAACTGCTCCACGAAGTACACGCTGAAGGACGCGGACACTCACACGCGGGGTTGCGCGCTCTCCTGTGCCAGCAGCGGCTTCGGCATCCTGACCTCGGATGGCAAGTTCCTCAAGTTCGACGATGCCGGCAGCAAGAAAGCCCTGGCGGCTCTCAAGGGATCGAAGAAGAGCGACCACCTGCGCGCCACCGTCACCGGCGAGGTGGCGAACGACACCATCACGGTCCAGTCCATCAAGCTCGATTGACCCGGAACACCCGGTGGCGCAGGCGCTTTCGCCCGATTGTGGGGCGGACCCCCTGGTCCGTGCGGGTCCCCATGGACCCGCTTGCTTCTTGATGAATCAAGCTCACCGGTGCTGCGACCAGGCCGACCGGGGGGTCGGCCGCGGACCAGGGGGTCCGCCCCACAACAAAAACTGCCTGGTTGACCCTGCTAGAATCTGACTCGTGGCCAGGATGAGCTTCGAGCAGGCGCGCGCCTGCGTTCTCGAGAAGGTCGCCAGCCTGCGCGCGATCCCCGCGGCGGTGGAAGTGTCCCTCGATGACGCCGAAGGCCGCGTCATCGCCGAATCGATCGCCGCGGACCGCGACTATCCGCCCGCCGCGCGCTCCGTGCGGGATGGCTTCGCCGTGCGCGCCGCCGATACGCCCGGCCGGCTGCGTCTGATCGGCGAAGCGCGTGCGGGCGGGCCGTTCACGGGCCAGGTCTCCGCCGGCGAGGCCGTCGAGATCATGACCGGCGCTACCATGCCCGCCGGCGCCGACGCCGTGGTGATGATCGAACATGCGCGGCGCGAAGGCGAGTTCGTCGTGGCGTCCGCCGTGGAAGCGGGAAAGTCCGTCAGCCCGCAAGGCGAGGATGCGCGCTGCGGTGAGGAGTTGATCCCCTGCGGGCGCAGGCTCGGATTCGTCGAGATCGCCGCGCTGGCGTCGGCCGGCCGCGCCGCCGTGCGGGTATTCGAAAAGCCGCGCGTGGCCCTCCTCGCCACCGGCGACGAGATCGTGGACGTCGCTGCCGTTCCCGCGCCGCACCAGGTGCGGAACTCGAACGCGCATTCGCTGGCCGCCCAGGTGCGCCGCGCGGGTGGCGTCGCGGAGATCCTGCCGGTTGCCAGGGACGAGCGCGCCGCCACCCAGGCACTCATGGAGCGCGGGCTGGCCGCCGATCTGCTGCTCGTCTCCGGAGGCGTCTCGGCGGGCAAGTACGACCTGGTAGAGGATGTGCTGGCCGCGCTCGACGCCGAGTTCTACTTCGACCGCGTGAGCATCCAGCCGGGCCAGCCGCTGGTGTTCGGCCGCGCACGCGGCACGTTCTTTTTCGGACTGCCGGGGAACCCCGCGTCCACGCTGGTGGCCTTCGCCGTTTTCGCCCGTGCGGCCCTGGAGCTTCTCGGCGGCCAGACGGAGAGCGCGCTGCCGATGCCCTTCGCGCGCCTCGCCGCGGATTTCCGCCACAAGCCCGGCCTCACGCGCTTTGTCCCAGCTCGCCTGAGCGCCGATGGAACTGAGGTCGCACCGGTCGCGTGGCACGGGTCGAGCGACGTCCCTGCCCTCGCCCGTGCGAACGCGTTCCTGGTCGCCGATGCGGGCCGCGAAAGCTGGCGCGCGGGCGAGTGGATTCGGGTGCTGCTGCTGTGAAGAAACTCACTCACTTCGATCGAGCCGGCGCGGCTCGTATGGTAAACGTATCGGGCAAGCCCGGCACGGTTCGGACCGCGCGAGCGGAGGCGTTCGTGCGGATACGGCCGGCGGTGCTGCGCAAGCTGCCCAAGAATCCCAAGGGCAACCCGCTCGAGGTCGCGCGCATCGCCGGTATCGCCGCCTCCAAGCGCGCTTGGGAACTAATCCCGCTCTGCCACCCGCTGCTCCTGACCCACGCCGATGTCGAGATCCGCGTCGAGACACGAGGAGTGCGGATCGTTGCGGAGGTCTCGACCGTCGGCCCCACCGGCGTCGAGATGGAAGCCCTGACCGCCGCCTCCGTGGCCGCCCTCACCGTGTACGATATGACCAAGGCGCTCGACAAGGGCATCGAGATCGCCAGCATCGTCTTGCTCGAAAAGACCGGAGGGAAGAGCGGCCGCTACCGAAGGCCGGGATCGGAGAAGAAGTGATCCACGCCGCGGTATTGACCATCAGCGACTCGGCCTACGCCGGCCAGCGCCCGGACCTTTCGGGACCCGCGGTGCGCGAGCGGTTGGAGCAACTGGGCTGGTCGGTTTCCGCCATCGAGGTGCTGCCGGACGAGGCGGATCTCATTTCCGCGCGCCTGGCGACGCTAGCCGACGGCAACCAGGTGGCGGCGATTTTCACCACCGGAGGAACCGGTGTCGCCGCCCGCGACGTCACGCCCGAAGCCACCCGCGCCGTGATCGAGCGTGAGATCCCGGGCATCGGCGAGCTGATGCGGAGCCACGGACGGAAGTCCACGCCGCTGGCCGCGCTCTCCCGCGCGCTGGCCGGCATTCGCGGCCGGGTCCTCATTGTGAACCTTCCCGGCTCGCCGCGCGGCGCGGTCGAGTCCCTAGACGGTATCATTGATGTAGTGCCGCACATCCTGCAGTTGCTGCGTGGCGAGACCGGGCACGGCGCGGACGTGAAACGGCAGGGACGCTAAGGGCGTCTGGAGTTTATGATGCTGATAAGAACGATCCTTCCCGCTCTCCTGTTGGCGGGTCTGGCGTCCGCGCAGGACACCAGCAACCTGGTTATCCGAACCGGTATCAAAGTGGTCGTAGCGCCGGCGGTGGTCACTGGCCGGCACGGCGAGTACATCAACGACCTTCAGAGCCACGATTTTCAGCTCACCGACAACGGTAAGGCCCAGAACATCAAGGTGGACGTCACCTACATCCCCATCTCGCTGGTCGTCGCCGTTCAAGCTAACGCCAGCGCCGAGCCGGTCCTGCCGGCAGTCCGCAAGATGGGGCCGCTGCTGCAAGGGCTGGTTACAGGAGAGCAGGGCGAAGTCGCCATTCTCGCGTTCGACCACCGCATCCAGACGCTTCAGGATTTCACCACCGACACGGGAAAGATCGAGGGGGCCCTGGCGAAGCTGCACCCCGGTTCGAGTACCAGCCGCCTGAGCGACGCCGTGGTGGAGGGCGTCCGTATGTTGAAGACCCGGCCCGAAACCCGGCGGCGGGTGTTGCTTCTCATCAGCGAGGCCCGCGACTACGGCAGCGAAGCCAGAGTCCGCGAGACGCTGACCGACCTCCAATTCGCGAACGTAAGCGTGTACTCGGTGAACATCAACCACTTCGCGAATGCGATGCGGACCAAGGCGCCGGATCCGCGGCCCGATCCCATACCGGCCGAGGCGCAGCATATGCCGGCCGGACTTCCGCCCACGCCCGACAATGCCAGGCAGCTCTCCGGCAGTGGCTGGAACTCGGTCGAGTTCGTGCCCGTCTTCTCCGAGATTTTCCGGGCGTCGAAATCCATCTTCGTAAAGAATCCGGTGGAGGTTTATACGAAGTTCACCGGCGGCGACGAGCGCGCCTTCATCAACCAGAGGGATTTGGAGAGCGCGATGAGTTCCATCGGCGACGAGTTGCACTCGCAGTACCTCATCAGTTACGTGCCGAGCAACAAGGAGGAAGGCGGCTTCCACGAGATCGTCGTGACCGTGGACCGTCCCGACGTCAAGGTTCGCACCCGCCCCGGCTACTGGGTCGCCTCGCAGAACTGACTCGGGGGATGGAAGCGTGCCGACTGGTCCGCGCGCGGCGACGTGATCATGATGTCGCGGGTCCTCGAAGGCTCGGCCAACGCGTAGCCGCCGGCTTCCTCGCAGCGCTATAGTGGCGGTACCGGCGGTGATCGACATGCGCGTGAATCGCAGACAATTTGTCACGACTCTTGGATCGGCACTGGCCGTTCCGCGGCTTCTTCCTCAAGCGCAGATGGGCGCCAGACCGTATGGCTCTGGCTCCTTCGGCGAATGGATCGAGGACGACTTCGGCCTTCCCGCCTTCCGTTACACCTGCGACCAGGTGCACGATCCCAAGGCGGTCACGGCGGTGAAGCCCGGAATCCTCTCGCCCACCGATCACATACACCAGGTGGGCAACGACCGGCTGATTGCCGTGGTTTCCAACTACGGCGTCGTGCAGGTGCGGCAGGACGAGGGCGCGCCGAAGTTCCTCAACGACTATGCGCCCGAGCGCGGTCAATACGGCGGCGGGATCGGCTTCCTGACCGACGGCAAGGAGACGCTGAGCACCTACTACCCTGGCAACGCCAAGGCGTTCGATCGCCTTTTCGGCGCCGGTTACCTTCGCAAGCGAGTCTCCGGAGGCAGCTACACGCTCGATCAGGTGATTTCGGCGCCCTTCGGCGACGATCCCGTGCTGCTCTCCCAGGTGACGGTCGCCAACCACGGAGACTCCCCGGCCCAGTTGCGCTGGATCGAATACTGGGGCTGCCGGGTCTACCAGTTCTCCTTCCGGTCGTTCATGGATACCTTCGCAGGGGCTGGCGACCCGGTCGCGCTTCGGCGCAAACTGGGCGACCGCTTCGCTCATCGGTTCCGTGCCCTGGAAGGTGGCGCCGGCCTCGTCGAGACCAAACGATTCCTCGGCCGGCTGCCGGAGGAGGAGGCCGCGTGGGAGAGGATCAAAACCAACTTGGCGACCCACCCGAATCCGTTTCTGGGGCCGGTGCAGGAGACCGTTCCGGAAGCCTCTTTCGACGACCTCGATCCTCCGCCGACGTTCCTGGTGTCGTTGGACTCGCCCGCCGATGGCCTCACCACGGATGCCAGGAAGTTCTTCGGGGAGGGCGGCGTAGCCAATCCCGCCGAGCTCGGCGAGGCGCTCGACGGCGACATCGGCGCGAGCGGCCCGGAAAGCGGGTTGCTCGTGGAACGCCGGTTCACCCTGAAGCCGGGCGAACAGCGCACGCTGTACTTCCTTTATGGCTATCTGCCGAAAGGGGCCGAGCTCGATCCTCTGCTCAAGAAGTATAGGCTGCACACCGCCAACGTCTGGCCGGATTCGAGCAAGCAGTGGAAGCGGAACGGGCTGCGCTTCGACGTAGCAGCCGACCCCTGGATCGGCCGCGAGACCGCCTGGAACTACTACTACCTCCGCAGCAGCCTCACCTACGACGACTACTTCGGCGAGCACATCGTTTCCCAGGGCGGCATTTACCAGTACGTGATGGGATTCCAGGGCGCCGCGCGCGACCCTTTGCAGCACGCGCTGCCCTTCATCTTCACCGAGCCGCAGCTCGTCAAGCAGGTTCTGCGCTATACGCTGAAAGAGGTGCGCAAGGACGGCTCGATCCCATATGGCATCGTCGGCCACGGGCAAATCATGCCGGCGGCGAGCGACAATTCGAGCGACCTCCCGCTGTGGATGCTATGGGCGGCCAGCGAGTACGTTCTGGCCACGCGCGACGTGGCGTTCCTCGACGAGCAGGTCCCCACCTTCCCACTCTACGGGCCAACGGCGGGGAAGGAATCGGTCCGCACGCTGCTGGCGCGCTGCTATCGGCACCTGGTGCAAGACGTGGGGACGGGCGAGCACGGCCTGATGCGCATGCTCGAAGACGATTGGAACGACGCGTTGGTTACGGCGTGGGCCCAGCGGGTGCGCAAGGAGTGCGTCGAACGCGGTGAGAGCGTGCTCAACTCGGCTATGGCGGCCTACGTCTTCGACTACTACGCCCGCATGCTGGCGTACGCAGGCGAGGAGTCGGCGCCGGCGCGCCAGAAGGCAGAACAGCACAGGAAGGCGGCGCGCGCGCAGTGGACTGGCAAATGGCTGCGGCGGGCGTGGCTCGGTCCCACTCTGGGCTGGCTTGGAGAGAAAGGCCTGTGGCTGGAGCCGCAGCCGTGGGCCGTGATCGGCGGGGTCACAACGCCAGACCAGGCGCGGGAGCTGGTGCAGGCGGTGGATGAGATGCTCCGCCGTGCTTCGCCGATCGGCGCGGTGCAAATGAACAAGAGCCCGGATATGCTGGAGCGCGGCGTTTGCGGGCCGGGCGAGGCGGTCAATGGCGGCGTGTGGCCGTCTCTCAACGCCACGCTCATCTGGGCGCTGGCCCTGGTAGACCCGGCGATGGCCTGGGATGAGTGGCGCAAGAATTCGCTGGCGCGCCACGCCGAGGTGTACCCGGACATCTGGTACAACACCTGGAGCGGTCCCGACACGCTCAACTCTACGCTGAGCCCGCGCCCCGGCGAGACCGTAACGACGGGCTACCTGCACTACACCGACTACCCGGTTTTCAACGTGCACTCCCACGCGTGTTCGCTCTATTCGCTGGTGAAGCTGCTGGGAGTGGAGTTCACCGCGGACGGCATGCGGGTCGCGCCCGGGCTGCCGCTGCCGTCGTATCGCTTCGATTCGCCGCTCCTGGGAGTGGTCAAATCGGCCGCGGGGTACGAGGGCTGGTATGCGCCGTCGCAAGCCGGCACGTGGACGATCCGCGTGAGCCTTCCGCGCGAAGAGGCCCAGCGGGTGAGGAAGGCCGAGGTGCGCGATGGAGCGATCGAGATCAAAGGCGCCAGCGCCCCCGGCAAGCCGCTTCGCTGGGTGGTGAAGCTAGGGTAGTGGCGCACGCTTCAGCGTGCCGCGTCGCCACTCTTGGCGACGCCTGGCCGGCGCAAGATGTGTCCGCAGGAGTGCGGACACGGCACGCTGAAGCGTGCGCCACGAGCTTGACGTCGTCAGCTTCCCTGCCCTTCGAACGCCAGCGCGCCGAAGCTGACCACGCTCTCCTCGTCGATGTTCCACTGCTCGTAGCCGAGCAGGCGCGCCCGCGCCGAGGGCACGGCTTTAAGGAACGTGTAGAGGGGGGCCGAGCCGCACCACTTCAGCGGATCGGCGTCCTCCTGAATCGCGGTCCAGAAGCCCGCTGCGTCGCCGCCCTCGATCAGGCCGATGCGCCGCCGGTCCGTCTGGGCGACTCGCTCCATCCGCCCCTCGCTCGCCCGCGCGGTGAACGGGTCGCCATAGCGCCTGCCCATGTGGGCCATGTCGACGCCCATCACCCAGAACAGGCGCTGCCCTTCCCCCGCCGCCAGGTCGCTCAGCGCGTCGAAGAAACGCCGGATGTTCGCGTCCTCCTCCGGCATTCCGCCGCCGCGGATGCTCGCGGCGAACGAACCGCAGAGCACCGGCAGAATGCGGATCTCGGGGCCGAAGAGATGCTGTAGAAATACGACCTGGAACTCGATCGAGTGTTCGACCGCATGACAGTAGTCCTCGAGGCCGACCGCGTCGCCGGCGGCGGCCGCGAGCCGCTCGACCAGCGCCCGCTCGGTCCGCGCCTCGCCCAGCGGCGTCACGAAGGGCTTCACGGTAAGGCCGAATCTCTGCGGCTCGCCGTAGTGCGATGTGCCCAGGATGACGAACACGCGGTCTTTGTACTCGGAGCCGAGAGCGCTATAAGCGGCTGCGTAGGTGCGATAGCCACCGTCGGGACTGATGTGCGGCGCCGCGATACCCACCAACCCGCCGAGCGGTGCGGGCGCCGCCGCCGACATGTACCCGCCCAGAGTCGCGCGCAGAGCCGCGGGCTGTTCCGGGTACGCGGCGCCGGCGTGCGAGGCCTCCCGCCGCTCGGCCTGCGCGAACGCGGCGTGCTGTTCCGTGCGGAGCCGGCGGTAGACGTCGTCGTCGACGAAGCCGGCATCGCTCAGCGCCTGCCTCAAGTGCTGCTCCACTTCGCCAATCTGGAGGTCGCCGGTCAACTGCACCAGCGCCGCCCGCAGGTCGAGGTCGGTCTGGCGGCCGTCGAAGAATTCGAGGCACTGTACCAGCACCGGCGGAACGATGAGCGTGGCATCGGAGTAGCGGAACGGATCGCGGATCAGCAGCCCTGGCCGGTCGCGCAGGGGCGAAGGCAGGAAATCGAGATCCATTCTGAGGCGAGGCAGCGTCTCGGGCATGTCCTTCCATTATGACCGCGCGACCGGCCGTGCCGGGGCAGGCTTCCGGGACGCAACCGCGGACGGATTACGGACCGGGCGGCGCGGTCGTCGAACGTGTATATTGATGGAGTCGCCCGCGGGGACCTCTGGCGGGCGTAACTCTTTGCTATGCCGATCTCGGCCGCTGCTCCGGATGCGGGCCAATGTGAAGCACGCCCCTCGTGGCGCCATCGCATTCTCTTTCCCCAGATCCGGAACGCGCTCGAGCGCTGGCTCGCGAGGCTGGCGCGCGTGCGGCGCATCGAGATCCTTCTGAGCCTTGTCCTCGCCGCGTGCGTCATCCGGCTCTGGGTGATGCCTCTGCCATCCAGCTTTTGGACGGACGAAGCCTTGACCGTTTTCGTAGTGCATCACGGCGGCTCGCATTCGTCTCTGGACGCCGCTCCGCAGGTTCCGGAATCGATCTACTACTGGCTGCCCCGCCTGGCGGATGCGCTGTTTGGCGCCTCCGAGGTCGCGTATCGCGTGCCCTCCGTACTCGCCATGGCGTTCGCTCTCTTCCTGGTTGCGGGCATTGCGGGGCGTCTGATCCACCACCACGCTGGTTGGTTCGCCGTGTTCGCGTGCCTCGCACTGCGCTCCATCAACTACGCCGCTGCCGACGCCCGGCCATATGCGCTCGGCTTCTGCATCGCTGCCGCAAGCGTCTTGTTCCTGATCCGCTGGCTCGACTCGGCCCGCTGGAGGGACGCGATCCTGTTTGTCGTCTCCGCCTCCCTGCTTTGGCGCACCCACCTCGTGTTCTGGCCGTTTTACCTGGTCTTTGCGCTGTATGCCGCGTTCCGCCTGGTCCGGCATGAAACCGGCGTGCGATGGCGGCACGCGGCCGCTGTCCTCGCCGTGCTCTCGGTATCGCTCGCACCGGTTGCTGCGAAGTCCGTATCGCTTCTTCGTCAGGCCCATGCCCACGTCGTAGTTGCGGAACCGCAAGCCAGGGACCTGTGCTATTCGCTCAAGTTCGGGCTTGTGCTTACCTGTGGGATTGGCGCTCTGATCCTGAGTGTTGCCGGTCGTTGGCGCCGGCCTTCGCCGGCGGTTCTCGGCTCGTCTGTCGCGCTGATACTGGCGTGGTGGTTATGCCAGCCCCTGGGCCTGTTTGCCTTCTCGTGGCTGACGGGCAACAGCCTCTTCGTCGACCGGTATCTTGCCCTTTCGCTGCCGGGAGCCGCGCTCGCCGCCACGGCCGTCGCCGCTTTCTGGATACCATCCGTGTATTGGAAGCCGCTGGCCGCTCTTCTCGGTGTCGGCGTGCTTATAGCCCTTGGGCAATGGCGAGAGCCGTGGCCGACTCACAACACCTTCGACTGGCGCACCGCCGCGCAGCTTCTCAACCAGCATAGCCTCGGACCCGCGACGCCGGTGATCTGTCCCAGCGCCTTCGTCGAAGGGAAGCCTCCCGTCTGGACGCCGCAATACCGCTTGCCCGGGTTCCTGTACGCCTATCTGTCGGTGTACCCAATTCGTGGGAAGCCGTACCTGTTTCCGTACCAGTCCTATGCGGCCGCAGAAGGGTACGGGCGGGAACTCGCCGGCACGGTGCTCCCCGCAACGACGCGCTTCTTCATCTACGGTAGCTCCACCGATGCGCATTTCTGGCAAGGATGGTTTGCGACACAGCCACAACTGGCCGGTTGGCGAAGCGTGCGGCTGCTGCCGTCTGGCGGCGTAGACCTGGTGATGTTCGAGAAACCGCCCGGCGCTCCGCGCTGAGCGCTGGCCCCCACCGCGCTCGGTCTGCGCTACCCTTCGGACATGGGTGACTTCACTGGGAGAGTGGTCCTGATCACTGGCGCTAGCGGCGGGCTGGGCACGGTGGTAGCGCGCGCATTCCTCGAAGCCGGCGCCACCGTGGCGGCCGTTTCGCGCTCCGGATCCGACATCTCGGCGGACCTGACGCGGCCCGATGAGGCGGCGCGAGCGGCCGAGACGGTGCGCGCCCAGTTCGGACGGCTGGACGTGCTGCTGCACCTGGCCGGTGGCTTCGAGGGCGGCACGCCGGTCGCCCAAACCCCCGATGGCGTCTGGAGCCGCATGTTCGACCTCAATGTGCACTCGGCCTTCTACATCGCACGGGCCGTTCTGCCGGCCATGCTCGAGGCCGGCTACGGGCGCATTGTCGCGATCGGCTCGAAGACCGCGGTCGAGCCGGTGGCGACGCTGGCCGCCTACGGCGCCTCGAAGGCCGCGCTGGTGGCGCTGGTCCGCACCATCGCCCTTGAGGTGAAGCTCACCGGGGTCACGGCCAACGTGGTACTGCCCAGCGTCATCGACACGCCGGCCAATCGCGCGGCCGACCCGAACGCCGGCTTCTCCCGCTGGGTGAAGCCCGAATCGATCGCGCGACTGCTCCTGTGGCTCGCCTCGGAAGCCGCCGCGGACATCAATGGCGCCGTTGTCCCGATCTACGGCCCGTAGGACATGCTTCAGCTTGTCCTCGGCTACCATAAGGGCATGGCGTCACCAGTAAGGATTCCGGATTCCGAGATCGAATCCGCGCTCCACAACCTGCCTGGCTGGCGAGTCGTGGAAGGCAAGCTGCACCGCGAATACCGCTTCGCCGACTTTGTCCAGGCTTTCGAGTTCATGGCCGCCGCCGCATTGCGCGCGGAGGCGATGAACCACCACCCCGATTGGTCGAACGTCTACAACCGGGTCGCCATCGACCTGGTCACCCACGACGCCGGCGGCATTACCGCTAACGACCTTCGCCTGGCCGGACAGTTCGAGGAAATCGCACGTAAATTTCAATGAAGATCTCCAGACGCACGTGGATGGCCGGCGTGGCTGGCGCCCCGGCCATCGTGCGCGCACTCGGCGAGCCTTCGGCTGCCGCGGCGTTCGCGGGTTCGCCGGCGCTCGATGCCATTCTGAATCGGGCGGTCCGCGCCAACCGCCTCCCCGGCGCGGTGTTGATTGTCGGCCACCAGGGCCATATCCTGCATCGCAAAGCTTACGGGTTCCGGTCGCTCGAGCCGCGGCGCGAGGCCATGACCCTGGATACGATCTTCGACGTCGCGTCGCTCACCAAAGTGGTCGCCACCACGCCGGCCCTGATGAAGCTTTTCGAAGCCGGCAAAATCCGGATCAACGACCGCGTCACCGACTATCTCCCCGAATTCCAGGGCGGCAAGAGCGACGTCACCCTGCGCCATCTGATGACGCATTTTTCCGGCCTGCCGCCCGATCTGGATCTGGAGCCCGCCTGGAGCGGCCACGAAACCGGCGTCCGCATGGCGCTGTCGGAGAAATGCGCCATTCCGCCCGGAACGATATTCTCGTATAGCGACATCAACTTCATTCTGCTCGGTGAGATTGTACAGCGGCTGAGCGGCGATTCCCTTCCCGCAGTGGCGCGCGCGGAAGTCTTCGCGCCGCTGGGCATGCGCGAAAGCGCCTTCCAGCCGCCGGCCTCCTGGCATGACCGAATCGCGCCCACCGAAAACGTGAAGGGCCAGATTCTACGCGGCGTCGTTCACGATCCCACGGCGCGGCGCATGGGCGGAATCGCCGGCCACGCGGGCCTCTTCATGACCGCCGACGACCTGGCGCGCTTTGCCGAGATGATGCTGGGCGGCGGCGAGCACATCTTCAGTCCCCTGACGGTCAGGAAGTTCACGACGCCGCAATCGCCGGCCGACCAGCCGGTGCTGCGCGGCCTGGGCTGGGATATCGATTCGCCGCTTTCGGGAAACCGCGGAGAGCTGTTCCCGATCGGCTCTTACGGCCACAGCGGGTTCACGGGAACTTCGCTGTGGATCGACCCGCTGTCGGCAACCTACGTGATCCTTCTCGCCAACAGCGTGCATCCGCACATCCGGCCGGCGCTCACTTCCGAGCGGGGCCGCATCGCGACCGCCGTCGCCGCCGCCGTGGGCGTCAGCACTCCGGGAGTCGCTATTACCGGCTACAACGAGACGATCAGCGGCCCGGGACTCCATCGCGTGGTGGCGCGAAACGCCGGCACGCTCACCGGCCTCGAGGTGCTTGCCGGCCAGAGCTTCGAGCCGCTGCGCGGCCGCAACGTGGGCCTCATCACCAACCATACCGGCGTGGACCGCCAGGGCCGCCGCAACGTGGATCTCATGCTGGCCGGCGGCGTCAAAGTGGCGGCGCTGTTCTCGCCCGAGCACGGAATCAGCGGCGCCGAGGACCGGCCCGACATCGCCAGCTCGACCGACCCTGCCACCGGCCTGCCCATCTGGAGCCTCTATTCGGCCGCGGGCCACCGCCCCACCGCCGAAATGCTGAAGGGCATCGACGCCCTGGTCTTCGACATCCAGGATATTGGCGCCCGGTTTTACACGTATATGACCACGCTGGCCTACTGCATGGAGGCCGCGGCAGCGCACGAGGTTCCTTTTTTTGTCCCCGACCGGCCGAATCCAATCACCGGCATCCACGTCGAAGGCCCCATGCTCGACCCTGAGTTCGTGTCGTTCGTCACGTATTTGCCGCTTCCCTTGCGTCACGGAATGACGGCTGGCGAGCTGGCCCGCCTCTTCAACGCCCGAAAACGACTCGGCGTCGAGCTGCGCGTTATCGCCATGTGGGATTGGGAGCCAGGCGACTGGTTCGATTCGACCGGGTTGCCATGGACGGACCCTTCGCCCAACATGCGCAGTCTCAACGCGGCGCTCCTGTACCCCGGTGTGGCGATGCTTGAGGCCTCCCGGAACTACTCGGTGGGACGCGGGACCGATGCGCCCTTCGAACAGATCGGAGCGGATTGGATTCGGGGGCCTGAACTGTCTGCCTTCCTGAACGCGCGGTTCATCCCCGGCGTGCGGACCCACGCCACGCGTTTCCGACCTTCCTCGGGGAACTTCTCTGGCCGGCTCATCGACGGCGTCCGCTTCGTGATTACTGAACGGGAGGCTTTCGATTCAGCGAGATTAGGGCTGGAGGTTGCTTCCGCCATCGGCCACCTGTACCCGTCCAAGGTCGTCCTGGAGGACAACCGGTGGCTGATTGGGAACCGCCAGACCATGCGGCTCCTCGGGGACGGAGAGGATCCGGAGCGGATACAGCAGGCCGGCCAAGACGCCCTCGAAGCGTTCCTGAAACTCCGTGAGGACCACCTGCTTTATAGGTAGGCGACCGCGTCCCGGCTGTTTCCGGCGAGACGCGGCCACCCTCCCGTTACTTGGCCCGGCGTCGAACCTGATTTATGATGCCGCGGGCTTGCTCACGCTGGTCTTGTTCTTGCTGCCCACGGGGCGGCCGCGCTTCTTGGCCATGGCCAGCCAGGCCGGAGGCCTGCCGCGGCGTCTGCCGCGCCCGCGGGCCAGCCGCTCCAGGCTGATGATGGCTTCTTCAATCTGCTCCCGTTCCTGTCTTAATTCGGTGATGATCTTGGTGACGTCCATGTCTGGCTCCTATCGGGGGTCGCCGCTCCGTTCTGAAATCGGAACAGTCTGGCGATTGCCCATTGAATACTAGAGCAGTTTTACCGCACTTTTGCTCAGGTTTCAAGGGGTTTGTTCTGAAATCAGAACAAAAAGATGCAGCCTGGTGTTTTTTCCGGTTTTAGCCGTCTGGAGGCATGGTACCCGGAAACCCATGTCCGAAATGCCCGGATTCCCTCTGAAATTTGCGCCGCCAGTGAAAATAAAAGGGTAAACCCGCCAGAATGATCCCCAACCCCAGCAGGGACTCCCGCGGCGACTGGAACAGAGTCGACCACACCACCACGGCGGCTCCTAGTACGAATAGTACTGGCACCCCCGGATACCCCAGGGTCCGGTAAGGCCTTGCCAGATCCGGACGCCGCCGCCTCAGCACCAGCACCGCTATCCCCGTCATTCCATACAGTATCCAACTGGCGAAAATCACATACGTGTACAGCTCCTCGAAGCGACCAGTCAGCACCAACAGCGCGGCCCAGCCGCACAGCGCCAGAATAGAGACGCCCGGGGTGCGGTGAACCGGGTGAACTTCAGCCACCTTGCGGAAGAAGAGCCCATCCCGCGCCATCGCATAGGGAACGCGGGCGCCGGAAAGGATGGATCCATTCAGTGCCGCGAATATCGACACCATCGCGGCCACGCTCACCGCGCTCGCGCCCACGGCCCCGAAAACGCGCTGCATCATCAAGGCCGCCACGCGGGGCGCCGCGGCTACATCCCGCGCTGACAGCACGCGGAAGTACGCCAGGTTGGTGAGCAGGTATATCGCAATCACGGCGGCGGTGCCCGCGATAAGCGCGCGGGGAAGGCTGCGCTGCGGCCGGCGGATCTCGGAGGACACCATGCTGACGTTATTCCAGCCATCGTAGGCCCACAGGGCGCCGACCAGCGCGGTGAAGAAGCCCGTTGCGCCGCCCACGGCGGGAATCGACGAGACCAGGTTTGCCGCGCTGCCCTGCCCCGCCACCAGCCCGATGAGGATAATCCCACCAATCAGCGCCAGTTTTGGGGCCGTTACCGCCACCTGGACCCGGCCGCCGAACTTCACCCCGGCGTAATTGACGGCGCCCAGCGCCAAAATAAGCGCCATCGAGCAAATCTGGCCATAGCGAATTTCGAGCGGGCCGCCCCCCGGCCCGATCGGCAGCCGCACCGTCAGCATTACGCCGTCGAGGATCGGGACGAAGTTGGCGAAATAGACGAAGAACAGCGTCGCGATGGTGGCAATCGAGCCGCTCTTGGCCACCCACATCTGGGTCCAGCCGTAGAGGAAGCCCCACAACGGGCCATAGGCTTCTTTCAGATAGACGTATTCCCCGCCCGCTTCGGGCATGGCGGCGGCCAGCTCGGCGTAGCTTAGGGCGCCGAACAGCGTCAGGACGCCCCCGAAAACCCAAACCAGGAAAACGGCGCCCGGCGATCCGACCTCGGCCACCATCTTCGAGGAGACGCGGAAAATCCCGCTTCCGATGACCGTGCCGACAACGATCGCCACGGCGCTCCAGATGCCCAGGTCGCGCCTCAGGCCAGCCTGTGGGTTGTTATCCTCGCTCACCCGGATCCCTTTCGAACAGCGGAGAAGCCAGCCAGGCGGACGTAAAAGTCACCACGGTTCCGATGGCCGCGAACCAGGTCCAGGCAATGCCGGTGCCGAGTTTCAGATAGACCTCCGTGCCGATGCCGGCGGCCATGCCCAGCATCGCGGCGTTCTGCGGGACCCGGCGCGGCAGCAGGCCCAGCAGGAACACTCCCAACAGGCCGCCATAGGCGATGGAGGCAATGGTGAGCCCGGCTTCGAGCACCGTGCCCCAATGCCTTGCGAAGGCTCCGATCACCAGCAGCACAATCCCCCAGGCAACTGTGGCGGCGCGCGCCCCCCCCACTTCGCCGAGGCTCCCCAGCTTGCGGCCCCAAGGCTTCCAAAAATCGATGACGGTCGTCGAGGCTAGAGCGTTTAGCGCGGCGCTCAGATTGGACATGGCCGCCGCCAGGATCGCGGCGATCACCAGTCCCGCCAGGCCCGGCGGCAGGGAGTGCCATACGAATTCCGGATAAAGCCGGTCCAGCCGTTGCGGGGCGGCGAGGCGCTGGTCCGAGCGCAGCACGAAAAGCATGACGCCAATCAGCAGAAACAGGCTGAACTGGACGAAAATCACGGCCCAACTGGCAAACAGCGCCGCGCGGCTTTCGCGTTCGTTGCGGGCGGCCAGCAGCCGCTGCACGAACAACTGCTCGGTTCCGTGACTGGCGGTTGTCAGGAAGCACCCGCCGACCAAGCCCGCCCAAAACGTGTAACGGCGGGCAAAATACGCCGGCGTCAGCTGGAAACTGAAGTCGAACACGCGCAACTTGCCGAGCGGCGCGGCCACGGCAACCACGTGCGGCCACCCTCCCGGTATTTGATGCAGGAGGACCACGAAGCTGACCGCCGCGCCGAAAACGTAGAGGAACATCTGCGCCACGTCGGTCCAGATCACCGCTGTCATGCCGCCTTCGAAGGTGTAGAACAGCGTCAGGCAGACGATCAGCACGATGGAGGCGATCTCGCCGGTGCCCAGCACGATCGAAATCACGATCGAGATGGCGAAGACGCGCACGCCCTCGGCGAAAGCGCGAACGATCAGAAACGTCGCTGCGGTCACCCGGCGCAGGCGGGGGCCGAACCGGACTTCGATGAGCTCGTAGGCCGTGAACATTTCGCCCCGGAAATACTGGGGCAAAAAGAGGAACGCAATCACGATGCGCGCCAGCAGGTACCCCAAGACCACCTGCAGGAAGCCGAGGTCGCCGGCGAAGGCCAGGCCCGCGGTGCTGATGATGGTCAGCGTGCTGGTCTCGGCGGATACGATGGAGAGCGCGATGGCCCACCACGGAGCGGTCCGGCCGCCGAGGAAGTACTCCTTCAGGCTCTTCTGGCGCCGGCGAAAATGGGCGCCGAACCAGGTTACCCCGGCCAGGTAGACGAGGATGACGGCCCAATCAGCGTAGCGCATTCGTCACAAGACTCCAGGATACAGTTGGGCGGGCGCTGGCAGTGGGACAGGCCTCCGGCCTGTCGACCGTAACCTCGCGAAACGACCCCTCGCCCGGCCCCGTCCACAGGAGTGGCGGGTTTGATGTTGCGCCCTGGAGTTTGATTCCGCTATACTCCGCAAAGTGCAAGTCGCGCCGCGGTATACTCCTGACCAGAGCCTGTGCGCGGTGGCTTGCCGGGTCGGCCTTACAGGAGCAGCACAGAATAGGGCAGTACAGGAGGCGTGAGTGCGCGTTCAACTTTCGGCTGTTGTCGCCATTGCGATTTCATCCGCTTTGGGCCTCGGGTCCGCCTGGGGGCAGAACCAGCAACCAGCGGCGCAGACTTCGCAGACGGCTCAGAAAACACCCAATTGGAAGGACCGGGCGGAGTACGATCTCTACCAGAACGCTCTGGCTGAGAAGGATCCTCAGAAGAAGCTGGACCTGCTCAACCAGTGGAAAGACAAGTACCCGGAAACGGACTTCAAGGAAATGCGCCTTGAAGCCTTAATCGATGCCTACCAGGCTCTCAAGCAGCCGGACAAGATGCTCGCCGCAAGCAAGGATCTGCTGGGCCTGAATCCCAAGAATCTCAAAGCGCTGTACTGGATCGCCCTACTGACGGTTCCGAGCCAGACGTCGCCCGACGCGCTGGACCTGGCGCAGAAGGCCGCTAACGGCCTGCTGAGCGCCGAGAAGCCGGCGCAGGTTACCGACGAGCAGGTCTGGAAACAGACGCAATCCCAGATGGCGATCATCGGACACCGCACGCTGGGATGGGTTGCCTACCAGCGCAAGGACCAAGCTACCGCTGAAACCGAGTTCAAGGCGGAACTTCAAGCCAACCCCGCGGATTCGCAGGCCGTCTACTGGCTCGCGAGCGCATTGGGCGCTCAAGCGTCGGCGGAGAAGAAGCCCGAACTGCTTGCGCAGGCGCTCTTTTATTATGCGCGCGCGGCGGTTTATGACGGACCGGGTTCTCTTGACCCGGCCATGCGCCAGCGGACCCAAACCTTCGTGCAGACCAATTACGTCACATATCACGGCGATGACCCCGCGGGCTTCCAGGCGTTGCTGGCATCCGCCAAGGCCAGCGTCTTTCCGCCCGAGGGCTTCAAGATCCTGAGTTCGGACGAGGTCGCAAACCAGAAGCTCCAGGCGTTGCAGCAGAGCAGCCCCTCATTGGCACTGTGGGTCACGATTAAGGGACAGCTCACCAGCGACGGAGGCGACGCCTACTTCAGTGGATCGATGAAGGACGCGCTGGTGCCGCCGGAAGGACAGCCTGCCTTCCAGGGAAAGGTTATCAGCCAGGAGCCGGCGCGCGCCCCCAAGTTCGTTAAGGTTTCGATCGAGGACGGCAAGACGCCCGACGCCACGTTGGTGTTCGATCCGCCGCTGCCACGCCCGGCCGAACCGGGAACCGCGATTACGTTCCGTGGCGTGCCTACATCTTTCACCAAGCAGCCCTTCATGGTGACCTTCGATGTCGAGAAGAAGAACCTGACCGGCTGGCCCGCACCGCCCAAGCCCGTGGTGCACCACAAGAAGGCCGACTAGAAGGAAGACGGTAGTTTGCGAGGCTCGTTCGCGCGCACAGGCTCCGGAGAGTCGGCGCTCGCCAGCACCAGGCTGAGCGCCACTCTCTCCCACAGGCCTTCTTGGAGAGTTGACTTCTCGATAGACCGGAAGTAGCCCACGAAACCGCGCGTAGAGCGGTAAGCGTGCTCGAAGGACTGGTTGCCGGTCCCAACCAGGACGGCCGCGGCCAGCAGGATCGTCCCCCCCGCCCCTTTCACCCACCTGGTTCTGTTTGCCCCGCTCATACTCCTGTAGACGAGGAAAGGCGTGCTTTGTTTCGCGGTGGGGGGGCGGCTGCTACATCTTGTACCGCCCGAGGTCCTCGTCGTTCAGGCCCTCGAGCCAGCGCCGCATCTCCTCCTGGTTGACCTTGTCGGAGACCGTGGAGACCATCTTGGAGGATTTCAGCACCGATTCCTCGACGTAGATCGGGCAATCCAGCCGCAACGCCAGCGCCAGGGCGTCGCTCGGCCGGGAGTCAACGCTGATGATCTCGCCGTCCCGCTCCAGCCAGATCACGGCGTAGAAGGTGTCGTCTCTCAGCTCGCTGACCACTACCTTCTTCATCCCCGTGCTGAGACCTGCCAGAAGGCTCTTGATCAGGTCGTGCGTCATGGGGCGAGGCGTGCTGACCTTCTCGATTTCGAGGGCGATCGCGTTGGCTTCGTAGACTCCGACCCAGATCGGCAGGATCGAGTTGCCGTTCACATCCTTCAGGATGACGATCGGCATATTGGACACGGGGTCCATCATCAGGCCGCGGATCTTCATTTCGACTTCCATGGTTCGCCCCCTTCAGCTTCCATCATACTGCCTCGCCGGTGCTTCCGAACCGCGCGCGTTAGCAAGCGGTCATGCCGCGCGGCCGGAATCATACTGCCTCGCCCGCCAGGGAATTCGGACCCGCGCGGGTGACCCGCACGTTGAGATACTCTCCCTCGAGCGGGTGCCCGTTCTGCGGATGGGTATAGTTCAGCACGCGGTTCTGTGCGGTGCGGCCGATCCACTGGCCGGTGGCCTGGTTGTAGCCTTCGACAAGCACTTCCTCGACCGTTCCAACCAGCGCCGCGTTGCGCCGAAGTTGGATCGTGCGCTGCTTCTCCTGCACGATGGTCAGCCGCCGCGCTTTTTCTTCCTCGGGCACCTGGCCGTCAAGGCCGAGCGCCGGCGTGTTGGGGCGCGGCGAGTACTTGAAGCTGAACACGGAGTCATACTCGACCTCGGCGAGCAGCGAGAGCGTCTCCTCGAAGTCCGCCTCGGTCTCGCCCGGGAAGCCCACGATGATGTCGCTCGATATCGCGATCGCACGGCTGGCGTTCTTGATCCACGCGATACGTTCCAGGTAATGCTCCCGCGTGTAGAGCCGCTGCATGCGGTCGAGAACCGCGGTCGAGCCCGATTGCACCGGCAGGTGCACGTGACTCGCCAGCACCGGGTTCGAATCGATGGCGTCCACAATCTGCTTGACGAAATCGCGCGGATGCGAAGTCGTGAAGCGCACGCGCCGCAGGCCGGGCGTCCGGCCGACGCCATCGAGCAGCCGCGCAAAGTCCAGACCCGCCGGCGAGGGATCGCGGTAGCTGTTCACGTTCTGCCCCAGCAGTTGCACTTCGGAGTAGCCTTGCCCGGCCAAGCTCGCGGCCTCGTCCAGCACGCTCTGGCTGGTGCGGCTGCGCTCGGGACCCCGTGTGAACGGAACCACGCAATACGCACAGCTCTTGTCGCAGCCCTCGATGATGGTGATGTAGGCCCGGTGCGGATTGTCGCGGCGCGTCAGCGGCGTCTCGAAGGTCAGATCGGTGCCGAGGTCCAGGCCGGTAACGCGCCGGTCGCCACGCTCGAGCTGGACCAGCATCTCCGGCAGCCGGTTGTAACTGGCCGAGCCGCACACCAGGCTCACGTGCGGCGCCCTCTCGAAAATCCGCTCGCCTTCCTGTTGCGCCACGCAGCCGAGCACCGCGAAGACCTTGCCGTTCCCGGCGCGCTTGAATTGCTGCAGACGGCTGAAGACCTTCTGCTCGGCCTTGTCGCGGATGCTGCACGTGTTGTACAGTACCAGGCCGGCTCGTTCGGGATCGGGCACCTGGGTGTAGCCCTGAGCCAGGAGCGTGCCGATCACCTTCTCGGAGTCGTGCACGTTCATCTGGCAGCCGAAGGTCTCGATGTAGAACGTCTTCATAGGGCCCTCAGCCATGCGCCGGCGGCCGGGCCGGCTACCCGTGCCCCAGGTACATGAGCCAGCCGAGGCCGAAGAGCACCACGACGAACCACGCGAAGCAGTACGCGCCGTACTTCAAGCGCTCGCGGTCCGTGCGTTTCGTGACCACGCCGAGAACCAGAGAGGCACACAGGGAGAACAGGAGAGCGGCTTCGAAGTGCGAGAGGGTCACCTTCGGCATCAGCTTTTCTTCCCGATGGCGATTTCGTACGCGTCCACCATCGCCAGCACGTTCAGCAAGCCCGCGGTCACCAGGAACTTGGTTCCGTAATCGTGCACCGCGCCGGCCATATCCGGCTGGGCGTATCCGAACCAGACCGCGATCATGTACGGCACGCCGGTCAGGACGTTGCAGACGAAGCCGCCGTAGTACATCACGATCGTCAACAGGTCGCCGGCCTGCGGCTTCAGGAACTCGCCGCGCATCATGAGCCCGAACAGGAACATCACCAGCACGGCGCCCAGCAGCAGCCCGGCGCGCCCGTAGCGCTTCAGCAGAAAATGGCCGCCTCCGGGGACGAACCACGCCAGCGCCACGGCCGGTCCCCAGACGTTGAGCGGCGGCACGGGCTCTTTGGGCTTCGTTGGCTTGGAACTCATGGCGAAATTCGAGTTTAGCAGAGGCCTACCGCCAGATGGTGGGGCGGACCCCCTGGTCCGCGGGCTATGCGTCCCGAAGAGTCGGGACGCGGCACGCAGGAGTGCGTGCGCCACACTTGAACTCGGCTACCATAGTCGGAGGAGCCCTCCTTGCTCCCAGCCACTCGCCAAACTCAAAGAGCCCTCGCCGCCCGCCGGATCGCGTTGCTGAGCATCGGAGTCGGCGGTGCGCTCGCATTCAGCAAGCTGCTGATCGGCTGGATGGCCGGCTCGACGGCCGTGGTGGCCGACGGCTTCGAATCCGCCGGCGACGTGGTGGGCTCGACCATCGTCCTGGTTGGCCTGATGGCCGCCGCGCGGCCGCCGGATGCGGAGCACCCATACGGGCACGGGCGCTTCGAGATGCTCAGCGGCCTGGCCGTCGGAATTCTCCTGTCCGCCGCCGGCGCCGGCATCTGCGTGCACGCCCTCGATCATCTCTCCGAGCGCCGCGCGCCGCCTGCGTTTTATGCCGTCTGGCCGTTGATCGTTTCCATCCTGCTCAAGGCCGGCCTCTCGACGCTGAAGTTCCACTACGGCCGGCGCACGCGCAGCGGGGCGTTGATTGCCGACGCCTGGAACGACACCGTCGATATCCTCTCCGGAACCTCCGCCCTGATCGCGCTCGGGCTCACGCTTTTCGATCCCGCGCGGTTTCTGCACGCGGACCAATACGGCGGAGTCGCCGTCGGCCTGATCGTGGTCTTCACCGGCGCGCGCATCGTTCGCGAGACCTCGCTGCAACTGGTGGACACCATGCCGGACGGCGGGCTCATGAGCCAGATCCGCGCGCTGGCGCTCACCGTGCCCGGCGTCGCGGGCGTCGAGAAGTGTTACGCGCGCAAGACCGGCTTCGAGTACCACGTCGATCTGCACCTGGAAGTGGACCCCGATATCACCGTGCGCGCATCGCACGACATCGCCACCGCCGTCCGCATCCGTCTCAAGGAGAACCTGGACTTCATCGCGGACGTGCTGGTGCACGTCGAGCCCTCGCCAAAATGAGCGTCCTCACTCTGGTTCGCCACGGGCAGGCGTCCCTGTTCGCCGAGGATTACGACCGCCTTTCGCCGCTCGGCGAGAGGCAGGCGGCGTCCCTGGGCGAGTATTGGACCCGAACCGGAACCGCCTTCGAGCGCGTGTTTTCGGGCCCGGCGAAGCGCCACCTACGGACCGCCGAACTGGCCGGCGAGTTCTGCCGCAAGGCCGGCCTGGCGTGGCCGGAGCCGGTGGTCGTGCCCGATCTCGACGAGTTCCCCGGGGAAGCGCTGACGCGCCGCTACCTGCCCCGGCTCGCCGCGGAGAATTCCCATATCGGCGCTCTCGATCGGGACTTGCGCCGCGCCCAGGGCCGGCCCGAGCAGGCCCGCGCCATCGAGCTTCTCTTCCGCGCCTTCACGACGATGTGGGTGCGGCGGGAATTCGACGCCTCGGAAGTCGAGACCTGGGAAATGTTCACGGCCCGCGTGCGGCGCGGTCTCGATCAGGTGCGCAACCACGGCGCGAAAGGCGCCCGCGTGGTGGTGTTCTCCTCCGCGGGCCCCACCGCCGTCGCCGTGCAGATGGCGCACGGCCTCGAACCGGTCCAAACGCTGGAGCTGGCCTGGCTGGTGCGCAACTCCGCCTGCTCCGAGTTTCTCTTCTCGGGCGACCGCTTCTCGCTGTTGGGCTTCAACGCGGTCCCGCACCTCGCCGATCCGGCCCTGGTCACGTACCGCTAACCCCGCCTACATCTTCTTCTTCTCGCTCGAGGGCGGGACGATGCCCTTCATCCGCATGTACGTCACCAGGTTTCCGTAGTGTTCAAAGCCATGCGCGATGTTGAAATCGAGCATGCTCAGCTTGGTGCGCTGCTGCCCGAAAAACGGCACCATCGCCGCTGCGTCGGCATCGGTCAGCTTCTGGTAGACGCTGTCGCAAAACGCGAAGCCCTCGTTGAGCGCGGCCACGATCTCGGCCTTGGTGGTGGCCGTTTTCTCGAAGTTTCTCATGACCATCTTGCCGTCGGATGCGATCCCGCACAGCAGGAACTGCGCGTTGGCGATGTGACCCAGAATCTCGCCGTACGTGCGCACGTCGGGGGTTGGGCGGAAGGAGTAATCCGCCTCCGCCATCTTGTCCGCCGAGCCCAGCACGTCGTCCTTCAGCAGGCTGTAGAACGCATGGGAGCTCGTCATGAGAGGATTCGGCGCATCCGCGGCGGTCGCCACGCCGGCCAGAAGAGCAAACGCAGAAACAGCGGTGAACAGGAACTTCATAGGATCTCCTTTGGCTCAATCGTACCGCGTGGCGCTGGCCTGTGCTGTAGGGCCCGCGGATTCGTGACCGCCCGGCCAGTCGGTGGCGGTGCTCAGGGGCCGATGTTTCAACTCCTCACGGGACAGGCGGCGGAACGTACGCTGGGTTGGTCCGGTGGTCCTCTGGAGTCCAGCGCTCCGCCCTACCATCGCCTTGGGACCAAAGGCACGGTGCGCCGGGGCCAGCCCGCTTGGGCACACCGAACTTGAACGCGACCTACGGGGCCGAGAAGCGGGCCTGTGTGCTCGGGCGGAAGAGCCTGCGATCGTAGCCCTTGCGAGCCGCCTCCTGGATGCCGGTGAGGAAATGCGGCTCGGCTTCGCACCAGCCCCACTCCAGATCGGCAATAGAGAACAGAACGGCACCAGCTGCCCTGCACCGCTCGCCCCACCCTCGTCCGCGTTACCCCATCCGACCTTGTGCGGCCGCACGATCCGCCCGGCGGCGCATGTGCGGCCCCACGGGCCGTTGGGAAGCGAGGATGTGGTATCATTGTGTACGCAATCGAGGCAACATCCATGCAGGCCACTAAAGTCGGAATTCGGGAGTTTCGAGAGAACCTGTCCAGCTATCTGGAATCGAAAACGCCCGTCGCCATCACGCGGCACGGTGCGACGATCGGCATCTATGTCCCGACCAAACCGAAGCCGAGCCAGGCAGATCTCAATGCTCTCCGCGCCGCCGGCGAGAAGATGCAGGAACTCATCGCTGCGGCGGGAACGACCGAGAGAGAACTCATGGAGGACTTCAAACGGCTGCGCCGCGAACGCCGGATGCAGAAGAGCTGACCATGCTCGTGCTCGACGCGAATATCCTCATTCGCGCGGTGCTGGGGTCCCGCGTGCTCCTCCTTCTTCGCCAGTATTCAGAGCAAGTACAGTTCTTAGCACCGGATACGGCATTCCAGGATGCCCGCGGGCACCTTCCAGGCATCCTGGAGCGGCGCGGAGTCCCGGTCGCTCCTGCCATGGCGCTCTTGGATTCTCTGGCCGAGTTAATACAAACGGTGGAATCGGAGACCTACGCACGCTTTGAAGTTCTCGCCCGACAACGGATCGACCGCCGGGACGAGGACGATTGGCCGATATTGGCGTCGGCGCTCGCGCTGGGTTGCCCGATCTGGACCGAAGATACCGACTTCTTCGGCTGCGGGTGTGGCTACCTGGACGACGGACCGGGTGGAGCTGTACCTGGAACAGGCCACATCTTGACCGCCGAATGCGCAGCGGGGAAACCAATCGGCGCGCGACCGGCCGCGGGCCTCCCCCGCTACCCCCGGTTCCCCGCCAGGAACGCACGGTACGCCGACACCAGCTTGTCCCGCTGCTCCGCGGTGAGCGGCCGCGGCTTCTCGCCCCCTCCGCAGTCGCGGCACAAACGCACCGTCCGCTTCAGGCTGTTCAGGAACTCGATGCACGGCGGGCAGCCCGCCAGGTGAGCCTCGATCTCGGCGCAGGTCTGGGGAGTCAGCTCCCGGTCGAGATACTCCGAGAGCAGCGCGAATACGTCGTGGCACTTCCCTTTGTCGTGCTTGCCGGCGCCCATCACCGCCTCCCTCCGGCCTTAGCTCCTCGCATATACTCTTCCAGCTTCTGCCGCACCGCCAGCCGCGCCCGGTGCAGTCTCGTCTTGACGGCTTCCACGCTGATATCCAGCACTTCGGCCGTCTCCTCTGTGCTGAGCTCTTCGATGTCGCGCAGCAGCATCACCGTCCTGTAGATTTCCGGCAGCTTCTCGATCGCGGCGTGGACGGCGTCCCTCATCTCCGCGCGCAGCGCCTGATCGTCCGGAAGGGCGGACCAATCCGCGATCTCGAGCCGCCGGCCATCGTCCTGGTCCTGGTGCGGCAGGAAGTCGTCGAGGGAAAGCTCCTGGGTAGGGGCGAAGACGCTCTTGCGCCGCCGCATCAGGCACTCGTTGCGGGCGATGCGAAACACCCAGGCCCTTACCCGCTCCGGCTCGCGCAATTGGCCGAAGTTCGAGAACACCTTGAGCAGAGTGTCCTGCGCCACCTCTTCGGCATCCTCGCGCCGCCCGCACACCGTCTGTGCATAGTGGAAGATCTTGGAGCGGAAGACTTCCACGAAGCGGTCGAACGCCCCTGGCTCGCCGGCAATAAGGTCGCGCGCCAGTGCGACTTCGTCCCTGGTGTCGGAAGCTGCCAAATTGGGTCCTCGCTCGCATTGTAGAACAGCCCTATTCCGCGGCGGCGGCCGCAGCGGCCGGGCGAAGCACTGTCTCAATGACCGCTGGGTTGAGCAGCGTGTTGTGGATCAGGCAGGACTTCGCCGCCCGCAGCACGCCCTCCCGGTGCCGTTCGTCCTCCAGACCTGGAACGCTGATCTCGATGCGGAACGAGGCCAGCCGCGCCGGGGCCTTCGCCTTTTCGGCCGAGACCCGCACCGTCAGACCGTCGGCCGCCAGGCCGCGCGCCTTCAGGTACTGCACGGCGTAGAAGCCCGCGCAGCTCCCGAGCGAGGCCAGCAACAGTTCGGGAGGACTCATTCCCGCGTCCGTCCCCGCGTTGTCGTGCGGCTGATCGCAGACGACCTCGTGGCCCCGCGAAGTGACGACGAACTTCACGCCGTCGATGTGACGGACCATAGTTTCCATATTGAAGATTCCATTGTCGAAGATGCAGTCGGTCCCGTTAGGTGACAGGAAATCCGCCCGAAGCCCGCGGGTGTGGAGCTCGAGTAGCCCGCGTGGATTCAACGAGCGACGCGCGATAATGGTCGTGTGCGGTTCTCGCTCTGGGCTCCCGTTGGTCTCCTCTTTGCCGGCCTAGCCCTGGCTGCCGCACCGGCGGTCATCGCGGTCGATTACCCTGAGGACGGCTCCGTTTTCCCGCCCGAGATCACGCCGCCTACCTTCCTGTGGCGCGATGCCGCAAGGGACGCCACTCAGTGGCGCATGGCCATCTCGTTCGGCGACGGTTCGCCGGCTATTCATGCCGTGTCGCGCGGCCCGCGGATGCGCATCGGCCAGATCGACCCGGACTGCGTCTCCCAGACGAACCAGCCGCCTCGGCTGACGGCCCAGCAGGCGGCCGCGCACACCTGGACCCCCAGCGCCGCGCTTTGGGAATCCATCAAGAAGCACTCCGTGACCGCGCCCGCGACGGTGACCATCACCGGCCTGGCCGGCGACCTCGCCGTTTCGCGCGGGCGGGTCACCATCGGCACCTCGAGAGACCCGGTGGGCGCGCCCATCTTCTATCGCGACGTCCCGCTGATGCCCACCGAGACCGAAAAGGGCGTCATCCAGCCCCTGGCTGCCGAGGCGGTGCGCCTGATCCGCTGGCGCCTGCGGAGCATCGCCCAACCCGAGAGCCGCGTGGTGATGCAGAACGTGCCCATGTGCGCCAACTGCCATTCCTTTTCGCGCGACGGCAAGACGCTGGGGATGGATCTCGACGGCCTACGGAACAACCGCGGCCTCTACACGCTGACGCCCGTGGCGGCCCAGACCTCCATCGGCAAAATGAACGTGATCCAGTGGCGCACCGCCCAGGGCGAACTGAAGGGCAAGCTGCGGGTGGGCTTCATGTCGCAGGTTTCCCCGGACGGCCGCACCGTCGTCACCACGCTCAATCCCGCCGATCTGGAGGCGCCCGCGGCACGCCGTCCCAGCAATTACTACGTGGCCAACTTCACGGACTACAGGTTCCTGCAGGTGTTCTATCCGACGCGCGGCATTCTGAGCTGGTACAGCCGCGAGACGGGTGCGCTCAAGCCGCTGCCGGGCGCCGATGACCGGCAGTTTGTCCAGACCAATGCCACCTGGAGTCCCGACGGCGCCTACCTGGTGTTCGCCCGCGCCGAGGCGATGGACCCTAACCCGGAAGGCGCGCCGCTGGCGAAGTTCGCCAACGACCCGGGCGAGAGGCAGATCCAGTACGACCTGTACCGGATTCCCTTCAGCGCCGGCCGAGGCGGCACGCCCGAACCGGTTTCTGGCGCCTCTCGAAACGGCATGAGCAATACCTTCCCAAAGATCTCTCCGGATGGGAGATGGATCGTGTTCGTCCAGTGCCATAACGGCCTGCTAATGCGCCCTGACAGCCACCTGTATATCGTACCTGCGGCGGGCGGCCAAGCCCGACGAATGCGGTGCAACACCTCGCTCATGAACTCCTGGCACAGTTTTTCGCCCAACGGGCGGTGGCTGGTGTTTTCCTCGAAGGCCCGCTCACCGTACACGCAGATGTACCTGACGCACCTCGACGAAGATGGCAACGACAGCCCGGCGATCCTGGTCGATAACACGACCGCGGCCAACCGCGCCGTCAACATCCCAGAGTTTGTGAACATCGCGCCGGACGGGCTGCTCCGGATCGGCGGCCCGGCCATCGACTTCTATCGGCTGTATGACCGGGCGATGTACCTCCAGAAGCAGAGGCGGTTTGATGAGGCGGTCGCGGCGTGGCGGCAAGTGCTCGAAACCGACCCGGAGGACGCGCTCGCGAACAGCAACCTGGCGGCGGCGCTCCTTGCCGCGGGCCGCCGGGAGGAGGCGGTCGTTCAATTGCGGAAAGCCAGCGAGCTAAAACTCCGCAAGGCGGCGGCGGACAATCCCGGCGATCCGGCGCCGCACAACGCGCTAGGCCTCCTGCTGCTCGATCTTGGCCGCCCGGAAGACGCCGTTGCCGAGTTCCGGACGGCGATCCGCTTGGAGCCGGAGCCCAATTCCAGTACGGATCATGCCAACCTGGGCCAAGCGTTGGAACTCAAGGGGGAGCGGGACCAGGCCCTTGCGGAGTTCCACCGGGCGCTCGAGATCGACCCTAGCTGTGCTCCTGCGCACTACCACCTCGGGGTCGCAATGGCCCGGCAGGGCAAGACGGCGGAGGCGATGAGCGAGTGGCGCGAAGCCGTGAAGTCCGATCCTGGCTACCCGGAGGCCCACGACAGCCTGGCTGGCGCTCTCTACGCACAAGGGCAAACGGCCGAGGCGCTGGCGCACTGGCGCGCCGCCATCGACCGGGCGCCGAACGACGCCACCGCGCTCCGCCAGGCCGCCTGGGTTCTGGCCACGTCCTCCCAGGCATCGCTGCGCAACGGGCGCGAGGCGCTGGTGTTTGCGGTGCGCGCGTCCGAGCTATCCGGAGGGAAGGACACCGCGGTTCTGGATGCGCTGGCCGCGGCCTACGCCGAAACGGGACGCTTCACGGACGCGGTGCTGACGGTGCGGAGGGCGCTGGCGCTGGCTGACACGAAGGACGCCGAATCCCTCAAACGCCGCATGGCCGGCTATGAGGCAGGGACCGCATTCCGCGATCGCTAGCGAGCCTTCTTACGGAAGGCTAGATACGCGCCCGCAATCAGCCCCGCGCCCCCCAGCGTGGATGTGGAAGGCTCGGGTGCGGGTTCCGGCCCGTTGTCCTGGAACACGGGCCCGATCAGCATCTGGGCGGGATCGCCGTTGAGGGCGGTGTTGATGTATACATAGGCGAGGTCGGAGGTCTGGACCGGACCCAGTGGCGTAACCCCCGCCGCTTGACACGAGGGACTCTGTGAGCCCATCGCCAGGCATTCATAGGTCTCCGCCCACAACAGCACGGTTGGGTCCGTTTCTTCGCCCGCCGTCGTGGATGCCTGGACCGACCCTGTGCTGAATCCATCTCCGCCGTCTTCGACGATGTCCCAGATGGCAAGCTGGAGCCCCGCCCCCTGGGGTGCCGTCGTGACCGTCGGGAGCTCGCTGTCAACGAGCCACGCGGCTATCGTCAGGTTTCTGCCGGGCACTTGGTCGGGGCGCACGACGGTCGTGTTGTAGGTCACGCCGGGATTAATGTCGACAAACAACTGTGCACAAAGGGTGTCCCGGTTATACTGGCTCCCATTGCTGGCGGTGAGGGTGATGAAGATCACCCCGGCGAAGTAAGCGTCCGTGGGCGTAGACGAGTTATTCTCCGTGAGCCAGACGCCCTCCCCGCGGCTCCAGTCCACATCTGTAGCGTCAATCGTGTCGGCGGAGGCCAAGCCGCACGCCCCAAAGAGGATCAAGGCGAGAATCAAGAGCCGAACACTCACAACCGGTACCCCCACGCCAACGTGAATACTTCGATCCGAAACTCAGAATACCACGGAACATCAATTGAAACCGACAGTTAGAGGCAGAACTCGGTACTATGCGGTTCTAGTGAGAGACCAAGAAAAGTACTAGCTTGAGCGCTGCTCGGGAGCTTAAGACCCGGTCTCGGCTTCGCTCGAGGACGGTTCGGTCCAGACGGATGATCTGCCGCCGCCCTGGAGCCAGACGCTTTTGCGCCGCTCCCGATTATACATGTGACCGCACGTTTTAGGGCCGTTTCTCTCATTTCGAGGGCCACGGAGAGTTCTAGAAGTACTGGACTGGGCGCTGTTCGGGAGCTAGAGCTCGGTCTCGGCCTCACGCTCGAGGCCGCATCGGTCCAGCAGGCTGATTTGCCTGCGATCGATGCGCAGCAGGCCCTCCGCCTGGAACCGGCCCAGGTTCCGGGAGACCACCTCCCGCACGGTGCCGAGCCTGTAGGCTAGTTCCTCATGGGTCACCGGTAGCGTGAAGGCATCGGCGTGAGCCTGGTCGCCGAACTCCAGCAGCGCTCTCGCCAGGCGCTGCCGAACACTCCCGAAAGTGACGCTTTCCACCAGCCGCACCAACTGGCGGAGGCGATGGCCTACCACTGCCAGCACCTTGACGGGAACCTCGGGGTTGAGCCGGCAGACGTGCTGAAAGTCCTGTTTTGTTATCAGATAGGCTGTGACGTCGTCGACTGCGCTCACCGTCGCCGGGTACGGCCCCCCGTCGAAGAGCGGGACCTCGGCGACGCTCGACGGGGCCGCTTCGATGGCCAGCATCACCTCGCGGCCGGTACCGGAGGTCTTGAAGATCTTCACCCTCCCCTCCCCCAGCAGGAAGAGCCCACGGCAGTCTTCCCCTTCGCGGCAAAGGACTTCGCCCGGCGCGAACCGCTTCTCGATGGCCCTATCGGCCAACGCGGCGATCTCTTGCGGACTCAGGCTGGCGAAAAGCGGAATCCTCCGAAACACCTGTATTTTGATGGGCACCACGGCAGTTACTAATGTACCGTGCCGGCCCCAAAGCCGTCCCTGAGCCCACGGTGGCGAAATCGGCGACGAGTAGGTTGAATTCAGATGCAGAATAACGCCAGTTGAAACCTACTAGTGCTGTGGCCGCACAAAACCTTGTATTCCGCGCCGCGCGGTGGGACAATATGACTAGTACTGGGTTCGCTCTCGTACCAGGATGCCAAGCGACGGATCCGGGTAACGACGGACCGGTCGGAGACCCGCCGCAGTCCCGGTGCCTTCCCGATGTGCCGAGACGGGCTGGGCTGTCGCTCGAGGAGGAAGCCATGGCAGACCACCATAGGAAGAATGTCGGCGTAGCGTCCACAAGCCGCGGCTCGAATGCGGATCGTCAGTCCGTCATGCCGCGCGAAGAGGCGTTCCAGCCGGAGAGAACCGTTACCGTTTTGGCGATCAGCCCGCTTGAAGAAGACCACCTGTTTCTAGCGAATATCTTTAGCCACACGAACTGGCAACTTCGGACGGCGCACACCTGGGGTGATGCGCTCGGTATGCTCGGCAGGCAGCGCATCCCCATCCTGGTCTGCGAAAGGGAGCTGCTGGATGCCACTTGGAAGGAAGTCCTGGCGGAGCTTTCGCACTTGCCGGAGCGGCCGATCCTGATTGTGGCCTCGCGCCTGGCCGACGAGTCGTTCTGGGCGGAAGTCTTGAACCTGGGCGCTTACGACGTATTGATGAAGCCTTTCGATGCGACCGAGGTGTTCCGCGTGGTCAGCTTGGCGTGGCTGAGCTGGAAGAACGACCGGGAGCGGAGGGTCGTGAGCCATGCCGCAACCCCGGTAGAGTACGCCCGCGCCGCCGGACTATAGCGGCCCTTCAGACACCTTGCACGGAAGCGCGGCGCTCGAGTTTTCCCCAGCCGACCAGGCCGCCACGAATCGCATAGAGCACGGATCGCAATAGCACCCACTGCATGAGAATTCTGTAGTAAACCCTTTGAAAGAAAAGCCATGCCAGATCCTTAGGGGGCTCCCCTTCGAGCGCGTAAGCCAGCAGACCCGTCAGCAATTCCAGCACGAAAAACGCGCCATAGTAGACCAAGACCACCCTCCAGTTGCCGGCAAAAAGGGCGATGACCATGGCCAGGTCGGCGAGGGGCGAGAGAACCGAGAGCAGCACTTGGAACAACCAGATGCTGGGAAGCGCGACCAGCCCCAGGGAGCCGGTCCGCGGATCGAAGGTGGCGTCACGGTGTTTCCAAGCCGCTTGCAAGGTACCGAAGGACCACCGGAATCGCTGGCGTGCCAGGCTCCGGGTATCCTCGGGCGCTTCGGTGTAGGCGACGGCCTCCTCGTCGTAGCGGATTCGGTAACCCAGCCGCCGGATCGCCAGCGTCAGGTCTGCGTCTTCGGCCAGCGTTGCGTTGCCGAACCCACCCGCCGCCAGCACTAAGCTTTTGCGCCACGCGCCTGCCGCGCCGGGCACGACGGTGATGGCGTTCAGCACGTCGAGCGCCCGGCGGTCCAGGTTAAACCCGTAAATGTACTCGATGGACTGGAAGCGCGTGATCCACTTCTCGCGGTTGCCGACGCGCGCGTTGCCGGAGACGGCGCCCACCCGGGGGTCCGCGAAATGCCGCACGAGCTTGTAGATGGCCCCGGGGCGAAAAACGGTGTCGGCATCGACCGCTACCAGAATCTCGTTTGCGGTCAGCGAGATGGCGTGGTTCAACGCAGACGCTTTTCCGCCGTTTGGCTGGGTCGCGATCCGGACGCGGGCATCGCCGCCGAAAGCTTCCCGTAAGATCCGCAGCGTCCCATCCCGCGAGCCGTCGTCCACCACCACAACCTCGAGGTCCGGGTAGCCGTTGGCGAGCACGGACTCGACCGTCTTCCGGACGACTCGTTCCTCATCGTAGGCCGCAATCACAACCGAGACCGGAGGCCTGAAGGCAGGATCGAAGGTGCGCCGCCGCGCCACTATCTTCTGGACCACCGCCAGCCCACCGTAAACCAGCGACCTCAGCGCGGTGACGTAAATGGCCCACAGAAACAGGATTCCGACGACCTTCTTGAAATTGCCTTTGGTGCCAAAGGCCTGGCCTTCGATTTCGGCCCAGCGCAGCTCGTTGGGGTCCGGCAGCGGCATCAACTGGTCCCGCGTCTTCCCGATGAGGTCGCCGATCGAGACGAAGCGGTAGCCCTGAGCCCGGAGAGTGTCGATGATGCGCGGCAGCGCAGCCACGGTGGCCGAGCGGTCGCCGCCGCCATCGTGCAGCAGGATGATGTTTCCCTCGTCCTTTTCGGCCATGACGTCGTCCAGAATGGCATCCACGGTGATGCCCGGCTGCCAGTCGCGCGGGTCGATGCGCTCGCCGATGCTCAGGTAGCCCGCTTGCTGCGCCCGCAGGATGGGCACGATCTCGTCGATGGTCTGCGGCTCGCTATCGGCGTTGTAGGGCGGGCGGAACAGCTTGGTCGAGCGGCCGGTGGTGTGCTCGATGATGCGCAGGGTGGCGGCCAGCTCCAGGCGCGTGCGCTCGAGCGACACGGCGGCAATGTTCGGGTGCGAGTAGGTGTGGTTGCCGATCACGTGGCCCTCGGCGTACTCGCGGCGGAGAAGATTCGGGGATTGTTCCGCTTCCACGCCGACCACGAAGAAGCTGGCAGGTACCCCGCGCCCTTTGAGAACGTCCAGAACGGCCGGCGTGTACTTCGGATCCGGACCATCGTCGAAGGTCAGGCTGAGCACCTTTCCTTGCGGTTTTCCGATGTTCTCGACGACGTAATAGGACGGATACTGCTCGTAGCGCTCCGCGAAATCGCCGTCCGGCCGGCGCCAGACGCTGCGCCGGCCCTCGCTGGGCGTCTGGGTGACGCGAAGCACCTCGCCGTCGCCGTAGCGGTTCACGGACTGCTGCGCGGAAAGCGGGGCAAGCTGAGCCGGATCGAACGCGGCGGTCGGCCAGGTCTCCGGCTTCATGACGGTCCAGACTCCCGGATCTTCCGCACCCAAGCGCCAGAGGCCGTAGCCGCGGAAGCCCGCGTCCTCGATGGCGTTGATCTGGTTGAGCTCAGTGACGGCGTCGAGGAACCACACCTCGTGCTGCTGGCCGCCGGCAGTGTAGCGCAGCACCGGATTCTCCGTACCCGGGTCCCAGGCAATCGCAGTGCGGTTCGATTTCGCCGCCGACATCACGTCGCCAAAGCCCACCTCGGCCGAGCCGCGCCCGCCGATCATCCAGTCGTAGCCATATGCTCCAATCCCAATGACGGTTTTCTCGGGCGGAAGGAGCTTGGCGAGCTGCCCTAGCTGCCTGTCGAACCACTCCTGGGAGGCAACCGGTCCGGGAGCGCCGGACTGGTAGTGCTCGTCGTAGACCATGGGCACGACAAAGTCGCACAGGGCGGAGAGTTCGCGCAGGTCATAGGCGGAGTCGCCCGCCGGGACGCTCAGGGTTACCAGCATCCCCGCCGGTTTGAGCCGGTCGCGAAGCGCCCGCAGGAACTCGACCATGCGGCCGCGGTCACCAACCCGCAGTTCCTCCAAATCGATATTGGCCCCGGCGAATTTGTGCTCCAGCAAGTTGCTGTAGATGTTATCCACCAGGTTGGCGCGCGCTTCGGCGCTGACGAGCACGCTGTGGAGCTCGCCGGCCTGCCAGCCGTCGCGAAAGTTCGTGACCATGGCCAGCACGGGCAGTCCGGCGTCGCTGGCAATGCGGGCTACGGTCGGGTCGGCCTGGTCGTCCAGATCGCCCTTGCCGTTTTGGAGCACCAGCCACTCCGCAACCAGGTGCGTCAGGTGTTGCAGGTTGAGGCGCAGGGAGACGATGCTGGCGGGGTCCCAATTGACGTAGTACCCGAATACGACCGGCTGGGAGGGACCCGTGTGGGCGGCCATCTTGGGATGGATGACGGGCGAAGCCGAACGCACATATTTCACGTTCTTGATGGCTTTTCGGAGCTTAAACGGCACGTTTATCGCTGCTTTTTCACCCCGGATCACGCCGGGCACCTCCGAAAACCGTACCAGGTGCTCGACGGCAGGCAAACCAAGATTGGGCAACTGAGGGCTGATGAAGAGGCTCAGAAGGAACACGGAGAACGCCAGAAGTCCAAAAACGCCGGCGGCGCCGGCGATGCGCCTCACGCGCGCCCAGCGGCGTCCCGACGGGTCATGAAAGACGAATGTGGAGCTCATCCCGATTTTCGTACCCGGCGATCCCTAATCCGCAACGGAGGCGCCTATTGCCCGTCGGCCGCGCCAGCCGGGCCGTGAGTTCTTCTTAACTGCTTGCAATCGAATGAGTTTTCATTATCGCAGATGCGCCGCCACCGCACCGTGCTTCGTTCCGCCGGGGAGGGCCGGGCTCCTCGTTACACTTACGCATAGACGACGTCTCCCAAAATGAGGAGCCGTGGTGGTACGGCCATTTGTAAGTGACGGAAAAATAAGGTATTCTTTGATGTAACGGGCACTCCAGGCTGTGGCATCCAACTTGCTAGCGTCGTGGCGGGGGAGCCCTGCAAGCTCTTGGTGTAGGTTGATGAGAGAACTCAAGTTCAAGTTCTCAGGCGCGCTGCTGATGATCCTCACGGTGGCAGCGGCGGTGTCCGCGTTCATCAACTTTCAACAACAGAGCAGATTCAAACTCCCCGACGATGGTGTCACGTGGGTGGACCGAGGCGGCTCGGTGAAGGCGCTCCACGTCACTGCCGGGAGCCCCGCGGATCGCGTTGGGGTCCGCAGCGGCGACATTGTCGTGAAGATAGCCGGCGACCCGATCCAGAGGGCGATCGACGTCAGCCAGGTTTTGGTCGGCGTGGGCGCGTGGAACAAGGCCACGTATGTGCTGCGGCGGCAGGGCGTCGAGTTTGAAGCGCCGCTCATCGTCGGAACAGCTCTTCGGAACTACGCGGCGCTGTACTGGCAGTACGTGGTCGGCCTGGTGTACCTGGGAGTGGGGCTGTTCGTGTTCTTCCGGCGCGGGAATGCGCCGCGCTCGCTGCACTTTTATACCCTCTGCCTGGCGTCTTTCATCCTGTCCGCGTTCCACTACACAGGGAAGCTGAACAGTTTCGACAAGGCCATGTACTACGGCAATGTGCTGGCCTGGCTGTTCGCGCCGACCATCTTCCTGCACTTCTGCCTGGTGTTCCCGGAGAAGCGCGGATGGTTCCGCCAGCGGGCGCGGATCGTCGTGGTCTACGTTCCGGCGGTCCTGATGACCGCGGTCGTGCTGGGAGTTAGCTCGGGGGTATTGCGTGTATCGGTCGAGCCGATCGAGCTGAACTGGCTTCTGGATCGCATCTCGGTGGTGTTCCTGACCGCCACCTATCTGTTCGGAGGCTGGGTGCTCCACCGCACGTACGGGCGTGTGCAGGATCCGATCATCCGGCAGCAGATCAAATGGCTGCGCATGGGGGCGATCCTGGGGGCCGCGCCGTTCGCGGTCTTCTACGCGATTCCCTACGGTCTCATGGGCGCTATCCCCAATACGTACATGGACGCGGCGGTGCTCTCGTTCGCGCTGATCCCGATCACCTGGGCGTATGCCATCGTGCGCTACCGGCTGATGGACGTAGACATCATCTTCCAGCAGGGCTATGTCTACACGCTGGCTACCATTTGCGTGCTGGCCGTGTTCTACGGGCTGATTTTCTGGGTGGGAGGCCTGGAGGATATCGGGGCGACCGCCGCGGGCGTCCTGATCCTGATCGCGGCGTTCGTCTTCCAGCCGATCCGCAAGTGGATCCAGGAAATGCTGGACCGCTACGTTTTCTACAAGGACAAATACGACTATCGCCTGACCCTGATCGAGTTCGCGCGCGAGCTCAGCTCGGAGACGGATCTGGACGCGCTGCTGCGCTCGGCGGCGGACCGGCTGCGGCGGACTCTGGCGATCGAGCGAGTTGCCTTCTTCCTGATCGACGACGAGGGCCGCTTCCGGCTGCGAGATGCCGAAAACGGGCGCTACGACCGGCGCCATTACGACCTCGGCTTCCTGGCGACCGAGCCCGACCATCCCTACCTGTTCTTTGAACAGACGCGGCACCTCATGGACGTCGTGTCGAAGAACTGGCCGGTGACGGTGCGGCAGACCATCTCCGAGCTGGATCTGACCTACTACCTGCCGTGCATCGTGCGCGGCCGGACGATCGCCTACCTGGGCGTCAGCCGCACCGAGGGCGGCGACTTCCTGACCAGCGAGGATCTGGAACTGCTGGTCACGGTCTCCGGCTACGTGGGCATCGCCATCGAGAACGCGCGGCTATACCGATCGCTGGCGCGCAAGATGCAGGAATACGAACGGCTCAAGGAGTACAGCGAGAACATCGTCGAGTCGATCAACGTCGGCATCCTGGCGGCGGACCTGGAGGACCGGGTCGAAAGCTGGAATTCGAGGCTGGAGCAGCTCACCGGGATTCTGCGGGACGACGCGGTGGGCCATCCGCTGCTGGAGTTGCTGCCCGAGGATTTGGTGCTCCAGTTTGGCGGCGTGCGGGGCGAGAACGGGATTCGCCACGTGTACCGTTACGCTCTGCGGCCGAAGATCGAAAGCAAGGTGATCGAGATGCCGGGCGGCGGGAACGGGCGAGCGAACGGCGATGCTGCCGAACCGCAACGGGAGACCGTTCTGAACATCGCGGTGGCGCCGCTGGTCTCAAAGGACCTCGAGCAGATCGGCCGGCTCATCATCTTCGACGACGTCACGGAGCGCGATGAGCTGGAGCGGCGGCTGGTGCAGGCGGACAAGCTCAGTTCGGTGGGCCTGCTGGCGGCCGGAGTGGCACACGAGGTGAACACACCGCTGGCCGTAATCTCGACCTACGCCCAGATGCTGGCCAAGCAAGTTTCGGGCGACGACCAGAAGTCCCGCCTGCTGGAGAAGATCGCCAAGCAAACTTTCCGGGCCAGCGAAATCGTCAATTCGTTGTTGAACTTCTCGCGCACCTCTCCCACCGCCTTCGACGAGCTCGACCTGAATCGCGTGGTTCAGGAGAGCCTCACCCTGATCCAACACCAGATGGAGAAGGTGGGCCTGAGGGTACAATTGGATCTGGAAGAGCGGCTTCCGGCCATCAAAGGCAATTCCGGGAAGCTGCAACAAGTCTTCTTGAATTTGTTTTTGAATGCCCGGGACGCGATGGGGCCGGGCGGTATTCTGTCGGTGCGGACATACCAGAGGGGCGAGACCGTGGGCGTCGATGTGGCCGACACCGGTCACGGCATCGAGGCCGAGAACCTGAGCCGGATCTTCGATCCCTTCTTCACGACCAAAGGCGCCCGCAAGGGGACCGGACTCGGATTATCGGTGAGCTACGGCATTGTGCGCGAGCACAGCGGCGTGATCGAGGTAGAAAGCCAGCCCGGCGAGGGCACGCGGTTCCATCTGGAGTTTCCGGCTGCGAGGAAAGCGGTTCATGCCTGAAAGCGAACTGGCGGAGGATCCCACCACGGCGCTCGAAGGGCGAATCCTGGTAGTCGACGACGAAGAGGATATCCGCGAAAGCCTGGAAGCGCTCCTCACCCTGGAAGGGTATGCGGTGGACCTGGCCCCCAACGGCGCCGAGGGCCTGCGCAAGCTCGAGTCCAGAGAATACGACCTGGTCCTGCTCGACCTGATGATGCCAGACCGCTCCGGGATGGACGTGCTGCGCGACATCCGCGAGCGGGACCGCGAGATTCCCGTCTTCATGGTGACGGCCTTCGGCTCCATCGACGTGGCCGTCGAGGCGCTCAAGTGCGGCGCCGACGACTTCATCCAGAAGCCGTGGAAGAACGAGCAACTGCTGGTGGAGATCTCGCAGGTCATCGCCAAGCGACGCCTGGAAACCGAGAACCTGCAGCTCAAGCGCGCTCTCAAGCAGCGCTACAGTTTCCCCAACATCGTGGGCCGCAGCGACCGCATGCAGCGCATTCTGGACCTGGTGACGCAGGTGGCGGCCAGCCGCTCCACCATCATGATCACGGGCGAGACGGGCACGGGCAAGGAGCTGATCGCCAAGGCGATTCACGCCAACTCGCAGCGCGCCGAGCAGATGTTCATTGCGGTCAACAGCGGCTCGCTTCCGCCGGAGCTGCTCGAATCGACGCTGTTCGGACACGTCAAGGGCTCCTTCACGGGCGCCATCGCGTCGCGCAAAGGCTACTTCGAGATCGCCAACAAGGGCACCATCTTTTTCGACGAGGTAGGCACCATCGGCGTCGAGACACAGGCCAAGCTGCTGCGCGTGATCCAGGAGCGGGAGTTCATGCCGCTCGGCTCGGCCGAGGTGGTGCGCGTGGACGTCCGGATTTTGGCAGCCACGAATGCGGATCTGAAGAAGCTAGTGGAAGAGGGGAAGTTCCGCGAGGATCTTTATTACCGCCTCAACGTCATCAACATCGCGCTACCGGCGCTGCGCGAGCGGAAAGAAGACATCCCGCTTCTGGTGGAGCACTTCTTCAACCGGTACTGCCAGGAAGACGAGAAGTGGCTGGACGCGAACAGCCGGTCGGTGCTACGCTTCGAGCCCGAGGCGATGCAGATTCTGATCGATCACAACTGGCCGGGCAACGTGCGCGAGCTGGAGAACGTGGTGCAGCGGGCGGTGGTGCTGGCGTCGAAGCCGACCGTGGCCGCCGACGCCCTGCCGGAGGACCTGCTGCGGGCAGGCGGGGTGCGGATCCGGCGCGACGACGAGAGCGGCGGCCTGCCCGCGGACGCCTCGCTGTTCGAGATCGTGGCCGAGTATGAGCGCCGGATCATTATCGAGCGTCTGGAGGCCTGCAACTGGAGCCAGACGGAAGCGGCCGAAAATCTGCACGTACCGCTCTCGACGCTGAACCAGAAGATCAAGCGGCTGAACATCGAAGTTCGGCGGAAGGGCGATCTGGGCAAGGCGGAGAAGGCGCCGGCCTGACACGAACGAGCCCTTCAGGCGCCAACAGGCAAGACAAAGCTCTATGGCCACGAATGGCCACGAATAAAAAGAAGCTCAGCCGAAGATGCCGCGCTTCCATTCGACCTTGGGTTTCTGGAAATTGATCAGCAGCCCGAGTCTCAGGCCTGAAGCCTTCAGGTAGTTGATGCATCGGGCCAGATGCTCGTTCGAAAAGCAGTCTGCACACTTCAGTTCGACGAGCACCCGGTGACCCGCAGACCTCGGAGGGCGAGTTCCCGGGTTAGGGCCCGCTCGTACAGTTTCTCTGGAAACCAGGGCCCAAGGACATTGGCAACCTCGTACGCAGCGCCAACAACCGCATCGATTACTGCGCCCTCAGATTCGTGGCCATTCGTGGCCCGAAAAGCCCTTGTCCTTTCAAGCCTGCTGGAATCTCACGGGACTGCGGCTCTCAGGCCCGACTTTCAAGTGCCACCGCCCTAGGGAACAGGATGTTGTTCTCCAGGTGGATGTGGGTGTGCAGGTCCTTCTCCAGCTCCTCCAGACCGGTGTAGAGCGCAGGGTAGGTGGTGCAGGCGTCAGCAGGGGGCTGATAGCCTCCGGTGAGGTCGCGCATCGTGCGCAGGGCCTGACCGGCGCCGTCGTGCTCGTGCTCCATCATGCGGATGGGGTTGCGGACGGTTCCAAAAGGCGGCAAGTGGGGCCTGCGGCCGGCGGTCGAGGCGGCTTCCAACTCCTCGATGGCCGGGAACAGGACCATCTCTTCCTTTTGCAGGTGGGCTTCCAGTTCGTCCTTGAGAGAAGCGAAGACCGAATGCAATGGCCCCAGAACTTCGGGATGCTTTGCGCCGTGGACTTCGACGACCTTGGCCAGCCTGACTTCGAGTGCGGGTAGTTCCGTGTTCAGGTACCGGTGGTGGCGGCTGACGATGTGGCCGATCAGCTCGGTGAGGCGGGCGGTCATCCAGTCCCTATCGGGCGCTTGCCCGCGGGAGCCGGCCTCGACCTCGGCCAGGACCGTATCGGCCGCGATGCCCCGCTCGGTGCAGACCTCGGCCAATGGGCGGTGGCCGCCGCAGCAGTAATCGATGCCGTACTTCTCGAACACCCGGACGGCGGCTGGATTAGCCGCTGCGATGTCACGTACTGTTTCCTGTGTCATAACCCCATGCTAGGCCGGGATGCTGGGCTTGGCAGTGACTTCGGTCACGCCTGGCCCAGGCCAGGATATTGCGGTCTGCAACAGCGTTATTAAACGCATGGTGGGTGATTTCGCCTAGGCTGGCGACGCTAAGTCCGAAGAAGGCAATGAGATCCGGGACGGGGAAACCGCGCCAATCGACAGGCGGCGGTTTGGCCCCATTCCTGCTAGACCGGGGTGGGTTTGTTCGCCAAGGGTGTTCTTTGAGGAGAGTTGAACTCATGCGTATAACAGGGGTACCTCGCTCGGTTCGCACGGCATTCCGGCTGGTGCTGGCGCTCACGGTGGTGGTGGGGTCGGCGCTGCTTTTCAGCAGTTCGAGCTTCCCGGTTTACAACGCATCGGTGAAGGCGCACTACGCCGACGCCGCGACGATCGACTTCGTTCGCCCCGGTCTGGTGGTCAATATCGAATCGGCGAACATCGCCAGCGACGGCACGATCACAGTCAAGTTCACGCTGGCCGACCCCATGACGCTGCCGCTCGACATAGCTGGCATTACGACCCCGGGCCCGATCTCGACCAAGTTCGTGATCGGCACGATTCCACAGGGCCAGACGCAGTACATTTCGTACCTCTCGAAGGTCGTGACGGCATCGAGCGGCGCGCAGGCCACCCAGGCGACATCCGACTCGGGCGGAACCTACCAGCAGGTGGGCGACGGGGAATACGTCTACACGTTCGGGCACAAGATTCCGATGCCGCAGAGCGCGCTCCGCCCGGGGCGCGGCCGGGCCTCAATCATGCCGGTTGAAGCCGTCCGAGGGCGGGCCCTCGCCGGAAGGGCGGTTGAAAGCGACGCCGTAAAACCGGAAGCGGCCCCCGCGGCCGCATCCTTCGACCCGCACGCCACCCACACTATCGGCATGTGGGCGGCACGCGACTTGAGCTCGTTCAACCTGACCTCGATCATCGACCAGGCCTCGACCGTCTACAGTTGGGTCCCGGACGGCAGCGCCGTGGTGACCACGCGCGATTTGATCCGCACCGCGACCTGCGACAAGTGCCACGATCCCTTACAGGCGCACGACGAGCGGAGGGGGATCGGATTGTGCGTGATCTGTCACAATCCGGGGACCACCGACCCCAACACGGGGAACACGCTCGACATGAAGGTGTTCATCCACAAGATTCACATGGGCTCGCAATTGCCGAGCGTGGTGGCAGGCACGCCGTATCAGATTATCGGCTACCAGAATTCGGTGAACGACTTCTCGACGGTCGTCTTCCCGGCCGATCCGAGGAACTGCACCTTCTGCCATGACCAGAACAGCGGCGCGGCGCAGGCCACGGCGTTCCTGAAGCCCAGCCGGGCCGCATGCGGCGCCTGCCACGACGACGTGAACTTCGTGACCGGCCAGAACCACGTCAACCTTCCAGAAATCGACGACAGCCAGTGCGCGGACTGCCACATCCCACAGGGAGAGCTGGAGTTCGACGCTTCGATCCTGGGCGCGCACACGATCCCGACGTTCTCGAAGACCCTGGGCGGGTTCGTGTTTAACATCGTGAGCGTCACCAACACGGCGGCGGGGCAGAACCCGACGGTCACCTTCACGGTGAGAAATACTGCAGGCGCGGGCATCGCGATCGCGAGCGACTCGGTGTCGCTGGTAATGGCCGGCCCCACCACCGACTATCCCAGCTCCGTTTCGGAAAGCGTGAGCAAGGCCACGGGGACGGCAGACGGCACCTATACCTGGACCATGAAGAACGCGATTCCGGCGACTGCCACTGGGACGTACTCGATCGGCATCGAGGGATACCAGAACACCACGCTGATGCCGGGAACCGTAGTGGCGCAGACGATCCGCGAAGACGGGATCAACAAGGTTTATAACTTCTCGGTGGACGGCTCGCCGGTTCAGCCGCGGCGGCAGGTGGTCAACATCGCCAACTGCAACACTTGCCACTCCTTCCTCAGCCTGCACGGGGGCCTGCGGAACCAGATCGAACAGTGCGTGCTGTGCCACAACCCGAACCAGACCGATGCGGGCACTCGTCCGGCCGCCCAGCAGCCGGCCCATACGGTGGATTTCGCTCACATGATCCACCGAATTCATACCGGCAACACCAGCACGGATGAGTACACGATTTACGGCTACGGCGGCTCGGTTAACGACTTCACGAAGATCCGGTTCCCGGGCGACACGAGGAACTGCGCCGAGTGCCACGTCAACGGCTCCGAACAGCTTCCGCTGCGCGCGGGACTCCTGAACGTGTCGGATCCGCGCGGGGTCCTGAATCCCATGGGCCCGACGACCGGAGCCTGCACGGGTTGCCACACGGACATTGCGACGGCATCGCATGCGCTTTCGAACACGACCCAGCAACTTGGCGAGGCCTGCGCGGTTTGCCATGGCACGGGGGATGACTTCGCGGTGTCGCTGGTGCACGCGCGGTAGGGGGGCGGGTCCGGTCCCTCACGGTCGCGGTTCGGTGCTATACACTAAGACTGTGTTTACTCAGGGGCGGGACCTCATCTTCGCGGTTGCGGCGGCCTTCTTTCTGACCGCTTCGTTCGGCTCAGCCCAGGACAAGCCAGCCGGCTACGTGGGCTCGGATACCTGTCAAACTTGCCACGACGATCTTTCCAAAGCGTTCGAGCGGAATCCGCATCATCTGGTTGAAACTCAGACCTCGCGGGGCTGGAAAGGCATGGCTTGCGAGTCGTGCCACGGGCCGGGCGCGAAACATGCGGAGACCACCTCGACCGACGACATCCTCAACCCCTCCAAGCTGGCTGCCGCCAAGACGGACGAGATCTGCCTGAAGTGCCACCTGAACCAGCCCACGCACGTGGGCCGCATCCAGGGCAGCCACATGAAGAACCAGGTGTCGTGCACGTCCTGCCATGCGGTCCACAAAGGGGCGCAGACCCTGCGGCCGACGCGGGCGGCGGCGATCAACGAGAAATGCGCCGGTTGCCACAAGTCGGAATGGGCGAAGTTCCAGAAACCCTACAAGCACCGGCTGCCGGAAGGCGCCATGTCGTGCGTGGACTGCCACAACCCGCACGGCAGCATCCTGCCCTACCAAATTCGGACGGTGACGGCGGACGAGCCGTCGTGTTTCCGCTGCCACAGCGACAAGCGCGGACCGTTTGTCTTCGAGCACCCGCCGATGAAGACGGATGGATGCATGGCCTGCCATGAGCCCCACGGCTCGGCCAACCCGCGCATGCTGACCCGGCACGAGGTGCGGCTGGTGTGCCTGGAATGCCACGCCAACATCGGCGTACAGAAGACCGTCGGCGGAGTGCCTCCGGCATTCCACAATCTGAGCACGGCTCAGTTCCAGAACTGCAACGTCTGCCACACCAAGATCCACGGATCGTACGTGGACGCGGCACTGGAGCGATAGTCATGAGAACCATACTGCTTCTCGCTTTTGCGCTACCGCTTCTGGCCCAGGAGCCTCCGGCGGCAACGCCGACTCCGACGCCAACGCCGACACCCGAGGCGGCTCCGGCCGCAACGCCGGCGCCGGCACCCGCCGACAACTGGCTCACCGGCACGCTGGACGTCGGCTGGCGCTTCACCACCGGCGTCGCAGGGGACTACGACACGTATCGCAGCGTGGTCAACCTACGCAGCGGGCCCAGGCTGTTCGGCGGCAACTTCACGATCCAGCCGGCGAAGAACCGGTGGGTGGATCGGATCGACGTCTCGGTGAATTCGTGGGGCGGCGATCCGTACAACACGGCGCGCGTGGATGCCCGGAAGGAGGGCCTGTACGAGTTCACCTTCGATTACCGGAACATCGCGTACTTCAACTTCCTGCCGTCGTTTGCCAACCCGGGAACCGTGAACAATGCCCTGCCCTTCCTCGACCAGTACGGGTTCGACATCACGCGGCGAACGAGCGACTTCCGGCTGGACCTGTTTCCCGGGCACCGGATTATCCCCTATGTCGCCTTCAGCCGCAACGGCGGGCGCGGCGACGGGACGATCGACTTCACGGTGCAGTCGAACGAGTACACGGTGCCGACCAACTACAGCGACTACACGAACGAGTACCGTGCCGGCGTGCGGTTGGAGTTCAACCGCTGGCACCTGACGCTCGAGCAGGGAGGGTACACGTCCGAGAACAATCAGGCGCTTCAGAGCAACAGCCCGGTGCCCAACCCGGGGAATGTGCTGACGCCGATTCTGGGCCAGCAGTTGTTCCTGACCAGCGGCGCCGAAACCTATGCCGTGCGAGGCGACGGGCTCTTCAGCCGGGCGCTGTTCACCGCCAACCCGGTCCCGTGGGCGGACATTTCGGCGCAGTTCCTCTACAGCCAGCTGCACATGACGGCGAACTTCGCGCAGGCCAACCTGGGCAACTTCATCGACCTCTCCATTCCGGCGTTCTTCAGCTCGGAGTCGAGCGTAATCGACGCGCTGGCCAAGCAGCCGCATCCGGCGGGCAGCGCCTCGATCGAGCTCAAACCGTGGCACGGCAAGCTGCGGATTCTGGAATCGTGGATGACGGACCAGTTGCACGACGCCGGGTCGGCGCTGCTGATGGACCAGTTGCTCCTCAGCGGGCAGGGCGCCAGCGGAGGCACCCAGGTGACCCTGAGCGCCTTGGACATCGAGCGGTTCGTGGCGACCTACAACCAGCAGGAGACCGACCTGCTGTTCGACGTCACGCCGATGCTGACGCTGCGGGGCGGATACCGCTACGTTTGGGGAAGCGCGCTGGAGCCGGCTTCGATTACGGTGGAGGGCTCGACCGGCGCTTCGACCGAGAGCGGCACGCTGCGCCGCAGCGTGGGAATCGGTGGGGTGACCTTCCGGACGAAGGCGCGGTTCCGGGCGACCATCGACTTCGAGGGCTCGCCGGGAGACCGCAGCTACTTCCTGACCAGCCTCAACGATTATCAGCGGGGGCGGGCCATGGCCCGCTACACGCCGATGGACGGCCTGGAGCTCACGGGGCAGTTCAGCGTGCTCGACAACCACAACCCGGGCCTGGCAACCGGCTATAGCTTGCTGAGCCGCGACAATACGCTGGGCGTCTCCTGGAGCCCGGAAAGGTGGAAAGGCTTCGGGCTGGGCGGGGACTACACACGCAGCACCATTCGCTCGAACATCTCCTACATCGTTCCGAACGACTTCGCGACCGCGATTTCGGACTACCGCGAGAATGCGCACACGGGGACGCTGCTGGCGGACATACCGGCGCCGCACTGGAAGATCGCTCCGAAGGTGTCGTTTGGCGGGTCGCTGTTTCGCTCCTCAGGCAGCCGGCCGACGAACTACTACCAGCCGGTGGGGCGGGTGGCGTTCCCGATCGGCGAGCACGCGCAGTTCTATGGCGAGTGGCGGTGGTACTCGCTGAGTCAGCCGTTCTATATGTACGAGGGGTTCCAGACGCACCAGGTGGTCACGGGGATACGGTGGACGATGTAGGGGGGGATGCCTTCGCGGGCGATTCCACTGGCTGCAATTCACGCGCGCGCGCGAGGAGTTTCTTGAGCTTACCCTCGATGGAGGCGTCTCCGATGTGCTCTTCCTGGAGAACGCCGTCCGCGTCGATGGTGAAGGTGTGGGGAATGGCGGCCACGCCGAACATCGTCGCCATGGAGCCGGCAAAGCCGCCGTCTCGATACTGCGGCCAGGTCATTTCGTTTTTCGCGACGAACTCTTTCCACTTCTGCTCGTCCGAATCGAGGCTCACGCTGAGGATCACCAGCGGCTGCCCCTGGAATTTCCGGGCGACATCGCGAATATGCGGCAGGGCCTCACGGCAGGGTCCGCACCAGGTGGCCCAAAAATCGAGCAGGACCACCTTGCCCCGCAAATCGTCCATCGAGATCCGCTTTCCATCGGCGGTGGTGACGGCAAAAGGCGGAGCCATCCTGGCGCGCGCGAGTTCGGGACGGTCGACATACCGCAGCACGCGCTGGCGTTCGGGATCGTCTCCGGGCTTCATCTTCAGATACTGTTCGAAGCGGGCTTTGGCCGCTTCGTCCCGCCCGAGGTTCGCGAGCGCGATTCCATCCAAGAGGAGCGCGGCGGGGAAGCTGGGGTAGGCGGCCAGCGCTTTGGCGGCCTCGTCGTGGGCGCGGTCGAGAATCTCGTCTTTGTGCTTTTGCCGTCCTTCAGCCAACAGCACCTCGGCAAATTGATAGTGCGCCAGGGCAGTATCCTTTTCGAGTTTCGCCTCGGCTACCATCTCCTCTGCGGCGAGTTCGGCGGCCTTCCAGTCGCCGACTTCACAACCGAACTTGATGATCTGCTTCTGGCAGGCAAGACAATGCCCGCCGTCCTGCTTGTCCGCTTTCTTGAAGTTCTCCAGAGCCCAGCCCTTCTGTCCTTCGTTCAAACAGTGAAAGGCTTCCTTATAGGTTTTCTGGGCCTTATCGCTGGCCGGTCCGTCCTTCGTTTCCTGGGCGGACATGGGCGTCACAGCGGAAGCAAGGACCAGAGCGATGAAAGCCACGTGGAATTTCCGTCTTGTCATCCTAGCCAGCACCGATTATATATCCAACCGCATCCATTGGAGCCGTTTGTCTGCTTTGGTTGCGGCCATACCGCTCTCATGGGAAGCTCGGGCTAAAGTTCCGGCGGATCGGGCCGATGCGAATATAGGGGCCAGCCGGCTCCACAACTGAATGGCCTGCAAACTGCCTCCCTTGATCCTGCATCCGTTTGCGGACGCTAACGGGCCGGGAAAGCTCGTGGATGCCTCTCGCGCGAGCCTGATGATTCATGGCCTGCTCCCGGCCGATGCCGACGCACGGCTGGAGGAGCGGCTGCTGGTGGGACGCTATTGCGAGATCTCGATGTTGTTCTACCTGGGCAAGGACCTGCTTCGGTGGGTGATGCAGTGCATGGACTTCGCCGAGCGGAACGAGGAGCTGCGGCAGAGCGGGGTGCGGCCGGAGAGCTTCGTCGTGCTGCTGGTCGAGGACACCCCGCCGGAAGTTCGCGAGAAGCTGCGGGCCTGGGGCGTTCACGAGTACAACTCGATCTTCGCCCGCGCCCTGGGGCTGCACGCGATCTTCGAATCCCTGCCCTTGCGCGACGCACTGGCGCCCGACTTCATGCGCCATTATCATCACTTCGCCGACGGCCTGTTCGCGTGCCGCCAGCAACTGTTCCGCTTCCCGCGGATCCCGGCGCAAAGTTTCGCCTTTCAACTCTACGCCTCGGGCGAGTACGCGCGCATGTTGGAGCAGGAGTGGGGCACGGCCTGAGGGCACGTGGCGCGGGCTCGCCAGGCTGGCGACGGCCAAGCGTCGAGACGAGTCTCGACGCGGCACGCTGAGCGTGCGCCACATTCAAGGCGCGGTAAAATCGAACCATGCCGTTCTCCAAGATGCTGCTGGTCCGCCAGAACTTTCCCGATCGCCATGTCGGGGACATTCCGGGCACCGTCCGGCGTGAGTTGCACGAGGCTGGCTTCGCGGGCAGGTTGAAGCCGGGCGCGCGGGTGGCCATCGGCGCCGGCAGCCGCGGCATCGCGAACATCGCCCAGATCGTCCGCGCCGTGGTCGATTACTGGAAGGACGCGGGCATGCTGCCATTCATCTTCCCCGCCATGGGGAGCCACGGCGCCGCCACGGCGGAAGGCCAGGCGGACGTGTTGGCGCACTACGGCATCCACGAGGCCGGGATGGGCTGCCCGGTCGTGAGCTCGATCGAGGTGGTCCCGCTGGGGCGAACGCCGGAAGGCATCGAGACCTTCATGGACCGGAACGCTTTCGAGAGCGATGGGGTGATGCTGGTGGGCCGCGTGAAGTGGCACACGGACTTCTCGGGCAAGATCGAGAGCGGCCTTTACAAGATGATGGCGATCGGCCTGGGCAAGCTGGCGGGCGCGCAGCGATACCATACCCACGCATACCGCATGGGTCTGGAGCAGGTGATCCGCAGCGTGGGGCGGCAGGTGCTGACCTCGGGGAAGATTCTGGGGGGGCTGGCCATTCTGGAGGATGCCAACCACAACACGGCCAAACTCGAAGCGGTACCGGTCGAGAACATGGAGCGGCGCGAAGAGGAGCTACAGGCGCTGGCGAAGTCCTGGATGGGGCGGATTCCGGCGAGGGAGCTCGACATCCTGATCGTGGATGAGATCGGGAAGAACATCAGCGGCGCGGGGATGGACACCAAGGTGATCAACCGGTCGATCCAGTGCCACTACAATCCCTGGCCGGAGCTGGCGCGCATCGAACGGATCTTCGCGCGGGACTTGAGCGCCCTGACGTACAACAATGGCGTGGGGCTGGGCATGGCCGATGTGGTCACGGACCGCCTGGTCAGCCGCGTCGATTGGCAGGCCACGCACATCAACTCGCTGACCGCCTCGACTCCCATGGCGATTCGCACGCCGATTCACTTCGCGACGGACCGGGAGTGCCTGGAGCGAATTGCGGCGACGGTGGGCCGCTTCGACCCGGCGGAGGTCACGATCGCGTGGATCCGGAACACGATGGAGCTGGGCTCGATCGCGTTCAGCGAGAACCTGTGGCCGGAGCTGAAGCAGAACCCGGCGTTGGAAAAAATGGGCGAGCCGCGTCCGCTGGAGTTCGACCAGGAAGGCAACCTGGTCAGTTGGGTGCTCCAGCCCACAGAACCCGCCCCCATCCACTAAGTGGAAAGGAGCCCGCACCCGCGACGGGCGCCCGGCTCGCCGGCCCTACGACGCCGCATTGGCCAGCAGCGACTGAATCTTGCTGAAGACCGTGCTGATGCTGCTCGAAACGTTCGGCATGAGCGCGCCAGCGGCCACAGCCACGAACCCGGCCATCAATGCATACTCGATCAGATCTTGGGCCTGGTCGTCCCTATAGAACGTCGATAACAGTTGTTTCATGCGCTCTCCTTCTCGCGCCCAGCGGTGGCCTGACGTTCTGACAGTAACAGTGCCGGGTCGAAAGGAGAATCGGCAAGAACGCTTAGAATGGCGAAGGAAAACAACTCAAAGGAACGCGAGTACGGGTGGTGAAAAGGGGATTAGCCGGACGGAAGAATGGGCGAGTTGCGAGCTCGCACAGCTCGCCCCGAGCGTGAGTGAACAGGCGTCCGTCCCCGGCGAGCGGCGGGCGCCCGGTTGTCCCCTAGCTGGCTGCGTTGGCCAGCAGGGATTGGATTTCGCTGAAGACCGTGCTGATGCTGCTCGACACATTCGGCATCAGCGCCCCGGCGGCCACAGCCACGAAGCCGGCCATCAGTGCATACTCGATGAGGTCTTGGCCCTGGTCGCCTTTCCAAAACGCCGATAGCAGTTGTTTCATCCGCTCTCCTTCTCGCGCCCAGCAGTGGCCTGACGTTACAAACCTAACAGCCCCTGGGCGTCAGGAGAATCGGGGAAAAGGCTTAGAGCGGCGAGTAAGATGGCTGTGGGCGCGCGTGCGTGCGGAGGCCCAGTACTGTGCGGCGCGCTCTGGTGTCGGCACGAGTGCCGACACGCTGAAGCGTGCGCCACTACACCAACACCCCCAGGCGGCGCGCGACGCGGGTCAGGATGCCGATGGCGCGGTCAAGCTGGTCGCGGGTGTGCGCGGCGGTCACGATGGTGCGGATGCGCGCTCTGCCTTTGGGCACGGTGGGGAAACCGATGCCGGTGGAGAAGAGCCCTTCCTCGAACAGCGCGGCGGAGAACTGGTGCGCCAGCTTGGCCTCGCCCACCATGATGGGCGTGATGGGCGTCTCGCTCGCGCCGGTGTCGAAGCCGGCGGCTCTCAGGCCGCTCTTGAAAGTTCGCGTGTTCTCCCAGAGGCGCTCGATGCGCTCGGGCTCCCGTTCGAGAATGTCGAAGGCCGCCAGGCACGAGGCGGCCACCGAGGGCGGGTGCGAGGTGGAAAACAGAAACGGCCGCGCGCGGTGGTAGAGGTAGTCAATCAGGTCGCGGCTCCCGCAGACGTAGCCGCCTAACACGCCGATGGCTTTCGACAGCGTCCCCACCTGAATGTCCACCTGGCCGTGGAGGCCGTAGTGATCCACGGTGCCGCGCCCGTTGCGGCCGAGCACGCCGGAGGAATGCGCGTCGTCGATCATCATGATGGTTCCGTGACGGCGGGCGGCCTCGACCAGGGCGGGCAGGGGCGCGATGTCGCCATCCATGGAGAACACGCCATCGGTGATGAGGAGCTTGCGGCCGGGCTGGGCTTCGAGCTCGCCCAGAATGCGATCGGCGGCGGCGGCGTCCTTGTGGGGGAAGACGTGGATCTTGGCCTTCGACAGGCGGCAGCCGTCGATGATGCTGGCGTGGTTCAGCTCGTCTGAGACGATGTGGTCCTCGGGCGTCAGAATAGCGGCGACCGTGCCCGCGTTGGCGGCGAAGCCGGACTGGAACACGACGCAGGCCTCCACCTTCTTGAAGGCGGCGATGCGGCGCTCGAGCTCCAGGTGGATGCTCATGGTTCCGGCGATGGTGCGGACGGCGCCCGAGCCGGCGCCGTAGCGGCGGGCGGCGTCGATCGAGGCCTCGACCAGACGAGGATGGTTGGCCAGGCCGAGATAGTTGTTCGAGGCCAGGTTGATGACCTCCCGGCCGTCGAACCGGCACATCGGCTCGCAGGCGCTTTCGAGCTCTCGCAAGCGTTGATGGGTGCCCGCCTGCTTCCAGGACTCTATCTCGGCGGAAAGGTAGGTCAGGGGGTTGGTGTCCACGCGTTCATTGTACGGCGGCTGGTAGTATCGGAGAATGCCGCCCCGATCTCGAACTTTCAAACGGACCGCCTACATCGTTCTGGCCGTGTTGCTGCTGCTGGCAGCCGGGGTCGCCTCGCTCATACGCCCCGACATCCCGTTCGAGCGGCTGCGCGCCAAGTACGCCACGCCGCCTTCGAAGTTCCTGGATATCGGCGGGCTCCAGGTTCATTATCGCGACGAGGGACGGGGCTTCCCGCTGGTGCTTCTGCACGGCGCCGCCTCGTCGCTCTTCACCTGGGACGCCTGGGCCGCAGACCTCTCGAAGGACTATCGCGTCATCCGCTACGACCTGCCCGGCTTCGGGCTGACCGGGCCCAACGCCACGAGGGACTACAGCATGGCCTGGCACGTCCGTTTTCTCGAGGCGTTTCTGGACAAGCTGAACGTCCCCGCCTGCTACCTGGCGGGCAATTCCTTTGGCGGGCGCATCGCCTGGCAATTCGCTTACGCCCATCCGGAGCGGGTTAAGAAACTCATTCTCGTCGATGCCAGCGGCTACCCCGTCCCGGAGCGCAAGATCCTGGCCATGCGACTGGCGAAGATGCCCGTGATCGGCCTGATTCTCGAATACACGACGCCGCGTTTCTTCGTGGCCATGACCGTGCGCCAGACTTACGGCGACCCTAGCCGCGTCACCGACGCCGTCGTCGACCGCTACTACGACCTGATCCGCAGGGCGGGTAATCGTGAAGCTTTCGGCATCCTGAACCGCACCTCTATGCAGGATTCCAGCGCCAGGATACAGAAGCTCGGGGTTCCGACCCTGATCCTATGGGGCTCCGAAGACCGCGGCATTCCGGTGTCCTGCGCCGAGCGCTTCCACCGCGACATCCGCAACTCGCAACTGATCGTCTACCGCAGCGTGGGGCACATTCCTATGGAAGAGATCCCGGCCGAAACGATTCGCGACACGCGGGCGTTCCTGGCAGCGCAGTGAGCGGCGGGGCTCAGCGCGAAGCGGGCGTCTTGAACGCTGCCTGCGGTTTCCGGCTGACGAGCTCGTCCACGGTTTCCACAGCGAAAAGACTCACGATCCGCTCGGCCGGGAACTCGCGGTGTTCCCAGCGCCCGTGGCGCAGGCGATACACGTAAGCGATCGCCAGCGGTTGGACTTGCTCGCCGGCCTCATCGCCGAAACCGCCGGCATCGAAGCGAACCTCAAAGCCGAAAACCTGGGCGGCCTCATTGACGGCCACGTGGCCCGTCAGATCGCTATCGAAATCTCGCGGATCGCAGGGGGCGTTGTGTGTACGGCACCAATCGTCGCCGGGCATGTGCGCTTGAAGCGCGCGAGAGAATTGCCGGCGGTAAGGGTCCTCAGCAGGTGGGTACACCTCGGTCAGACGATCGCGCCGGAGGTCATAGACCGCGATCCGCATGGGGTGCACTGCCGCAAAGTGAATCTCGCCTTCCTCCACGATGGCGCGATCCTCCCCCGCCACACCGAGAAGCCCGCTGGAGAGCGCCTTCCGCAGAACGAGCTGCCGCGAAAGCAACAGCACACATCCCGCCGACGGACTCACATGCGTTTCGATGTGGATGAAGCCGTGGTGCTCGCCGATCGATAGCGCGGATCCCAGGCAATTCATGGGCAGCGCCTCTGCGAATAGAGCGGTCGTCTCCAGAAGATCGCGACTCGCCGGGTCGTATCGGATGACGTGAAGCGGCGCTTGTAGCAAGCCCGAGCCATCGTCGGTGTAGTACGCCAGGAGGAAGGGTTGTTCGCCGCTCGAAGCGGCCCAACTGGTGATCGGTTGCGCCAAGTCCGAGTCCGAAAACTGGCCGGTTGGCACGCGGTGAGACTGGAGAACCGCCCGCAAGGTTTCGGCGCCGGCAAGGGACGAGAGGACAACCGCCAGGACCAACATCGCGCACGAGCGCGTCATGGCAACCTCCAACATCCAATGGTAGGCGAGCGGCCGATAGAATAGGGGCGGGGACTGGATATCCATGGCCGAGATCACGACACTACTCTGGGACGTCGGAGGCGTGCTTCTGGGCAACGGCTGGGACCGCGCCGAACGAAGCCGCGCCGTGGAGCGGTTTGCGCTCGAGCCGCAGGAGTTCGAAGCGCGCCACGCGCGGCTGGTTGCCGCTTTCGAGACCCACGAAATCACCCTCGACGAGTACCTGGAGCAGACCGTCTTCTACCGCCCGCGCGCCTTCTCGGCGGACGACGTGCGGCGATTCATGTTCGCCCAGTCCGAGGCCCGCCCGGAGGCGCTCGCCATTGCCGAGGGGCTCGCTCGCGCCCGACGGTACCTGATGGCCACGGTCAACAACGAGTCGCTCGAGTTGAACATCTACCGCATCCGCCGGTTCGGGCTGCGCGATCATTTCAGCGCGTTTTACAGCTCCTGCTTTCTGGGGGTGCGAAAGCCCTCGGCCGCCATCTTTCAGCGAGCGCTGGACTTCACCCAGCGCTCCGCCCCCGAATGCGTCATGATCGACGACCGCCCGGAGAACCTGGAGGCGCCGGCCGCCTTGGGGATGCGCACCATCCGGTTCCAGTCCGCGGCCCAGCTTCGCGAGGAGCTGGCGCGCTGTGGGGTCGGCTATACACCTTCGGCAGGTGCTTGATTCCTGCCTCTGGCGCCGGTATACTGATTACTTCGATGTCTCGTTTCGACGCCAAGTCGTTTACCTACTGGTACTGGGGCTTTACCCGGTCCGGGTAGAGTGGCGTTGGTTCGAGACCGCCAGGCTAGAGAAAACCAACCCACTCGAAAGAGTGGGTTTTTTGTTTTTGAGGGAGGAGCGCAGCCATGATCATCTCGATGAGACAGCACGCCAGCAAAGAGGAAGTCGATGCCGTCTGCGAGCGCATACAGGAGTTCGGATATAAGGTCCATACGATCCAGGGCGAGGAGCGCGTCGTGATCGGCGCGGTGGGGGTGGGCGATGTCACCGAGTGCCTGGAGCATCTGCAAGCCATGCCCGGGGTCGAAAACGCGGTGCGCATCTCGGCGCCCTACAAGTTCGTCAGCCGGGAGTTCCAGCCGGTGCGCAGCCGCGTGAAGGTGAACGGGACCGTGGTCGGGGCGGGCGAGTTCATCGTGATGGCCGGCCCGTGCTCGGTGGAATCCGAGCGCCAGATCATGGAGACGGCCGAAGCGGTGGCGCGCGCCGGCGGGCGCATCCTGCGAGGCGGCGCGTTCAAGCCGCGCACCTCTCCTTACGACTTCCAGGGTCTGGAGGAGGAGGGCCTGAAGCTGCTGCGGAAGGCGAAGGAGGCCACCGGTCTCGACATTGTGACCGAGGTCATGAGCGACCGCGACGTCGAGCTGGTCGCCGAGTATGCCGACGTGCTCCAGATCGGGGCGCGCAACATGCAGAACTTTGCGCTGCTGAAGAGCCTGGGACACACCAAGCGCCCCATATTGCTCAAGCGCGGCCTGAGCTCGACCATCAAGGAGCTGCTGATGTCGGCCGAATACATCCTGGCGCACGGGAACCCGAACGTGATCCTGTGCGAGCGCGGCATTCGCACCTTCGAGACGGCCACGCGGAATACGTGCGACATCACGGCCGTTCCGGTGCTGAACGAGCTGACGCACCTGCCGGTGATCCTGGACCCCAGCCACGCCACCGGCAAGCGCAGCCTGGTTCCGGCGCTGGCACGGGCGGCGGTGGCCATCGGCGCCGACGGGATCATGGTGGAGGTGCATCCCCACCCCGAGAAGGCCGTCAGCGACGGCGCCCAATCGCTCACCATTCCGCAGTTCGAGGCCATGATGAAGCAGCTCGAGCCTTATCTGGCGATTTGGAAGGAAGCGCGGAGCGCGGAGCAGACGGCGGCCGGGTAGCACGCTGGGCGCTGCTTATCTCCGCGTGTGCCAGTAGACGTCCCCACGCGGGAGAATTGCATCGACGAGTATTCCTGTCGCCTCGAGTCGGAAGAGGACTCGCAAGTTACCAACACGAACCTTTCGTTCAGCTCCCCTGTTAACGAGATGATCGGAAGCTTCGATGGGGTTCTTCTGGGCATCGCGCAAGGTTCCTGAATGCGCCTTATGGTATCGGTGTCCAGCCGCTTCAGGTAGCTTGCCGCTTGTTGGCTGAGCTTAATTGTGCAAATGGGATCACTCAGAAGAGTTCATCCATGACTTCAAACTCGCCGCGCTCAATCTGGCTGCGGCCTTCATCGATCGCCTTCAGAACCTCTTCGTCGACCGACATCTCAAGCGCTTCGAGATAGTCGGCGATATACTCCCCGCGAGACCTGATCAACCCAAGGGGAGCACTGGTTAGGGAGCGATTCATCAAGCCCTTGCGTTTCGCACTGTAGATGAGACTCTCGATAGACCGGAGAAGCTCGCGGACCTTGGGGATGTGAGACTGGATGAATTCCTGACTAATGACTCCGTCGGGAGCTTCCGAAATCAACTTCAGGTTTGCGTTAAGCGCCTTAAGCTCGCGGCTCGCCCTCCAGCGGTCGTTCAACAGACCATTTGCCCAAGTTGCCGCTTGACAGCCTCTTGAGCCCGAAGCAGAGCTGCCATGGTCTCATGGAACAGAATCTGCCACTGGTCGAGGGTGAGGGTCATGCTCGATTGGCTCATGAGGGCGCTCGGGGACCCATATCGACAGTCCCCGATCAGAAGTTCAGCACACGCCTGTGCGTGCATCAGTTTGGGAATCCGGGGGAATCCCGCACGAGGCGCCGGTTTGCGTGTATCTTCGTAATGTGAAGTACCGACTGCCACCGTGGGCTATGCTTTTGGCGCTGCTCGCGGTTTGTACCGCCATTGTTGCCGGCGTAGCCCTGTACCGGACTCGATCCAGCTCTCCGGCCGCGCTGTTGCGCCGCTTGCCCTCGGACGGCGCCGTGATCGTCTCCATCGATTTCGGGGCACTTCGGCGCGCGGGTGTCATGGCCATCTTGGGCGGGTCGAAGGTCACCCAGGAGCCCGAGTACCGGGCGTTCGTCGACGAGACGGGCTTCGACTACATCAACGATCTGGAAAGCGCCCTGATTTCGTTCCACGGCTCCGGCACGTACTTTCTCCTGCGCGGACGGTTCGACTGGAAGGCGCTCGAAGGATACGCCGCTCATGCGGGGGGCAACTGCCACAATGCGTTCTGCCGGCTCACCGGCAGCGCGCCCAACCGGATGATTTCCTTCTTCCCACTGCGCCGCGATCTCATGGCCCTCGCGGTCAGCACCGATGACTACGCCGCCGCCGAACTCCAAACCGTCAGGCAGGCAGGCCACGCGGAGATTCCCAACGATCCGGCGTGGTCGCTGATCCCGATTGCCGCGCTCAAGCAAGACGGCAGCCTGCCCCCGGCCGCCCAGGCGTTTGTGCGAGCTCTGGACGGCGCCCAGAGCGTCCTCGTCGCGGCCGACCCGGAGCGCAAGCGGATCGCGGTCCGGCTGGACGCCACGTGCGGCAGCGCCGGGGAGGCCGCCGCGTTGTCTACCCGGTTACGGGATATCACCGCGCACTTGCGGGACGCGGTGGCGACGCCCAACCCGAAGGATCTCGGCGGGGTCCTCGCCGAAGGCGCGTTCGAGCAGAAGGACACCCACGTTCTGGGCCGCTGGCGCGTGGAGCGTGAATTCCTGGAATCTCTCGCCGGGGGCGGCCTCTGAGCGGACTACTCTGCTACGGCAATCTGGTAATGGACATCCTGGTCCGGCCGGTGGACCGCATCGTCTGGAACACCACCACCTGGGTCGAGGCGGTCGAGGAGCACATGGGCGGAAACGGAGCCAGCACCTCTTATGCGGCGGCCGTTTGCGGCACGGCTGTGCGCCTGGTAAGCGTCGCGGGCCGGGACGCGTTTGGCGACCGGCTGCTCGGAGAGCTGGCCGCCGCGGGAGTCGATGTCGCGCACGTACGCAGGTCGGATGGCCCGACCGGCGCCACGGTGGCCCTGGTGAATTCAGCCGGCGACCGCGCTTTCCTCCATCGCATAGGCGCGGGCGCGGAGGCGTTCGACCCGCCCGGACTCGACGCCGCGCTCAGCGACGGGATGTCCCGTTTCCACATGGCGAACCTGTTCTCCTGCCCGGCTTGCGACGGCGCGCGGGCGAGATCCTGGGTCGTGCGCACGCGGCCGGCCTGGCCACTTCCGTCGATACGGGATGGGACTCGCTCGGCCGGTGGATCGAGGACCTGGCCCCAGGTCTTCCCTGGACGGACCTCCTGTTCGTCAACCAGGACGAAGCGCAGCGCCTCGGCGGCGCATCCGACATCCGCAACGCAGCCCACCGGCTGCTCGAAGGCGGGGCGCGGACGGTGGTGGTGAAGCTGGGCGCACAGGGCTGCGCGGTCTTCGACGCGGCGGGCGAGTTGCGCGTCCCGGCGTTCGACGTCGCGGTAGTGGATACGACCGGGGCCGGCGACTGCTTTGCCGGCGCTTTCCTGGCCGCGATCGAGCGCGGTCTGGGGCGAGCGGAAGCGGCTCGCTTTGCCAACGCGTCCGCCGCCCTGTCGGTCCAGCGGCTTGGCGCGACGGCCGGCCTGCGGTCCTGGGACGAAACGCGGACCTGGATGGAAACCGCGCCGGTCCGCCAGGGCGCCGCCTTCTAAGGGCGGTAACGGCCCGCGATTCGTATGCGTTATAAGAGGTAGGGGGATAAAATGAAAGCCGTTCAGATCGGAATCCTTGTAGCGCTGCTCGTTTGCGCAGGCCTTCTGTTCAGGATCTACCAGGCGCGGCAAGCGGCTCCGGCCGAGTCGGCGGCGACGCCCGTTGCCGCCGCGACGCCCCCTACGGCGGCGCCCGCCATTCAAGCCGCTCCCGCGCAGCCGGCCGTCGAGGCGGCGCCGGTCCGGCACAAGCCGGCGCCTGCGCGCAGCGCCCCCAAGCCAGCCGAACAGGTGGCGGAGAATCGCGCGCCGGTGGCCGATCCGATGGCATCCCAAGCGCCGCCGGAGGTTCAGGGGTCCCCGGTTTCGCCGCCGCTGGAGCCCACGCCCGCGCCTCAGCCGGCGGTCGTGCTTAACGTGCCGGCGACTCCTCCCGAGCCACGCCAGCCCCACAGCGCCACGATTCCCGCGGGCACGCTCATCACGGTCCGGCTGGCGGACTCGCTGAACAGCGACAAGAACCACGCCGGAGACGCGTTCTCGGCTACCCTGGACCAGGCGCTGGTGGTTGACGGTTTCGCGGTTGCGGAGCGCGGCGCGCACGTCGACGGAAAGGTCATCGACAACGGGCAAGGCGGCAAGGAGCTGGCCCTGCAACTTATCAAGCTCCACACCTCCGACGGCCAGGACGTTCCGATTGCGACGGAGCGATTCACAAGGGAAGGCACTGTGGCAAGCGGTAAGCAGAGCGGCGAGAAGGTCGCGGGCGGGGCCGTCCTGGGCGCGGTGATCGGAGCGATCGCCGGGGGCGGAAGGGGCGCCGCGATCGGCGCCGGTGCGGGTGGGGCCGCGGGCGGGGGCGTGGCGGCGGCGACTCACCGCAAGCCGGCCCAACTCCCCGTCGAAACCCGGCTGACTTTCCGGCTCTCCCAGCCGGTTACGCTCACCGAGCGCGTCGAGTAACATGCCGGACCAGCTCTGTCTCTCCCTCTGGCTGCGCGGGTTCGACGAGCGGACGATGCTCGAACGCTGGGGGGAGCTGTTGCGCGTCTTCCCGTTCTCAACGCTGCGGCCCGGCATTGCGGCGCTCAGGATCTATGCCCTTGAGTTCGCGGAGCCCGCGCTCTCGGAACAGATGTTCGCCGTAGACGTGGACGCCGAAACCGTGGTGGAGCTCGCGGAGGAATTCCCGGAGCCGGATTGCGGTTACCTGGTCGAGGGCTGGTGGGATCTCTGGCGGTACGACGGCAACTGGCAACTGTCCCCCTCACCGGTCGTGCTGACCTGTTTCGGACCGCAGTTCGAAAACGAAATCGGGGACCACCTGCGGCTGGAGTTGGGGCCGGAGGAACGCTTCCTGCCGCTAGTGGGGGTGCCGCAGAGCGCCCGCAAAGCGCACTCCAACCTGCAAAGCATCGTCCGCCTGGCGCACGAGATCGAGAAGCGGTTGCCGCTGGAGCGGCAGAACCTGTGGTCGGAATCCGGAGAGGACTTCGCCGAGCGTGTCATGGAGCTGGCGGACGAGGCGGACTGACGGCGAGGCGGCGGGGGTTATGGAGCGGGGGGGGTAGCGTCGCGGTCGGCCAGGAGGCGCGCGATGGAATCGGCCAGCATCCGGGGCGTGAACGGTTTCTGCAGGAATCCCAACTGGCGCTGGTAGACTGCCGGCAAGGTTGACATGTCGAACGGATAGCCGCTGCAAATCAAGATACAGGCGCGAGGGTTCAACTGAAGCATGCGGCCCAGCAGCTCGGCGCCGGACATTTCGGGCAGGGTGATATCGGCCAGCACCAGCGTAAAGGAAGCCGGATCGCGCTCAAAGAGCTCCCAGGCCTCCAGGCCGCTGCGGCAGGCCACCACGGCATGACCGAGACGGAGCAAATACTGCTCCATGACGACCAGCAGCGATTGCTCGTCATCGACCACCAGAATGCGCTCTTGCGTACTCGGGGACAAGTTCGTCACCATAACGCCAGGGGAGCCGAGCCCGGATTCCAGGAGAACCCGAAAGTGGCCACGTAGCCGTTCCGGTCGAGGCTGGAGCCGCTGACGGAATACTTGCGCCAATCGAGGCGGCCGATTGACGAGAATCCCTTGGCGATGGGGATGCCGAAGCCGCCGCTGGCGCCGAAGCCGACGTAGCGCCCCAGCGACTGGGTCAGTGCCGAGTACCGGTAGTAGGCGCCGCCGACATCGAGGCTCAGACGCCGCAGGCCCGTGTAAGAAAAGTTCGAAGCGGCGTTCTCATAGTTGGAGGTCCCGTACAAGGTGTTTCCCGCCACCACGCTGCGGCTATAGTGCGCCGACCAGTTCGCATGACGGAAAGTCCGCGTCAGGTTCGCCATCCCGTAGGGCATGTTGAAGACGTCGTTCTCTTTGGCGAACACCGTGGTGAAACCCAGAAGCTCGGCGAGCACCGGATCCAAACTGACCGCCACGGCGCGGAGAGATTCCACACGGGAGAGTCCGCCGGAAGCGGCGAGCTCCCAGTAGCGGCCCAGGCGCAGCGAATAGCTCATGCCGCCCGAGTGCATGTCCGTCTGGCCGAATTGGCCTTCATAGTCGAAATGGGCAAAGGAGTAATCGAAAGAGATCGTCTGATAGCGGCTCAGGCGGTAGGCAACGTTGCCCTCGGCGAGCCAACCGTTGGTGCCGAGGGTATCCGTAAGGTGCTGGCGGGCGATGATTCCGGTGCCGCTTGCGCTGACCGACCAGCGTGCAGTGGCCTGGTAAACCGCGCGCACGCCGCTCACGGAAGCCAAGGTGGGTGTGTCCGACAAGCTGTTCGCGGTCAGGGCGCTGTACAGAGGGTTGTAGCCCTCCATCGCACCGCCGTAGAGACTGCCAAGCGGCAGGGAGTATTGGCTCCGGACTCGGGAAAAGTTCTCGGTCAAAACGAGCGTCAGACGCGAGGACAACTGGTGCTCGAAGCTGAGATTCAAACTGTGGTCGAACCCGCGATATTGAGAGTAGCCGGAGTAGTCCCGGTAGTAGCCGTTGTAACCGACCTCGAGCACGCTGTGTGGCCAGATGTGGGCGCCCGTGACGCCAAACATGCCCGAGAGGCCGTAAGCGCCCTGGTAGACGGGATTGCCCTGCTGGTCCACGCCGCTCGCATTGAGGTCGCTCGTGTACGTGCCGGTCACACCGACGTACGGGGTCAGTTGCGCCAAATCACCCCGGCTGAGCACGCTGGGAGCGCCTCCGCGGCTCAGGAGCGACGGGCCGCCGTATGAGGACTCCGGCTGCTGGGCAGCCTGCCCTCCGCTCTGATCCGGCGAGGCGGCGGGCGCATCCTGGGCCCACGCCGAGGCGCCCATCAGGAAAACCGTGGCAACGACAGCTAGCTTCAAAGTACATTCCTTCCGCACAAGTCTCACCCGCGAACCGCTTCCGTGTCAACCACCTGGCGACCGGGCCGCCACACGGCGTTCGGGCCATTGTATCATTCCGTCTGATGACATTTCACACTGAATACCTGACTTTCAACACGCAGAAACAGCGCGAGTACATCAACATCACCGGGCAGGTGGAGAAAGCGCTGGCCAAGAGCGGCATCCGCGAAGGCATGATCCTGGTTTCGGCCATGCACATCACCGCCGGCGTGTGGGTGAACGACGCCGAGGGCGGACTGCTGGCGGATATCGACGAATGGCTCGAAAAACTGGCGCCCTTTCGACGCGACTACCGCCACCACCGGACCGGGGAGACCAACGGCGACTCGCACTTGAAGAGCCTGCTGGTGCACCACGAGGTGATCGTTCCCGTGACGGCGGGCCGGCTGGACTTCGGGCCCTGGCAGCAGATCTACTATGCCGAGTTCGACGGCCGCCGTCCCAAGCGTGTGATCGTCAAAGCGATGGGAGAGTGAGCGGCGCCGAAAGGAAACCGGCCGCCGGGGCATAGCGTCTGAGAGGGAAACTCATGAAGAACGTCCTGTTGTGCGCCACGATTTTCGCGGCCGGCACGCTCGCCGCCGAGCTGCCGGTTCGAGAGGTGATCCTGTATAAGAACGGCATCGGGTATTTCGTTCGCAGCGGGGACATCCTGGCCGGCGACGCGGTGCGGCTCCAGTTTAAGGCCGGGGAGATGAACGACGTGCTGAAGTCGCTGGTCGTCTCCGAGGAGGGCGGCGGGAAGATCTCCGGCCTGCACTACGATGCGAGCGAGCCGCTGGAGGCCAGGCTGGCCCAGTTCCCGTTCAAGCTGGGCGACCACCAGTCCCTGCACGCGCTGCTGGACCAATTGAAGGGGGCGCGCGTCGAGCTGAAGACGGGGCCGGAGACTATTAGCGGGGCGATCGTCAGCGGGCGCGAAGTCGTGGACGGGGAGAAGCAGCCGCGGCACGAGGAGGCGATCCTGCTGCTCGATTCGGGCGAGTTGCGGACGGTGGACCTGGGCGGCGTGACGGCGATGCGCTTCAGCGACCCGGTGCTGCAAGGCCAGCTTGTGAAGTACCTGGCGGCCGTGGCGACGGGACGCTCGCAGGAGAAGCGCAGCGTGACCGTGGATTCGACCGGCGAGCGAGCGCGGCGGCTGACGGCCAGCTATGTGGTTCCTGCGCCGGTGTGGAAATCGAGCTACCGGCTGGCGTTCACAGAAGCGACGGAGCCGATGCTCGAAGGCTGGGCGATCGTGGATAACACGACCGGTGAGGATTGGACGAAGGTGCGGCTGGCGCTGGTCTCGGGGCGACCGGTGTCGTTCATCACCAATCTCTACGAGCCGCGGATGGTGGCGCGGCAGACGGCCGAACTGCCGGGAGAAGCGGCAGAGGCGCCGGAGTTGTATGCGGGCGGGATGTTCTCAGCCAACGGGCCGCAACCCTTGCCGGCGACGGAGGAGCTTAAGAGCCTGGGTCGTATGCACGCGCTCACGCAGGCAAAGCCGATGGCCAAAGTGGCGCAAGTGCGTGACGGCTCCAACCTCCTCGACACCGTTACGTCGAGCGTCAGCACGGTGAGTGCGCCGGCCGAGACCGCCGAGCGCGGCGAGCTGTTCGAGTACCGCTTCGACACTCCGGTCACCGTGCGCGACGGCGAATCGGCCATGCTGCCCTTCCTGCAACAGAAGATCGCGGCGCGCAAGCTGCTCGTCTTCAGCACCGCGGCTTCCGAGTTTCCGCGCAACGCCGTCGAGCTGACGAACTCGACCGGCAAGACGCTGGACGGCGGGCCGATCACCGTGTTCGACGGCAACACCTACGCGGGCGAGGCGCTGATGGAGACGCTCAAGGGCGGCGACAAGCGGCTGGTCAGCTACGCCGTCGATCTGGGCACGCGCGTGGCCACCAAGCTCGATTCCGCGAGCGACATGGTGCGGGAGATCCACGTGCGCCGCGGCCTGCTCACCGTGCGGACGGCGGCGAGGGAAACGAAGACCTACACCATCCATAACGTGGATGCGAAGCCGAAGACGCTGATCGTCGAGCACGCCATCCGGCAGGGCTACCGACTGATCGACGCCAAACCTTCCGAGACGACGGCGTCCGCGTATCGCTTCGAGGTGAAGCTTGCGCCGCAAGCGACGGAGAAGCTGCCGGTCACCGAGGAGCGGTTGGTGGATCAGACCGTCGCGCTGGCCAATACGTCGTCCGATTTCCTGCTCACGTACATCCAGAACAAAGAGCTGGACGCGGCCGGACGCAAACAACTCGAGGCCATCGCCGGCCAACAGCGGCTGATCGCGGAGAACAACGCCGCCATCCAGCGCTGCGACCAGGAGATCAACGATCTGGTGCAAGACCAGCAACGCATCCGGCAGAACATTGTCACCCTCAACCAAGTGAGCGGGCAGCAGGAACAGGTACAGAATTACGCTCGCCGGCTGTCGGCGCAAGAGGCCGAGCTGGCCACCCGGCGCGACCGCCAGGCGGAGCGGAAGCAGAAGAAGACTGCGCTCGAGGCAGGGCTGAACAAGCTGATCGAGGGCATGGAGTTCTAAGAAGTGTCGGCACGAGTGCCGACACGGCACGCTGAAGAGGCCGCTGAAGAAGTCCCCTCAGGGGTTGGGAGAGGACAAGCTAAAGCTTATCCCACATGGCAAACCAATGACTTGCGGCCGCACGTGGGGCATGCTTCAGCTTGCCCAGGGACTTTTTCAGCAGCCTCTGAAGCGTGCGCCACGCGGGCTAGACTGAAACGATGGACCTGGCGCTGATCGGATTCGGCAACGTGGGCCGGGCCTTCGCCCGCCTGCTGGAGAAGAAGCGCGCTTCCTTCCCCTTCCGCATCGTGGGGATTCACACCGCGCGACACGGGACGGCGCTGAGCGCCAGGGGCCTCGGAAGCGAGCCGCAGTTCGGGCCGGCGGCGGCGTCTGTCGAGAGCTTTCTCGACAGCGCGAAGGCGGAAGTCGCCATCGAGGTCACGCCGCTGAATCCGCTGACGGGCGAGCCGGCGATTGCCCATATCCGGGCCGCCTTCGCGCGGCACATGCACGTAGTCACCGCCAACAAAGGTCCTCTCGCACATGCCTACGCGGAGCTTCGCGAGGAGGCCCGCGCGGCCGGGGTGCAGTTCCGGTTCGAGTCCACGGTGATGGACGGCGCGCCGGTGTTCAGCCTGGTCCGCGACCATCTGCCGGGAGTACAGGTGCTGGGCTTCACGGGCGTGCTGAACTCGACCAGCAAGATCGTGGTGGAGGCGCTACGAGACGGCATGTCGATGGAAGAGGGGATCGAAGCGGCGCGGCGGCTGGGAGTCACGGAGACGAATCCCTCCTACGACCTGGACGGGTGGGATTCGGCGGCCAAGACCGCGGCCCTGGCCAACGTCCTTATGGACGCGCGGATCACGCCGCAGGCCATCGAGCCCCGCGGCGTGGGGCGCCTCACCCCGGCGCGCGTTCGGGAACTGGACCGCAAGGGGAGAACCGTGCGCATCGTCAGCCGCGCCAAGCGCACGCGGGACGGAATCCGGTTGCGCGTGCGCGCCGAGGTGCTCGACAAGACCGATCTACTGGCCGCGGTGGCCGGGACCTCCAACCTGATCCTGCTCGATACGGACCTGATGGGGACGGTGGGCACCGTCTCGATCCATCCGACGGTCGAGCAGACTGCCTACGGGTTGTTCAGCGACCTGGTGGACGTGGCGCGGCAAGCGTGAAGGGTGAAGCGGGTCTGGAGACCCGCCGCAGGCGTGGACGCCTGCCCCACAGCGCTACGGCCTCACCGTCACCATCACGACGCCGTGGGGCGCAACCGGGGCGGAGAACTTCGCGGTGAACTTGCCGAGGTCCTGGTGCGCCCAAAGATCCCGCACCGCGGCCTCGAAGTGCGCGGGATAGCCCAGGTCTTCCCAGGCTACCGCGATGGTCCGTTCCGAGGTTCCCCGATTCAGAAGCACCACCGCGCGGCTGCCGTCCTGGAGCTGCTTGACCCAGACGTCGCCGTCGTCGCCGTGGCGCACGCGCCGTCCCTCGAGGCCGAGCGGGTCCTGATCCACCGCGATGACCTCCTTGTCGGTCAGGATGTCGTGGATCTCCGGCGTCATCTTGTCGAGATCGTTGCCCGCCATGAGCGGCGCCGCCAGGATGGCCCACAGACTGAAGTGCGACCGGTACTCGGTCGCGGTCATCCCGCCGTTGCCGACCTCGAGCATGTCGGGATCGTTCCAGTGGCCGGGCCCGGCGTACGTGCCCAAGCTAACCTGGAGGTCGACGATGTCCATCACGCCCAGACCATACTGCTTGCCCTTGCCTTGCCACATGTCCAGGATGTCGCCGGTGGTGCGCCACAGGTTCCCCACCTCGCCGGCCCAGAGCCAGGGCTTCGAGCTGCCCCACTCGCAGAGGCTGAACACAATCGGCCTGCCCGAAGCCTTCAGCGCATCGCGCATCAGCGCATAGGACGACGGCCCGTCCTGCGTCGACGTGCTGCACCAGTCGTACTTGAGGTAGTCGACGCCCCAGGCGGCATACTGGCGGGCGTCCTGGAACTCATAGCCGCGGCTGCCGGGCCGGCCCTGGCAGGTGGCCGTTCCGGCGTCCGAGTAGAGGCCAAACTTCAGACCCAGCGAATGGACATAGTCGGCCAGCGCCTTGATCCCGGTGGGAAACCGCTTCGCGTCCGGGACGATGTTGCCGGAGGAGTCGCGCGAGACCTGCCAGCAGTCGTCGATGACGATGAAGTCGTAGCCGGCGTCCTTCATTCCGGTTCGCACCAGGGCGTCCGCCGCGCGCTTGATCAGATCTTCGCTCACGTTGCAGGCGAACTTGTTCCAACTGTTCCAGCCCATCGGAGGGGTGGCGGCGAGGCCATTCGGCGTCGGCGAGCCGGCGAGCAGGAGTGCGGCGGCCAGCAGCCCCAGGGATGCGGCCCGGCGTGTTGTGCTTTGGAGTTCCATAATCGGTCTCAGGATACACCCGATGGCGAGACAAGCTGAAGCTTGTCCTACTCCGCCTGCATCACGCGGGCGATGGCTCCGATGATGCGGCCGAAGTCTTCCATCTCGGCGCCGAGGCGCTTGCGGCCGGCGGGCGTGAGCTTGTAGTACCGTGCGCGGCGGTTGTTCTCGGAAACGCCCCAATCGGCGGCTGCCCAACCGGCCGCCAGCAGGCGCTGTAAAGCCGGGTACAGAGAGCCTTCGCCAATGCGCAGGACTCCTTCGGAAGCCTGATGAATATGCTGCGCGATGCCGTAGCCGTGCAGGGGCCCCCGGCGCAGCGTCTTCAATACAAGCATGTCGAGAGTACCAGGAAGGAGCTGGGTGCCGCGGTTTGTTTTCCCCATAGGCTGTCGATGGGAAGTGTAAGGCCTCTCCTGTCGATAGTCAAGGGGAAAGACCGTTCCTGGCAGGCAGAATCGGCATGTCGGAGGTGGAACTTCGGTCCTCACCCTACCACAACTCCCGGAAGGCCTCAAACCGGCCTGAGCCTCTTGCGCTCCGCGGCGAATAGCCCGCAGAGGTCATGCGGAGGCCGTTTTTGCCCCCAACAGCGGGGAGGCTATAGGTAGAACGGGGGTAAAAATCTTAAATTAACGGACTTTAAGCAGCACTTTCATTGACGTAGTACTAGGAAGCGCACTAGAATCGACTCGATCTACATGCCAGAAGAACCTTCTACCGTGCAGTACGAGTCCCAACGTACTAGTGCTACCGCACAACGCGCTGGGACGATCCGCATTGTCATTGCGGACGATCACCCGATTTTCCGCGACGGTCTTCGCAAGCTGCTCAGCCTCGAAGACGACTTCGACGTTGTGGGCGAAGCTCGCGACGGGAACGAAGTGCTGGAGATTGTCCGGCAGGGCGAGCCGGATGTTCTGCTGCTCGACCTCCGCATGCCCGGCATGGACGGCCTGACCGTCCTACAGAACCTGAAGACCGCCGGCTGCCGGACCAAGATTATCATCTTGACGGCCTCGGAGGACAAGAACGAGTTTGTGCAGGCGATGAAGCTCGGCTGCTCCGGCATCGTGCTGAAGCAGACGGCCACAGAGCTCCTGTACAAGAGCATCCGCAAAGTCAACGCCGGGGAGATCTGGCTGGATTCGCACACCACGGCCGCGGTCATGCGCCAGTTCGCCTCGCCGGGCCGGATCACGACGACCGACCGCAAGGGCCGCGAGCGCAGCCCCCTGAGTCAGCGCGAACGCGAGATCGTTGCGCTGGTGGCACAGGGCTTCAAGAACAAGGAGATCGCGGAAAAGATCTTCATCAGCGAGCAGACGGTCAAGAATCACCTCCACAACATTTTCGACAAGCTGGGGGTTTCCGACCGCCTCGAGCTGGCCTTGTACGCCATCCACAAGGGTTTCCACAGCGAGATCGAGATCTGAGGGCCGCCGTTCTCGGTCACCGGCGCGGGCGCGTCCATTTTGCACCCTTTCCTCCTCTCCGCGCGTCGATATGAGTGAGAGGGGCATATGGAGATCGTAGGCGGCCGCCAATACGTCGAGATCGGCGGGGACAAAACCCACGACCTCCCTCCTCTGCTTCTTCGCACCAGCCCTGGACTGCACCGTCTGGACCGCATCTTCAACCTGGCCGCATCCATCGTGGAATCCGAGGACATGGTTGTGCCGCCGGGCACGGAGGATCCCGCAATCGACCGGGAAATCGAGCTCCGCAGGCTGGACCTGGCCGTCCAGTTGGTCGAGGAATACAAGCGGCTGGTGACCCATTGGAAATGGGGCGACTCAATTCTGGAGTGGATCCGGCAGTGCGAAATCACCTTCGACACGCGGCCTGAGCTGCGAGCCCTGCTGCGCCCCGACCTTTGGCCGCACGCCAGCCGCAGCAGCTTCGTCACCCTGATCGAGGACAAATCCGCGGCGGACAAAGATGTGGATGTCGAGAGGGCGGTGGGCCTGCGGCTCACCTTCCGCCAGCCTCCGCCGATTTCCTTCTTCTCGAACCAGTTTCTGTTCCTCCTCCAGTCCAGCGTCGCCGCGACCGCCTTCCAGAAGTGGGCCAGCCTGAGTCCCACGCCGGTGGCTTCCCTGCCCCCCGAGCGGTTCCGGTTCGAAGTGGTGGACATGGCGGCGTAGGCATCGAAGACAGGCCGGAGGCCTGTCCTACAGATCCGCTATCCTTGTCTTTCATGAGAAAGCTACCCCTGTTTCTGGCGCTGGCGGCGGCCGGCCTTCATGCCCAGTGGAATGCGCCCAATCCGGTCGTGGGCGTCGAGCGGCAGAGTGACGGCGTGCTGTTCAAGATGCAGACCGGCGCGATGCGACTCCAGGTTTGCTCCGACTCGATCGTCCGCGTCCTGTACTCGCCCACGTCCGCATTTCCCGAGCGCCCGGAGTACGTCATCGCCAAGACCGCCTGGCCCTCTACCGACTGGAAAATGGCATCGACCGAGGCGGACGTGTCTCTGGTCACGGCGCGCTTCAAGGTCACGGTCACCCGTAAGGATGGCGTCCTCGCCTACAGCGACCTGAATGGCAAGAGGCTGGCGCAGGAAGGTCCGAAGACCATGACGCCCGTGAAGGTCAATGGCGAGGATACCTACCGCGCCGAGACCTTCATCGCCATGTGGGGTTCGACGGAGGCTCTCTACGGCCTGGGCCAGCACCAGGCCGGCGTCTGGAACTACCGCGGCGAGTCGGTGGACATCTCGCAGGACAATACCAACATCTCGATTCCGCTGCTGCTGTCGACGAACGGCTACGGCATCTTCTGGAACAACACCTCCCGGAGCCGGTTCAACAACCGCTTCCAGCACTCGCTCTACATCAGCTCGGAAGTGGCCGACGCGATCGACTACTACTTCCTCTACGGCCCCGACTTCGACAAGATCATCGCGGGCTACCGCGAGTTGACGGGGACGGCACCGCTGTTCGGCAAGTGGGCTTACGGATTCTGGCAGTGCAAGAACCGCTACAAATCGCAGGAAGAGCTGCTGGGCGTCGCCCACAAGTACCGCGAGCTGCACATCCCCGCCGACGACATCGTGCAGGACTGGTTCTGGTGGACACGCAAGGGCGAGCACGTTTTCAACAAGAGCTATCCCGATCCCAAGGGGATGGTGGACGACCTGCACCGCAACAACTTCCACCTGATGATCTCGGTGTGGCCCTTCTTCGAGCCCGGCTCGGCCGAATACGCCGAGATGGACCGGCACGGCTGGTTCGTCGACCGCACGCAGGTGGGCGCCTTCCATCCCAAGGGCATGGCGGTGTATGACGCCTCCAATCCCGAGGCGCGCGCCTACTACTGGGGTCTGATGGACAAGGCTCTTTTCAAAATCGGCGTGGATGCCTGGTGGCTCGACACCACGGAACCGGAAACCGAGGGCCGCGAGGCAAACATCCAGATGGGCCACAGGCTGGCCATCGGCAGCGGCGACCGCTACGTCAACCTGTTCCCGCTGATGACCACTCGCGCGGTCTATGAAGGGCAGCGGGCCGCCTCAGACCAGAAGCGCGTGTTTATCCTGAGCCGGTCGATGTTCGCGGGCAGCCAGCGCAACTCCGTTTCCGCCTGGTCGGGCGACGTCAATTCCAATTTCCTGAACTACAAGCGCCAGATTCCGGCGGGGCTGAATTTCTCGCTCTCCGGTATTCCTTACTGGACGACCGACATCGGCGGCTTCACTTCCGGCGACCCCACCGATCCCGCGTATCGGGAGCTGTTCGTGCGCTGGTTCCAATACGGCGCGTTCTGCCCCATTTTCCGCGTGCATGGGACACGCACCAACGACCAGAACGAGCTGTGGTCGTACGGGCCGGAGGCGCAAGCGATCCTGACGAACTTCGACCGCCTGCGCTACGAGCTGCTGCCCTACATCTATTCGCTGGCCTGGAAGGTCACCAGCGAGAACTACACGCTGATGCGCCCGCTGGTGATGGATTTCGCGTCCGACGCCCGCGTGCAGGACATCGGGGATCAGTTCCTGTTCGGCCCGGCGATTCTGGTCAACCCGGTCACCGAGCCGGGCGTGCCGACGCGCCGCCTGTATCTTCCCAAAGCCCGCTGGTACGATTTCTGGACCGGCAGCGCGGTCGATGGCGGCAAGACGGTGGACGCTCCGGCGCCTCTGGAACGCATTCCACTCTACGTGCGGGCCGGGTCCATTTTGCCCATCGGGCCCGACGTCGAGTACAGCACGGAGAAGCCGGCGGACCCGATCGAGCTGCGCGTCTATCGCGGCGCGAACGGCAGCTTCACACTCTACGAGGACGAGAACGACAACTATAGCTACGAGAAGGGCGCGTATGCCACCATCCCCTTGCAGTGGGACGATGCGAGGCAGACGCTGACCATCGGCGAGCGGCAGGGCAAGTTCCCGGGCATGATCGAGACGCGCACTTTCCGCGTTGTCTTCGCGGGCGAGAACCACGGCACCGGCATCGGGCAGGCGGCGCGGCCGGACAAAGCGGTGAAGTACGAGGGCAGGCGGCTCACGGTAACGCCGTAGGGGGCGATAGTGTGACCGCTCCCTGCGGTCGCGGCTCGGTAAGGCGTCTAGCCTTGCGCCGCGGCCTCGCCGGGGCGGAAGCTGCGGAGGGCCTTTGCCTCGTCCGGGAAGATTTCAAAGACGCTGTAGAGCTTGGTGATGTGCATCAGCTCGTAGAGGCGCGGCTGGAGTCCCGATAGCTTCAGCTTGCCGCCCCGGTTGCTGACCGTCGCGAAGGCGCCCACCAGTTCCCCCAGGCCGGAGCTGTCCATGTAGCTGACGCCGGCGAGGTTCAACAGGATTTCTTTGGTGTTGTTCGTGACTAGGTCCTTGATGGTGTCGCGCAGGCGTCCCGATGCCTCACCGAGCGTGATGCGCCCGCTCAAGTCGACTACGGCCACATTCTCGATCCGGCGGACTGCGATTTCCAGGCTCATACGGTCTTCCTTTCCCCAGCAGTGAGTCTTCCCTAAAATGGCACGCGCCGCGCCCCCTGTCAACCCTGGGTGTAAAATCGGAGTCTTCTATGGACGCACTGCTGACGCTCGCTGCCGGGATTGCCGCCGGCGCCGGGGCCGCCTGGCTCTATCTGCGCTCGGGCCGCGCCGTGCTGGGGGAGCGTCTCGACGCGCGCGAACGCCAGGTCCAGGAGATGGACGCGCGCCTGAAAGAGAGCCAGGGCCGGATCGAAGCGCTGCAGATCAGCGAGGCCGCCTTGAAGGCCACTCTCGAACAGGAAGGCAAGGCGGCCGGCGAGAAGCTGGCGCTGGTCGACCAGGCGCGGCAGAGGCTCACCGAAACCTTCCAGGCGCTCTCGGCCGAAGCGCTCAAAAGCAATAACCAGGCCTTTCTGGACCTGGCTGCCACGCGCCAGCAGGCCATCGAGCAGACGGTCAAGCCCATCGCCGATTCGCTCGATAAGGTGGAGCGCCAGATACAGGCCATGGAGCAGACGCGCGCCGTCCTGAGCGACCAAGTGAAGGGCTTGTCGTCGGAGACCGCCAACCTGGTCACCGCCCTGCGTTCGCCGAAAGCCCGCGGCCGCTGGGGCGAGATCCAGCTTCAGAGAGTGGTCGAGCTGGCCGGCATGATCGAGCGATGCGACTTCGTCCAGCAGGAGTCGGTGGGCACCGAGGACGGCCTGCTGCGGCCGGATATGATCGTGAAGCTGCCGGGCGGCAAGAGCATCGTGGTGGATTCCAAGGTCTCGCTCAAGGCGTACCTCGAGGCGTTCGAGGCCACCGATGAGGACGTGCGCGCGGCCCGCTTCAAGGACCACGCGGCGCAGGTTCGCGCACACCTGACGCAGCTCTCGGCCAAGGCCTACTGGGAGCAGTTCCAGCCCGCGCCGGAGTTCGTGGTGATGTTCCTGCCGGGCGAGCCGTTCTTCGGGGCGGCGCTGGACGCGGACCCCTCGCTGATCGAGTACGGCGTGGAGCGGCGGGTAATCATGGCCACTCCGACCACGCTGATCGCCCTGCTCAAGGCCGTGGCCTACGGCTGGCGGCAGGAAGCGCTGGCTGAGAACGCCCAGAAGATCGCCGACCTGGGCCGCGAGTTGTACGCCCGACTGTCGACTTTGGGCGGCCATTTCGACGATTTGCGCGGCGCGCTGGACCGCGCCGTGGACGCGTACAACAAGGCCGTGGGCTCGCTCGAATCGCGGGTGCTGGTGAGCGCGCGCAAGTTCCGGGAGCTGGAAGCGGCGTCGCCCGAGGGGATGCGGCCGCTGGAGACGGTGGACCGGCTGACGCGGGAATTGCAGGCGCCGGATGTGGAGGCGGCTGGGCGGGGGTGAGGGCGATATAGAATAAGACCATGGCTGAGTGGCAGGAGCGAATCAGCATCGATCCGGCGGCCTGTCACGGCAAGGCGTGCATTCGTGGCACGCGCGTGATGGTCTCGATAATCCTCGACAACCTGGCTGCGCGCGTGAGCCGGGACGAGATCCTGGCAAGCTACCCCGCTCTTACGGATGCCGATATCCAAGCTGCAATCTCCTACGCGGCTGAATTGGCGCGCGAAGGCACCGTGGCGCTGCCGCTGGAACGGATGGCTTGAATTTCAAAATCGACGAGAACCTGCCGGCGGAGTGTACAGTTCTGCTGCGCGGCGCAGGCTTCGGTGCGGACACCGTGGCTGAGGAGAACTTGGGGGGCGGACGATGCAGCCATTGCCCGTAGCGCCCGTGCGGAGGGGCGCGTTTTGGTCACATTGGACTTCGATTTCGCCAAGATCCAGGTACACCCTCCGTCGACGCATTCTGGCATTATCCTCCTGCGGATGAAAAGACAGGATCAGCAGGCCGTCCTCGGACTGGTGCTCAGAGTTATCTCGGCCCTGAAAACGCGACTGCCGAAAGGGGATCTGTGGATCGTTGAACCCGACCGCATACGCTTCCGGACCCACTGGTCGCGATCGGCTTCGCGCCCAAGTGTGCACCACGCGTAGCGCGCCCGCAGGCCCGGCCGCCCAACGCGCAGGCGGAAGTCGGGCGGGCCTGAAGGCTCTACCGGGAACGCCCTGACGCGGGGTTATCGCCCAGCGCCTTGCCGGGTTGCCAGTCCGCAGCGATTTTGTCGGCTGCTTGAAGTTCCTCGGAAGTCATGCGTTTGGCGAGACGCGCTCGCAAAGCCCCCGCTTGCTTTGACCCTCGGCGTTCCGCGATTGTCGCCCAGGCGGACGCGTGCACGAGGTCGTAGTTGCCATCCTTCTTTGATGAGAGCCGCCTGGCGGTCTCGAGCTGGGCGTCTGCGTCCCCGGCCGCGGCTGCCTTGAGATACCAACGGAGGACAGCCCGACCGTTGGGATCCACTGTGCCACCTGACCCGGTAACGTTCTGTGTGACGACGGGACCCTTGGAAGCCGTGCCGCCCGTCCCGCTGGCAGAATTGATCTCGATGATGGCCGCCATCGGAATGGGTTTGCCCTTCCTCGTCGCAGGCCGGAACCGCCATCGTTGAACTGATTCCACCGCGCTCTTGTCAGCGGAGGGCGTAGAGGACTTGATCACTTCCGGGTCCGACGGAACTCCGTCTGGCCCGATTACGACCCGCAACACGACCGTTCCGGCCACCGGAACCGTTGCTAGGGGCATCTGCTGACTCGATGCTGCCATCTGCAAGAGGCAAAGAAGAAGGGCGTGGCCCATACGCGTAGTCTACCCCTTCCTCAGTCCCAACCCCGGCCCGTCCGGCAAGATCAGCTTGCCGTTCTCGACCCGGACGCCGGTGTGGGCGTCGTTCGAGATGAGCAGATTGCCGTCGAGGTCGGCGTAGTCGACCAGCGGCGAGAGGTGCGCCGCGGCGGTCACCGAGATCGAACTCGAAATCATGCAGCCCAGCATCGTCTTCATCCCCAGCGCCTTGGCTACCTGGATCATCTTGTAGGCTTCGAGGATGCCACCGCACTTGTCCAGCTTGACGTTGATGCCGTCGTAAGTGCCCGCGCATTTCGCCACGTCCGCCGGGCGCTCGCAGGCT
>Ga0116114_1000031_pt1 | contig 102143 bp, 103 predicted proteins | sample June2015DPH_10_5_FD_89823 | JGI IMG/M metagenome (GOLD analysis project Ga0116114, IMG submission 89823) | Peatland microbial communities from SPRUCE experiment site at the Marcell Experimental Forest, Minnesota, USA - June2015DPH_10_40 | ecosystem: Environmental > Terrestrial > Soil >... | reverse complement strand
TCAATGTTCCGCTGAGACAACAGCGCGGCAATCGCGTCTTCCTTCTTCCGCCCGAACTTCTCTCCATGCCCTGCCATCAGGTGCCACCTGATGCCATTGGTCGCCTCCACATCGCCATTCCATCGCCTTTCGCTATTTCTCCAGAATCCGCTTGCATCTGACGCCGACCGGAGTGATCCATGTCATGACCGCGCAGAGCGTGGCACCAAGGAGAACGATTATGACGACGTTCACGATTGACAGCGACAACAACATCACGGCGTTCGCCTCCGCAGAAGAGGCCGCCGCCGCAACCACCACCCCCTTCGATTCCTTCGCCAGCCAGAAGGAACTGGCGGAACTGCTCGCCGGCTGGCCGGCCGAGCGCCTCGTGTCCATCTGGAACAGCCTGCCGGGCGTCGAGCCGGTTGAGCGCTTCAAGAGCGCCAAGGCCGCCGCCAGCCGCATCTGGGAGCGTATCCAGGGGCTGGGCGAAGCCGCGAAGCCCGGAGCGGCACCCGCGAAGCCGAAGGCCAGCAAGAAGGCCAAGGGCCGCGCACAGGCGGCCAAGGGCGCGCCCGCCAAGGGGAGGGCGAGCAAGAGGACCACCCCCGCGAAGGGCGCGCCCAAGGCTAAAATGGCCGCCAAAGCTAAGGAAAGCGCCGGGCCGCGCGAGGGCAGCAAGACCGCCCAGGTGGTCGCCATGCTCCAGCGCAAGAACGGCGCTACCCTGGCCGAGATCATGGAGAAGATGGGCTGGCAGAAGCACACCGTCCGCGGGTTCATGGCCGGCACGATGAAGAAGGCCGGCTACACCGTCGAGTCCTTCAAACCCGAGGGCGGCGAGCGTACCTACCGGATCAGCCAGTAGCATCGCGCGCCTGCTTCCTGGCCCGCCCGGCTTCGGCCGCGGCGGGCTTTTCTTTGGCACCGCGCGATTATGCCCTTGCTTCCGAAACCGATCAGAGCGATGAATGGTGTCGATGGAACCCACAACGAAGACGACCAAGAAGCAGCCCCGCCGGACCCGCACGGAGCAAGAAGTCCTGGCCGAGATCAAGAAGCTGGCCTCGGAGCTGGCGGACCACAACGCCCAGCACCGCATCCGGATGGCGGTCCAGGACATAACGGACTGGCGCAACGGCAAGGACTTCTGAGGAGCGCAACGATGACCACCACCAAGACCACCACCAGGAAGCCCAAGACGTACAGGAGCGCGACACTCAACCGCGCGGTCACAATCCCCGACAACGAACCAGCCGAGCCACGTGGGCGCCTCCACCCAGCCTTCGGAACGCTGGGCCGGGACGTGGACCTTGCCGTCGGTGTCCTGATCGCGGAGGACGCTACCGGAGCCTACGAGGTCGTAGAGCCGGTCTCGACGATCAACGAGGCCATCGAGCTCGCCCGCCACGATTTCGCGCGCCGCCTTAAGGACCTCGAACGCGGCGGCGAACCGATGTGCCCGGAGATCTACAAGGTCTGGTCCCGCGACTACGACGGCCGCTACGCCCTCCTGTTCGAGATCTTCTCCGACAACTTCTAACGCCCGCCCGCCCCAAGCCGCCGCCGGGTTTAACGCTCCGGCGGCGGTTCTGCGTCTGCCTCCCGGATTCTCAACTCGGCCGACCAATCGACCAAGGCTCGGCACAGGCCCTGAAGGTCGGGATGGCCGGCGCGCAGCAGGGCTTTGATGACGGCGATCTCCTAGCGGCAGCGATCCATTCATGCCGCCCCCTTCCCGCGCTCCTCGGCGATCTCCTCGAACGTCCGCCCGTCGCCGTCGAGCGTCGCCTGCTGGTTGCTTAGAGATTGCCACCTGGTGACCGCTACATCGGTGTACTTCGGATCGATCTCGAGGCCCAGGCAGACGCGCTCTGTCAGCTCCGCCGCGGCGAGAGTTGTTCCTGATCCAAGAAACGCCTCGTAAACTAGCTCCCCACGCTTGGTGTGGTTCAGAATCGGGCGCCGCATCAATTCGATCGGCTTTTGAGTTGGGTGATCGTACTTCTCCTCGTCGGAACCTCCCATGATGAACTTCGGGGACGGCGACGCCCAGATGGTGGAGTTCTCGCCGGCCTTGCCAAACCACGGCGCGTTCTTCTTGCGGACGTACCAGCATGGCTCATGCTGAAACCAATAATGCGTGCGCGTGAGCACCGTCCGCTGCTTGTCCCAGATGATCTGCTGGTGGTGCAGGAAGCCGATCCGCAGCAGTCCATCGAGCACTTCCCGCGTGAACACGGAAGCGTGCCAGACGTAAGCGATCTGGAGGCTCGGCACGAGCGCGAAGGCTTCCGACCAGTCCGCCCGCGTGTCTCCCGAAATCGTCGTTTCGGTATGACCTGCGGTCCTGTGCTTCATATAGCTTTCCTCGGCAGGCCCGCAGCCGTTCAGTCCGGCGCGGTCGCGCCATTCGCTGTCCAGCTCGATTCCGTAGGGCGGGTCGGTAATCATCAGGAAGGGCTTGCGATCCCCCAGCAGCCGCGCCACAGCCTCCGGGCTGGTGGCATCCCCGCAGAGGACCCGGTGCTGGTTGCGCCGGTTGCCGCAGAGCCACAGGTCGCCAGGTCGGGACACTGGATTGTCGGGCAGTGGCGGCGCGACGTCGGCTTGCTCGTCGTGGTCCGGGAGGGTCAGGAGGTCTTCCAGTTCTCTGGGATCGAAGCCCGTGAGGGAGAGATCGAAGTCGGCCGCGGCGAGTTCCTGCAACTCCAGAGAGAGAAGCTCATCGTCCCACTCCGCCCACGCCACCGATCGATTGACCATGAGCCGGAAGGCCTTCACCTGCGCCGGCGACCACTCATCGCACAGGATCACGGGGATTGCGGTCGTGTCGCCGCCGGGCCACGATCCCAGCCTGCGCGCGGCCTTCAGGCGCAGGTGACCGTCCACGACCTCGCCATCGCTGCGGACGAGCACCGGGATCTTGAAGCCGAACTCGCGGATGGAGGAACACATGCGGTCCACGGCGGCGTCGTTCTTGCGGGGATTGCGCGCGTAGAAGACGAGCCGGTCAATGGGCCAAATCTGAACTTCCCGGGTTTGGGCCGTTGCTGCCTGCGAGAGCATTTCTCACCTCGTCTGGTTGAGGAATCCTCCGCAGGGTGCGCCTGAGGCGCTGGCCCGGCGAACTGAAATCTCTGAGAACAATTCTACCTGGATTTTCCGCCGTTGACGAGCTTTTTCACCTGCTTACCTACCGGGCGAGCTGGCGGTGCTGGCGCTGGCATCCGCCGCAACCGGTCCCCCAGAGGGCGGTGGGACTGGCGGATGGGGCCATCCGCCGTGTCCACCGCTGAGGGATGGCAGACTGTCACGGAGCCGGTATCGTGACGTCACCCACGTCGAGTGTGGGCCCGGTGCGTTTGGAGACCCGAATCTCCAGGGTTTGTTGGCCTCGCTGGACCAGGACAGGACGGTTTGCTGCCGTCGCCGCCAACTGAACTGCGATCACGTATGTGCCATCATCGAGATCCTTGCAATCGAATGAGAAGGCCCACGTTGACCCCGCTTCAGGCATCGATGTCTTGGGCAGGCTCGAGCTCATGGTCACGCCCCTGCTAGTGTGGGTGACAGTGACATCGAGCCTCCCCTTTGGGCTCACATGGAGCACCAGTTGGAGGTACGCATCGCTCGGAATCCATCCTTTCGCTTCTGCGAAATTAGTGACAACTCCCTTGATGGTAACGGGGCGCGACTTCATCTCGCCTCCGAGAAGCTCCCCAAATGACATCAGAAGGCCCATGAAAGTCAGCAGCACAAATCGCCTGCGCATCTTGTCTCCTTCGACCAGCCTTCCGCACGGTGCGCTCACTTCTGCCTGACGCTGCTTCAGGCCCGACCGCCTTCGTCAATTGCGGCGCCCCACCCCGCTTTGGAGGGCCTCGACCAGATTATCCAATACCAGATTCACTACTTCTGCTTCCAATTGGCATAACGTGCACCGGTCACCTGGTGCATCACGAGTTCCTTTGTGTGCCTCGACAGGACCGCTCCATCATCGTTCATGATGTCTTCCAGGAAGTAATAGCCCTTACCGGCTTCCAGGCTGATGTGAAGGCTACTGGCTGTGTTTTTGATCTCCGAAGCCAGCAGATACTCGCCGGGATCTAGATAGGCGAACGCATAACTGCCCCAATTATTCACCGCGACGACGTGCTCGTTCGCGTGAAGCTTGACCAGAGGGCCTCGGTGAATCGGATCGTCGATGAACGGACACACGACAAGGATGAGCGCTTTGCCCGCCTTCAGCTCCGGCAGTGGATGCACTTTGGAGTCAGCGTTGTAGTCGTAACTGGCCTTCGCGCCCACGAGCGTGTCTGCCTTGATGACGACGAGTTGCTCAGCAAACTTCGGAACCGAGACTTTGTCGCCCAGTAGCGCCTTCATCCTGTCGATGACAGCGGCTGACATCTCTCTCGGAATCTGCAACATGTATGGATGGACGCCGTCGGCCGCGCGGTATTCGAGGTAACACCAGTAATCGCTGACCGCCTTGTGTTCGATGCTCGAGCCTATCGGGCCCAAACCCACGCTGCCAAACAGATCGCCCCACCCGCCGCCGCGCATACGTGTGGTTTGTTCAAAGATGACCTTTTCGACGGCGTCGAATCCGATATCCAGCGGGTTTGGCTTGGTCCTCACTGTGATGGTTCGAGCTGAGTCGTCCAGAACAAGGTCTCCGCCGCTTTCAGCCAGCCACCAGAGTCTCGTGCTGTCAGGGCTAACGAGCAGTTGATGCTTCACCTTGAACGTCACCTGCTCGCTCCAGGCAAGGCTCGAAATGGCAAGCGTCACAACACAAGCCAGACAAATCGGCCGAGACTTCATCATGTGTTCCTCCGTCCGCGCGGGAATGAAACCCTACTACACAACTAAACCAGGATTTCCATTTTGCCGTCCTGGCCTGGTGTCGATTATACATCCAACCGCTTCCGTGGAGCTGTTTCTCCCGTGTTCCCTATCCCGAATGAAGCGGACCGCTGTAAACACGTCTTTGTTCCAATCCAAGCCAACAATGCCCATGAAGCCCTCGTAGCCGCCACGACTTTGCCGGGGCCGCACTCTGGCAGTTGCTGTCCACGGGGGTCCTCGGGAGATGCAGGCCGACCCTCTCGGACCTGTAGGACAGGCATTCAGGAGAAGAAGATGAGCCTCAGCGGCTCCGAGACACACCCGTGTGATATGCTCATGTCGACCGCGAGGCCAACGAAGGAAACTGTGCTTAACCAGCGCCGGCAAGATCGAGGGCGGCGACTGCTCGTAGGTTAGCTGGAGGAGATACGTTATGGATTCTCAGGTCGTTTTCGGTATCTACTGTGGCCTTATTGGCGGGTTGGTGGTCTTGATCATTGCGCTGCTCGTGCCCCGCCGCACATGCCCGGACTGCGGTGAGCTGTTCCGTCGCTTCCGCAAGCCGGCCAACCGCCGGCAGGCGCTGTGGGGCGGCAGCACCTGCGCCAAGTGTGGCTGTGAAGTGGACCGGCGTGGTCGCAAAATCGACGCTAGCGGTAAGCCGCTTGGCGCCACCCGCCCCTCCGCCTAACCAGCGCCTGAAGCCGTCCGTCCGGCGCGCCAGCCACCTGCTCCCCCAGGGCATTCGAACTTCGCGTCCCGCCAGTTACTCCCCACGCCCACGTCCGCAATCAGCGTTTAGATACTCGGCCTACGCCAGCCGTGAAGGGATCACCAGGCGTCTGGGAAGGCCTCCCCGAACTTCGATCTTCTCGATTCTCCCGTCTTGGAGTCGATCGAGTTGGCACATCAATCGCTGGATCTCGAATGAGAGTTGGAAATCGGGCAATTCGCCTTCCGGCCTTGGACCCTCTTCAATGTCGAGTCTCACCTCCGACAGGACCGTCGGGGCGGGGTCCCAGACCGGATCCGAATTCCGCACGTGGAGGCCTTGGATCTGGCCGAAATTGACATGCTGACAAACCCGCACCAAGGTCTGGCGCGACGCCGAAAGTTGCGAGAATCGCAGTGCCTTGGGTGTCATCTGATTCCCTGCCCCGATTGCTTCACTCATATTTCGCTCGACCGGATCGGCGATCCACAGTGCGGACAGCACGCCGCGCAGAAGCGCCCCGCGGCCCGGATGGGAGTGTGCAAGACGGCCGGCGTGCAGCCGCACGTATTGCAGGCGTGCTTGTTCCCGCTCGTGCGCATGCAGTTTCGCGGGCCGGGTCTCTCCAGACAGACCTTCGGCTTGGCTTTCGTTCCGTGCATCGCTGGTGCTCCTAAGGTGAGGCCGACGCCTGGCTGCGGGAAACCAAAGCGCCAGAATCCTTCTCTCTCTTCCTATATGGCCTCGAAAGTAGACAGATCGTTAGATATCTGAAAGGACAAGCTGTTTGCGTTTTCGTTCAGCGCGAGCGGCCCGCGTTCTTTCCCATTGAAGCCCGAGCGCCTTGAAGTCCTTGAATACGGTCTGGTGGTTGCCCTGGAAGCCGGCTTCGATAAGCCGCTCCCCCATCGCGCGCACGGTCGGAACGTGGCCCAGATCGGCGACGATCTGAGTTATCTTGGCGCGTCGCTCGATGATCGTCATAGCCCGCACCTCACATGGCCGCAGCGGTGGAGGCGGTAGTTCTTTGGACCGGTACTTCATCGCCTCCGGCAGTCGCTCTAATAGCGCCGACTCCTCCGGAAGGATGTCCAGCCTGTCGGCGATGTTTTGATCGGAGATACGGCGCCATAGCGGGGAGAAAGCCGTCTTCACCGCGCCGCGGCATTCAGAAGGGGCGAGTGGGGGATGGCATTCCGATCCTAAGAGACTCACCTGATGGGCCACCTCCGTGCGCGATAGGCCGTTGCGCTTCAGCAGCCAACCATACAACGTCGCCGCGTTGTTTCTGGTACCCAGGTAGAACCTGCCCCGCATAGAGCGCAGCACATTGAACTCCCGCAGTCGCCGAGCATTCAGCGCCGCCCATCCCCGTTTCCCGGCCCGCGCAAGGTCTGAACGGGTGCCAGCCTCAACAGCTGCCTGCTCCTTGGGGTGACGCACGGCAATCGAGACGCCGAAAAGCCCGCACAGTTGACTCAGCGAGTAGCTATACGCTTGTGGCCCTTCGCCTTGAATCCACCACGTGACACGCTCTTCTGCTCCGCTGTGAAGCGAACCCGGAACCCGGATATGACGCGCGGCATCCCGCGCGGATGAATCGGCACCCACCGGGATAAGCCGCTCGATTATTGCCCTCTGAAGCGCGAAGTACTGTTCCAGCTTGTCGGGGAAGGCACCCGGCGCACGTGATGGATCGCGCTGGTCGTGGAGCAGGTACAGAAGCCACATTCTACGACCCGACTTGACGATCATTGAAGCCTTCGGCAGATAACCGGTTTCCTGCATCGTCACGATCCGGCCTAGCGCTTGGCCGAAGTCAACCCCGAGCCGGTAGTAGTCCAGGTCGGCATACGCCGCGCACAAGTACCGAAGCCGCTCCGTGCGGTGGAGCGGGTAGCCGTATGCGGCACCATCCTTGCCGTACCGCCTGAGTCGCCAGCCCGCGTTAATCGAGACGTAAGAGTCTTTGAGCAGTTGCTCCCGGAACTCCGGAAAGTACCGGGCGAGCTCGTCTCGCCGGATCGAGACCAGCGGCCGGAAGTCCTCGCCGGCCTCGCGCGCCACGGCGAACGCGATGTAGCCGTCGTCATGCCGATGCAGCGCGAAAATAGGCGCGATGGCTGGTTTTTCGGACCACGCATTGTCAGCAGAGAGCCCATCTTCAGGCACACTTCCAGAACTCGAGCCTCCGTAGAATCGAGTCGGTTGCATGGTTCAGTGCTCGCGCGTATTGGGTGGTTGACGGCCGGCTTGGGCCGATCGGGCCTGTGGCTTCGAAGGTTGCTTCGCGTGCTTGGAGGCGACCAGGACGGGTCCCGCGACTACTTTTGAGCGAATCGAGGGAAGGCGATCTTGGGCCGCAGTGTCGCGGTTACGTCGCGGCTTCTGTCCGTGTTATAGGTTCTATAGGTTCTGCGTGTTCGTAACGTCCGTAAGTTACAGAGGCTAAAATGGCGTGCCGGGTTCGAGTCCCGTCCGGCTCACCAACATTTCCCAAACTTGCGAGACAATCGGAAGCATGATCCGGATACCCGCATTCCTCCTGCTCTCTGCGGCCTTGGCTTTCGCCGCCGACCACCCCGCCCCCGTCGGCCAATTCGAAAGCCAGGCCGATATCGGCGCCAGCGTGCGCCTCGGCTCGGCGGAGTTCGACGCCGCGAAGGACGCCTACACCATCACCGGCGGCGGCTTCAACATGTGGGCCAATGCCGACGCCTTCCACTTCGTGTGGAAGAAGCTCTCGGGCGATTTCTCCATCGCCGCCGAGGTGCGCATCACCACCGGCGCGGACGGCGGCAACGAGCATCGCAAGGCCGGCCTGGTGGTGCGTCAGAGCCTCGAGCCCGAGTCGCCCTACATCGACGTCATCCTGCACGGCAGCGGGTTGACTGCCATGCAATTCCGGGCCACGCCCGGCGGCACGACCGACGAGGTGCACACGGATGTGACGGCCCCGGCGGTGCTTCGCCTGGAGCGGCACGGCGACGTGTTCGAGATGTGGCTCGCCGCCGCGCCCGGCGAGGCGCCGCGCAAGGTCGGGTCCACGGGCCTGGCGCTCCACGACCCGGTCTATGTGGGACTGGCGGTGTGCGCGCACGATGCCGGCCGGATGGAGACGGCGGTGTTCTCGAACGTGAAGGTCGAGCCCGCGGCTACGTCGAAGTAGGTATCGGGTCAGCTTCCCAGTTGCCGACAACCCGCTCGGAGGGTGCAGCATGATGGGGCGTTTCCTTCCGGGCGCGCCATAGATCAATCAGAATCGGGCATGCAGCCTCACCCTCATGATTCGTATCAAGCTTGCATCGCGTTGGACAGTCCGTTCTCCTGCTGCAGATCACTCCCCTCCCCGAAGCATGGCCTGCTTCTTGATATCCTCGGTGGCACGTGTGACGCTTTCCGCCTTGCCCACGTCGCGCCAGGTATCGCCGTCAGCGCGATAAGCCACAATCCTCTCTCCTTCGCCTGCCAGCCGCAGGTAGCACTGGATGATGGAGAACGTCCCTTCTTCGCTCATCATCCCCAGGAGGCGTGGCGAGATCACGTGAATTCCAGAGAACGCCAGCTCCTCGAACTGCGGTGACGGCCTCACCAGTTCCGTTCTCTGCTCGTTGACCAGACGCCGCCCGCAAAGCCGCATTTGCTCGTCGAACAACAGATATCGGGAAGTCTGGCGCTGCTGCACTGCCAGTGTAGCCAGCGCCTGGTTCTGCGTGTGGAAGTCGAACATTTGCCGCAGATCGATGGTGCTGATCACGTCAACATTGTGCAGGATGAACGGCGCCCCCGGATCTTCTTCGCGAAAGAACCACGCCGCCCTTTTCAAGCCGCCGCCGGTATCCAGCAAGTTGCCCTCTTCGGATATCTCGATCCGCATTCCGAAGTTGTTCTTTCCGCGCAGATATTCAGTTACCATTCCGGAAAAATGGTGCACATTGACTATGACTTCACGCACTCCAACTTCCCGCAGGCGTGCGATGGCGATCTCCAGCAGCGTGCGTCCGGCCACCTCAACCAGCGCCTTGGGCCGGTCATTGGTTAGAGGACGCAACCGCGTGCCCAGCCCGGCGGCCAGAATCATTGCTTTCATTTACGCAGCTTCTCCATTTCAACGTGCCGCACCAACACTTCCAGGCCCGGCCGCCCTTGGAACTGCCGGGCCAGCGCCTCTGCCAGGTATACCGAGCGGTGCTGGCCGCCGGTGCAGCCAAACCCCACCATCAAGCTATCGAAGCCGCGCTCCTGGTAGTTTTTCACGCTCGCTTCCACCATCGACGTGGCGCTGGCCAGAAACTCGCGCACGCTTGCCTGTGCGCCCAGATAATCGACTACCGCCGCGTCTTTGCCGGTGAGAGATTTGAAGCGCTCTTCGCGGCCTGGATTCGGCAGCGCGCGGGCGTCGAAAATGAATCCGCCGCCATGCCCGCTCTCGTCCTTCGGGAGGGCGCTCTGGTGAAAGGAGAAACTGAAAACCCTCAACGCCAGGTTGGCGCCCCGTGAGGCAGGCGCCGGAACAGAGTTCGCAATGTCTTGCTTCCCGGCCGCTTCCGCGGGCGCGATCAAGTGGTGCAACTTCTCTGACGCGATCATGTGCTCAAACGCGCCCAGCAGCGTGGGCAGTGCGATGGGCAGCTTTATGTGCTCGATCAGCCAACGCAGGTTTTTCAGCGCAAAGGGAACGCTCTGCAGGAAATGCGGCTTTCGCTCATAAAAGCCGCGGAACCCATACGCCCCCAGCGCCTGCATAATGCGTACATAAACAAAAGCGTAGTAATGGCGCATGAACTCTTCCTGCGTCAGTGTGACGAACCGCGCGAGAGATGCGAGGTAGTGCTCCAGCAGCTGCTGGCGTAGCGCGGGAGGCAGGTCGGCCTTGGCGTCATAGAGCAGGGAAGCAATATCGTAGTGCAACGCGCCTTTGCGCCCGCCCTGATAGTCCAAAAAGAATGGCTGGCCGTCGCGCAGCATCACGTTCCGCGACTGGAAGTCGCGATAGAGAAAATAGTCGCGGCGGGCGGTCAGCAGAAACCTGGTCAGGCGGCCAAAATCGGTTTCCAGCGCCTGCTCGTTGAAGGGAATTCCCGCCAGCTTGAGAAAGTAGTACTTAAAGTAGTTCAAGTCCCAGGCAATCGACTGGCCGTCAAAGCTGGAGCGTGGATAACAGACTTTGTAGTTCAGGTCCCGCGCAGCCTCGATCTGGAACCGCGGCAGGTCCGCCACCACCTTACAGTAGGCCTGCACCACCTCCGGTGCGACGTCTTCTCCTGCCCTGTTGTTCGAGAGAAACTGAAATAGCGTGGCGTCGCCCAGGTCTTCTTCCAGGTAAGCGCCCGCATCCAGTTCCGATCCGTAAATCTCCGGCACAGGCAGACCACGACTGCGGAAATGCCGCGAGAAGTCCAGGAAAGCGACGTTCTCCTCGCGCACGTCATGCAGGATACCCACCGCGCTCAGATCCTGGTGGGCGAGCCGAAGGATATTGCGTCCTGACCCTCCCAGGCCGCCCTGCAAGGGCTGCACTCGCTCTACAGGAAGGCGAAACTGCCGCTCAAAGAGCTGTTTCAGAACATCCATGGATTCGGTTCGCAACCGTCGGCGCCCTTTGTCTTCATGGTAATTAACCCACATCACAAGCCGAAACACAAACTGCCGCACGTGGAACTCCGCGGTCCTCGCAGTCTCCCCGGCTACGGTGTTCGCGGATGTTGCCCGGAACGGCAAGCCGGCTTGTCGCCGTCGATTCTGGCCAGATCGCGCGCCATCCGGAAACCAAGCCACTACCCAGAAGTAGCGGGCCTACGCATCCGTCCCGCCAGGATCTCGACTACGTTCCGCACGTATTGTTCATCCGTGATTTGCGCCACGGCCTCTTCGGGAAACTCGGCCAACGATCGGAAGTAGTCGGCGATCTCGCGGAAGACCTCGACGCGCGCTTCCGGCGCGAGCTGATTGCGCCGCACCAGGGCTTGGATCGCGATGCCGGCCGCCTCGGGCGACGCGCGCTGGCGCAGGCGCCGGACCAGCGTATCGTAGGCCAGCATGGAATTGAATTTCCCTTCGAGCAACTGCGCCAGGTCGGGGTGCGGCAGCCTGGGATGGCGCACCACGATGGTGCCCGCCGTCAAGTCGCCGAGCCGCCTGGATTTGTCGCTCAGCAGGCACGCCAGACCCCCGGCCATATAGAACGCGGGCGCCGCATCCACGGCCCGCATCAGGTTGCGGATGATCACCTGGCTCAAGCGCAGGTGGAGTCCCTGCTCGTCCATGACGCGCAGACGCAGCAGCCGCTTGCCGATGGTCTGGCCGCGCCAGCGCCACTCGAGCGCGATCCCGTAGCCGATGGAGATGGCGAAATAGAGAACAAAGCTGGAGGCCTGCGCGATATCCGAGCTGATCGCGCCGACCAAGGGCAGCAACTGGCCCAGGATCTGAGATATCAAGACTACCGCGCAGGCGTCGATCAGCCACGCCATGAAACGCGCCAGCGGCCCCGCCAGCAACAGCGAGAACCGCACGCCCTCCGGAGTCTCGATCTCGATGGTGCGGCTGCGGCTCATCGCGGCTCCGCTTGCTGACGCGCGCGGTTCGGTGCCGCGGGCAACGTAGCACCGAACCCCGACCGTCCGAGGAACAGTGCCAGCAGAATCAGTTCGGCCACACCGAAACCGATCTTGAGCCCATAGGGGACCACGGGCCGGTGGTATTGCGAAAGGAACGCCTCCACCAGCCCCGCCCAAACCAGCAGGACCGCGACGCCTCCCGCCAGCGTCACCAGATCGCCGCCGATGGCGCGCAACCGCTCGCGGCGCGTGGTGCGGCGGCCCCATCCGATCAGGGCGCTCGCCAGCAGCAGGCCGGCCTGGCCCGCGATCAGGAAGGCCGGGATCTCGATCACGCCGTGCGGCAGCAGCCAGCCCAGCAGGAACTCCGTCTGACCCGCGCGCACGTAATCGGCCGACACCGCGCCCAGCGTCACACCGTTATAGAAAAGGACCGCGGCCGTTCCCGCGCCCCAGGTGATGCCCAGAGTAAAGGTCGCAATCGAAACCCGGATGTTGTGCGTCATCAACTGCGCGGAGAACGTGGCGCGGTGATTGCGCAACCGATCCGACGCTCCCTTCTCCTCTTTGGCCACGCGCTCCGCCGGGTTCCCTTCCAGGCCCTGAAAAGGCATGATGATGGCCTTCGAGTCGGGGTCTCTCCACACCGCCAGGCTGCCGAAGGCGCAGCCCAGCAGGGTGATGGCGACGGCGATCCAGAACAGCCGGGCGTGCCGGCGGACCGTCGCTGGAAAGGTCGTGAAGAACCAATGCAACGGGCGCGGGCGCTTCCGGCGCTCGCGTGTCGAGTGAATCTCGCCGTAGGCGCGCGCCACCAGCGATTCCAGGTGCTCCCGCGCTTCGGCCTCGGCCGAGAAGGTCGCCATCCTGGCCAGGTCCGCCGACGAGCGCTCGTAGAGATAGTGGAACCGCTCCATCTGATCGAGCGTCATGCGGTCCAAGGGATCGCTCTCGATCCGGTCGAGGATCGTCTCGAGTTCCTGCCAGTAAGCCTGCTCGGCGGCGACGAAACGCGGCAGGTCGAGGATCACAACGCCTGCCTCCGCTTCACGTCCAGGTAGAGCGACGTCAGCTCGATCTCCAGCTTCGCGGGATCGAGCACCGAGAACCGCACCCCGGCGCGCTCGAGCGTCATGCGCAGTTCCCGCAGCTTCTTCCAGAAGAGCTGGCCGGCCACGTCGCGATACAAGTCGTCGAGCGCCTCGGGCGGCGGCCCTTCGAACAGCGGCTGGATGCCCGGTGTCCCCGCCACGCTGACCAGCACCAGGTGGCGCCGGGACGCGATCTTAACGGCTTGCGCGAAGCTCTCGGCCAGCACCGGGTCGTCCAGCGCCGTCAGCACCACCAGCAGCGCCCGCCGCCGCAGCACCGTCTGGATGAAGCCGAACAGCTCGCCGAAATCGGGCGAGACGCGCCGCGGCTGGAGCTTGTAGATCGCTTCGCGGCAGGCGCGGTAGTGAGCTTTCCCGCTGCGCGCGCGCACGAATTGGTGAACCTTGTCGCTGAATGTGACCAGCCCGAAGCGGTCGCCTTGCCGCTCGGCCGCCAGTCCCAGGTGCAGCGCCGCGCTGACGTACTTCTCGAGCGTTTCCCGGCGCGCGGTCAGCCGCGAGGCATCCACCACCACGTACAGCTCCTGGGTCCGCTCCAGTTGAAAGACCTTGACGATGGGCTTGCCACGGCGCGCGGTCGCCTTCCAGTAGATCTCGTCGAACGAATCGCCGTGGGCGTAATCCCGGAGCTTCTCGAACTCCCTTCCCCGCCCCACCTGGCGCTCGCGCCGCGCGCTGGAGGCTTCGCGAGCGAGCAACAGCGCTCTGGTTGCGCCGCCGCGCAGGTTGGGATAGGCGCGGACCTCGCATGCAACCGGAACCACGGAGCGTATGGACCACAGCGCCCACGGCGAGGCCCGCTCGATATCGGCGACTTCGATGCGGTAATCGCCGCGCTCGCGCGGCACGAACGGCCAGAGGATGCGAGTAACGTCGGTGCCTGCCGCAACGGTTTCGACCAGTCGCTCCGAGACGAGATCCGGCGGCAGCCGCAACGCCACCTGAACCGCACCGGCCGCCGGACCGCTGTTCACGATCTCGACCGGGAGGCGCGCCTCCACGTCCCGCGTCGCGCGCAGCAAGGCCGGCAACCGGACGGCGAGCGCGTCGATAGCGTGCAATCCCCTGCCCGCGTCCCACGCCGCCGCAGCGAAAACGGCAGCGATCGCCGCAACGCACGCCGGCGCGAGCGTCGGCGCCAGCCCCGCAATGAAAGCCAGCGGCGCCACCACCAGGGCAGCCATCACGAGCAGTCTTGTGCGCGGCGCGATCATCGCGGAACGGGAATCTCGTGCAGGATGGCGTCCACCACTTCGGAAGTGCGCACGCCTTCGATCTCCGCCTCGGGCCGCAGAATCAGCCGGTGGTCGAGCACCGCCAGCGCGACCGCCCGCACGTCGTCGGGCGTCACGAAGTCCCGTCCGTCCATGGCCGCCAGAGCGCGGCTCGAGAGCAGCAGCGCCTGCATGGCCCGCGGCCCGGCGCCCACCAGGATGTTCTCGTGCTCGCGCGTTCGCCGCACCACATCCACCAGGTAGGCGACGATCTCCTCGCGCACCACCACGGCGTCGAGCGCGCGGCGTAGCACCGGCAGGTCCGCCTCGCGCAGCACTGTCTCGACTCCGCCGCCCTCGAGAACGGCTTCGGGCGCGCCGCCCGAAAGCATCCGCCCGGCCAGGCCGATCTCGTCCGCCCGCTCCGGCCAGGGCATGACGATCTTCATCATGAAGCGGTCCTTCTGCGCCTCCGGAAGCGGGTAAGTGCCTTCGGACTCCACCGGATTCTGCGTCGCGAAGACGGTGAAGTTCGGCGAGAGCGTGTAAGTCTCGCGGTCGATAGTGACGCGCCGTTCCTGCATCGATTGCAGCAGCGCCGATTGAGTCTTCGCGGGCGCCCGGTTGATCTCGTCGGCCAGCAGGAAGGTCGTAAACAGCGGGCCCTTGATCAGCGAGAACTCGTTGCGCTGGAGGTTGAACACGTTGGTTCCGGTGATATCGGCCGGCATCAGGTCGGGCGTGAATTGGATGCGCCCGAACTCGCAGTCCATCACCCGGGCCAGCGTGCGCGCCAGCAGCGTCTTGGCGACGCCCGGGACGCCTTCGATCAGAGCGTGCTGGTTCGACAGAATGACGATCAGGCTCTGCCGAATGGCGCTGGCCTGGCCGATAATCACCTTCTCCACTTCGGCTGTAACGCTGCGTATCGTGGACTGAAGCTGCTCGAGAGTCTCGTTCAAATGCGCTTCCTTTCCAGCAGGTGACTGCGTGACTTCGCATAGGCCAGGAGCGGGTCCGTCTCCGTGGCCAGAATCGATTCGACGGCGGCGGCGTCCTGCGGATCGAGGCCGCGGCCGTGCGTGCGCTTCCACTCGCTCCAGCCCAACTCCATCAGCTTGCGCGGGGGGACGTTGCGCCGCAGCAGGCTGGCGAAGCCGGAGAGCGAATCCCGCCCCGCCACCGGGCCGTTCGAGGCCGCGGCCGTTTCCCACGCCGGCGGGAATCCCGCGCTTTCCTTCCAGATGGCGAGCGCCGCCAGCAGCAGAAGTCCGGCCACCAGCCCGCCCAGCCTGTACTTGCGCGCGAGCCCAGCCACGCTGCCCTGTTCCACCACTCCGAAATGCGCCTCATCGAAGACGACTAGCGTGCGCGGGCCGATCAGGCGGACCAGCAGCGCGGTCTGCCGGTTCTCGGCGAGCGCCTGGTTGAGGAACGGGTACGTGGTCGCCGCCAGCGCTAGCGTGCCCTTGCCGAACGCGCGCTCCACGAACACCGGCTTCGCGTGCTCCGCGTGAAGGACGGTCCAGTTCTTCCCCTGTCCGAACGAGAGCGCACCGTCTCCGTTTTCGCTCTTGGCCTGCTCGACGGGCAGGTCCCAGGCCTGGATCGCCAACGCCTTCTTGTCCTCCGGATCGCGGCTGAAAGGCGCCAGCGAGACGACGACGTAGTTACCTCGTGCGGCGGTCCGGTCCAATTGCAGGCGCAGCTCCGACTTCTCCGCGGCCAGATCCTCGAGAGCCACGCCCAGGTAGAACACCGTTGCATTGCTGTCGCGGCGACGGTCGAGGGGCGTGAAGCTTCGCTCAACGGTCAACCCGGGCAGGCGCGCCAGGCTATCGTACAGCGCCCGCACACCCACCGGATCGCTGCGCAGCGAGGAGTAGCGCGGGTAAACGTCGCCGGTCGCAAAGCTGAGCTCGAAAAGCAGCGCGATCGCCGCCAGGCCGGCCGCCGCAACGAGGAGCGATACTACCGCCGGCAGCCGCTTCATTGTTCGCCTCCCGCCGCCTTGATCCGATCGAGGTTCGCCCGGAACTGCCCGACCTCCTCGGCTAAGACCTCATGCCTGCCGTACCAGCTTCTCTCGAAACTCCCCAGGTTCTCCAGAAATAGCGGCGGGATCTCAGGCGTGGCGCGGCTCTTCCGCCGCAGCTCGCCCTCGTATTCCCGATTCGACTTGCAGGCGTGAATCACCACCAAACCGGTGCGGCCCAGGTATGCCAGCGTGCCCAGATACAAGGCGCGCAGGGCCATGCGCAGATCCCGCTTCCCCGTCCATTCCTCGGCCAGCGCCAGCCAGGTCTCCTCGGGCAACTGGCTGGCTACCAGCGATTCGTCGCTCAGATCCACGGCCGGCGCGAGCGCGCCCGTCGCCGGTCGCCGCGCCCGGCGGCTCCGGGACCGCAAGAACAGCGCCACAGCGGCGCCGGCCGCGAGCGCCGCCAGCAGCAGCAGCGAGACGCGCAGCAAGCCCGAAGGCGCCGGCCCGGACCGCTGGTCGCCGGGCTGAGCGGAGCCGAGCAGATCCCGAAGCCAGCGCATCAGGCGGTCCGCCCACTTCTCCACGAACCGCACGCCGCGCCGCAGGTACTCGGTCGCCTGCTCGGTGAACTTGAGGATGCCCGATCCGAAGGGCCGCCCCGCCGGAGCCGCGCGCGGCAACCGCCATCGGTATTCGCTGCGCGCCAGCACTTCGTCGATGGAGCGGTCCAGCGCGGTTACCGTTGGACAGGCCTCTGGCCTGACGACGACAGGCCGGAGGCCTGTCCCACCGAATGCAGAAACTCCGCAACACGCCAGCAGCACGACCAACACCGCCGCTGCCCTCAGTGCGCGTAGCTCCGCTTTGAGATCCGCGCCGGTTCCGATCGCTTGTCCTAGGAAGCAACGCAGCACATAGAAAGCCTGCACGAAGGCATCCACGCACAACCAGGTGACGCCGGCCGCGACCGCGAAGAACGTCCAGTTCGCCGCGAAAAGGACTCCGCTCCTGGCAAACTCGCTCTCATAACCGGTCAGCATGCGCACCAACTGAGGCAGCAGCAGGAGCGTGAGCGCCACGTTCAGAAACACGATCAGCGAAAACGCGAACAGAATCGCGAGCGCGATCCAGTTCTCCCGCTGCCAGAGCGACGCCTGGCGGCGCGCCTGCCTCAACACCTCGCCGGGTCGCTGGCCGCCGTCCGCCAGGGCCGTCACGTTGCGGAAAAAGGCGCAAAGCGGCGCCGCGGGCAGAATCGCCACCAGCGCCATCGGCATCAGGACCAGCTTCAGCGGCTGCACGCCCGCCTGCACCACGAAAACGCCCCACGCGCGCCGCCACGTCCACGGCGGCTCCCCCGCCCCTTCGAGCTGGCGCCGCAGCCGGCCTGCGAACACGGCCTTCCACCCGCTCATCCACAGAAAGAGCACCGCCATGCCGAACGCCTCGAAGAACGAATCCGCGTCCGCACTCCGGCTGCGGCTCATCTCGGTCCAGAAGAACAGACATCCGACCAGGAACGGCACGCTCCCGGCCAGGTAAGCGGCGATGGCGCCCGCCGGCGCGCCGCGGAGCAGGTGAACGGCTTCCTCGATCATCTCCACCGGCCCGCCGGTCCTTATCGGCGTTGCCATCCGCTCCCCTCGTCTTGCGCCGCGGTAATCTGCACCAGGAGCTGGCCGATCCCGTAGAAGAACAGCCATGCGAGCAGCAGTCCCAGCGCGCCGGCCAGCGCGCCCTTGACCCAAGCCAGCCGGCCGCCCTTGCGCACGCCTTTCGCCGCCAGCCGCTTCAGGCACTCGGCGCACAAGAGCCGCTCGTCGTGTTCGGTGGCGCATTCGCGGCAGAAGTACCGCCGGCATCCCGGACAGCGCACCGCCGCTTCCCGGGATTCGTGATTCCAGCAGCGCTCGTGTCGAAGGGCCGCGATGGCTGGTTACTCCTTGCGCCTGTTGTACACCGCCGACAACGCGCCCGCAGCCGCGAAGCCCAGACACCCGGCCGTGTAGATGGCGACCAAAACCCGGTTCAGAGGTACGTTCACCAGCATGCGGCGGGAAGCCATCGTGCGGAAGACCTCCACTGCCAAGCTGACGTAGAAAGCGGCAGCCGTCGCCCCGACGAAACTCATGGTCGCAACCATAAGCACCTTGGTGCGGCGGGGACCGCCCACTCTGTCATTGCGGATCAGAGTCCACATCGCGAGGCCTGCCTGCACCAGTATCGGCACGAACCAGAACCTCGATGCGGGCCGGTAAAACAGCACGCCTCCCAGCGCCAGGCTGATGTAAAGGCCGATCGCAGACGCCGGAACTCGGCCGCGCGCGGACGTCGCCAGGGCCACCGGCGCACGCGCAGGAGCCGGCGCGGCCTCGGGAACCGCTGCTTCGCGCACATGCGCGGTCCAACCCTCGACCAGCGTTCCCTGGGCCTGCGCGATACGATCCGCCAGGATCCTTAGCGCTCGCTGCGCGCTCCACAGCCGCAGGATCGAGGGCAGTTCCTCCCGGCTCACCGCGGTCTGGATCGAGCACCGGACGCTCGCCTTGAGCGACACGAACAGCCAGGCCAGGGCCAGCGCCAGCAGGAGATTCCAGCCGACTTCGGGAAGCCACGCGATCGAACCGGCCTGGGCCACCAGCGCGAAGGTCGCGAGGCACAAAGCCACAACGAACCAAGGCAGCGTCACCGCCCAGCGCCGCGTGCGCGCCAGAACCAGCGCCTGAATGTCACGGTAGTAATACCGCTTGTAGTCCTCCGTGAAGCGCCACCCGGTGACCGCCAGTAGGTGATCGTCGCCCAGCCACAGGCTCGCGCGGCGGAAGAACCCTCTCCTTCCTCCAGGCACGCGCTTGTACTTCATCTTCGCGGCGGCCATGCCTCAACCCCTCGTCCCCAGCCGCGAAATTGCGTATACGGCCAACCACGCCCACAATGCGATCTCCCCGGTGGCCAGCAGAATGGCCAACACAAAACGCAGTTTCGTGCGCCCCAGGATGCTCAGCGGCGCTTTCCAGTACCGGATCGCGACGTAGAGCGCTACGGGAGCGCTCAGAAAGGTCAGGAACCAGACGAGCAGAACGGGCCACGTCGCCAGCGCCAGGGCGATCGAATCGTAGCAGACGCGGTGGTTTTCGAGGACCGCGATCTTCTTCTTCGCCATGCCGGAGGTGATGCACTCCGGGCAGAGCGCCTCGCCGCGCAGGTCCATCTGGCACAGCCGGCACACGAAGCGTCCGCAGCGCGCGCACGCAACCGTGGCGGTCTTGCCGGGATGGAAGAAGCAGGTCGCTTCTCCCTCCCCGGCCGCAATCTCCGCCGGCAAGATGGCGGCCGGTTTGGCCAGAATGGCGGGAAAGGAGCGGACCAGGACCCCCGCCCCGCAATTGGGGCATAGCGCCATTTCGGTCGCCTCAATCGCCTCGGGCGGCAGCGCCGCATCGCAGCGAGGGCACCGGATCGGATTGGCGACCTCGACGACCGCAGTAGCCACTGCTAGGTCCTGATCACCCGGGTATTGCAGATGTAGTCATGCAAGCCGCGCTTCTCCGAATCGAAGCCCACCATGATGAACCCGATGTAGAGAGGAATGCCGCTGAGCATCTTGGCAAAATACCGCCCGAAGGCCCGGCCTAGCGAGACGCGCCCGCCATCCGGCATCACCACCTTCAGGCGCAGGGCCTTCTTGCCTATGGTCGCGCCGGACCGCGCCACGAAGAAAGCCTCGTAGCAAGCCGACCCGGCCAGCAGAAGCAGGTAACCCAGGACAAACACGATGCTCATGGCGGCCAGCGCGGCTTCCGGGGCGGCGCCGGATCGGGACAGGCTAGGCGCCAGCACCAGGAAACCCACGAACGCCAGGACCCCCCAGACGGCAGCCAGGATGAGGCCATCGATGAACATCGCGCCTACGCGGACCCAGAAGCCGGCGTAAACCATCGCTCCCTGCGGCGCGACTCCTTCGCGGAGCTTCTGGGCGAAGGTCTCTTTGCAGTTGCCGCAAATCCAACGGTCGCCAAAGCGCACCAGGTCGTTAGGAGAGAACGGCCGCCCGCATTCCGTGCAGAAAGTCGAGCCGCCCACCGCTGGCGGACCCGCCGCTGCCGCCGCCACGGGCGCGGGCGCCGCCACCTGAGCGTACGGAACCCATCCGGACAGGCCTGCGTTCCACACCAGCGTCTCCGCCCTCACCACTCCCGTCCGCACCAAATCCGCCAGAGCCGCATCCGAGACCGGCCCGGCCTGCTTCCCGCCCGCTGCGTAATACCAGTCCATATTGGCCCTCCCCGGCCGCGAGTTTACAGTGAAGACTAGTGTAACTGGATTGCGCCCGCATTAGGAGGTCGTATACGCTCGAGGTTCTTTGCTGCGGCGCCCGCCCGGCACCGAACCGCGCGCGTAAGCAGGCGGCCCGGCGGGCCAAGGCGAGCCCTTCACCCTGCCCGATCTGAGAGAATCTTCTCCAGAGGCATGGAACCGATCTCAGTTCGCGAGGCCCGCAAGCGGGTCAATTGCGGCAAGCAGCTCGCCGAGAAGGGCTGGTACCACAGCTTCGAGCTGCCCGACGGCACGCTCATCGACGGCGTGATCAGCCTCGAAACGCAGAAGGAGCGCTTCGCCCGGTTCCCCATTCCCGCGGATCTCAGCGGCCAGCGGGTCCTGGACATCGGCGCCTGGGACGGCTGGTTCGCCTTCGAGGCCGAGCGGCGCGGGGCCTCGGTGACGGCGGTCGACTGCGTCGATGTCCCGAACTTCCGCCGGGCGCGCCAGAAGCTGCGCTCCCAGGTGGATTACTGGATCGCGGACCTCTACGACCTTCCGCAGGCCGGCCTGGGTGCCTTCGATACGGTCTTCTTTCTCGGCGTTCTGTACCACGTGCGCCACCCCCTACTGGCGCTCGAAATCGTCTGCGGCCTGACATCCGGCGTGGCGCTGGTCGATTCCTTCGTCACCGACGGCGACACGTGGCGGAGCCACCCGGACCAGATCCCGTCGCTCGAGTTCTACGAGACGATCGAGCTGGGCGATCTGCTCGACAACTGGTTCGGTCCCACCGTCGCTTGCCTCCTGGCCATGTGCCGTGCCGCGGGCTTCGCGCGTGTCGATCTGCTTCATGCCGGCGGCAATCACGCGGTCGCGGCTTGTTACCGCCATTGGGAGCCGCCTCCCGCCGGTGCCAAGCCCGCTCCGGAACTGCTGGCGGTCTGCAACAACCGCGGCTTCGGGATCAACCTCCACGGACGGCGCGACGAGTACCTCTGCTGCTGGTTCCACTCGGACGCCACCGCGATTCGCCGCGAAGACCTGCGGCTCGAGGTGGGAGGGTTCGGCAGCCCGGCACTCTTCGTCCGGCGCGAGGAGGGTAAGCGCTGGCAGGCCAATTTCCTGGCGCCGCCCGGCCTGGCCGCCGGCTGGAATCCGGTGCGCCTGAGGCTGGCGGATACCGAGTTCGGCAACACGCTGAGGCTCGCCGTGGCCATGCCCATCTGGGTGAGCGAGCTGCGGGTCGAGCGGCTGTGCGACGGCATCACCTGGGAGTACAACCGGGTCGCGATGGCTGGCGGCGGATTCGTCAGCGGTTGGGTAAGCGGTCTGCCGGAGAACTGCGACCGCGTCAACACCTGCGTGTTTCTGGGCGAGACGCCGCTCGAGGTCGATTGGGTCGGCCCGCCGGACGGCCAGGGCCAAGTTCAAATCAACGCCATCGTCCCGCGCGATTTCCCGCGGGGCGAGCATTTGTTTCGGGTGGAGTGCGCCGGGGTCTCTTCGGCGCCCGTTCCGCTGAAGATCGAGGGGTGATGTGTGCCATTCACGCTAGAGGGTAAGGGCGCGCTTGTCACCGGAGCGGCGCGGGGCATCGGGCGCGCCATTGCCGCCCGGCTCGCCGGCGCCGGCGCTTCCGTTCTCATCAACGACCTGGATGAGGACGCCGCGCGCGAAGCCGCTTCCGCACTGCCGCGCGCGAAGCATCTCGCGGGCGACGTCACGAAGCCGGGTTTCCCCGAGCAGCTCGTCGCCGCCATGCTCGATCAGTTCGGGGCGATCGACATCATCGTGAACAACGCCGGGTACACCTGGGACAGCGTCATTCAGAAGACCACCGACGAACAGTTCCAGGCCATGCTCGATATCCACGTGGTGGCGCCGTTCCGCATTCTGCGCGCGGCTTCGGGCTGGCTGCGCGAGACAGCCAAGAAGGAAACCGCGGAGGGCCGCCGCGCGATGCGGAAGGTGGTGAACATCACCTCCATTTCGGGCACCGACGGCAACGCCGGCCAGAGCGGCTACGCATCGGGCAAATCGGCCGTGATCGGATTGACCAGGACGCTGGCCAAGGAGTGGGGCCGCTACAACGTCAACGTGAACGCCGTCGGCTTCGGGCTGATCGAGACGCGCTTGGTGCAGCCGTTGGCGAGGCCGGTGGAGATTCTCGGGCACCAGATCGCCCTGGGCGTGCAGCCGAAGGCCCTCGAAGCCGCCCGCCAGGCCACGCCGCTCGGCCGCCTCGGCACGCCCGACGAGGCCGCCGGCGCAGTGCTCTTCTTCTGCTCCCCGCTCTCCGACTACGTGACCGGCGAAGTGCTCATCTGCGGCGGCGGGTTCCACTTCTGAGGAGTGCGTGGAACCGATACCCTCCGTGCGCTGCCTCCGGAAGCGGAGCAACAACTGGTAGTGATTGGGTGAGGTGCTCCGGACTCCTCCGTCACCTCCGGCGCTCGACAGGCTACTGCGTCATCGCCACCCTTAACCTCACGGAATTCCAACTTCCCTCTTGACAAGCCCAAAGCTTAGTGCTAATTTCTTAGCATAGTGCTAAACATTTAGCATCAAGGTGCCAACAATGGACGATACTTCTCAAGCCCGGCTCAGCCGCCGCGAACGCCAGATCATGCAGGCCCTCTATCGCCGCGGCAAAGCTACAGCCGCCGAGGTGCTCGAAGGTCTGCCCGATCCCCCCGGTTACTCGGCCGTGCGCGCCTTGCTGCGCATCCTCGAGGAGAAGGGGTTCGTCAAGCACACCCAGGACGGAGCCCGCTATGTGTATGAAACGCGCGTGCCCCGCGAAAAGGCCCGGCACTCGGCCTTGCGCACGCTCCTCAATGACCTCTTCGAGGGCTCCCGCGAGAAGCTGCTCGCTGCCCTCCTCGACAAGCGCGCCGGCGATCTCACGCCCGAGGAACTCGACAAGCTTTCCACCCTCATCGATCGCGCCCGCGGAGAAGGACGATGAGCGGCGCGGCGGCCTGGGGCTGGTTCCTCGTCGAGACCACTGCCAGGACCAGCCTTCTACTCCTGATTGCCGGCGCGGTCGCACTCATCTTACGGCGCAGCTCCGCGGCCGTCCGTCACCTGGTCTGGGCCGCGGGCGTCGTGAGCCTGCTGCTCGCGCCTCCGCTCTCCAGGGTCCTGCCGGACTGGCATGTGCGCGTCGCACCGGCGGTCTGGTCTCCGTCCGAGCTTCCATTTACGCCCGCTGCCACGCCGCCCGCAGCGATCCCGAACGTTCCGGGCACGCCGCCGCGCGAGCCCGCCCCTCCGCCCCATCGGCCGGCCGACTACTGGCCCTGGGCCGTCGCCACTTGGGCTTTCGGGACCTGCGTCCTGGCAATCTTCTTCGCCGCGGGAGCGGCGCACCTCGCGCGCGTGGCGCATAGTGCCCGCGCGGTTGACGACGCGCGCATCGCCGGGTTCGCCGAGACCACCGCGCACGACCTGACCGTGCCGCGCCGCCGCTTCCGCCTGCGTTGGAGCGATCGCGCATCCACACCGATGACCTGGGGTCTGTGGCGGCCGGTCGTGCTTCTCCCCGCCGAGGCCGTGAGTTGGGACGAAGACCGCCTGCGGCACGTCCTCGTGCACGAGATCGCGCACGTCAAGCGCTGGGACGTTGCTACCCAGGCCCTCAGCACCCTGGCCTGCGTGCTGTATTGGTTCAATCCGCTAGTCTGGTGGGCGGCACGCCAGATGCTGGTCGAAAGGGAGCGCGCCTGCGACGACCTCGTGCTCGGCAACGGCGCCCGCCCCTCCGACTACGCCCACGGTCTGCTCGATATTGCCCGCTCCCTCGGGGCCGATTGGACCACTTCGCGCGTGAGCCCCGCCATGGCCCGCCGTTCCCAGATCTCCGGCCGCCTGCTCGCCGTGCTCGATCCCAAGAGGCAGCGGCACGGGGTTCGCAAGCCCGTCGTCGTCGCCGGAGCGGCCGTGGCGCTGGCCTTGGTCCTGCCGACCGCGTCGCTGAGCTTCGCCCCCAAGCCGCTGTCAGCCATCGACATTGCGGACACGCGAACCTCCATCCTGACCGCCGAAGCATCCTGGCGCGCCGCCCTGCGCAATGGCGATGCGGCCGCTATGGCCCGCTTCTACACCAGCGACGCCTTGCTGGTCCTGCCGAACGCCCACCCGGCCCGCGGCCGCCGCGGCGTTTCGGATGTGCTGCAGACGCTGATCGGCCAGGGCGTGGTCGACGTGGACCTCCAGGCGGTCGAGATGTATCCGGTCGGCGAAATGCTCTGCGAAGCCGGCCGCGCCACTTTCTGGCGCTCCGGCGGCGGCGTCGGTTTGAACGTTCAGTACATGACTCTGTGGAAGAAGGAAAACGGTGAATGGCGCATCCACCGAAACTTCGGTGCGCCCCAAGGAGAACAACGATGAAAACCACTCGAGCGGGGCTCTGCCTCGCCAGTGCAATGATCTTATCGGCTGCCGCTTTACTCGCGCAGCCGAATCCCGAAGCCGGCATCCGCGGCGCGCTGGACCAGATGCGGCGCGCCATCAAAGACAACGACGCGGAACGGCTGACTCAAATGTACACGCCGGACGCCCGCCTCACCATGGCCAACAAGGTCGTCGAGGGACGCGAGGCGATCCGCGCTTACATAGCGGCGGTGTTGCCAATCCTCGGCGACTTCCGCAGTGACGAGCAGGAGTTCGTGGCCGGCGACGGCATCGCAGTCGAGACCGGCCGGGCCACGTTCCTCGACCGCTCCGGCGCCGTGATGGGCGTTTCCCGCTACATGACGGTGTGGAAAAATACCGCCGGCCAATGGCAGATCTATCGTGACCTCGGCGTCCCGGTTTCGCCGGAAGCGCCGCAGGCTGCGTTCGCTGTGAAAGAGGCGCCCGCGCAAACCGCCGTCGTGTTGCCCATGACCGGCAGCTACCAGCAGCACACCGAAGCCATCGCACGTCTGATCGAGTATCTCAAATCGGCCGGAATCGAGATCGCGGGGCCGCCCTTCGGGCGATACTACAACTCGCCCGGGACCGTCCCCGAGAGCCAGCTTCGCTGGGAAGTCGGCCTGCCCGTCGCTCGCGGCTCGGGCGCTGCCACGGCGCCCTTCCAGAAGCAGGATTACGCGCCCACGACGGTGGCCTTTGCCGTCGTGCCTGGCCGCGACACCGCAGGCCCATGGTTGCAGCTCGGCGACTGGATAACCGGCCATGGTTACCTGACCTCCGGACCCGCCATGGAGGTGTGGCTCGACGTCTCCAAGACCGAGATCCGTCTGCCCGTGCGCCCATCCGGCCGCTAGCTTCCCCCATCAGCCCGTTACGATCACACGTTGGCGAGCCTCATCCCGCTTAGTGTCCCCCAACCCCGCGGCCGCGCCCCCCGGAACCTACTCGGCGCGGCCGCGCCCGAGGTCTGCCACACACCCAGACCGGTCTTCGTTTCGGGCACTCCACCTGTGTGTAATTGAAAGCCGGCCTCGATCGGCCACCTGCGCCGATGGTTCGAACGCGTCCGCGCAACGGAAGAGTGGTTGGACGCCGCCCAGCCGATGCGAGCTTTCTCAGTGACGCCCTCATCACAAGTTCCTTCTCGCCTAGCCTCATGCAGTTGCCCCGCTGCTCTCCCTTCTCCCGTTCCCGCCCGTGCTATGTTCCCATCGGAGGCAAAGCCACGCGCTGGCCCCGGTCCAATCTAATGCTATCCAGCCCGTTGGCTCTTGCTGCCCAAATTGGCTTCGAATGCACGAGGCTTCCGTTGACACCATTGGGCTTATTGGGTTCGTTTTGTACACGCACGGCGACGCGACCCCGACCCGCCCTTCCCTCCCATCCCGCCCCCCTCTCGGTTATCATTGAGCCACAGCGCCTATGAGAATCCAAAAAGCAGTCATCACTGCCGCGGGCCGCAACCAGCGGACGCTGCCGCTCCAGACCCTGATCGACCGCGATGGCGTCGAAAAGCCGGTCCTGCGCATCATCGTCGATGAAGTCCTGGCCGCCGGCGTCGAGGAGATCTGCGTCGTTGTCTGTCCTGGCGACGAGCCCGCATATGCCAAGGCCGCCGGCGACCAGGCGGGTCGAATCCGCTTCCTGCCGCAGACCGAGCCGCTCGGTTACGCTCACGCCGTATACGCGGCCCGGGACTTCACGAACCAGAGTTCGTTTCTGCACCTGGTGGGCGACCACCTCCACACCGGCAGCGAGGGCGCCAAACACCTGGTCGAAGTGGCGCAAGCCGAATCCTGCGCGGTCTCGGCCGTGCAGCCTACGCGCGAGAGCCTGCTGCCGCATTACGGCACGGTTGGCGGCCAGCGCGTCGCCGGGCGCCCGGACCTCTACCGCATCGAACGGGTCCTCGAGAAACCCACGCCGACGGAGGCCGAACAGCAGGTCATGGTCCCCGGCCTGCGGGCGGGATATTACCTCTGCTTCTTTGGTATGCACGTGCTCACGCCGTCCATCATGGACATCCTCGCAAGACAGCTCGCCGAATCGCGGCCCGGCGTGACGCTTTCGAGCGCGCTGGCGGAATTGGCGGCGCACGAGCAGTATCTAGCGCTCCAGGTAGAAGGGCGGCGCTACGACCTGGGCGTGAAATACGGCCTGCTGGCGGCGCAGATCGCGCTGGCGCTGGCCGGGCGCGACCGCAGCGAGGTGCTGGCGCAGCTCGTCGAGCTGCTCGCGTCGCGCACCATGGAAGCGGCGAGTTGAGGACCAGCCCATGAGCGAACTGGTACGCATCATCACGGCCCGCGATCCGGAAGTCCGAAACCGCCCTCTGGAAGCCTTCTGCCGCGAGGCCGACACCGCCGGCCTGCTGGGGGAGTGCGAAGCGCTCGAGCGCTTCCGCCGCGCCAGCGACAATCTCTACGAGCGCGTCCGGGCGCAGTTCTTCCTTTACGCGATCCACCGCTTCCACCTCCCTGCCAAACCCGGCGTGCGGCCGGCGGGCCTGATCCCCTTCGCCGCTTACCAGACGCTCATGAAGCGGCGCTTCGAGGAGACGGTCGACATTCTGCTGAGCGCGCAAGCGGCGGACGGCCCCAGCGCGGCCATATCGAGCGGCCTCGCCACCGCCTATCGCGGCCTGGGCTTTCAGACCCTGGCGAACCAGGTGCGCCGCAGCGTTCGCTCCGTTCGCGGCAACCAGTGGCTGGCGCGCATCGGGAATCCGGCTGACTATCCGCTATCGGTGCGGCCGGAGCTGCTGGCGCCGGATGGCGCGCTGTACCCCATCCTGCGCGAGGCCACGCCGGTCCGCATGGACCTCAGTCACAGCGGCTGGAGCGACATTTTCTTCCTGGGGATGGATTTCCCCGAAGGCGCGCGGGTGCTGAACGTTTCGATCGACCTCGCCGTCCGCGGGGCCGACGGAGGCCGGCCGCAGCCGCCCGTCGAAGCCTACTTCCGCGTGATCGACGAGCCGGTCCTGCGCCTGACCAGCGTGGACCTCGGCGCTACGGCCGACGTCGCGAGCTTCGCCGAGGTCTTCGATTTCGCCCGCGACTACCTCGGCCTGCTGAAAGCCGCGGCCATCGCCTCGGGCCTGGTGCCGCAGGCGATGGAGGGCGCGCACCAGCCGCTGGCCGACCTGCTGGCGCGTCTCACGGGACGCCGGGGACATGGGATCGAGATGGTCAGCCGCGTCAACGATATTCCCAAAGGCTCGCGCCTGGCGGTCTCCACCAGCCTGCTGGCGTGCCTGATCGCGGCCGCCATGCGCGCCACCGACCAGATTCACAGCCTCACCGGCTCGCTGACCGAGAACGACCGCCGGACCGTGGCCGCGCGCGCCATCCTCGGCGAGTGGCTGGCCGGCTCCGGCGGCGGCTGGCAGGATTCCGGCGGCCTGTGGCCGGGGATGAAACTGATTCAGGGCGTCGAGGCGACCGAGGGCGATCCCGAGTTCGGAATCAGCCGCGGCTGCCTGCTCCCGCGCCATCACGTGCTCACCCGCGACGAAGTTTCTCCCCAGACGCGGCAGCGCCTCGAGGACAGCCTGGTGCTGGTCCACGGCGGCATGGCGCAGGACGTCGGCCCGATCCTGGAGATGGTCACGGAGAAGTACCTGCTGCGCTCGGAGGTGGAGTGGAAAGCGCGCCTTCAGGCCATGGGGATCTTCGACGAGATCGTCGCGCTGCTCAAGGCGGGCCAGATCGAGCGCATCGGCGGCGCCACGGAGCGCAACTTCCTGGGACCGATCCAGACCATCATTCCGGGCGCCACCAACTACTACACCGAGGCCCTGATCGACGGCGCGCGCGCCGAATTCGGCGCGGATTTCCAGGGATTCTGGATGCTCGGAGGGGCGGCTGGCGGCGGCATGGGCTTCATTTTCGATCCTCAGGCAAAGCCGCGCGCCCAGGACCGCCTCCAACAAATCATGAGCGCCACCAAGCGGCGTCTGGAGGGTGCGGCGCCATTCGCCATGGAGCCTGTGGTCTACGACTTCGCCATCAACGAGCGCGGGACCCACGCGTCCTTGTTGCGGGACCGTGACGGCCTGATGCCTGCCGGGTATTACACGCTGATGGTGCCGGCGCTGCTGCGCATCGAGCCGCGGCTGCTGCCGCGCTCCCGGCGCGCCGAGCTCGATCGCTTCGGCCAGGCCTGTCGCGATCTGCCCGAGCTTGCCGGCAGCGTGCAGAAGCTCTTCGACCACCTGATTCCCCACTCCGCCTCGGCGGGCGCGGGCAAGGCCGGAAGCCTGCAAGAGCTGCTCGACCGGTATGGGTTCGACCGCGCCCAGCACGAGCAGATCCAGGCCGATTTGCGCTCAGGCCGCATCGGCCTTTCGCAGAATCGCCTGCCGCCCAGCAGCTTGATCGAGGACGCCGCACCGGGCGATGTGTGCGATGCCCTTGCCGGTCTCCCGGACCGCTATCGCGCCCTGGGCATGGAGGCGATGGCCGCGGGCCAGGTCGCAGTGGTCTCTCTCGCGGGCGGCGCGGGCAGCCGCTGGACGCGCGGCGCCGGATGTGTCAAGGCACTGAACCCGTTCACCAAGATGGGCGGGCGGCACCGCAGCTTCATCGAGGTCCACCTCGCCAAGAGCCGCCGCACCGGCCGGCTCGCAGGCGCTTCCCTGCCCCACGTTCTGACCACCAGCTACCTGACGCAGGGCCCCATCGAAGACTGGCTCCGCGCCGAAAACAACTACGGCTACCCGGGCCCGCTGCTGCTCTCGCCGGGCCGCACCATCGGCTTGCGGATGGTACCCACGGTGCGCGACCTGCGGTTCGCCTGGGAGGAAATGCCGCAGCAGTTGCTCGACGAGCAGGCGCAGAAAATGCGGCAGAGCCTCCACGCCGCGCTCATCCATTGGGCCGAGCAGGCGGGCGAGGCGAGCGATTACACGGATAACGTGCCGCTCCAGTGCCTCCACCCGGTAGGCCACTGGTACGAAGTGCCGAACATGCTGCGCAACGGCGTTCTCGCGCGCCTGCTCAAGGAGCGGCCGGCGCTGCGCACCTTGATGGTGCACAATATCGATACGCTCGGCGCGGACGTCGATCCCGCCATTCTGGGCAATCACCTGGAGTCCGGCGCCGCTCTCACCACCGAGGTGGTGCCGCGCCACATCGACGACCGCGGCGGAGGTCTGGCGCGCGTTGATGGCAGGTTGCGCCTGGTAGAAGGGCTGGCGCTGCCCAGCGAAGAGATCGAGTCGCGCCTGGCTTACTACAACTCGCTGACCATGTGGATCGACATCGATGCGCTGCTGGCCGCATTTTCACTGACGCGCGGCGAGGTGGGCGATGACGACAAGGTCTCGCAGGCCGTGCGCGCGCTGGCGGCGCGCATGCCCACCTACATCACCCTCAAAGACGTCCGCAAGCGCTGGGGCAAGGGCCAGGAGGACATCTTCCCGGTGGCTCAGTTCGAGAAGCTGTGGGGCGACATGACCGCGCTTCCCGATCTCGATTGCCGCTTTGTCGTGGTTCCGCGCGCACGCGGCCAGCAGCTCAAGGAGCCGGCCCAGCTCGACGGCTGGCTGCGCGACGGCTCCGCGGCCTACACCGAATCGCTGTGCGATTGGGAGTGAACACGCCGCGCGGACGTGCAGTAGAATCGAATGCTCGGGAAGGAGGGCCGGCAACGCCGTCGGAACGCATTCGCTGGCCGGACGGAAAGACCTTTGCGTTCACCGCTTTTGACGATCCTGACGGGCAGAGCCTTGAGCAGTGGGAGGTCGTGTACTCGTTCCTCCGCGATGCCGGCTTCCGGACGACGATCGGGGCCTGGCCGGAGGGCCCGACGGATCCGCATGACGAACCCGCAGAGACCTGCGCCAACGACGGCTACCGGGCGCGGCTCGCGGAGTTTCAGCAGCTCGGCTTCGAGATCGGATACCACAACGCGACCCTGCACAGCTCGACGCGCGAGCGCACGGAGCGCTCGCTCGAGACTTTCAAGACATACTTCGGCTGCTCTCCGTCCTCGATGTCGAATCACGCCGGCAATGCTGAGGCGATTTACTGGGGACCGGACCGCTTGAGCGGACTGTCACGGTGCCTGTATCAGGCCGCGACGCTCGGGCGCAACAGAGGCCGCTTCCTTGGCCACCGGCCGGGCAGCCCCTATTTCTGGGGCGACCTGTGCCGGGCGGACATCCACTACTGCCGAAATTTCGTTTACAGCGACATCGACACGCTCCGCGCGTGTCCCTGGATGCCCTATCACGATCCGGCGCGGCCTTACGTCAGGGCTTGGTTCGCGGGCGCCGAGGGCAAGACAGGCGACGAGTTCGTCGAGACCATTGCCGAGGCGAACCAAGACCGGCTAGAGGAAGAAGGCGGAGCCTGCATCATGTACACACACTTCGGATACCGGTTCGTCAACAGCCGGGAGCTCCGTCCACGCTTTCAGGAGTTGATGACGCGTCTCAGCCGCAAGAACGGCTGGTTCGTTCCGGTCTCGACGCTGCTCGGCTACCTGGAATCCATCCACGGGGTCCGGCAGATACAACCGGCCGAGCGGCGAAGCCTGGAACGCCGCTGGCTCACCGACCGCATCCGGCGGGGCGCGCACGACTTCAGATGTAGACTAATGTAGACAGAGGAGGAACTCTTGGAAAGAAGCGAGCTTCTGCTGTTGCTCGATGAGCTTCTAGAGCTCGAGCCGGGCACGATGAAAGGCTCCGATTCCCTGGACAGTTTCGATGGCTGGAATTCTCTGGCTGCCGTCGCCGTCCTTGCGATGGCGGATGAGAAGTTCGGCTTAAGCCTGGAGCCCCGAAAAATGGCCGCATGTCAAAGTGTCAACGACCTGCTGGGGTTGTTCGGCGATCGAATCTCCCCGGAGATTCGTGGCTAGTTTGTGCGCGATCCTGCCATGACGAATCCTTTGGAGCTGACCGGACGAACCATCCTGGTCACGGGCGCCTCTTCCGGGATCGGCCACGAAACCGCGCTTCTGCTCGGCCACCTCGGTGCGAGGGTTATTTTGGTGGGACGCAACCAGGAGCGTCTTGCGGAGACGCTGCGACTCCTCAATGGCGAGGGCCACCGAGTGGAGCCGTTCGACCTGTCTTCGACCGATGAGATCCCGCACTGGCTCAAGGGCATCGGCGCGTCCTCCGGACCGCTGCACGGGCTGGTTCACTGCGCGGGCATTCAACGGCTCCGCCCTCTTCGGGTTTTAGGATCTGCCGTGCTCCAGGAGGTGATGCGCACCAATCTGGACGCGGCCGTCAGCCTGACAAGAGGATTTCGCCAGAAGGGTGTGTGTGCGGAGAGCGGTAGCGTCGTGCTTCTATCTTCGATAATGAGCTTGGTCGGCCAAGCGGGTGTGGCCGCATACGCCGCCAGCAAGGGAGCCGTGAACGCGGTCACCCGGGCGCTTGCCGTGGAACTGGCGTTCGAACACATTAGAGTCAACTGCGTTGCCCCGGGGTATGTGGAAACGGAAATGACTGCCGCACTCTGGAGTTCACTGACCGAGGAGCAGCGCTCTCACATCGAATCCAGGCATCTGCTCGGCGTTGGCAAGCCTCGAGATGTCGCTTACGCTATCGCCTTTCTCTTGGCTGAGACCGCCCGCTGGATTACCGGCACGGTCCTGGTGGTGGACGGCGGCTACACGGCGCATTAGAGGAGACGTCATGAAGGCAACCGTTGCAGCCATCGAATACGTCCTCCCGGAGCACTGCCTGACCAACGGACAACTCGCGGCCGAGTTCCCGGAGTGGAGCGTAGAGAAGATCGAGGAAAAGACCGGCATCGCCGAGCGCTGGATCGCCGCCGAGGGCGAGTGCTCGTCCGATCTGGGAACGGCCGCCGCACAGCGGTTGTTTGAGAGCGGCGTCTGCAAGCCCGCGGACGTCGACTACCTCCTCTTCTGCACCCAGAGCCCGGACCATTTCCTGCCGACGAGCGCCTGCGTGATGCAACAGCGTCTCGGTGTCCCGACCTCCGCTGGGGCATTGGATTTCAACCTCGGGTGTTCGGGGTACGTTTACGGTCTCGGGCTGGCGCAAGCCCTCATTGAAACCGGCCAGGCCACGAATGTCCTCCTGGTGACCGCCGAGACGTACAGCAAGTTCATTCATCCCCGCGACAAGAGCGTTCGCACACTGTTTGGGGATGCCGGCGCGGCGACCCTGGTGCGTGGCGCGCCCGAAGGTGCCGGGTTCATCGGCCCCTTCGTGTATGGGACGGATGGCTCCGGCGCCGGGAACCTGATCGTGCCGACCGGTGGGATGAGGCAACGGTTGGCGCCCCCAGGCGAAGAGGCCACCGTCGATGCGGATGGCAACCTGCGGACTCAGGCAAACCTCTACATGAATGGGCCCGAGATCTTCGCCTTCACCCTCCGGGCAGTCCCCAAGGCGGTGCATGAACTCCTGGCGCGCGCGGGCAAGGACCTCGGCGACGTCGATCTGTACGTATTCCACCAGGCGAATCGATATATGTTGGAGCACCTCAGGAAGAAGCTGAAAATACCCGTCGAGAAGTTCTTTGTGGGTATGCGCCACTGCGGAAACACCGTTTCCTGCACAATACCCATTGCCTTGAAGCAAGCGGCGAACGAAGGCCGAATCCAACCCGGACATCTTGTCATGCTGGTCGGCTTCGGGGTCGGATATTCATGGGCTGCCACCCTGATTCGATGGGGATAGCAGCGCGCTGCGCGAAAGGAGACCTCAGTTGCTGATCGAGCCGCTCCTGCCAGAGCGCGCGGCCGCCCTCGAGGCGTTCAACAGCCGGCTTCGCGCTGGCGGAAGTCCACTCTGCTTCGACTTCCCTGAAGCGCTGGGACGCCAGCCGCGTGGGCTACTGACGACCGAATGCTTCGCGGCCGTGGATGACGGCGGTCAGATCCGCGGCGTCTACCGCCTGATCCACCAGCCCTTCTGGGTGGCGGACGGGCAACGAACGCTTCCCTTCCTGCAATTGCCCCTTTCCGAAGGGATCGTCGACCGGGGGTACGCCGCTGTCGGGCTGATGCTGATCACCGACGCGCTGCGTCGGGCCCCGTTGATGTTCGCGTTGGGGATGGGAAGCATAGAGCGTCCGCTCCCCAGAATGCTAAGACTGCTCGGGGCGCAAGTGCGTGAGGTGCCGTTCTACTTCCGGTTGCTGCGGCGGTTTTCGGTTTTCCGTAGCCTGCCGATGCTCCGCGCGACGCGCGCCCGCCGCTGGGCGGCCGATTTCGCCGCATACTCCGGCGCCGGCTCGCTGGCGCTGGCTGGACTGGATGCGGTCCGGCGCAGATCGGGCGTCCGCCGGAGAGAGTTGCGCTGGGAATTCTGCGAGCATTTTCCTGAATGGGCGGACGTGCTTTGGGAGAGCAGCAAGGCGGCGTACTCGATGATCGCGGTTCGCGACCGCGCGCACTTGGAGTGTCTCTACCAGCCGGCTTCGACCCTCCGTAGGATGGTGGTCTTCCGGGAGTCCCAACCGATCGGCTGGGCGCTCCTCATCGATTGCCCGGTGCGGGACCATCGTTTCTTCGGAACCATGCGGGTCGGCGTCGTTGCCGATGCTCTCGCGGCTCCTGGCCAGGAAGACGCCGTGGTCGCCGCCGCCGACTTCGCACTGGCCGATATGGGGGTCGATGTCAGCGTGTCCAACCAAATGGCGCCCGCGTGGCGCCACGCGTTGGAGCGGGCGGGCTACCTCCGCCACAAATCGAACTACATTCTTGCCCTCGCCAAACCGCTAGCCACCCTGCTGACCCTGCAGGATCCGGAATTCCAGCGCATCCACCTCAACCGGGGTGATGGCGATCGGGCGTATTCGGTGTGATGCCATTCACCGATTCTTGACCGCGATAAAGACCGTTGTTATCGAGTCAATTCGATCCCATTCTGTGATAAGCTACGGGGCCAAGGACCACTCGATGTTCAGGGCGCTCCGGCTGATCGCCGCTTTCGGTCTCCTCTTGGTTGCCGCGCGGGCGGCTACCATCACCGGCACGGTGAAAGACCCCAGCGGGGCTGTCATCGCCGACGCGCGCGTCGTGCTGGAGAGCGGAATCGCGGGCGCCGCGGCGATGGTTTCCGCAACCAATCGCCGGGGTCAATTCCATTTCGACGGCATTGCTCCTGGCGCATACGTCATTCGCGTCGAGCATGAAGGCTTCGAGCCTCTGGAGCAGAAGGTCCTCGTGGCCCATGAGGATGTCACCCTCTCGCTCGCGCCCCGGATCGCGGTGCAGCAGACCCAGGTTGAAGTCCCGGGAGGCCGTTCGCACCTCGCCAACACGGATCCGAATTACCGCGCCCTGCGCGACAACCCGCCGCTCCAGTCGTACCGCGCCGAGAACATCGTTCTGAAGCGCGATGCCGCCACCCTGACGCTACGCAATGGCACCGTCAGCTTCCTGTCCCCCATACTCGGCCGCACCGCGGTTGCCGTGTTCACGGGCCAGGGCCTGTTTCATCTCAACCCGGTGCTTCCCATGGAGCAGGATCACCTGGAGCTGATCACCGGCGCCCGCGCCGTGGACGAAGAGTTCGATTCGCTCTTGCTCGCGTTCACCGATGGCACCTACGAGGAGATCGCGAAGCAGGCCGCGGCGGCGCCGTTCTCCCAGAAGGACGCCGACGCTCTTCGCGAGTTTCACCGCGAGCTACGTCACCGCACCGAAGAGCCGCGCAGCCTGCTCGAGTATCTGCTCTCCTACGAAAGCGTTCCCAACCTCGAAGCGGACCTGCTGGGCGAACTTTATAACCCTAAATATGCCGGTTCCTTCGCCGCATACATCCACGGCCGCAAGCGCGCGCACCTCCGCTTCCTGGTGAAACCGAGCGGCGCGGTCCCGGACCTGTCCCCCGAAGAGGTCGCCCTGATCAATCTCGATCCGGGGGGCAAGGAGGACGGCATCTGGTATCTCAGCCACCTGGAGTCGGAGTGGAAGCAGGGCACCGCGTCCAGCTCGGAAGACAAGCGCCTGATCGCCGTGGATCACTACCGCATCGAGACGGTCCTGGGGAAACGCGACCGCCTGGCCGCCATCGCCGACATTCGCTTCCACCCTCTGCGTGACGGGGATCGGGTGATCGGTTTCGGCCTGCTGCCTAACCTCCGCGTGTCGCGCGTCAGCATGGAGGCCCGCGAGATCGGATTCATCCAGGAAGACCGGCACGAGGACGGCTCCTTCTTCGTAGTCATGCCGGAGCCCATGGACAAGGCCCGCAGCTACACCATCCGGGTGGAGTACGACGGCAACAAGGTCGTGCGGAGCGAGGGCCACGGCAGCTTCGCCGTCGGGGCGCGCACCTGCTGGTATCCGGCCTCGGCGGCCTTTCGCGACCGCGCCACCTACGACCTGGTGTTCCGTGTGCCGAAGGACTTGGTGCTCGTCAGCGTAGGTAAACCGGTGGGCCAGTCGCGCGAGAACGATTTCGACGTTACGGAGTGGAAATCCGACGTCCCCCTGGCCGTCGCCGGCTTCAATTACGGCGAGTTCAAGAAGAAGCAGCGCACGGACAGCACGACCAATTACGAGTTGGAGTCCTATGCCACGCGCGAGGTGCCCGACTATCTGAGCGGCGCAGCGGCACACCTCAGTCTGGCGCCCTCCGCGCTGGCCGAGTCCGCGCTGACAGATGCCGAGAACGCCGTCCGCCTGTATCAGCTCTGGTTCGGACCGGCGCCGTACGGGCGCCTCGCCATCACGCAGCAGCCCGAGCCCAACTACGGCCAGTCTTGGCCCGGTCTGGTATACCTTCCCTTGACGGCGTTTCTCGACGCCACGCAGCGCTGGCGGCTGCTGGGCGGAAACGCGTTTCGCTTTAACGATTTCATCCTGGAAGTGACTCCCCATGAGGTCTCCCACCAGTGGTGGGGCCACCTGGTGGGATGGGCCTCTCTGCACGACCAGTGGCTCTCCGAGGGCTTCGCCGACTTCTCCGCCGGCCTCTTCCTCGAGATGACAAAGCCCAATTCCAGCCAGTACCTTGAGTACCTCCAGCGAGCCCAGAAGGAGCTTCTCGAGAAGAACGAGTTCGGCAGGCGCCCGAACGACGCCGGTCCGTTGTGGCTCGGCCTTCGCCTGGATACCTTCAAGACGCCCAGCGCCTACAACCGCGTGGTGTACCTCAAGGGCGCCTTCGTTCTGCACATGCTGCGCTATCTGATGCAGGACCCGAAAACCGGCGACCAGGACTTCATCGGCATGATGCACGATTTCGTCGCCACGTACACCAACCGCAACGCCAGCACCGAGGATTTCAAGCTCATCGTGGAGAAGCACATGAAGCCGGGGATGGATCTGGAAGGCAATCGGCGCATGGACTGGTTCTTCCGCGAGTGGGTGTATGGAACGGAGATCCCCAGCTATCGCCTGAACTACTCGCTCACGCCCGGCGACGGCGGGACGGTGACCCTGACGGGGACGGTAACTCAATCGGACGTGGGTCCCGCGTTCAAGATGCGCGTCCCACTCTATGCCGAGTTCGACGGTCGCATGGCGAGACTGGGATTCGTGCCCGTTGCGGGATCGAGCACAACCCAGGAGTTCAAGGTGAAGCTGCCGAAGAAGCCGAAACGTGTAGTCCTCTGCGCGAACTACGACATCCTGGCCTCCTCCATCACCGCTCACCAGAATTGAATCAGGCCGCCGACCGGACTCAGTCCAGTTTCACCGACTGCACCGTGATGCCGTCGCCGCTGCGCTCTCCGACCACTGTGGCGCGCAGGTGGTCCTTCTTCTTCGTGGCCTTCAACACGGCCAGCGCCTGCTTGGCGCCCGCATCGTCGAACTTCAGAAAAGTCCCGTCGGCGGTCAACAGGCCCATGCCCTCCCCGCCGCAATGGAGGCAGCACTCGGTGGTGTGGGCGTCAGGGTTGGCCTTGATGGTGGCGGCGCACATCGCATCCACCAGTGTGACGTGGTTCCAGGTTTCGACCGCCGCCAGCAACGGCACCGCGGCCAGGGCAAGCAACACAGCAGCCAGAAGGGTTCTCATGCCTCCAATGTGGCTGGCGAGAGCGCGGCAAGTCAAGACTATTGACTTTCCCCTTTTATTCGCCCACAATGAGGGCATGGCCATCACCAGGCGGCAGAAGCAGGTGCTCGATTTCATCGCGGCCTTCATCGAGGAGAACCGCTATAGCCCTAGCTACGAAGAGATCGCGCGCGGGCTCGATCTGGCTTCGCTGGCCACCGTGCATAAGCACATCGCGGCGCTGGAGTCGAAGCACTACCTCAAACGCGGCTTCAATCAGAGCCGCTCGCTCGACCTTACGCTCAAGTATTACCAGGAAGTGCGCCGGCAACGCGCGCCTGGAAACGGAAGTCTGGACGTGCCGCTGCTCGGCCGCATCGCGGCGGGAGCGCCCGTCGAAGCGCTCGCGGGCACGGACCGCCTGGACCTGGCGGATTTCGCGAACCACGAGAAGGTATATGCCCTCGAGGTCCGAGGCGACTCCATGATCGAGGACCACATCTGCAACGGCGATCTGGTGCTGGTGGAGAGCACCGAGCAGGCGCGGAACGGCGAGATCGTGGTGGCTCTTCTCCGGGGAAGCGAGACCACGCTCAAGCGCTTCTACCGGGAATCGGACACACACGCCCGCCTGCAACCGGCGAACTCGCAAATGGAGCCCATCGTAGTGCCAATGGCGGATCTTAGAATTCAGGGACGCGTGCTGGCGGTCTTGCGCAAGTACGCGTAACGGGCGGCGCTACACGGCGCGGCGGCTGCGGACTTCTTGCTCGGCGCGGGCCCAGTCTTCTTCGGGCGAACCGCCCTGGCATCCACGCGCTTCCCAGTAAGAGAATGCGAGCTTCGCGATTTCTTCCTCGGAAATCGGCATAGTCGGTGTTTTGACGATCGCGGGCGATGCGGCTGCAACCGGAGGCGTCACGCTGGCGCGCACGCTCCTGCGGTGCGTAGGAGCCGCGGCTCCCTCGGCGGAGATGATAGACCTAGCCTCGTTGTGTTTTCTAGCCATGGTGATAATGTCCCTCTTTCCCGAGTTGGGTTCTTGACTATTTTAGCAGAAGGCGCGTCCCGGCACACCCCAGAACCGCCTCTTTGGCACAAATAGTTTCGATCCGGCCCATAAAACATTAAATGGACTAGATGTTTGGGCGTGCCTCGCGGCTCCGCGCTGTGGGCTACACCGCGGCTTCGGCCGGCGCCGGCGCCATTTCGTACTTGTACTTGCACTCGGGATTCGGGCACTGGGCGATGTGGCCCGACTTGAGCCATTTCTCGACCAGATACCGGCTGCCGCACTTGGAACACGGCTCGGCCAGCGGCTTCGACCACGCCACGAACTTGCACTCGGGGTAACGGTTGCAGCCGTAGAACGTCTTGCCCCGCCGCGACCGCCGCTCGGTGACCTCGCCCTCGCCGCACTCCGGGCACTTCACGCCGATGGTTTTCTGCTTGACGTACTTGCAGGCCGGGTAACTGCTGCACGCCGTGAACTCGCCAAAGCGGCCGTACTTGAGGACCATCTGGTTTCCGCACTGGGGGCACTTCTCGTCGAGCGGAACGTCCGCCTTCTTCTCGTCGCCTCCGATGCGCCGGGTGGTCTTGCAGTCGGGATATCCGGTGCAGGCCCAGAAGGTGCCGAAGCGGCCGCGCTTGAGAACCATGGGGCGGCCGCAGTTCTCGCAGTATTCGTCGCCCTCGTCCTCGGTCAGGTCGACGTTATCGACGTCGGGCAGATCCACCGTCAGCTCGCGCGTGCTGGTGCACTCCGGATAGCCGGTGCAGCCGATGAAGCTGCCATGCTTGCCCCAGCGGATCACCATGGGCTTGCCGCACTTGTCGCAAATCAAGTCGGTTGGCTTCTCCATCCGCTTGATGTCGGTCATGTGCTCTTCGGCGTGGCTCAGGTCGGCGCTGAACTTCAAGTAGAACTCCCCGATGGCGGCGCGCCAGTCGACCTTGCCTTCTTCGATCTGATCGAGCTCCTCCTCCATGCGGGCCGTGTAGCTGATGTCGAGAATGTCGTCGAAGGCCTCGACCAGCAGATCCGTGACCACCATGCCCAGCTCGGTCGGCAGGAACTTTCCGGTTTCTTTCTTGACGTAGCCGCGGTCCTGGATGGTCGAGATGATGGACGCGTAGGTGGAAGGCCGGCCCACGCCGTCGGCCTCGAGCTTCTTTACCAGCGTGGCTTCGTTGTAGCGCGGCGGCGGCTCGGTGAAGTGCTGTTCGGGCTCGATGGAGCGGAACTTCAGCCGCTCTCCTTCGGCCACGGCCGGCAGGCGGTGCTTCAGCTCCTCGTCCTCCTCGTCCTTCTGGTCCTTGCCTTCTTCGTAGACCGCCAGGAACCCGTCGAAGCGCGGCACCGAACCGGTGGCGCGAAACACGCACTCGGCGCGGTCGGCGCTCTGCGCCGCGATATCGATGGTGGTCTGGTCGAAGACCGCCGGCATCATCTGCGAGGCGACGAAGCGCATCCAGATCAGGCGGTACAGTTTGAGCTCGTCCTCTTCCAGGAGCTTCTCGAGCGATTCCGGCGTCCGCGTTACGTCGGTCGGGCGGACCGCCTCGTGCGCATCCTGCGCGCCCTTCTTGCTCTTGTACACGTTAGCCGATTCGGGAAGGTACTGCGGGCCGAATCTGCCGGCGATGAACGTGCGCGCCTCCGCCAGCGCCTCGTCGGACACGCGCGTGGAATCGGTGCGCATGTAAGTGATGAGGCCGGTGGGACCTTCCTTGCCCACCTCGACGCCTTCGTAGAGCCGCTGCGCCAGCCCCATGGTGCGCTTGACGCTGAAGCGCAGCTTGCGCGCCGCCTCCTGCTGCAAGGTGGACGTGATGAAGGAAGGCACCGGGTTGCGCCGCTTCTCGCGCGTGACGACGGACTTAACCACGTACTCGGAGGCGGCCAGTTGCGCTATGAGCCCCTGCGCCGCGGCTTCATTCGGAATCTCGATGGCTTCGTCGCTGCGCTTGGTGAAGCGCGCCGTGAGCACCGGCGGCTTCTTGGCGCCGAGGTGAACGTCGATGGTCCAGTATTCGCGCTTCTGGAACGCCCGCACCTCGCGCTCGCGCTCGACGATGAGGCGCACGGCCACCGACTGGACGCGCCCGGCCGAGAGACCCCGCCGGACTTTGTCCCACAGCAGCGGAGAGATCTTGTAGCCTACCAGCCGGTCCAGCACCCGCCGCGCCTGCTGCGCCTCCACCAGGTGCATGTCCACATCCGCCGGCGACTCGAACGCGCGCTTGATAGCGTTGGGCGTAATCTCGTTGAACATCAACCGCACGAAGCGCAGGCGCCCATTCTTCTTGTCCTCGAGCTCTTCTTTGAGGTGATAGCAGATGGCCTCGCCCTCGCGGTCCGGGTCAGCCGCCAGGTACACGGTGTCGGACTTCTTCGCCGCCGCCTTCAGTTCGCCGAGGAGCTTCTTCTTGCCTTCGATAACGACGTAGGTAGGCTCGAACCCGTGTTCGAGATCCACGGCCAGGTCGCGCTTGGGAAGGTCCCTCACGTGGCCGAGCGAGGCCTTGACGACGAAGTTCTTGCCCAGGTACTTGCCGATGGTTTTAGCCTTCGCCGGCGATTCGACGATGACGAGAGAAGTTGGCATATCGATAATGAGTCCGCTTGGACCGTCTCGGGACACTCACCCTACCTATGGTCTGCGGAGGGTGTCGATCCCGAAGGTCTCACCACACTTTAACAAAATTCCGGCCGGGAAGCTGCCGGATGGCTCCCAGCATCTCCAGCTCGAACAGCGCGGCAACGATTTCCGAGGACGAAACGTCTTCGACGCGCGCCAGCAACTCGTCGATGTGCGTCGGGGTTTCGATCTTGATTTGTTCGAGCAGCTTGCGGGCAATCGGATTGTCCGTCTGCTGGACAGTAGATGCACTCCCGGCCGTTTCGGTTTCAACCACCCCTGCGGCGACGAGGCGGCCCTGGGCGCTGGCGGCGAGGGTCCGCCGGGCCTCCGGACCGAGCTCGACCACCACGTCGTTCCAGTCCTGCACAAGCTTGGCGCCTTGCTTGATGAGCAGGTTCGGCCCCCAGCTCACCTTCGAAATGATGCTGCCCGGCACCGCGAAGACTTCCCTGCCCTGCTCGAGCGCCAGCCGGGCCGTGATCGAGGAGCCGCTGTACTGCGCACCCTCCACCACCAAGACGCCCACCCCCAATCCGCTGATGATGCGATTGCGGATGGGAAAGTTCTGCGGGAAAGCCGGGGCGCCCATGGGGAACTCGGAGATCATCAGGCCTCGCTCGACGATTTCGCCGGCGAGTTTGCGGTTTTCGGAGGGATAGACCAGGTCCACGCCGCAACCGAGCACGGCGACGGTGTTCCCGGCAGCCGCCAGGGCCGCGCGGTGGGCGGCGGTATCGATCCCGCGGGCCATTCCGCTCACGATGGTGAGCCCGGCCCGCGCCAGGTCGCCGCTGAGGCGCTCGGTCGCCGCCAGGCCGTAGGGCGTAGGCCGCCGCGTGCCGACCACCGCCAGCATCAGCGTGGCCAGGAGTTCGACGCGCCCGCGCGCGAAAAGCGCGAACGGCGGGTCGAAGATCTCGCGCAGCGGCTGCGGATAACGCGGGTCCGTCAGGGCGATCAGCTCCGCGCCGCACTCGCGCATTTTCTGTTGCTGGAGGACGGCCTCGTCGAAGGCGCAGCCGCTGGCGACGCTCTGCGCCACACCCCCCGCTATGCCGCTGGCTTCGAGTTCACTGCGCGCTGCGGTGAGGATGGCCCGCGGTGAGCGGAAGCGCTCCAGCAGCCTGGCGGCGGTACGCATCCCCAGGCCGGGGACCATCTTCAGGGCCAGCCAGTTCAGTTCTTCTTCCGGGGTGAGATTCGAGGCAAACATAGGCACTTAAAGAAGTTGTGCGGCTAGACGGGACGGAATCTCAGGGTCCGGGCGTGGCCCGGCAATATTCCCCTTGCCCTGGGACAGGATTCGTGTAAAATTAACCCAGAATCGTAAAAAGGGACCGCTATGCTTCCTCCTACAGTGGCCGTTCGCAGGATTCTCGCAGTTTCTCTCGTGCTGGGCTCGGCAGTCTTACTGAGCAGCACCGAGAGGTCCGCACTCCGCCTCGCAAGAGGCAAGGCTGCCTTCGCCGACTCGGCGTTGGTCGACTTTGTCCGCCCGGGGCTGGTGGCCAAGATCGCGGCCGCCAGCATCGCGCAGGACGGCACCATCCAGGTGCAGTTCACGCTGACGGATCCGGAAGGGCTGCCGCTCGACCGTACGGGGATCACCACTCCCGGCGCGGTCAGCACCAGCTTCGTAGCCGCGTTCCTGCCGCAGGGCCAGAACGATTACACCTCCTATATCACCAAGACGGCCACCAGCACCACCACCGGTGTAACCGTGCAACAGCCCACATCCGACTCCGGGGGCACGTATGCGCAGACCGGCAACGGCCAGTACACTTACACCTTCCACACCAAGGCGCCCACCGGCTTCGATCCCACGGCCACGAACACCATAGGACTGTGGGCCAGCCGGGACCTGACGGAGTTCGACCTCGGCACCAATTCCGACGACGATGTCTTCAGCTTCGTGCCCAACGGCAGCGCCGTGACCGTGGTTCATGACGAGATCCGCACCATCACCTGCAACAAGTGCCACGACCCGCTGGAGGTCCACGGCGGTTCGCGGCGCGTCGTGCCGTTGTGCGTGCTGTGCCATCAGCCCCAGAACGTCGATCCCAACACCGGCAACCTCCTCGATATGAAGGTGATGATCCACAAGATCCACATGGGATCGAGTTTGCCCAGCGTCCAGGCGGGTACCCCCTATCAGATCATCGGCTACATGAATTCGGTTAACGACTTCTCGAAGGTGGTCTTCCCGGCCGTCGCTCCCAACAACTGCACCTTCTGCCATGAAGGCGGTATCGTCCCGCCTCCCAACTCCGGTCAGCCCGGACAAGGTGGAGTGACGCCCCCTAAGGGTGGCGCGGCCTGCGGCAGCACCGGCAATCCGGGCTGCAATCCGGATCTGGCGCCCTGGCCCGCGGCCTCCGTGGACTACTGGAGCGCGCACCCAAGCCGCGCGGCTTGCGGCGCGTGCCACGACAACGTCGACTTCGCGACCGGCGCCAACCACGTCAATCTCCCCGAGATTGACGACTCCCAGTGCGCCGATTGCCACATCCTCCAAGGCGAGCTGCCGTTCGACGCCTCCATCGTCGGCGCGCACACGATCGCACAGTATGCTCCCGGCGTGCCGGGCGTAGTTTTCTCGCTGGTGAGCGTGGCGAACGGCATGGCCGGCCAGTCCCCGACCGTGACCTACACGCTGGCCGACAAGTCCGGGAATGTGCTCCTGCCCTCGCAGATGAGCTTCTTGAACTTGGTCCTGGCCGGGCCGACGGGCGACTACCAGACGGAGATCTCGGAGAGTGCGATCGCGAATTCCACCGGCCAGAGCGGCACCTATTCCTACACCTTCAAGGCGACGGTTCCTGCCAACGCCACCGGCACGTACTCGGTTGGCATCGAGGGGTACCGGAGCATAGTGATCCTGCCGGGAACGGTGGTCCAGCAGACGGTGCGCGACGTGGGCTTCAACCAAGTGATCAACTTCTCCGTGGACGGCTCGACCGTGGCGCCGCACCCCGTCGAGATTGCGCAGGCGAACTGCAACGCCTGCCATTTCGCTATCTCCGCCCACGGCACCATCCGGCAGAACGTGCAGTATTGCCTGGTCTGCCACAACCCGACCGCGACCGATGCGGCCCTGCGCCCCGCCGCCGATAATCCGCCGCAGAGCATCGACTTCCCGGTGCTGATCCACCGGCTCCATTTCGGGGAATCGGGGCAAGCCGAGGCCGCGGCGGGACCGGTGCAATTCACGCCGTTCGTCATCTGGGGTTTCGGCGGGAGCGCCAACGACTTCAGCGGTGTGCTCTTCCCGGGCAACCTGCTCGACTGCGCCAAGTGCCACGTCAACGGATCCCAGGAGCTGCCGGTGCCGGCAACCCGTATCGCCGTGACCAACCCGCGGGATTACATCAACCCGACGCCGCCCACCACCGCGGCCTGCACGGCCTGTCATATCATGCAAGACGATTCGGCGCATGCCGCCACCCAGACCGATCCGACGCTGGGGGAGGCTTGCGCGGTCTGCCACGGCCCCGACGGCGCCTTTTCGGTGGACTCGGTGCACGCAATCACGGAGTAAGCCGCGGACGGACGGGTCCCTGCCGCCCCGCTCTGCTATCCTGAGAGCGAGCTTCGTTCCCGCGCGGATACACACCTTGAAAGTCGGTTTTGTCAGTCTGGGCTGCCCCAAGAACCTGGTGGACACCGAAGTCATGATGGGACAACTCGCCGCTCACGGCTGCGAGCTGACTTCGCGCCCGCAGGCCGCCGAAGTGATCGTGGTCAACACGTGCAGTTTCATCGACCCCGCCAAGCAGGAATCGGTCGACACCATTCTCGAAATGGCCGAGTACAAGAAGACCGGCGGCCTCAAGCGGCTGGTGGTGGCGGGCTGCCTGGTGGAGCGCTACCGCGACGAGATCCGCCGCAACATCCCTGAAGTGGACGCCGTCGTCGGCACGAACGAGCTCGAAGAAATCGTCGCCGCCTGTCACGGGGCATCGGTCGCGAATGGTGCCGCCGTGCCCTATCTCTACCACGATCTGACGCCGCGCGTGCTCGCCACGCCGGGCCATTACGCCTACATCAAGATCGCCGAGGGCTGCGACCACCCCTGCTCGTTCTGCGTCATCCCGCAGTTCCGCGGCAAATTCCGCAGCCGCCGGTTCGAGTCCGTGGTCGCCGAAGCTTCACGGCTGTTCGCCTCCGGCGTCCGCGAGATCAACCTCATCGGCCAGGACACCACCTGCTACGGCGAAGACCTCGGCCTCGAGGACGGCCTCCCTCTCTTGCTCGAGCGCCTGGCCGGCATCGAAACGCCGTGGGAGAAATGGGTGCGGTTTCTGTACGCCTATCCCAACAAGGTCACACAGAGGTTGCTCGATACCATCGCGGCTCATCCCGCGCTGGCGAAGTACATCGACATGCCGCTCCAGCATTCCAGCCGCGAGGTGCTCAAGCACATGCGGCGCGGCGGCTCCGGCGAGATCTTCCTCAAGCTCATCGAGCGCATCCGCCGGACCATCCCCGGCGTCGCCATCCGCACCAGCATGATCGTGGGCTTCCCTGGCGAGACGGCCGCGGACTTCGACGAGTTGTGCCAGTTCGTCCAAGCGGCGCGGTTCGACCGCCTGGGCGTTTTCTCTTACTCGGACGAGGAGACCAGCCGGAGCTATCATCTGGATGGAAAGGTGGACGCGCGCACCATTTACAACTGCAAGCGGCGGCTGATGGCCATCCAGCGCAAGGTGTCGCGCGCGCGGAACCGCAGCCTCCGCGGCCGCGAAGTTCCGGTTCTGGTCGAAGGCCCGTCCCCGGAGACCGAGCTGCTCTGGCAGGCGCGCACGAGCACGCAGGCGCCCGAGATCGACGGCGTGTGCCTGGTGAACGACGTCGAGGGCGCGCCGCCCGCGCGCGGCCAGATGCGCCTGCTGCGCATCACGGAAACCCAGGACTACGACCTGGTAGGCACGCTGCTGCCGCTGACCGAAGCGCCTGCGCGGCCCACGGCCAGCCCTTTCGCGATCGTGGGGCAGGCTGGGTGAACCATGCTGGACTGCATCTCAGCACGGAACCGCGAGCGTCAGGGAGCGGACCCCGAGGGCCGCTCGCTGACGCTCGCGGTTCGGTGCTGGACCTCACATGCGCTATGAAATGCCCCATCTGCAAGAAGGAGGTCGAGCCCGGCGGCCCGTACGCGCCGTTTTGCAGCGACCGCTGCCGCCTGATCGATCTCGGCAACTGGGCGGACGGGACGTACCGCATCCCGGCGCCGGCCGAGTCTGCCCCGGAGGACGAAGACAGTGAAGACTGAGCGCGGGGGCTGGGTCGCGACAACCTTGGCGACGTGGTTCGGTTGCGGCTACGCGCCCTTCGCCCCGGGCACATTCGGCTCTCTCGGTGCGCTGGCGCCCGCGATTCTGCTGGCCCGCGCCGGATGGCGGCCGCTCCACTTCGTGGCGCTCGCGGTGGTGGCGCTGCCCGTGGCAATCTGGTCCGCGGATCGGACCGCGAGGCGCCTCGGCCAGAAGGACCCGCAACAGGTGGTGATCGACGAAGTGGTAGGCCAGTGGATCGCCCTGGGCGGCGCTGCTTCGGCCCACCAAATTCGCTGGCCGGTCTGGGTGGCAGCCTTTGCCCTGTTTCGCGTCATGGACATCTGGAAGCCCGCTCCCGTGCGCCAGCTCGAACGGCTGCAGGGCGGCTACGGCATCGTGGCCGACGACGTTATGGCCGGAATCTACGCTGCGCTTGTGTTATGGGCGGCGGGATGCTTCAATCTTTATTGAGTATGGCGAATCGCAAGAACGGTGAAGGACGGCCGCAGATCGCGAAGGTCACGCCGGCTGCCGCTATTGCCGGAGGCGAGTTTCAGATCCGGGGGAAGTGCTTCGCCAAGTCCGCGCGGCCGCGCGTTTCTTTCGGAGAGGTGGAGGCGCCGGTCGTCATTGGCTCGGATTCCTTCGTCATCGCGCGCGTGCCCGAGACGGCCTCGGTCGGTGAGCTGGTCATCCGAAACGGCGAGGACGCGAGCCAGGTCTGGGCCTGCGAGATCGGCATCCAGATCGCCGAGGGCGTCCACCCTGTCGCCAACCCCGCCGTCGACGCCGCTGGGAACATCTTCACCACACTGAGCGGCTCCCGCGGGCAGAAGACTCTAGCTTCGGTTTACAAGACCGATCTGAACTACGACACCAAGCCGTTTCTATCCGACGTGATGAATGCAACCGCGCTGGCCTTCGACCGCGAAGGGTTCCTGTACATTTCGAGCCGCTATGAAGGCATCGTCTACCAGGTGACGCCGGCCGGCTCGATGTCGGTCTACGTCGAGGGCATGGGCGTGGCCACCGGCATTGCGTTCGACCAGGACGAGAACCTCTACGTCGGGGACCGCCAGGGCACCATTTTCAAGATCAGCCGTTCGCGCCAGATCTACGTGTTCGCCACGGTCGAGCCCTCCATCGCCGCCTACCACCTGTCCTTCGGTCCGGACAACTGTCTGTACGTCACCGGCCCCACTACATCAAGTTTCGACTCGGTCTACCGCGTGGCGCCCACGGGCGACGTCGAGATCTTCTATCGTGGCCTGGGGCGCCCGCAAGGAACGGCTTTCGATGCCGAGGGCCGGCTTTACGTCGCAGCCTCGCTCGGCGGCCGGCGCGGGGTAGTGCGCTTCGGCGCGGACCGTACGCCGGAGCTGTTCCTCTCCGGGCCCAACATCGTGGGGCTGGCCTTCACGCCTTCGCGCTCCATCGCCGTCGCCACCAACAATCTGCTGTACCGTGTGGACGCCGGCATCAAGGGCAAGCCGCTGCCATGGTGACGCATGTCCGCTCCCTCACCGTCGCGGTTCAGTGCTCTAGCGCGGACGACGACAGCACCGAACCGCGCGCGTAAGCAAGCGGACCCCCACCATCCTCATGAACGCTGAAATCATCGCCGTCGGCTCCGAGCTTCTGACGCCGCAGCGGCAGGACACCAATTCGCTCTATCTCACCGACCAGCTCAACGCGCTGGGTGTCGAGGTGGTGGCGAAAGGGACCGTCGGCGACGACCGCGCCCGGCTGGCCGAAGCCGTGCGCGCGGCGCTGGCGCGCTCCGAAATCCTGATCCTCACCGGCGGCCTGGGCCCCACCGAGGACGACGTGACCCGCGACGCCGTCGGCCAGGCTCTGGGCCGCGAGCAGGTCTTCCACCAGGACATCTGCGACGGCATCGAGCGGCGATTCCGGCGCCGCCTGCGCGGCCCCATGCCCGAAATCAACCGGCGGCAAGCCTACGTCCTGACCGGTGCCGAGGTGCTCCCCAATCCCAACGGTACCGCGCCGGGCCAGTGGATCGCGAGCGAGGGCCGCGTGGTCATCCTGCTGCCAGGCCCGCCCAACGAGATGAAGCCAATGTTCGCCGCCGAGTGCCTGCCCCGGCTCGGGCGCGTGCTGCCGCCGCAGGTCATCCGCACCCGTGTCTTCCGCATCGCCAACATGCCCGAGTCGGCGGTGGATCAGCACATCGCCCCCGTGTACACGCGCTACGCCAACCCGGTGACCACGATCCTGGCGGCGGCCGGCGACATCCAGGTTCACCTCCGCGCGCGCTCGGCCACCGCAGAGGAGGCGGAGCGGCTGCTGGCGGAGGTCGCTCCCCAGATCGAGTCTATTCTGGGCGACCGCATCTATTCGCGCAACGGCGACCCGCTCGAAGCGGTGCTTGGCCAGCGGCTGCGCCAGCGTGGCGAGACCGTGAGCGTGGCCGAGAGCTGCACCGGCGGCATGCTCGGGGACCGCATCACCTCGGTCCCCGGCAGCTCGGATTATTTTGTCGGCGGCTTCCTGGTCTATACAGACCGCATGAAGACCGAGTTCCTCGGCGTGAGCGAAGATCTGCTGCGCGAGCACACCGCGGTGAGCGAGGAGGTGGCGCGGGAGATGGCGCGCGGTGCGCGCGAGCGCACCGGTTCCACATGGGCGCTTTCGGTCACCGGCGTTGCCGGCCCAGCCGGCGGCACCGAGGCCACGCCCGTGGGCACGGTTATCATCGGCGTGGCCGGTCCGGATGGCGCGGCCACACGTAGCGCCCACTTCGTCGGCGACCGCGACAGAGTGCGCATCTTGGCCACTCAGCTCGCTTTGGACCTGCTTCGCCTGCGGCTGTCCTGACCGAATTCCCCCCACTCGCGCGTACCGACACCACCCAAGCAGTGGTGCTGGACCTCAGTACCGGAGTACCGGGACTTTTTAGTTTTGATTCCAGGAGACTTTTCGGTTAGATTAAAAGGTCATGCGAATCGCATCCGCAGTTCTCATCCTCCTGGCCCTTGCCCTTGGCGCCCAGGCCGCTCCCGTAGTGACCTACGATGTCCAAGGCTACGCCCCGGATGTGGAAGGTCCCGGCGGAATCGACACCTACGAGTTCACTTTCACGCTGGACCTGACCCCAACGATTACAAGTAACCCCGACCCCGACTCGTTCCTCGTTAGCCCGAGCGTTGAGTTTTTCCTGAACGGAACGGACGAAGGACCACTGACAGGCACAGTAAGCGTGACCTTTTTTGACGCCGCCGAAGGAGGCCTGCTGTCGATTAATAGCGACACCGTTCAGTTCTTCCTGAACGGCCCGCCGCTCTTTCTGGGATCCAACACTGACCCGTCCCTCCAGACCCCGGGCACCTTCCTCGCCGACAAAGCGGACGACACGACCAACTTGCCGCCCAACCAGATCTACGGCCAGTTTGGTGATACTGTGCTCAGCGGCGGCGAGGTTACTGCGTCCGGTGCGACCTCCCTTCCCGAGCCCGGGACGTTACCGCTGATGATGGGCGCGGCCCTGCTGCTGGCGCCGCCGCTGCTGAAGTTCCGCAAGAATCGTTAGTCCTCGATCTTCACTGTCCCGCCGCCGGTTTCTGCGGAACCGGCGGCGGCTGGGGCGGTTTCCCTATCAAGCTTGGCACCTTGTTGCGCCTGCTCCGAGTGCGTGACTCCTCAGGCTCTTCCCAGACTGGGCCCTTTGGCGACGAACCCGCTGCAAGCCCGCACTACAGAGACGCCAGCTTCGGCGCTCTGCTGGCGCATGACGGAGTGACGCATGGACGGGCGGCTGGCCAAGCGCGATGAAGAGGTTGCCGCTTACTTGCGCGAGCGGTTCGGCGCCGGGGGCACCGTAACAGACCGGGGTCCCCCTACGGCTTAGCCGGTTCCGGCGTTGGCGCCGGCTCGGCGGGCGGAGTCCACGGCTTGTTGACCCACTCCTTCACCCAATCGATGAAGGTCTGGTACCAGAGCACGCTGTTCTGCGGCTTCAGCACCCAGTGCCCCTCGTCGGGGTAGACCAGGAGTTTCGAAGGCACCTTCTGGAGCTGGAGCGAGGTGTAGAGTTGCAGAGCCTGCCCGTACGGAACGCGGAAGTCCAGTTCCCCGCCCACCACCAGCGTCGGCGTGCGGAAGTCTCTGGCGTAGAAGCTGGGCGAGAGCTTCGCGTAGAGGTCGGGGTTGTCCCAGGGGGCGCCCCGGAACTCCCACAGCGGGAACCACAGCTCCTCCGTCGCGCCGAACATGCTGCGCAGATCGAACACTCCGGCGTGCGAGACGAGCGCCTTGAAACGCTGCGTGTGGCCCAGGATCCAATCCACCATGTAGCCGCCGTAGGAGCCGCCCGCCGCCGCCATCTTGTCTGGATCGGCGTAAGGCAGCTTGGCCACGTAGTCGGCCACCGTTATAATGTCGTCGTAGGGTTTGCCGCCCCAGTCCGCATTAATGTCGTCGATGAACTTCTGCCCGTATCCGGTTGATCCACGCGGATTTGGCATTACAACGACGAATCCAGCGCCGGCGAATACCTGGGCGTTCCAGCGATAGCCCCAGTCTTCGCCCCAGGCCCCCTGCGGCCCGCCGTGGATGAGGAACAGCACCGGGTAGCGCTTGCTCTCGTCGAATCCCGGAGGCTTCAGGAGGAAGCTGTGGATGCGGGTTTCGTCGGTGCTCTCCACCCAGAATTCCTCCAGCTTCGGCAGCGCGAACTCGGCCAGGAGCGCGTCGTTGAAGTGCGTCAATGGCCGCACGGCGCCGCCGCTGGCGGCCGCGAAGATCTCCGCAGGCCGCGCGCCGGTCTGCTCGGTGAACACCACCGTCTTGCCGTCCGGGGTCACCTGAACCTCGTCCACGAAGCTGTCGCCGGAGTAGATGTTCTGCGCTCCGCCGCCGCGCGCAGGCGCCATCTGCAGGAGCTGCCGCCCGCGGTCCTCGATAGTGAAGAAGATTCGCGCCGAGTCCGGGGACCAGGCAAAGCCGGTCACCCAGCGGTCCATGCCCGCGGTAAGGTTGGTGAGCTTGCCGGTGGCGCGTTCGAGGACCATGAGCCGCCAGCGGTCGCTCTCGTAGCCCGGCCGCACCTGCGCGCGCCACGCCAGGTACTTGCCGTCTGGCGAGTAGGCTGGCGAATTGTCGGCAGCTGGGTTGGAGGTGATCTTCATGACTTGCCCGCCCGCCATCGGAACGACCCACAGGTCCGAGTTCGTGCTGACGGCCGGCTCCGGGTCCGCGTTCATGACGAAACACAATTCGGAGCCGTCGGGCGAGATCGCGTAATCGTCCTGGCCGCCGAGGGAAAACGGAGGAACCTCGCGATCCCCCGGCGTGAGGTCCTTCGGCGTGCCCCCGTTCGCCGGAACGACGAAAAGGTGGCTCCGCCGGTTGCCCCGCCACTCGGTCCAATGGCGGTACAGCAGCGAGGTGTAGAGCCGCGCGTGGACCTTGGCTTCCTTCTCGGCGTCGAGCTTCGTCTTGTTGCAGGCGTCGTCCGGGCAGTCCGGATAAACCTCGCTGGTGAAGACGAGGTTCTTGCCGTCCCGCGAATAGAGCACGCCGCCGGCCTCGGTCGCGAGCGATGTGATCTGGCGCGCGTCGCTGCCATCCGGCGCCATGAGCCAAACCTGCGCCGAGCCGCCGCGATCAGAGATGAAGGCGATGGATTTCGAATCCGGCGACCAGCGGGGGCGCTCGTTCACCGTGCCGGCCGCGGTGATTTTCACCGGCTCGCCTCCGGCGAGCGGAACCACGTAGATGTTCGTCGGCTTCTTGTTCGCGGCGAGATCGACCGATTGCACGGTGAAGGCCACCATCTTGCCATTCGGCGAAACCTGAGGATCGCTTACGCGGGCGAGCTTCATGAGGGCGTCCACATCGAAGGGTTTCTGCGCCAGGGCAGGCGCAGCGAGTGCGAGGACCAGGAGGACGAGGAGCATACCCTGCATTCTATAGCCATCGACGATCGGGCGGGGTGGCATTCGCTTGTGCCTGATACAATTACTGTCAGCCGAGGATCGGATGTGGAGTGTCCTAATCCTCGTGGAGCACTGGAAAGGCGGAGGACTACAGTGGAAACCGACGAGTCGATCCACGTTTACGGCTGTACGTCCGGCGGCGAGGTGGGAATAATCCTCGCCCTGCCCGCGGACTCGGCCATCCGGAACCCGGAAGGACGGGCGGTCCCGGGAATCGTATTGTCGATCGGCGAGGCGCGCGATCTCGTGCGTCACATCCTCTCGCAACTCGATCAAATGGAGAAACTGGCGGCCACAAGGGGATGAACGCCGACGAGCTTGCCGAGTTCTATCGCAGAGTGGGGGCGGCCCTGTGGCATCTGCAGTATCTCGAAGACGTTCTCGTGAGCTTCCTATCTGTGAAGATCATACATGAGCGGCGGTGTGCAGGTTTGACCCTAACCGAAAACGACGCCCGGGCTCTGATCGCCGACAAGCGGAGGCTAACTTTGGGACCGCTGATCGAGTCCTGCACGAGCCGCAAGGCCATCCGGCCTGAATATCAATCGCGATTCGAAGCCTTCAGGGCAGAGCGGCATTGGCTGGTGCATCGCTCCTTGGTTGAGAATGGAGACGATATCCAAGTCGACGCTGGCCTCGAATCTCTCATCGCCCGCATCACCCGCATACAGGAAGAAGCCATCTCACTAAAGAAGGCGGTTGGGGAAGACTTCTTCTCCTGGATGGCTGCGCACGGCGTACGCCAATCGACATGAGGGCGGATAGCCTCTCGCTCCCCCCGTGCTACGATAGTCGTTTCACTGGACATTGATGATTCGCGCCTATCGCGGCACACTGCCCAGGATTGCCGCATCCGCATACGTCGATCCCAGCGCCCAGATCATCGGCGACGTCGTGATCGGGGAGCGGTCCAGCGTCTGGCCGAACGTGACCATTCGCGGCGATGTCAACTACATTCGCATCGGGGAAGAAACGAACGTGCAGGACAACTCCTGTCTCCATGTCGAACACCTGACCAACCCGCTGATCCTCGGCAACCGCGTTACGGTGGGCCATTCGGTCACGCTGCACGGCTGCGAGGTCGAGGACGGCTGCCTGATCGCGATGGGCGCGGTGGTGCTCAACGGGGCGCGCATTGGCCGCGGGGCGATCGTGGGCGCCGGCGCGCTGGTGCCCGAGGGCATGGAGGTCCCGCCGGACAGTCTGGCGATGGGCGTGCCCGCCAAGGTCCGCCGCATGCTGACCGAGGCCGAGCGCGAGCGCGTATCGAGCGGCGCCGGCCACTACGTCCGCCTGGCCCAGGAATACAAGGAAGAGCCGATTTGATCCGAGCCGTCAAAGGTACTCGAGACCTGCTGCCGCCATCCACGGAGCTCTGGAATCGTGTGGAGGCCGAGACGCGGCGCGTTTTCAGGGCCTACAACTACCACGAGATCCGCACGCCCATCCTCGAGGAGACGCAACTCTTTGCCCGCGGCGTCGGGGAAGAGACCGACATCGTGACCAAGGAGATGTACACCTTCGAGGACCGCGACGAGACCTCCCTGACGCTCCGCCCGGAGGCCACCGCCTCGGTCATCCGCGCCTATATCGAGCACCGGCTCGACCAGCGGCCCGGCGTACAGAAACTGTATTACATCGGGCCGATGTTCCGCCGCGAGCGCCCGCAGAAGGGCCGCTACCGGCAGTTCTACCAGATTGGCGCGGAGGCCATCGGGTCCGAATCGCCGTTCGTGGACGCGGAAGTCATCGAGATGGTAGTCCAGTTGTTGCAATCACTTGGGCTACAGGATTTCAAGTTGTTGCTGAATTCCGTAGGCGACGCCAATTGCCGCCCCGCCTTCCTGGCCAAGCTGCGCGAGGAGCTGGCCAAGGTTGCGCCCTCGATGTGCGCCGATTGCCAGCGCCGCGCGGAAACGAACCCGTTGCGTGTGCTCGACTGCAAGGTGCCCGAGGACCAGCCGATCATCGAAAAGCTGCCCTCGATCCTCGACCACCTCTGCCCGGATTGCAGCGCGCATTTCGACGCAGTGCGCCGCTACCTGACCGAGCGGCAGATCCCCTTCGAGGTTCGGCCGCGCCTGGTGCGGGGGCTCGATTACTACATGCGGACGACCTTCGAGATCGTCCACGGCGCGCTGGGTGCGCAGAACTCGGTCCTGGGCGGCGGCCGCTATGACGGTCTGGCGGAGTCGCTCGGATCGAAAGTCCCCGCGCCCGGCATAGGCTTCTCGATCGGCGAGGATCGCCTGGTGATGACCCTCGAGCAGGCGGGCGGCGAGCCGGCCCTCAGGCTCGATCTGTTCATCGCTCCGCTGGGCGAAGCGGCCCTGAGCCACGCCGCGCTGCTGGCGCGCGACCTGCGCCGGCTGGGGATCGCGGTCGAGATCGCGCCCGAAGGGCGCCTGAAGCGCGCCATGGAACTGGCCAACAAGCTCGGCGCGCGGCGCGTGCTGATCCTCGGAGACAATGAAATCTCGGCCGGCCTGTACGCCCTGAAGGACATGGCCAGCGGCGAGCAGCAGAACCTCGGCCGCGAAGAATTGATCGCAAAACTCACTAACTAAAATGGCGGATACCGTACCACTCGATTTTCTCGGCAATCTGCGGCGAACGCACACCTGCGGCCAACTGCGCGCCGCGGACGCCGGCCAGCGCGCCGTCCTCATGGGATGGGTGTACCGGCGGCGCGACCTGGGCGGCGTCATCTTCATCCACCTGCGCGACCGCGACGGCGTCACGCAGATCGTCTTCCACGAAGACGCGGACCCGGCCATCCACCAGAAGGCCGAACTGCTGCGCTCGGAGTACGTCATCGCCGTCGAGGGCCGGGTAAAGCCTCGCACCCCGGATACCGTGAACGCCTCGATTGCGACCGGCGAAGTCGAGGTGGTGGCGGAGAAGCTTTGGATACTGAACGAATCGCGCACGCCGCCGTTCCCCATGGAAGAGACCGTGGACGTGAGCGAGGATGCGCGCCTGAAGTACCGCTATGTGGATTTGCGCCGGCCGCATATGCAGCGCAACATCGTGCTGCGGTCGAAGATCGCTTTCGCCGTGCGCGAGTGCCTCACGTCGATGGGCTTTCTGGAGATCGAGACGCCGTTCCTGACGCGCTCGACGCCCGAGGGCGCGCGCGACTACCTGGTGCCCAGCCGCGTCCAACCGGGCTCGTTCTATGCCCTGCCCCAATCGCCGCAGCTCCTGAAGCAGTTGCTCATGATTAGCGGCTTCGACAAGTACTTCCAGATCGTGCGCTGCTTCCGCGACGAGGATCTGCGCGCCGACCGCCAGCCGGAGTTCACGCAGATCGATATCGAGATGTCGTTCGTGCAGGAGGAGCGCATCTTCGAGGTGGTCGAGCCGCTGATCCAGCGCGTGTGCGGCGTCGCCGAATTCCCGATCGCGTACCCGTTCCCGCGCCTGACCTGGGAGCAGGCCATGTACGGCTACGGCACCGACAAGCCCGATCTGCGCCTGCCGCCCTTCCACTCGGTCGGGGATCTGTTCCCGGGCGCGGGCTTGACCGGCGAAGGCCTGCCGCTCGTGGCCGTCGTGGTGCCAAAGGCGGGCGGCGCAAGCCGCAAGGAGCGCGACGAGCTGAAGCAATACGGCGCCGAGCGCGGCCTCCGCATTTACGACGACGCCAAGCGCCTGGACCGCGATTATCCCGAACCCATGAAGGCGGTCCGCGAGCGCTGCGGCGTTTCCGCGGACGATCTGCTGCTCTTGGCGGGCTGGCCCGGCCCGCCCCAAGGCGAGCGTCCCGAGATGACCGTGCTGCGCGCCTGCGGCCAATTGCGCCTCTTTGCGGGCCAGCGGTACGCCGCCAAACACGGCCTGCTGGACAACCGCGACCTGCGTTTCCTGTGGGTGGTGGAGTTCCCGATGTTCGAATGGAACGAAGAGGAGAACCGCTGGGACGCGGCGCACCACCCCTTCACTTCGGTGCACGACGAGGACCTGGAGAAGCTCACCAGCGACCCTGCGCATTGCCGCGCCCGCTCGTACGACCTGGTGCTCAACGGCGTCGAGCTGGGTTCCGGATCGATTCGTATACACCGCCAGGACGTCCAGCAGAAGGTCTTCGGCGCGCTCGGGTTTTCCGAGGACGAGGCTCGAAAGCGCTTCGGCTACCTGCTCGAAGCGCTCGAATTCGGCGCTCCGCCGCACGGCGGCGTCGCCCTGGGCCTGGACCGGCTGGTGATGATCCTGGCCGGCGAGAACTCGATCCGCGACGTGATTCCCTTCCCCAAGACCGCCCGCGGAACCGACCTGATGTGCGACGCGCCCTCGCCCGTTCCGGAGCGCCAGCTCCGCGAGCTGGGCATCGCGCTCCGCAAGCCGCAATGACCCTCAAAGAACGGCTCGGCTGGCCTCGTGGTGTGCCAAGCAGACGTTCCGTTCTCGCCGCCGCTCTGGCGCTGCCGCAGGTCCTTCGCTCCCTCGGGTGCAGCCGCCCGGCGCGGGTTCGCGAATACAGCTTTGAGGCGACTTTTCCGTCGCTGTTTGATTCACGGCCAATGAGTACGCCCTGCGATCCGACTTTGCCGGGGCCGCGCGTCGAGATAGTGGGACCTCCGATCGCTCCCGCCGTGTGCAATCGAGCGGAGCAATTGTCCCTCTCGACCACGGAAATGCCGGCGCTCGCGATCGATGCGGGCGACCAGACTACGGTCAGTATCGTCGGGACCGATGCCGACCGGTACGAGGTGCGCTTCTGCGCTCAGGCCGGCGGCGCGAACGATAGCGATGCGCGCCTGTCGCTCGACAAGATCGCCTTGACGCATTCGGGCCAATTACTGAAGGCGACGGCGCCCGAGCACTCACGGGAAAGACCCGTCAATGCATGGCTGCATATCGAGGCTGCCCGGCAGCGCGCGGTCACGGTGAATGGCACCAGTTCCTACATGGAAGTATTCGGCATCGACGCACCGGTGCATGTTTCCACGACGCACGCTCGCATAAAATTGATCGAGACCACCGCCGAAGTACAGGCGACCGCCCACGTTGGTGTCATTGACTTCGCGGGCCATCGCGGCCGGGTTCGACTCAATGTCGATGGTGAGGGCGAGATCAACCTGAAGCTGACCGCCGCACGGTTCGATGGAACGCTCCATGCCAAGGCTGAGATGGCCATCCGCATCCTGCTTCCGCCAGGATTCGAGTCGCCATTTGAGGCGATCGTAGACCAGCCCGACCTATTCGTCTGTCGAGCGGGTTTGGCGCCAGACGTACGCCGTCGCAACCGAGGCGGCGGCGTGGTGTTCTCGTACGGCCCCGGCGATCCGGTACTGCGCTTCGTATCGCACGGGGTCTTGGTCATCGACAGCGCCGATCGCTTGACCGCGCCGCGTCCTACCCGTTACCGGAAGATCACGAACCCCGCATAGAAGACGTTGTTATCCACGCCTGGATCTACGGGTGTGGTAGACGCGTTCGAGATGTGGAGTAGTTTATAGCCCAGTTCGAAGCCGTATTTCCGGTCTTTTGGATGCCATCTCACGCCCCCGCCAAAATCAATAGGAAGTTCAACGCGGTTGCGTCGAAGACGTTTTCGGGGATGGGCTGGGTCGACGCGATGATGCCGGCATCCGTCTGAAAGAACGGATGCACCCTTCTGCTTCTGAGAAACTCGATCCTAAACCCGACCGGTGTTATCGCGAAGCCGTAGACTGCGCGGCTCGCACCGGAGGAGTACAATTCGGAGCCGGTGGGTGGTGTCGTCGTAATAACGAGGACTGCGGCGGGCGCCGGCTGAAGAAAGACGGCGGCAGGCATTACGCCCGGCGCGAACCTGATGGAGACGGGCCTCCATGCCCAGCAGCGATAGGAGTAGCTGAAGCCGGCCGCAATGAAACGGCTTCCGGACGTCGCCCCAATGAGCGTGGTCGAAACCGGCGAGTATCCCGCGAAGAACTCGAACTCGTGGCGGTGCTCGCCCGGCAGCGGGTCCGATGTACACACGCCGGCCGTGCAGATCGGCAGGGTCAGCGGCGCAAGGAGGAGCGCGACGGCGCGAATTAACGTGAAGCACCTCCGAAAAGTGTCGTCAGTCGATCGCAGTCTGGCATGTGACAGGATTGTTCGTCAATAAAACGGCAAACGGCTTCGTGCGGTGTAATGGAGGTGGGAGGGTTCATGCGCGTCGTATTGGGCGCTGATCATGCGGGCTTCGAGTTGAAAGAGAACCTGCTGGCCTACGTTCGCGGGCTCGGTCACGAGGTTCAGGACGTGGGGACCGACAGCACCGTGCCCGTGGACTATCCCGATTACGCCGAGGCCGTCGGCATGGCCATCCTCAACCGCCGGGCGGACCGCGGAATCCTGGTATGCGGGAGCGGGGTGGGCGCTTCGGTGGCCGCCAACAAGCTGCCGGGGATCCGCGCGGGTTTATGTCACGACACCTACTCGGCGCACCAGGGCGTGGAGCACGACGACATGAACGTCCTGGTCCTGGGTTCCCGGGTGATCGCCTCGGAGCTGGCGCGGGAGTTGGTGCGGGCTTATCTCGGCGCCGAGTTTTCGCGCGAGGAGCGGCACGTGCGGCGGCTCGAGAAGATCCGAAAGCTGGAGAGTCGGCGCCCGGTTTAGCGCACGAAATCGGCGGTGATGCGCTCCGGGATCAGGCCGCGCTCGAACGCGACGTCGTAAAGTTTCTGCGCCGCGCGCGGCACCACTTCTCCGGCATCGACGGTGAAGTGATTCACGTACATCCCGATGAACTTCTCGGCCAGGCGGGGCTCCATGTCGCGCGCGAACTGGAGGGCGTAGTTCAGCGCCTCTTCGTGGTTGTCGAGCGAATACTGGATGCTCTCGCGCATCAGCCGGCAGCATTCCGAGCGGATCTCCTGCGGCAGCGAGCGCAGGATCGCATTCGCGCCGAGCGGCAGCGGCAAGTCGTAGGTCGATTTCCACCACGCTCCCAGGTCGAGCACCTTGTGAAAACCGGAGCGGGAGTAGGTAAGCTGGCCTTCGTGGATCACCAAGCCCAAATCCACCACGTGTTCGCTGACCGCCTCGAGCACCTTGTCGAAGGGTGTCACGACGGGCTCGAAATCGGGCTCGAAGATCTTGAGAGCCAGGTAAGCCGTGGTGAGCAGGCCGGGCACGGCGACGCGTTTGCCCTTGATCTCCGCGGGCGCGATCGGCCACGAGGCGACGAGCAGGGGCCCGTAGCCATCCCCCACGCTCGACCCGCTGGCCATCAGAGCGTACTTGTCGGCGACGTAGGGGTAAGCGTGATAGGAAATGGCGGTGAGCGCGTAGACGCCCTGCTCCGCCTTCCGGTTCAGAGTCTCGATATCCTCGAGCACATGCTGGAACGAGACCAGGCGCGAGCGGATCTTTCTGGTCGCCAGCGCGTAAAACATGTACGCGTCGTCCGAATCCGGGCTGTGGGCGCAAGCAATTTCTGCGGGTCCAGTTGACGTCATAGGAAGGCGGCTTCAAACACTATAGCAGACCGCCTGGCGGCGCAACCGGACCGTGATCCGGTAGTGGGCAGCTACGCCAGCTTGAGTTGCCGGGCCAGCGCCAGCAGGGCTGCCGTGAAGCGCTCGATTTCGCGTTCGAGGACGGCGCAGACCTCGGGCGCAGGCCGGAGATCGCCGCTACGTCCGAGCATTTCCAGGCGGAAAGCCGCCTCACGCGCCGGCTCGGCTCCGAAATTCGCCACCGATCCCTTCAGAGTATGGGCGGCGCGCTCGAGCGCACCAGAATTCCCCGCGGCGATCGCCGAGCGGATATCGGCAAGCAGCTTGGGGCAATCTTCGGCGAACAGGGCGGCGATCTCCTCGAGGAAATCCAAATCGCCTCCGGTCGAGGATGGCCGTGCTATCCAGGAGTTGGCCAGGCTGATCCGGTTCCACGCCCTTTCTATCGGCTCGCCCGACCCGGCACTTTACGCCCCAGGACGCCGCTATGATGAGAGCGATGCCTGGCCAGCGCATCGCCGTGCATGGCCACCGCGGCGCCCGCGCCGCGTTTCCGGAGAACACGCTGGCCGCGTTCGCTTACGCCATCGGCGCCGGCGCGGACTACATCGAGCTGGACGTCCAAGCCACGTGCGATAGCGCGCTGGTGGTGTGCCACGATCCGGTGCTCAGGCGCCGCCGCTGCCAAGGGCCGCCGGGCGGCCGGGTGGTCAGCCGGCTTACCCTCGCCGAGTTGCAGCGGTTCGACTGCGGGTCGCTCACCGACCGCCGCTTTGCCCGCCAGACCGCCGTCCCCGGCGCCCGAATTCCGACCCTGGACGAGGTTCTGGCTTTGGCAGGCCAGGGCGACTTCCGCTTTAACATCGAGGTGAAGACGTTCCCCCAATACGGGCCGGAGCCGGAGAGCATTGCCGCGGTCGTGGTCGAGGCGATAGGACGCCGCAGCCTGGGCCGGCGCGCCGAGGTGCAGTCGTTCGACTTGCGCGTCCTGCGCGCGATCTCGGCTGTGGACCGGGCGCTGCCGCTGGCCGCGCTGTGCCAGTTCGGCAGGCGGGACTTCCTGCGGCTGGCGCGCGAGGCGGGCGCGACGGCAGTGGGTCCATACCAGCGCCTGGTGACGCGCGGAAGCGTGGCGCGGGCGCACGCCGCCGGTCTGCGGGTGGTCCCTTGGACGGCCAACCGGCCGCGCGATTGGACGCGCCTGATCCGCGCCGGCGTGGACGGCATCATCACCGACGATCCGGCGGGGCTCATTCAGCACCTCGCCGAAAGGGGCCTGCGCGGGTCGTCTTGACTTTGGCGCGCCCGCCGCCCATAATCGTCCCACGCAGTCCCATTCAGCCCTGAAGGAGTGAAGAGATATGGCAAGCAACGTTCCTCCCCTGCCCCCGCCTCAGCCCCCGGCCACCGGCCTGCCCGCGCCGAAGAAGGTCAGCCCCGTGGTCTGGATCCTCGGCGGATGCGCCGTGCTGGTTGTCCTGGCGGTGGCGGCGCTAACCCTGGGCGGCCTGTTCATCGCCCACAAGGTCAGACAGGCCGGCCTCGACCCCGAGTTGATCCAAAGGCACCCCGAGCTGGCGGTGGTCAAGCTCATGGTGGCGGCCAACCCGGACGCGGAGCTGGTTTCCATAGACGAAGACAGGGGGATCGTCACGGTCCGGGACAGGAAGACCGGCAAGACGGTCACCATGAACTTCGAGGACATCAAGAAGGGCAAGATGAGCTTCGAGTCGGAGGGCAAGAAGGTCGAGATGGAGGGCCACGGCCAGGGCGATACGGGTTCGTTCACCGTGAAGAGCGACCAGGGCACGGCCACGTTCGGCGCGGGAGCGGTGAAGATGCCCGCGTGGCTGCCCGCCTATGGCGGCGCGAGCGTCCAGGGCTTTTCGAGCCAGACCCCCAGCGGCTCGGCCGGCACGTTCTCCTTCAAAGCCAGCGACCCATCCGACAAGGTGATTGAGTTCTATAAGGAGGCGCTCGAGAAGGCGGGCTTCACAGTCGAGGTGATGCAGCATCCCGGCGGCGCGCTGATGACCGGGCGAACCGGGGGACGCTCGGCCACCGTCAACGTGATTGCGGAGGGCGGCGGCTCTTCGGTCAGCGGCACCTTCGAGGACAAGTAGGGGCGGTGCGCCGGGGGCCGGCCGGGAAATGGCCGCGCGCGGTGTCGTAAAATGAGGAACGGCAATGTCGGGGCGTAGCGCAGCCTGGTAGCGCACCTGCCTTGGGCGCAGGGGGTCGGCAGTTCGAATCTGCCCGCCCCGACCAATAGAATCAATTGGTTAGAGCAGGAATCGAGAGTGCCGGATCTGTCCTTGTGACGTGGTTTGTGACGTAAGCCAATCGGGCCCCCGTGCGCGCGGGTTTCCTGCGGTCCCCATGAATTGGCTCCTTACCCGGGCAACCGGTGCGCTATTTTTGGACTTCCACTCTGCCGCTGCCAGTCTTGCAGTCCGGGGTTAGGGTCGCAGCAATCGAAGCAGCAGGGGCTGCGCCGCATTTGTCCACTGCGGGGATCGGCTCGGTTGCCTTCAGCGTCGCAACGTCCCCGTTCATTTGGCCGGTCACTCGCCAGGAAACACGTCCGCATTCCGGTTTGGTAATCGTCAGCGAACCGGAGATGTCGCCGCCCGTCTGACTGAGCGACCATGTTCCGCCCGTTTCCGGGTCGGACCAGGTTCCGCTCGCGTCTTTACAGTTCACCACAGAGGATGTGTGAACACCCAGGGGCGCGACGGGCGTCGCTGCTGGGCAACTTCGATCACTGGGCCACTCGGCTGCTGGCTCGGTGGACTCTGCGGGGACACTCCAATGGCCATACCCGGCCGCGGGACTCGCGTGCCGGTCGCTGTCCACTATTTCCAGGAACATGTTGTGCGAGCCTGCGAAGTGGGCGGCATTGAACCGGACTGCAAAATGCACTTTCAAGGTATCTACGGTGACTTCGGCCTGCGAGCATCCCGCCAGGAAGCAGCGGTTGTTCCACAGTGAGGCGTTCCCAGCCGCGGCAATTGGCCCAAGGTATTTGCCGGGCTGGTCCGAGAGCAGATACAGGCTCTTGCTGCCCGGATCGTACCTGACAACACACCTGTCGGTGCGGCTTCCCGCCCGCTCCTGGAAATGCAGGCGCGCCTGCGAGATGCCAACGCCATTGTTCCCTAGCGAGAACTCGGCCGTGAAGACCTGCGCCGCCCCTTCCCCACGGTTTGGATCGACCGAAGACATGTACGGCCCCGTCTTGAACACCTGCTTTGCACAATACTGGGGGAGTCCGGCCTTTGGAAATTCGGTGAGCAGATCGAGCGAGGCGAACGCGCGTCTCCCGGTTTGAAACGGTATTGTGCAGGTGTAATCGGCGTTGCCCTCATGTCCCGCCGCATCCGCTGGGATGTGGGCAATCAAGCAACCATCGGCTAGCGCATTGATGTTCAGGTCGAGGTCCGCCTTCCCGCCATCCCTGTGCGTTACCCACGTGCTCCGGCACGATGCGAAATCGAAGATGTACTTCCCTTCCACATATGTGACCGGGATTTCGGGCTTGAATCCAGGCCTCTGCTTTTCCTCTGGGTAAATCGCGGGGTAATCTTTCTGCTCGCACCGCCCGAACCGGTCGCACTCCTTCCATTTGCCTACCTGGCGGCCCTCGCTATAATCTCCTGACGAGCCTTCGAAATCTGGATCGAACCAGAACCGAAAAGGACCGTCCTTTACCGCGAGGGAGCCCGGCAAAACGTGCTCACAGAACACCGGTCCCCCGACACCGTTGCGGTTGTCGCGATAGGCTCTATCCCCCGAACAATCGACCAACTTTGTCGCTTGCGCAAAACCGGCGCAAACGCCGGCGCATGCCAGGAGCCACACGCTTAGAGAACGACGCATCGCAGTACAACGATAGCCGTCTGCCAAACCGACGTCAACGTCGACGGCGTTCTTGCCCGAAGGCAACACCGCCCGGCCGAAGCCACCTCTTGCAGTCCTACGAGAATCAACCTGGGCTGTCGAGCGGGCCGAGTTCGAGGCCGGCGCCCCTACTTCGGCAGATCGGCTTTGCCCGTTACGTTGAATTCTCCGACCTGAACCGAGGCTGCCTCCTGGGGCTGTGCTCCACCCAGTGAGACGATGTATTCACCAGGCACGATCACGCGATTGCCCTTCCCATCGACTTGGCCCACGGAGCGCGGATCGATTGTCAGGGTGACGTGAGCCGACTCGCCTGGACCCAAATGCACGCGCTTGAATCCCGCCAGCACACGCAGAGGAGTCTCAAAGGCCTTAGGCTGCGTCAGGTAAAGCTCAACGACTTCATCTCCCGCCGTTGCGCCCGTGTTCTTCACGTCACCTTCTACCGTGGCCGAATCACCGGGTTCGACCGTCAATGGCGTAATTCTCAGGTTGTCGTACGCAAAGCTCGTGTAGCTGAGTCCGAAGCCGAATCCGTAGAGCGGCTTGTCCGCGAGATAACGATAGGTCCGGCCACGCATCGAATACTCCTCGAACGGTGGGACCTGGCTCAGCGACGAGTAAAAGGTCAGCGGAAGGCGCCCGGCAGGATTGTTGTCGCCGGCCAACGTCTCGGCAATTGCCGTGCCACCCTCTTCTCCCGGATACCAGGCTTCGAGAATCGCATTGGCATTCTGCTGCGCCCAGTTGACGGCCAGCGCGCTGCCGTTCTGCAGCACCACAACCAAGGGCTTTCCGGTAGCGGCGAGCGCTTTCAGCAGATCTTCCTGGGCCGCGGGCAAATCGATCGAAGTGCGATCGCCGCCGCTGAACCCAGCCAGCTTTACGGGCATCTCCTCGCCCTCCAGAGAGGGTGAAAGCCCGACGAACGCGATGGTCACCTCCGATTGTTTCGCTGCCTCGACTGCCTGGTTGCGCAGCACAGCCGCCGGAGCGTGCCAGGTAAGGTCAATGCCGGCGCTCCCCGTTCCATGCAAGTACTCCAGACGGATCGGGTGTGGTTGCGTATCGCCGAACGTCACAGCCGCTTCGAAGACAGCACCTCGCTCGCCGGTAGTCCCGCCGCTGCTTTCAACCAGCAGCTTCTCGTCCAGGTAAAGCCGGAAGCCTTCCGCGTTCTCGCAGGCGTAGCAGTAGTTCACGCGCACACCCAGTTTGTACTCGCCGGGTGCCGGCGGAGTGAAGCTGCCGCTCCAACGCACCGAGTAGTTGTTGCGCTCGAGGCCGTTTACGGGGACAACCTTGTCCCAATTGAAATTGATGTTACGGTCGGTCCGCGTAAGGACAGGCGGGCCACTCAAATCGGGCGAGCTGAAGTACTCGCCGGTAAGTCCATGGCCCGAACCGCTGGCGGGATGAAGCGCGGTATGCCCGATAGGCATCGCAAGACCCTCAACCAGCGTCGAGCCCTGCGCATAAGCCACCTTGGCCCAGGAGAACCGCTTTTCAATCCCGTCGAGTGGATAGACCGGCAGAGGTGGCGGCCCGTTGTAGTTGCCTTGCAGGGACTGTATGAGCTCCGCGGTGGGACCGACGACGGCGATGCGAGCGATCCCGCCTCTTAGAGGAAGGATGCGATTGTGGTTTTTCAGCAGCACGATGGACTCCCGCGCCGCGCGCAGCGAGAGTTGGCGATGATCCGGCGAGTTGACCTCGCTCACGGCAATACGCCCATAGGGAAGACCGGACGCCGGGTCGAACATGCCGAGCTGGAATCGCGCCCGGAAGAGGCGGCGCAATGCGGTGTCAAGCTCGGATTCCTGAATCAAGCCCTGGTGAATTGCGTCAACGAGCGCCGGGAACGCCTGTCCCGGCCCGAAACCGCATTCGAGATCGGCGCCAGCCTTAACGGCGGCGGCTGCCGCGTGGGCCATATCCGGAGCGTAGTGGTGTCCCGTGTTTACATCGGCGACGGCAGCACAGTCGCTTACGACGTAGCCGTCGAACTTCCACGCCTCGCGGAGATGATCGCGCAGGAGCATGGTATTAGCGCAGGCAGGCACTCCGTCAATCGAGTTATAGGCGCACATCAGGGACTGCGCGTGCGCCTCGGTCACCGCGGCGCGAAAAGCGGGCAGGTAGGTGTCCTCAAGATCGTGCGGCGAGACATCCACGTTGAAGCCGTGCCGCAGCAGTTCGGGACCGCTGTGCACCGCGTAGTGCTTCGGAGTCGAGACCACTCTGAAATGTTGCGGATCGTTTCCCTGCATGCCGGTGACGAATGCGACGCCCATGCGGCTCGTCAGGAACGGGTCTTCCCCATAGGTCTCCTGGCCCCGCCCCCAACGGGGGTCGCGAAAGATGTTGACGTTGGGCGCCCAAAACGTAAGCCCGAAGAACATTTCGCGATGGTCGTTGCGCATGGCCTCGTTGTACTTGGCGCGCGCCTCGGTCGAGATCGTCTCGCCCATCATGTGGACAAGGCCGGTGTCCCAGGTGGCGGCCATCCCAATCACCTGAGGGAAATTCGTCGCGTAGCCGGCAAAGGCGACACCGTGCAGGCCCTCGTTCCACCAGTCGTACCTCGGAAGGCCAAGCCGCGGGATGGGGGCCGCGTGGTCCCGCATCTGCGCGACTTTCTCTTCCAGCGTCATGCGGCCGATGAGGTCGCTAATACGCTGTTCCAGCGGTAACGCCGGATTCATATACCCAGGCTGAGCAGCTCCCTCCTGCTGGGCATGGACAGGGAACGCGAGTGCGAGGCCGGCCAAAAGTCCGAGAAAGCCTCTCACTCGAGGAGTGCGGAAACTAGACATGGAGATTGCCAACTCGTTGTGCATGAGGGTTCTTACAAGACGTACCATTATAGCCGGCAAGGCCCGGTAGACATCCCCGCACGAGAATCTCGGGAGCCGCCCGGGAGCGAATGTACCCGCATTTCCTCTGGCATCCGCCCGCCAACCGCTACGTTATGGGCTGGAACGACGGAACCGAGCTGCGCATCTACGTCTCGGGCGCCGACCCAATCATCGCTATCGAGCTGATTGCCAGCGTCCAGCGAACTGCCCCCGATCGCCCGCGGGCTCCTGCCGGAGTCAGCCCGGCCGAATCCCGCACAGTTTGACACGGTACGGATATTTACCGTACACTGGCTGAAGGGGATCCTCCCGTGCGACAGACCGTCCAACGAACCCGAAAACGAAGCGAGCGGACGCGGCCGGCGAAAGTCTACCGCTTCGATGCCCGTCTCAATGGGGAGCAGAAGCTCCTGATTCAGCGAGCGGCGGACTTAGAGGGCCGAACCATGACGGACTTCGTCCTTCACAGTGCCGAGGCCGCCGCCGAACGGACCATCGAGAAGCGTGCCCTGCTGGTCCTGACGCTCCGCGAGACGGAGAACTTCGCGAACGCGATTCTGAACCCGCCCCGTCCGGGCCCCGTCCTGCGGAAGGCGGCCCGCGAGTACCGCGCAAAAACGGCCGCGCGTTGACCACTGCACCGCATTTTGAGTATCGGGTGGAGCCCCTCGGCCCTTCTCACGACCGCACCGCCTTCCACTCGGGCGTTCCGGAACTCGACCGCTATCTCCACCATCAGGCCGGCCAGGATGCCAGACGAAAAGTCGCCGCGCCTTTCGTGATGGTCGCGCGCAGCGGTTCGATCGCCGGTTATTACACCCTCTCGGCTTACAGCATCCAGCTTGCCGACCTGCCTGAACCTATTGCCAGGAAGCTCCCCCGCTACCCGCAACTTCCGGCGACGCTGCTCGGCAGGCTGGCCGTCAGCAGTTCAGGGCGGGGCCAGAACCTGGGCCGCTTCCTCTTGATGGATGCCCTGCACAGAAGCTGGAGAAATACGTCCGAAGTAGCCTCCGTTGGCGTTGTAGTCGAAGCTCTGGACGAAACCGCCCGCTCCTTCTATCTTCACCATGAGTTTGTGAAACTTGCGGATCACCCCAACAAGCTCTTCCTCGCCATGGCCACGATTGAACGAGCCTTCAAGGGGAGCTGAATCGCGCAAGTCGAACAATTACGGCAGCGCCTTGAAATCCGCCCAGGCGTGCGACTCCAGGTCGCGCAGGATGGCGCCCTGCCAGAGCAGGTCGCGGTGGGCAGCCAGGTGGCGGGCGGCCTTGAAGCCGAGGCCGCAGGGGTGGCCCATCGAGGCGCTCAGGGACATCGCTTCGGCCATGGTCGAGTCGGCCACCTTGGCCTGCGTCGTGCCGGCCGGGCCGTAGGGCGGCTCCCAGGGCTTGGCGCCGCGCGGCGAGAGATCGATGTGCCCGCACAGCGTGCGCTCATCGGGGTCTGTCTTATGCTCAAAGGTATCGAAGTGATCCGACAGGAACTTCTGCGCCCGGATGACGTCGATTTGCCCCTTGTTCTCGTCCATCAACTGGTCCCAGCGGGCGTGGCGCGCGTTGGCGCTTTCGGAAATGTCCTTGGCCGGGAAATCCGTCTCCTCGCGCATCAGCTTCTCGTTCACCGGAAAATTCGCGCCCACGAAGTAGCCGTCGCTAGTCCGCTGGAGCGTCACGTTCTTGAGGCCCAGCTCGAGGCTGGCGATCTCCTTGGTCTTGCGGTCGGCCACCAGCCAGTTGTTGGCGTAGCCGCCGTTGTTCCCTTCCTCCATGATGCGGGCGAAATCGTCGATCGACGAAGCGTACTGCATGGCCTTGCGCGCGCGCACGAATTCCGGAATGCCGTTGGGATCGAAGCCGGAAAAGTGCGCGATGGTGGTCTCGGCGATCATCATTCCGGCGGAGGTGATCCCGAAATCGGAGCCGCTGTGGATCAGGCCGGGGAAGCCGTCCATGAGAATGCGGTTACCGTCCTTGGGGTGTAGATCGAAGACGATCCTCCAGCGCGCGCCTTCCGCGTAGCCGCTCCACAGGTTGTGACCCAGCACAGGCCGGCCGTCGCGGGTGTAGGAGCCGGTGGCGACAAACGCGCTGCAACGCTCGGGCGGGACCGGCGGCGCGGTCTTGCCCTGCTGCGCCTGGCGCCACTTGAACCAGTACGGGGAAAGCTCCATCCAGGCATTCATGACGGTGAGGTCGAGCGTGTCCAGCTTCACTCCGTGCGCCGCCAGGCCTTCGGACATGCCCTGCAACTCCTCGCGATATTCGGCGGGAACCTTTGGCCAAAGCATGTCGCGCGCGGCGGCACGGAAGAAGTCCCAGTCCTGGTTGGTGTCGTGGTTGAGCAGCAGCTCGATGACGCGCTGCGCATCCTGAATCTCCGGCGCCAGAAGGTAGCCGTGCTGGTAGCCGAGGTCGGCGGGCGCCCCCTCCAGGTGGACGAAGATCCAGCCGGCCTTCTCGGATCGCGAGGCATGGCGCAACCGCTGGGCATCGCCCGGTTCGCGGGAAACCAGCGCCGTGGCGCACAACACCGCAAGGACAACGGCGCTGGGGCCGTATCGACGCATACTCCCACCTCCTTGAATACCTCGATTGTAGCCTGCCGACGCCGTTGCTTACGCGCGCGGTTGGGCACTCAGACACAGAATCCCGACCGTCAGGGAGCGGAGTCCCGCCAAACAGCAGAACTCCGCTTGCTTACGCGCGCAGTTCGGCGCCGGAGTCCGAACATGTCGCCGCAGCACGCTAAAGCCCCTCGACGAACAGACGGTGAATGCGCAAGTCCGCGGTCAACTCGGGATGAAAAGTCGCCACCAGGTGCCGACCCTGGGCCACCAGCACCGGGTCGCCGTTGTAAAAGAGGTAGACGCGCGCGCCCGAGCCGATGCGGCGGATGATGGGCGCGCGGATAAAGACGGTCTCCAGATCGCCCGGACCCGTCCGCTGGAGGAATTCCTCTTCCGGCATCAGCCGCACCACCCGGCTGTCGAGCTGCCGCCCATAGGCGTTGCGCTCGATGGCCATGTCGACCAGGCCGAGCGACTCCTGCGCCGGGTTCGAGACCTCCGTCGCCAGCAGGATCGCTCCGGCGCAGGTTCCGAAAATCGGGCGTTCGCGGCCGAAGCGGGCCAGCGGCTCGAGCAGCGCTTCGTCCTTGATGATGCGCAGCATGGTCGTGCTCTCGCCGCCGGGAATGATCAGGCCGTCAACGCCGTCGAGCTCGGCCGCCGTGCGCACTTCAACGGCCGCGGCTCCGGCGCGCTCGAGCGCCTTGCGGTGCGCCTCGAAATCCCCTTGCAGCGCGAGCACGCCCGCGCGCTTGACGCCGCCCACCTACCAGCCCCTCACCGCCATGCGCTCGGACTCGGGCATGCTGGCCACGTCGAGCCCGAACATCCCCTTGCCCAGTTCTTCGCTGGCCTCGAGCAGCTTCGCGGGGTCGTTGTAATAGGTTGCGGCCTTGACGATGGCGCGGGCGCGCGCGTCCGGGTCGTCGGACTTGAAAATGCCGGAGCCCACGAAGACCGCCTCGGCGCCGAGTTGCATCACCAGCGCCGCGTCGGCCGGCGTGGCAATGCCGCCCGCCGAGAAGTTCGGCACCGGAAGCTTGCCATTCGCGGCCACCCACTCGACCAGTTCGAGCGGCGCTTGCAGCTTCTTCGACTCCGCCACCAGCTCCTCGCGCCCCAGCACGGTGAGCTGCTTCATCTCCTTCTGAATGGTGCGCATGTGACGCACGGCCTCGACGATGTTGCCCGAGCCCGCTTCGCCCTTGGTGCGGATCATGGCGGCGCCCTCGGCGATCCGGCGTAGCGCCTCGCCCAGGTTGCGTGCGCCGCAGACGAAAGGAACGGCGAAGGGGCGCTTGTCGACGTGGTGCTCCTCGTCGGCCGGCGTGAGCACTTCGCTCTCGTCGATGTAATCGACTTTGAGCGCCTCCAGAATGCGCGCCTCCGTGAAGTGCCCGATGCGGCACTTGGCCATCACGGGAATGGTGACCGACTGCATGATCTCGCGGATCCTCTTGATGGGCGACATGCGCGCCACGCCGCCTTCTTTGCGGATATCGGCGGGCACGCGCTCGAGCGCCATCACGGCCACCGCGCCGGCCTTCTCGGCTATGACAGCCTGGTCGGCGTTGGTGACGTCCATGATCACGCCGCCCTTCAGCATCTCGGCCAGGCCAACCTTGACCCGGAAAGCATCGTCTAGAAACATTGCGTTCTCCTCCTGTTAGTAGCCATCAGCCTTCAGCCATCAGCCGTCGGTCCCCACCTCTATCCATCCACAATCACGCCAGATCGCGCTGCAAGGCAGCACCTCTTTTCCATCGTCGGCGTCGCAAAAAGCACGGCTCTGAACGGGCCCTCTCTTGGATCGCGCTCAGTGCAGACCGTTGCGAGCTGATTGGCGACCGCGAAGTCGTCGAGCAGACTCCACTCGTTCACGTGACCGCCCGCGATGGACCGGAGTTCTTTCCAGCCTTCATCATTGTCCCCTTGGGCGTTAATCGGACTGGCGCCCCACCACCCGTTCGTCACATCGAACCCGCATACTTCGAAACCTGGCGGGACGGCCAGATTGACAACTCCGGAGCGGATAGAATGAACTCCGATCAGTCGCAGAAACAGGATCTCGCATGCGTGAGCCTCCAGCGCATAGAACGCGAGCCCGAGCTTCTCTTCCGCGATCAGCCCAACCACAGGGTCCGTGACCTCTTTTTCTTCCTCGCTCGAAAGGGCGCAAGGCCAGAGAAACCCGCTTGTCGAAAGTGCATAGCGACATTGAGGATTCAGAAACAGTCGTTCTCGCGTCCATGGGGGCTCGATTGCGATTTGCTCGCGCGGGACCCTCACCTGATAACCCTCGACATCAACCTTTCCGAAGTCTCTGCCAGCGAATTCCCTGTTCATACTGCCGACGGCTCCCTCACACCACCGCCGGAGCCGGTTCGTGGCGCTCCAGGCGCGCGCGGGCCAGCTCGCTCGAAAAAACCTTCCCCAAAATGGCTAGCCCGGCGCGGATCTTCTCCGGCGGCAGGGCTGCGAAACTCAGGCGCAAGCCGCCCGGCTCGCGCCTGGACACCTCGAAATAGCGTCCCGGCAGGTAGCTCACCCCTTCGCGCTGCGCGCGCGCCAGCAGATCGCCGGCATCGAGCGGCTCGGGCAGCCGCACCCACAGGTTCATGCCGCCTTGCGGTCGGGTAAAATGCGATCCGGCGGGCAGCCAACGCTGACATGCTTCGAGCACTGCCGCGAGGCGTTCGGCGCCGGCGGCGAGGATACGCGCCCGGTGCTCTTTCAGACGGCCGGAGACCGCGAAGCGCAGCAACACCGCCTGCGAAAGCTGATCGCTGTGCAGGTCGGCCAGATGCTTGGCGTCGGCCATGCGCGCCACCAGCGCCTTCGGCGCAATGGTCCAGCCCACGCGCAATCCGGGAAACGTCAGCTTGGAGAAGCTGCGCAACAGCACCGTGTCACCGGTCTCGTCGATCTGTTTGATGGCGGGCGCGGCCTCGCCTTCGTAGCGCAGCTCGCCGTAGATATCGTTCTCGACGAGCACGCAACCGGCCAGGCGGGCGATGCGCAGCACGGCGCGGCGCGCCTCGGCGGGAAGCGTTCCGCCGGTGGGGTTCTGGAAGTCGGGCGTGGTCACGATCAGACGCGGCCGGCTTCGAACGGCGGCGCGCTCGAGCGCGTCGATGTCGATTCCATCCACTCCCGCAGGCACGCCGACCAGTTGCGCGCCCGCCTTCAGCAGCACGTTCTTCAGGCCGGGGTAGACCGGGTCCTCCACGATCACCGCATCGCCGGGGCGAACCAGAACGCGTGCGATCAGGTCGAGCGCCTGCTGGCATCCATTGGTGACGATGAGGTCGTCGCCAGGTCGCGCCACTCCCTCGCGGCGCGCCTCGCCCAGCAGGTGATGACGCAGAGGCGCGTAGCCGGAGGGCGAGCCGAGTTGCAGCACCGCCGAGGCATCCGTACCGGCCAGCACCTCCTCGCAACTTCGGCGGAAAGCCTCCATCGGGAACAGGTCTTCGGCCGGGCAGGAACTGGAGAAACTGATGCCGTCGGGCGCGGCGGGCGCCGACGGAGCAAGCGCCGGAAGCAACTGCTCCCAGTTCAGGCCCGCGCCCGGCGGCCGCGTCTCGCCGAGAACAAAACTACCCCTACCGACATGGCCCCGGACCAGCCCTTCGGATTCAAGGAGGGCATAGGCGGCAGAGACGGTGGTGCGGTTCAGGCCAAGTATGCCAGCCAATTCCCGAGTGGCTGGCAGGCGCCCACCCCGCTCCAAGCGACCGACGCCGATCAGTTCCTTAATTGCGTCAGAGAGTTGCCGATAGAGCGGCGCGTTGGAAGAGGGATCTAGATGGATTGCCGGCAACATTCCAATCTCAGATGACCATACCATATTGGATGACTCAAGGACAAGCGCCGGATCTGATACAATCGCTCACGCACCCTGTTTTCATGAAGCATTTCGCCCTGATTCCATGCCTCGCTCTCGCCTCCGCGCTGATTGCCGCGCCGCGCGACAAGAACAAAGAAGATCAGGTCACGCAGGCCCATCAACTGCCTCCGGAACTCCCGGCCGTAACGGTGGCCGACGCCGACCGCCTGATATTTCAAGTGACGCCGTTGCGTGGCGACGGGCTGCTGTCGCAGCAGCTTCGGGAAGCCCTCAGACCGCTCCTTCGCCCGGACCGCCCGCTGGTAAAGCTGCGGGTCTTCGTCGCGGGAACCGGCGACACCCGGCGCGTGCAGGCCTTGGTGAGCGAGCTCGCGACGGAGAAACGAGTCTCGCTGCCGGCGCTGACGGTAGTGCAGGGCGGGCAGCTTCCGCGCGACGGCGCCCAGGTGGTTTTGGAAGCGGTGGCCTTGGACAAAAGGGCGGTGAACCCAAACGGAATCGTGATGGCGCCCGCCGAGAGCGACACCGTCGACCAGCCGCTCCAGCCGGTGCTGCCTCACCTGCGCCGCGTCCTGGACCGTTTACGCACGTCGCTTGCTAACGCCGGAGCGGGCCCGGACGAAACCCTGCGGGTCACTTGTTACCCCACCTCGCTCGATGAAATGGACCAGTTCCGCAGCGCCATGACGGGCGTATTCCCGAAGGCTGTTTCCAACTTCGTGCAGCCGCAGAGGGCGACGCTCGCGAGCGGGGCAAGCTGCGAAACGGTGGGGCGGCTGATAGCGCCGCAGCAGCCCCCGGGAGCCGGAAAGCTGGTCTTCACGGGCGCGCAACTGGCTTTCGGCAGCACCCCCGCCGACGCGAGGCTGGCGTTCGAAAGGCTGGGAAAAACGCTGGCCCAGGCGGGCGCGTCTTATCACCGCGTGGTCCATCTTTGCGTCTATTCGTTGTCGCGGTCGACGGCCGAGCTGGCCGTGCGCGCCGGGCGCGAGTTCTTCGATCCGGCCAAACCGCCGGCGCTGACGGTTCTTCTGGTCGAGGGCCTGCCCTCCCTGGATGCCACCTTTGCCGTTGACGCGGAGGCTGTTTTGCCGGATTCCAAGTAACTCAGCAGTCACTACGAACTGAACAAGGGAGCGCACATGAAAAACCTATTCCTTCCGGCCATCGCAGCTGCGGCCTTGGCTTTGGGATTCTACTCCAGTGCACTTAACGCAGCTGACGAAACGGTAGGCAGATTGTTCATCAAGACCGCAGACTCCACCACCGGCGGACAGCAGGCCGCCGATCCGAAGCTGGCGGAAGCGGTCACGAACATGAAAGCCAAACCGGGGAAGTTCGTCGTAGTGGATGACGAATCCCAGGCGGATTTCCTTTTGGTGGTTCTCGGACGCAAGAGCGAGCAGAGAAAGTGGAAGAAACAGCCGCTCTACTGCAACACACTTCTGGCAGCTCTCAGCGTTCGAAACGGAGCCTCGTGGAAACCGTTGGGCACCGTAGGCAGCGAGTCGCGGCTGTTGGACGAGAGTGCCACCGACTGGAAGAAGATGGCTGAGGACCTGATAGTCGCAGCCGAAAGGTACACCAAGAAACCCGTGGGCAAATAGCAACCTGCGCAACCAACGCTGCCCAGCGGATTCGCCACTGGCCCGGCACTGGTATTTTAGACTAATGGCCCACACAACAGTCGCCTTCGGAGAGATCATGCTGCGGCTGGCGCCGCCGCACTTAGAGCGTCTTCTCGACTCGCCTTTGCTGGTGGCGACCTTCGGCGGAGGCGAGGCCAACGTCGCGGTTTCGCTGGCCAATCTCGGCGAGCCGGCGCGCTTCGTCACGGTCCTGCCGCCCGCCAGTCCGATCGCGGAAGCGGCCCTCCGCCAGCTTCGCGGCTTCGGGGTGGACACCTCGCAGATCGCGCGGGGGGCGGGCCGCGTGGGGATCTACTTCCTGGAAACCGGAGCGAACCAGCGCCCCTCGAAAGTGGTCTACGACCGCGCGGGCAGTTCGCTCGCGCTGGCCGCTCCCGGGGCCATCGATTGGGACGCGGCACTCGAGGGCGCGGACTGGTTCCACGTCACCGGCATCACGCCCGCCATCGGTCAGGGCGCCGCGGATCTGGCCCTGGAGGCCGCCGGCAAAGCGCGTGCGGCGGGCCTCACGGTGTCCTGCGACCTGAACTATCGCAAGAACCTGTGGAAATACGGCAAGACGGCCCCGGAGGTGATGCGGCAACTGTTCCAACTGGCCGACGTCGGGATCGCCAATGAAGAGGACTGCCAAATGGCTCTCGGCATTCAGGCCGAGGTGGATGTGCATTCCGGCAAGCTGGATGCCGCGCAGTACTCGCGCCTCACCGAAAAGGTCATGCGCGAGTTCCCCAACCTGAAGGTGATGGCGGTGACGCTGCGCGAGTCCCGAAGCGCATCGCATAACGGGTGGTCGGCGTGCCTGCACGACGGCAAGAACTTTCTGGTGAGCCGGCACTACGAGATCACGCATATCGTGGACCGGGTGGGCGGAGGCGACGCCTTCGCGGCCGGCCTGATCTATGGACTCAAGCGGCTGCCGAACCACCACGAGGCGCTGGAGTTCGCCGTGGCGGCGTCGTGTCTCAAGCACTCGCTGCCGGGGGATTATAACCGCTTCAGCGCCGACGAGATAAAGGCTTTGATGAAAGGCGGCGGCTCCGGCCGGGTGGAACGATGAAGCGGCCGCGCCATGGTGAGATAATGATGAGGATGCATCGCTGTGGTTTGATTTTCCTCTCCGGATTCTGCGCGGCGGCGCTGGCGCAGACGGCCAGCCAGAAGCCCGAGGCGGAAGCGCACCCCTTCAAGGTCCAGGTGAACGAGGTCATCGTGCCCGTGACCGTGACCGATTACAAGGGCCGGTTCATCTCCAACCTGGATAAGTCCGACTTCAAAGTCTTCGAGGACGGCCGGGAGCAGAAGATCGAGTTCTTCAGTCGCCAGGCCAACCAGCCGATCGTGTTGGGCCTGGTGCTCGACTTGAGTAGCGGGTCGCGCATTCACTGGAACAACTTCCAGGAGACGGCCGAGCAGATGGTCTGGGCGCTGCTGTCCGACAACATAGACAGGAAGTACAGCGGCTTCCTGGTCAGCTTCAGCACCGAAGCGGAATTGGCTGTTGACACCACTTCGGATCCCGAACCCATCGTGGACAAGATCCGCACGCTCAAGCCGGGAGGCGGAGCCGCGCTGTACGACGCCATCGTCATGGCCATCAATAAGCACCATGTGATTCCGGGCGAGCCCATCGAACCGCGCCGCGTGCTGGTTGTTTTCGGAGACGGCAACGACAATGCCAGCAAGTACACGCTGGACCAGGTTATCGAGATGGCGCAGCGTAACCTGGTGACGATCTATGTCGTGAGCACGCAGGCATTCGGATTCTCCAACGAGGGAGAGCCGGCTGTGATGCGCCTAACCGACGAGACCGGGGGACGCGTCGAGATGCCGCTCGAGGGCGTTTACGCCGACGTCTCGGGATACCTGTCGAAGCCCCAGGACGCGGGCAATTACTCGCTGGTGGTGGGCAGCGGCGCCTACTCGGCCGCGGTCTCCTCGCACATGTTCGATGCCATCACCAAGGTTGCCGGCGAGATCAACACCCAATACATCCTGCGCTACATTCCGGACACCACCACGAGCGCGCGTCCGTTCCGCGCGATCAAGGTTACCGTGGACGTACCGGACGTCACGGTTCGCACGCGCCGGGGCTACTACCCCTTCGCGCCGTAAGGCCGGGAGCCGGCCCGCACCCAAGCACCGAACCGCGACCGTGGGGGAGCGGGCGGCGGCGTGAGTCTACCGCTCGCCCCACTTCAGCTTCTGGCGCAGCACGTCGAAAAACATCGACTTCGGGGGCCGGATCAGCCGCAGCACGTGTGCCGAGCGACTGCACACGACCTTGTCCCCCTCGCGCAGCGGTTCGCCGATCTGCCCGTCGATGGTCAGATAGGCGTCTCCGTCGCGGGTGCGGCTGAGCAGCGTGATGACGGCGGTGTCGGGGACGATGACCGGCCGGTTGGTAAGCATGTGTGGGCAGATCGGCGTCAGGCACAGGGCGCCGACGCGCGGAAAGATGATCGGGCCGCCGGCCGAGAGCGAGTAGGCGGTGGATCCGGTCGGGGTGCAGACGATCAGGCCGTCCGCCTTATAGGCGCAGACGAAGTTGTTGTCCACGAAGGCGTCCAGGTCGATGATCCGGGCGATGGACGCCTTGGTGACGACGACGTCGTTGAGCGCGTCGTAAGACGCCGTCGCGAGGTCGTCCCGCAGCACTTCGCAGTGCAACATGCGGCGCGTGCCGATGCGGTGCTCGCCGCGCAGGGCGCGCTCCAGTTCCGGGAGGACCGCATCGACGGCGATGGCGGTCAGAAAACCCAGCCCGCCCAGGTTCACGGGGAACAGCGGAACTTCACGGCCCCGCAAGGCGCGCGCCGCGGCCAGCAAAGTGCCATCGCCGCCGAAGACGATCAGCAGGTCGCAGCCCTCGGCAACCTCCTCGCGGGCCACCCCACCGCTCGAGCCGAGATAGGCCGCCGTCACCGAGTCGAAGCGCACCGCGAGCCCGCGCGCCTGCAGCCATTCGACCACGCCGGGAATCACCTGAGCGGCCTGGTCCACCTGGGGCTTCGAGATCACGCCAACGGATTTAATGTCGTGCATGGAGCAGGAACTCCCGGTTCCCTTCCGCGCCCAGGATGGGGCTCTCCATCAGGCCGGTCTTGAATCCCAACCCTTCGACCGCCGTGCGGACTCGGTCGCAAGCCCGGGCCTGGAGCCCGGCATCGCGCACGATCCCGCCCTTGCCGACCTCGCCGCGCCCCACCTCGAACTGCGGCTTAACAAGTATAACCATCTGGCCGGTCTCCTTCAGCAGGGGAACCACAGCCGGCGCGACCAGCGTGACCGAGATGAAGCTCACGTCGAAAACCGCCACCTCCACGGTCTCCCCGATATCCTCGAACCGGAGATAGCGCGCGTTGATCCCTTCGCGGACGGTGACGCGGGCATCCCCGCGCAGTTTCCAATCGAGCTGGCCGGCGCCGACATCGACGGCGTAGACGTGGCGCGCTCCGCGCTGAAGAAGGCAGTCGGTGAAGCCGCCCGTGGAGGAGCCGACGTCGAGGCACAGGCGCCCGCCGACGTCGATCTGGAAGTGGTCGAGCGCGGCTTCGAGCTTCAGGCCGCCGCGGCCGACGAATCGCGGCGGCGCCAGGACCTCGACGCGGGCGTCCACGGAGACGGCATGGCCGGGCTTCTCGGCTCGCTGTCCGTCCACCAGGACCTGGCCGGCGAGCACCAGCGCCTGAGCCTTTGCGCGCGACTCGGCCAGTCCTCGCTCGACCAGCAATTGATCCAGCCGGAGGCGGCCGGGCGGTTTCATGCGCTGCGCTCGACGATCAGGTCGGCCAGCTCGCGCAGGCGGGCGCCGCGCTCGCCGAAGGCTTCGAGCGCGCGGTGCGCGTCCCGGCGTTCCTGTTCGGCCATGCGGTACGACGCTTCCAGGCCATAGACAGCGGGAAACGTGATCTTATGTTGTTCGGCGTCCTTGCCCGCGGTCTTGCCCAGCGCTTCGGAAGGCTGCTCGACATCCAGAATGTCGTCGACGATCTGGAACGCCAGGCCGATGTGCTGGCCGTAGCAGGTGAGCGAGGCGAGCTGGTGTTCGTCGGCGCCGGCGCAAATGCCGCCCATGCGCACGCTGGCACGGAGCAGCGCGCCGGTCTTGGCGCGGTGAATGGTATCGAGCAGCTCGGCGGTCGGCGGCTGGCCCTCGCCTTCGAGATCGGCGACCTGCCCGCCAATCATGCCGCCCACCGTGCCGGCGCCCACCGCGAGTTCCTCGACCAGTTGCGCCCGCCGCCCCACGGCGCCCCGGATCTGGCCCAGAACCTGGAAGGCGAGCGTGAGCAGCCCGTCGCCGGCCAGGATCGCCATGGCTTCGCCGAACTGCTTATGGCAGGTGGGACGGCCACGGCGGAGATCGTCGTTGTCGAGCGCGGGCAGGTCGTCGTGAATCAGCGAGTAGGTGTGGACGAATTCGAGCGCGCAGGCCGCCTCCTCCGCACCGGGCGCGAAATCCGCCACCGCTCGCGCAGCCTCCAGGCACAGAACGGGCCGTATGCGCTTGCCGCCCGCGAACAGGCTGTAGCGCATGGCGCGATGGATGGTCTGGGGCGGCGTGGACTCGGGCGGCGCCAGACGGTCCAACTGCGCGTCCACGAATTGCTGCTGCTGCTTCAGGTATTCGCGGAATGTCATCCCTTGTCCGGACGGAAGGCTTCGGGCTGCAGCTTGCCGTTCCGTTTGATCAGCACTTCGACTCTGGTTTCGGCTTCCTCGAGCTGTTTGCGGCAGCCTTCGCTCAACTGAACGCCGCGCTCGAACAACTCCAGCGCGCGTTCGAGCGGCAGGTCCCCGCTTTCCAGCTCGTGGACGACCTTTTCCAACTCGGCCAGGCTGACTTCGAAACTAGGCGCCGGGTTTTCCTGCTGAGGTTCGTCGGCCATCGTTCTATTTTAGAACGGGAGAACCGGCGGGGGTTTCCGGCACCAGCGCGCGCCAGATGGGCTGGAACCAGTCGTCCTTGTCCATGTCGTAGACGATGAAGTTCGAGTCAAACTGCCAGTAGGTCCAGGCGAATCCGAACGACTCGGCGGTGCGCGCCACGTGGGCCGTATAGCGGGCGCGCGAGTCCAGGTCGCCTTTATCGTATGCGCCGAACTCGCCCAGCAGGATCGGCCGCTTCTCGGCCTTGGACCATTGCGCGACGCTCGCGAAATCCTCCTCCACACGACGCCTTTCGGCATCGGTGCCCCAGGTGACGCCGGACAGCTTGGCGGTCATCGGGCTCCAAGACGCGCCCTGATGCGTGAATTGCATGGGCAGGTAATAGTGCACGGTGACGATGATGTGCCGGTCATCCGCCGGCAACTCCAGCTTGTCCAGAAAATGGATGCCGTTCCAGAACGCGGGGCCGATGACGACGTTGCGCGTGGGATTGGTCTTGCGAATGACGGCCAGCGCCTCTTTCAATAGACCGTTCCACGTAACGGCGTTGAGCTGCGAGTTCGGCTCGTTCAGGATTTCGAACAGCACGCCGGCCGGAGCATCCTGGTAGCGCGGCGCGATCTGTTCCCAGAACGCCAGCAGCTTGGGCTTGCAGCTTGCCAGGTCCTTGCCGCAGAAGTTGTAGTCGTGCTCGTCGAGGATGACGATCAGGTTGTTGGCCAGCGCGTTCTTCACAACCCAGTCGAGCGTCTTGAGCCAGGCCGGATCGAGCTGGTTCTGGGCATCCATGTGGCCGAAGGCCTCCAGGTTGACGCGAACGGTCTGGAACCCGCCTTCGTGGATGCGCTGAAAGTGTCGCTCCTTGAAGCGGGCTTTGGCGAAATCCTCCCACAGCGGATCGTAGCCGATGATGTTGACTCCGCGGCCCATCTTGACGATCTGATCGAGCGGATCCACGGGAGCTTGCGCTCCTAATGCCGCCGTCATAAGCGCGGCCAGTATAGCGATGTGTCTGAACACGAGATTCCTCCCCGAAGAAGTAATTGTCGCACTCGCGGGCGCCGCTCACAGCCTCTTGCGCATCAGCAGGCCGTCGGAGCGGTCCTCGTAGTAGCGCGCGATGCGGCCGGCGGCGCGGAATCCCAGGCGGCGGTAAAAGCGGATGGCGGGAAGATTATCCGTTCTGACCATCAACGTCACCACCGCCACGCGCGCCCGGCGGAGACGCGAGAGGGTATGGCGCAGCAGGGCCGTGGCTACTCCCGCGCGGCGGTGCTCCGGCAGGACCGCCAGGGAGACAATCTCCGCGGCCCCCTCCGCGGCCGACGCAACCGAGTAACCTACGATGCGCCGTGCCCGCCGCGCCACGAAGAAGGTGCGCGCGCATTCGTGGTGGAGCTCGAGGAACAGCTCGCGCGGGTAGGCCTCTCGGGCAAAGCAGGCGTTCTCGATCGTGAGCACGCGCTCCAGGTGGCGGCGGAGGAAAGGGCGGATCTCGATCACTGCGAGCCCGAAGCGCCCTCGCCGCCGTCCACGTAGCCGTACGCTTCGAGCGCGTGGAGGACCTTGGCGACGGATTCCTCGACCGTCTCGCGGTCGGTGCGGCATTCGACCTCGGCCGCGAGCGGGACCTCGTAGGGGTCGTCGATGCCGGTGAATCCTTTGATCTCGCCGGCGCGCGCCTGGCGGTAGAGTCCCTTGGGATCGCGCTGCTCGCAGACTTCGAGCGGGGCGTTCGCGAACACCTCGACGAAGCGCCCAATGCGTGCGCGCACTTCGTCCCGGATCGCGCGGTAGGGCGAGATGGCCGCCACTACAGCGATCACGCCGTTGCGGGAGAGCAGGTGAGCGACGAAGCCGATGCGGCGGATGTTTTCGTCGCGGTCTTCCTTGGAGAAGCCGAGGCTCTTGGTCAGGTTCTGTCGCACGACGTCGCCGTCGAGCGTCTCGACCCGGTATCCCCGAGCGCGCAGCACCTCCGCGACCGCCTGGCTGATGGTGGTCTTGCCCGAGGCGCTCAGGCCGGTGAACCAGACCGTTACGCCGGCGGCATCTGTATTGGTTGGAATCAACCTACCCAGAATAGCCCACCGGCGGGGAGGGACTTCAACAGGGCCTTCATTGTGAGGTTACCGGGACGGTTACCACAGAAATGGGCAGGGCTTCGGGCGCCACGGCTGCCCGCTCCCAGCCGCCCGGCGCCAGCCTGGGCTCGAACGCCCGGTGCAGAAGGTCCGCCAGCGGCGCCACAACCGACGGCTCCACGGCCGAATCGAATCCCTCGCCGATGTTCACCCAGTCTCTCGCCGGCAGAGGGACACGCAGGGTCCAGGAAACGGCGCACGGTCCCGGCCCTTGCAGCCAGGCTTCCCGCACGGCGCCCCCGGCGCGCATCGACAGGCGCGCAAACCCCAGATCGCGGCATGCGTAGCGGATCGCGTCCCAGCATTGATCCATTGTCACGGCGCGGGCCAGCGCCTCTTCGAGCGAGCCGAGCCGGATTTCGGCCCTCGCCGCCCGCAGCAGCCTGGCAGGTCCTACCAGCCGCCCGGCAACGCGCAGCTCTACATAGCCCAGGCGCTGAACCCCCAACCCAGCCAGCAGGCAGTAGAACACGGCGATGACGGCGGGCCAGGGATACCTCGCAACGCACTCCGCCAGCGAGAAGGCCGCCGCCAGGGCGCAGGCGGCCCACAGGACCAGAACCACCTGGCGCTGCGACAATCCCCGGCCGAGCAGCCTGTGGTGTATGTGGTCCCGATCGGGGTGAAAGACGGGCCGGCGGCGGAGAACGCGGCGGATCACGGCCAGCGCCGTATCGAGCAAGGGAACGGAGAGTGCCAAGACCGGGGCGACGGCGCCGCCCGGGTGGCGCTCTCATTCGACCACACGATCGCGCAGCAGCCCAGGAGGAAGCCGATAGTGAGGCTGCCGCAGTCGCCCAGGAAGATGGACGCGCGGTAGAAATTGAAACGCAGGAATCCAAGCAACGCCCCGGCCAGCGCAGCCGAGACCAGCGCCAGACCGGAGTGGCGGAGCAGGACGCCAGCCACCAGCATGGCGATCGAGACGATGAGGGCGACGCCCGCGGCCGGCAGCGGGCTCTTGGGGTTCCTCTTTCCCCAGGCCATCGCCGTGGCGAGCCGCGAAGAAGCGGCGCCCCGCGACGGGATCGTGAGGGCGCTCATCATGTGCACTCTCGTGGCGCTGGCCGTCTACGCCGGCTGGCACGAGCCTGCGCCGGCCAGGTGGAGCGCACCGCGGCAAACCCGGTATCCCGTCCGGCGCCTGTACTGGATTGGCATGGTGGCCCTGGGCGTGGGAGCGGCCGGCTTCCTCAAGCTGGCCTCGCTCAGCGGCGGCATCCTGGCGCGGCATTGGCATCTGCGCCATTCATAGGCGTCAGGCCGGGACCGCATCCTCCGTTCCCAATTGGGCGGAGGGCTCTGTCCCGCCGTTCCGGCCGTTGCCTTCGAAGATCCCCGCCAGGCGCTCCACGGCGAGGTCCAGCACGTCGACGCGGCTGGCCAGCGTCTCGAGGCGCGTTTTCACGGTTACCTGTGCTTCTAAGCCGCCCCCGACGCTGAGGTTCTCGATGGCCAGGCGGGCAAAATCCGACAGGCTACGCACGCCTTGGGATTCGCACACGTCCCTCAGCGCGCCGTACTCGTCATCGGACAGTCGAATGCTGATGGTTCGGGTCTTTCGTCTGATCACGGACATGCACGGCACTCCCGGAAGCAATGGGTCGAATGAAATTGCGGTCGATCTCGACGGCGACCGAGCGTTGCAGCAGCGTTACCGATAGTACGACACGGCACTCCTTCTTCATGGCGGTGAGGATCCCTTCGATGCCCTCCAGCGCCCCGCGCTCGATCCGCACGCGTTCGCCAGCCTTTAGATGCGGCCAGGGCACGGCGGGCAGCCCGGATTTCGCCAGCACCTGGATGGCCGCCAGTTCCTCGGGCGCGACTGGTTGAGGGATCTTCCCCGACCCGATAATCGAGACCACACCCGGGGTGATCAGCACCGGCAGGCGCCGGGCAGGTTCAAGGCGGCAGAAGACGTAGCCGGGGAAGAGGGGCAGGTCGACGTCCTTCAGGCGGTCCGACCAGCGATTCCGGCTTCGATAGAGAGGAAGGAACTCGTCATACCCCTTTGACCGCAAGGCCGCCGCCACCGCCTTCTCGCACCGGGACCGGACGTGGAGAGCGAACCAAGGCGCGTCGGGTCCGACTAGAATCTCCGCGTCCAACTCGGTGTCAAGCTCGATCAAGAAGTCGCTCCGTTGAGGAGGCCCCTCATGGGTGGGACGGGCCGCCAGGTCCGCGCGGATCCCCGCGAGCCGCTCGCTACTCCCAGGCCGGCGAGGGCGCCGGCCGCGGACCAGGGGGTCCGCCCCACAACAAACGGTATGTGCATCGGACGTAGACGCCTGCCCTACGGCGCAGGCTACCGCCCCTCCACTCCCATGTTTCCTGGTCGCAATGTGGCTGAGAGGGCGTGAGGCGCGTTCGTCCCATCCCCTGAATACAATTGTCAGCGCGGGGGCCTAAGGTTCTCAGGGATTCGTAGGCTGATAGAATGGGCCTCTATGGGTTTCATGGCTCGCGGTGCTCTGATGTTCTGTCTGGCCGGTGTGGCGGCATTTTGCCAAGCCCCGGAAGGGAAAGCGGAGAAGCCGGTTCGATCCGCTTTCGACAAGGCGACTCTGGAAGCCTACGTGCGGCATCTCTTCGTTTGGGGGAAAACAATTAGCGTCGAGGTCCTCGACGCGAAGCCGGCCCCCGGCCTGCCAGGCTTGTACTCGATCGACGTCCGCGCGACGGCCGGCGAGGTGAGCCAGGTGGACACGTTTCTGGTCTCGAAGGACGGCCACAAGATCTTGAGAGCGGCCATCTTCGACGTCAACGAGAATCCTTTCAAGGAGGACCTGGACAAGCTGAAAACGCAGTTTCAGCCGAGTATGGGAACCGAGGGCGCTCCCGTCGTGCTGGTGATCTTCAGCGATTTCGAGTGCCCGGTCTGCAAGTTGGAAGCGCAGATGCTCCGTCAGAACCTGGCGAGCGCGTACCCCAAGGAAGTCCGCCTGTACTTCAAGGATTTCCCGCTGATGCAGATGCATCCGTGGGCGAAGACGGCGGCCATAGCCGGCCGCTGCATCTTCCGCCAGAACCCGGCCGCCTTCTGGGAGTACCATGACTGGGTCTACGAGCACCAGGCCGACATCACGCCCGAGAACTTTAAAGGCAAGCTACTCGAATTCGCCAAGAGCAAAGACAAGGACATCGACACGATGCAGCTCACCAGTTGCGTCGACACGCGGGCCACGGAGGCAGAGGTGGACCGCAGCGTCGCCGAGGGCAAGGAGTTGCACGTAACCGGAACACCCACCATGTTCATCAACGGGCGGCGGATCGACGGCCAGATCCCGTGGCCCAACTTGCGGGATATCGTCGACTACGAGATCGACTACCAGAAGACGGCCAAGAACGCGGGCGAGGATTGCGGCTGCGAGGTGAAGCTGCCCTCTCCGCTGGGGAAGCAAACGCCGGGCCGGTAGAAGAAGTCTTACTGCTCCCGGAGCGCAGCCACCGGATCGATGCGGGTCGCCCGCCGCGCCGGGAGGTAGCAGGCGAGCAGAGCCAGGGTGGCCAGCAGCATCGGCGCGCCTATGACGAGGAGCGGATCGCCGGCGCGCGTCTCGAAGACGCTCGCCAACTGGGCGGTGAGGCTCGAAGCGCCGCGGGCGATCGCGAACGCGCAGGCGAAACCCAGCAGAGACCCGGCCGCGATCAGCGCGGCTCCCTCCCGCAGCACCAGCCTCCGCACCTGGCCGCTGCCCGCGCCGAGCGCCATGCGAATCCCGATCTCTTTCCGCCTCTGCACGACTGCGTAAGCCGTGACGCCGCCCAGGCCGACGCAGGCGAGGAGCAGCGCAAACAGGCCCAGGACGGCATAGACCGCAGAACTCCACTGAATGAACGAGTTCATGCGGTCGAGATTCTCCCGCATGGTTTGGACATTGAAGACGGTGAGATCGGGATGAAGGGAGGCCATTGTGTCGCGAACCGCGGTGAGCGCCGCCGCGCCCGCGGTGCCGCGCACCAATACTGTGGCACGAGGCGCGCGGCTGCGGACAAACCAGCCCGCCGTGAGCGGCAGGAATACCGTCGCCACGGGTCTGGGCGCGAAGAACCCGGATCGCACATCGTGTGTCACGCCCACCACCGTATAGGTGGCCCCTTCCTCCTGAATGCGCCGGCCAATGGGGTTCTCCGCCCTGAAGAGAGCGCGCGCGGCGGTTTGATTGATTACGGCGGGGGCGGCCGTCCCCGGCGGCAGCTCGCTTTGCTGGTCCCGACGATCGAACTCGTGCCCGCCCACCAGGCGGACACCGAGCGTGGCGAAGTAGTTCGCGCCGATTCGCTCGCGGAAGACTCCGCGCCATACCTGGCGGCTGTCTCCTTCGCCGGTTGAGGCCGCAACAACGGTATTGGCCTGGCTGGCGGCTAGGTTGGAAAAGGGCACGCCACCGGCCAGGGCGACCGCGCGGACGCCGCTGACGCGCGATAGCTCGTCAGGCAATTTGGAAAAGAGTGCCTCCGATCGCTCCGCCGAATAGCCGTCGCGCAGCGGGTCGATCGAGAAGAGGCTCAAATTGGCGGTATCGAAGCCGGGGTCGAGCCGGGTGGTGTGCTGGTAGCCAGTGACCATGAAGCCGGTAGCCAGCAGGAGCATGAGGGATGCCGCCACCTGAGAGACCACGAAGAGGTTGCGCAGGCTGAACCGCCGATAGCCGCGAGGCGCAGCCTGCGCGCCTTCTTTCAGCACCGCGCCAATGTTCGTGCGCACGGCAGACAGCGCCGGCGCCAGTCCGAATACCACGCCGGTCGCGAACGAGACCGCCAGCGTGAATGCGAGAACGCGGAAGTCGGGACGAAGGTCCATCCGAAGCGGCGTCTGCGAGGGCATCGGCAGAGAGGACATCGCGTGGGCGATCCAGTAGGCCAGCACGATGCCGGCAAGGCCACCTGCCAGAGAGAGCAGGATGCTCTCCGTGAGGAGCTGGCGGACCAGGCGCGCCCGGCTCGCGCCCAGCGAGAGGCGGACGGCTATCTCGCGCCGCCTATGGCTGCCACGCGCCAGCAGGAGATTGGCCAGGTTCGCGCACAGCAGCGACAAAACCATGGCCCACAACATGAAATTGAAGCTGGTTACGAACGCGCGAGCTTCGGGTGTCACGAACATGATCGTGCCGGCCGGAATCAGGCCCAGTTGCCGGCTGGGACGATCGCGATCACGGTCCGGATCGGGCAACTGCCGGTCCAGCGCGCGGGTCACCGCATCGAGAGCGGCTTCGGCCGCGGGTATGGTCATGCCGTGCGGCAGTCGCAGCACCATGCTGAACATCTCGAGATCGCGGCGGTGGAGGGCATCGTCGCCGAGTTCTGGCGCCACGGAAGAGCCGCACGTCACCGGCACGAACAGGTCCGCGGGATTCCAAGGCCACATGCCCAGAAAACCCTGGGGCGCGATGCCGACAATGGTGGCCAACTGACGATTCAGCCGCAACGGGCGCCCGACGGCCTCCGGGTCCGAGTTCAAATACGTACGCCAGAAGCGGTCGCTGACCACCACGACCGGAGCCATGCCGGGCTTCTCGGTCTCCGAAGAAAAGAAACGTCCCGCTGCCGGCGTTACTCCCACAGTCGAGAAATACTCGGGCGAAACGAGGTGCCCATAGAAGCGCTCCGTCCGGGCGTTCCTGTCGCCTGAGGGCGCCACGGCGAATGGGACCGAAACGAGGAAGGCCGTCGCCGCGCCCGCAATGCGCTGCTGGTCGCGATAGTGCTCGAAATACGGGTAGGAGACGTGTCTTCGCGGCGTGACGAGCGCGGCCGGATCGTGCGCGCCGGGGAGCGGGCCCAGCATGGCATTCGATCCGCAGAGCACCACGCTGCACATGCCGATCCCGATCGCCAGGGAGAGAACGCCGACGGCCGCGAACCCGGGCGAACGGGCCAACACCCGTAGGGCGTAGACGACGTCCTGCCGGATCTCGCCGAAGTACTCGACAGGCAGCCGGACGGCAACATCGGCCAGCAGGCGCAGCAGGCCGACGAAACCGTAGCGGCGCCAGGCCTCCGGGACGGCGTCTTCACCCAGCCGATCCAGGTCCTCTCCGTAGACCATTCGGAACTCGTGAGGGTAGGCGTTCGCCAGACGCCGGTAGAGGGATAAGCAGACGTTCCAGGGACGTTTCATCCGAAGGCCTCTTGCTTGCGCTTCTTGTGCGCCAACCGCACCATCTCTTCCAGGCGTTCACACTCCAAGTCGAGCACGCGCCGTCCCAGCCGCGTCAGCTTGTAGTAGCGCCGGCGGGCGTCGTCCAGTTCCGGCGCCGGCCGCTCCTCGGACTCCTCGATCAGCCCCCCGCCGATCAGCCGCTTCAACGAGCCGTACAGGGTTGCGGGCCAGAGGCGCACCGTCCCGCCGGTCCGCTCGAGGACTTCCTGCATGATGCCGTAGCCATGCTGCTCGGACCCGACCAGCGAGAGCAGAATGTGAAACCAGTTGGTGTGGAGAGGGAGGAAGCTTCGCGGATCTATTGACACGATCATATATATATTGCACAATATCTAGTCGGAGTCAAGAGAGCCTATGACCATTTTTGGCGGTGTTCTGCTCTACCTGGGCCTGATCGGCGCGGTGGCCGGCACCGTTTCCCTCCTGAAGCCACTCCGGTTCCTCGGCATTCGTAATCGGAAGCGGGGCCTTCTCGTCTTGGGCCTCGGTTTCGTGGCGTTCACGGCGGGCGTCTACCTGCCGGTCCGGGAGACGCGGGTGGCGACCGTCCGCACGCGCCTGGACAAGTTTGCGCCCGTGTACCAGTTCAGCGAGTTTCACAGCATCGCCGTCAGCGCACCCAAAGACCGCGTCTACGCCGCCATCCGCACGGTGGGCCCGGAGGAGATCCGGTTCCTCAAGACGCTCATGTGGATTCGGTTTGCGGGGGCCTGGGCTCCCAAGCACGGGCCGATGCTCGACACGTTTACGGCTGGGGCGTTTCAGCTACTGGCGGAAGGTCCTGGCCGCGAAATCGTAATTGGCCAGGCAGGGGACGGGCGTAAGGCCAGGAAGCTGACGGCGGAAGAATTCAAGGCATTGCAGAAGGCCCCGCTGGTCAAGATCGCGATGAATTTCCGGATTGAGGAGGTGGATGCAACCCACTGCGTGGTCTCGACGGAAACCCGCGTCTATGCGGTTGGCCGCGATGCCCTGCACGGGTTCTCGACCTATTGGCGAATGATTTATCCCGGAAGCTCGCTCATCCGGCGCATGTGGTTGCGCGCCATCAAGCTGCGGGCGGAGGCGGCGTAGCTATACTCTACTCTAGCCCTGGCGCCGGTACCACTCCAGGGTGCGGCGCAGGCCTTGTTCAAGGGTGAAGCGCGGACTGTGGCCGAGGTCGCGAGCGGCGGCGGTGGTGTCCGCCTGGGAGTCGCGCACATCGCCGGGACGGGGCGGGCCGTAGGTGGGCGGGATCGAGACGCCCTCGATCTTCTGCAGCGTATCCCAGACCTGGTTGAGGGTGTAGCGGTTGCCGTTGCCGCCGTTGTAGACCCGGCCGGAGACGCCGTTCGCGCGGGCGGCGCGCAGGGTGAGATCGGCCACATCTTCCACGAAGGTGAAGTCGCGCGACTGCTCGCCGTCGCCGAAGATCGTCGGCGCGCGGCGCTCGATCAACGCCTTCATGAACAGCGAGATGATGCCCGAATAAGGGCTCGATGGGTCCTGCCGCGGACCGTACACGTTGAAGTACCGGACGGCCACCGTCTCCAGGCCGAAACAGCCGGCGAAGATCGAGGCGTAGTACTCGCCGACCAGCTTCTGCAGCGCGTAAGGGGACTTCGGCCGGGGCGTCATGGTCTCGACCTTGGGCAGCACCTCGGTGTCGCCGTAGGCCGAAGAGGAGGCGGCGTAGAAGACGCGCTTGACGCCGCCCGCGGCCGAGGCGCGGAAGACCTGGAAGGTCCCGTCGATGTTGGTTTCGTGCGAAGGCACCGGGTCCTGGATCGAGCGCGGCACGGAGGGAATGGCAGCCAGGTGGAACACGATTTCGGCGCCGCGGACCAGGGGCTCGATGGCGTCGTAGCAGCGGATGTCCGCCTGATGGAGGTCCACCTGCCCGCGCACCTCCTCGAGGTTCTCCTGGTGGCCGGTGGAAAGGTTGTCGACTACCCCGACGCGCGAAGCGCCGCTGGCGAGCAGCTTCCTCACGAGGGCCGACCCGATAAAGCCTGCCCCTCCTGTGACCACGTACTGGTTAGACATGTGCCTCCAGTGTAATCAGTCGGCGACCACGTGGACAATCTTAACGGCCGCCGGCGGGGGCGCGGTCACGCTCTGGCGGAGGGCGGCCAGCGAGGTGCGCTGGATCATGCCGTCGAGCACCTCGCGGTCGAGCCGACCGAGATCCCGGACGGCGAGTGCGAACGCCTCGGGGCCGGCGTTGACGCTGCCGAAGACCGTTTTGTTGTGCCGCATCAGTTCCGTGAACGGCACTTCGCCCGTCGCATTCGGGCTGCCCAGAATGCAGTAGACGCCAAGCGGCGCAAGCGCGCCGAAGCCCGCGAAGGCCGCGGCCGCGGACCCGGTGGCCTCGATTACGACGTCGGCGGAAACGCCGTCCGGCCGGGCCAGGTACCGCACGCCGGCGCGTTCGATGAGGCGCGCCCGGGGATGATCCGGCGGCTCGAGCGAGAAGACCGACGCCTCGATACCGCGCAGGTTCAAGACGAGCGCGGCCAGTATTCCCAAGGGGCCGGCGCCCAGAACGAGGGCGGTTCGGACGCCGGGTTCGTGAATCCTGAGCGCGGTTTCGACCGCTTTCTCCACTACGCTCAAAGGCTCGATGAGCACGGCGCAGCCAGCTAGATCGGCGGGCACTCGCAACAGGTCCGTTTCGGCATCGGTGGCGTACTCGCGCAGGTAGCCGTGACGGCCGAAGATTCCGGTTTCGGTGTAGCGGCCGCTCAGGCACAGATCGCGCCGGCCGCGGGCGCAGGAGGCGCAAGGCGGCTGGCAAGGGCGCCGCACCAGCGGGACCACCCAATCGCCGCGGGCGAGGCCGCCGACGGCGGGTCCGGTCTCGACAACCTGTCCCAGAGCTTCGTGACCGAGGATGAGGAAGGCTTCGCCGGGCGGCGGGTAGCCGTGGCGGAACGCGGCCAGCTCGCGGTCGCTGCCGCAGATGCCGCTCTCCTGGAGGCGGAACAGAACCTCATTCGCGCCGCCCAACCTCGGTTCGGGGCCGTCGCGCACGACGACTTCCCGCCGTTCGTAATCGAGCCCCGCGATGCGCATGGGTTAAACCGTCCTGGGCAGGCGCTTCCGCCTGATGCCGCACACTCTCTGTCGTGGGGCGGACCCCCTGGTCCGCGGCCGACGCCCTCGTCGGCTATCAGCGGAACGCGGGTCCAGGGGGACCCGCGCGGACCAGGGGGTCCGCCCCACCAAGCGTGCGCCACGGCGTCTTCTCATGCCGGCTTGCGCGCCAGGGCGATCACCGAGAGCCCCCGCCAGGGCAGTATGGGATCCACCCGCCGCCAGAACCACACCGACTTGTCGAACAGCTTCAGCGTGACCTTGTTGATCCGGTTGTGGCGGAGCAGGCCGCCGTAGACCAACCAGGCGAGCGCGCCGAACTTGTTCAACTGGTAAAGGCTCTCCACGTGGAATCCGGCCTTCTCGATCATCGCGGCCAGATCCCGGGCCCGAAAACGCCGCACGTGGCCCAGCTTGCGGTCGATGCGGCAGTACAGCATCGGGTTCTGTGGAACCAGCGCCAGCAGCGAGCCTCCGGGCTTGAGCGTGCCGTAGAGCGCGGCCATGGTGGCGGCGGGATCTTCGAGGCACTCGAGTACGTTGACGCACAGCACGGTGTCGAAGCTCTCGCGCAGTTCCTCGAACTGAGAGGGCACCGCCGGATCGAGCGGCCGCACGCACACGTTCGGGGTGCGCAGGAAGCGGTTCCGGAGCGCGTGCAGGTAAAGCGGATCCCGCTCGGCCGCGACGTACTGGAGACGCTTGCCCATGAGCCGGCCCGTGAGGCTTCCCAGTCCGGCGCCGATCTCGAGCACTGTGTCCCCCAGATGCGGGCGCAGGATGCGCGTCAGCCAGCTCAGGTATTGCGGCGTGCCGGTCAGGCTTTGCAACATGCCGCGGCCATACGGCTCGACGTACAGATCGTCGATGGCCCAGAAGTAAAGCACGACGCCGACCGCCTTGATGCCGTCCTTCCAGCCGATCTTCTTGCCTTCCTCGTAAGTGCGGCCGTGGTAGCTGATGGGCACCTCGTAAACGCGCAGTTTGCGCTTGGCGCACTTCATGCTGATTTCGGGCTCGAAACCGAAGCGGTCGGAGCGAATGGGGATGCTCTTGAGCAGGTCGGTGCGGAAGACCTTGTAGCAGGTCTCCATGTCCGTGAGGTTCAGGTTGCAGAACATGTTGCACATGAGCGTGAGCCCCTTGTTGATCATGGAGTGCCAGAAGGGAAGCACACGGGTCTGCTCGCCGGCCAGGTAGCGCGAGCCGAAGACTGCGTCGGCGTGGCCATCGAGCAGGGGGCGCAACAGGCGCGGATACTCGGAGGCGTCGTATTCGAGGTCCGCGTCCTGGATGAGGCAGAAATCGCCGGAGGCCCGCTGGATGGCCGTCCGGACGGCGGCGCCCTTGCCCTGGTTGACTTCGTGGCGGTAGAGCCGGATCGAGGGGATCGTCTCGGCCAGGCGGGTAAGGATGTCCCAGGTGCCGTCGGTCGAACGGTCGTCCACGATAATCAGCTCGCGCTCCATCTGCTCCGGCAGAGGTGCGCTTACCACCTGAGCGATCGAGCGCTCGACCACAGTGCGCTCGTTGTAGACGGGCATGAGCACGGAGAGTTTCATGGGATACCCCCAGTATAGTCGGGGAGGGCCGGGGATGACCGGCGATATCGAGTCGTGGTAACAATAGTCAGTTGCCTGGCAGCTCTATGAACAACACTTTTCTCGAATCCGACCTCGCGGGCGTCGAACGCCACGGGCGGGGCAAAGTGCGCGACGTGTATGCGGTGGACGGCCGGCTGCTGATCGTCGCCACCGACCGCATCTCCGCCTTCGACTACATCCTCGCCACCGGCATACCGGACAAAGGCCGGGTGCTGACCCAACTCTCGGTCTTCTGGTTCGACTTTCTCAAGGACCTGACGCCCACCCACTTCCTGACGGCCAGCGTGGACGACTACCCCGCCCCGCTGCCTCAATTCCGCGGCCAGCTAGAAGGCCGCTCCATGCTGGTGAAACTGGCGCGCATGGTGGAGGTGGAATGCGTCGCGCGCGGATACCTGGCAGGCTCGGGCTGGAAGGAGTACCGCGAGAGCGGCACGGTGTGCGGCATACGGCTTCCGGCGGGGCTGAAGGAGAGCGACAAGCTGCCGGAGCCGCTCTTCACGCCGGCAACCAAAGCGCAGACCGGGCACGATGAGAACGTGTCTTTCGAAACGGTGGCGAATCTGGTGGGCAGCGAGCTGGCCGCGACGTTGCGCGACCGGACGCTGGCGATCTACCGCAAGGCCGCCGGCTACGCGGCCGGGCGCGGCGTCATCATCGCCGACACCAAGTTCGAGTTCGGCTTCGTGGACGGCGCGCTAGTGCTGGCGGACGAGGTGCTGACGCCGGATTCCTCGCGCTTTTGGCCTAGCGAGACCTACCGGCCCGGCGGGGCGCAGCCTTCCTACGATAAGCAGTACGTGCGCGACTACCTGGAATCGATTCATTGGAACAAGCAGCCGCCGGCGCCGGGCTTGCCGCCCGAAGTCGCGGCCAGGACCAGCGAGAAATACATGGAAGCGTTCCGCGTCCTTACCGGGCGGGCGCTGTAACGGACGGAGCGAACTGTGAACTGGCTGGATATTGTATTCGCGATCATTTTGATTTCGTCCGTGCTGGAAGGGCTGAAGAAAGGGCTGGCGCGCACGGCCATCGGCCTGGCGGCGGTCATCGTGGGCCTCGTCTGCGGCCTGTGGTTCTACGGAACTGTGGGAGCGGCCTTCGGGACGCACATCTCCCGGCCGTGGGAGAACGTGCTGGGCTTCCTGATCGTCTTCGTGGGCGTCATCCTGCTGGGCGGCCTTCTGGCGGCGCTGATCGCCAAGCTGCTCAAGATGGTGCATCTCTCCTGGCTCGACCGCCTGTTGGGCGCCGCTTTCGGCGTGTTGCGCGGAGCGCTGGTGTGCGCGGTGATCGTGGCGGTGATGATGGCGTTCTCGACCAAGCAGCCTCCGGGACCGGTGGCGCAGTCTGGCCTCGCGCCCTACGCGATGGGCACGGCGCGCATCCTGGTCTACGCGGCGCCTCACGAGTTCCGCGAAGGTTTCCACCGCAGCTACGAGAAGTTGCGCGCGCTGTGGGACGACGTGACGCACAAGAAGGGCGAGCAGCCGGAGACGGACGAGTTGTAGGAGGCGGACGCTTTTCGCGATGGATCGCCGCCTGTGAAACAATGAGGTCATGAAGCGACCATTCGCTGCGACCGTTTGGCGCGAGGGGAAGTGGTATGTCTCCCAGTGCTTGGAGCTCGACGTCGCCAGCCAGGGCGAAACCGAGGACGAGGCTCTTGCGAACCTGAAGGAAGCGCTGGAGCTGCACTTCGAGCCGCCACAGGCGACGCGACCGCCAAAGGTCCGTACGATCGAGGTCGAGCTTGGGGCGGCTTAGGCCCCACCCTTACCGCGAGATCAAGCGCCGGCTCGAAGCGGCCGGTTTCGTCGAAGCCAGCCAGAGGGGTAGCCATGTCAAGTTTGTACGACGCTCGGGTGAGATTGTCGACACTGCCATAGTGCCCAAGAGGCCCGAGGTGCCTGTCGGCACATTGCGCAGCATCCTCAGGCAAGCCCACATCAATCCCGACGACTGGGACACACTCGGCTAACCCCGCTCCCGCAATCAGACGGTAATCTCTTCGCCGGATGTCGGACAATGGGGAGTGGCACAACTCCCGGCAATGGACCTCCTCATCTTCGACCTGGACGGCACGCTGGTCGATTCGAAGCTCGACCTGGCGCACGCGGTCAACGCGGCGCGCGCGCATTTCGGCCTCCCGCGGCTGGACCTGGAGACCGTCGGGAACTACATCGGGAACGGCGCCCCGGTCCTGATCCGGCGCGCGATGGGCCCCCAGGCGAACGAGGCCGAAGTCGACAAGGCGCTCGAGTTTTTCATGGCCTATTACGGGGACCACAAGCTCGACAACACGCGCGCCTACCCGGGCATTCCCGAAGCGCTCGAGGAACTGCATCGGGACGACGTACGGATGGCCGTGCTGACGAACAAGCCGGTGCGCATCAGCGGCCGGATCATCGAAGGTCTGGGGCTCTCGAAATACTTCACGCACGTTTACGGCGGCAACAGCTTCGAGCGGAAAAAGCCCGACCCGCTCGGCGTCGAAACCCTGCTCGAGGAAACGGGCGTGCCGAAAGAGCGGGCGATGATGGTCGGCGATAGCGCGGTGGACGTGCAAACCGCACGGAACGCCGGCGTCAGGGTTTGCGGCGTCACTTACGGCTTCCAGCCGGAGAGCTTCGCCGCCGATCCGCCGGATATGATAGTGAGTCGGCCCGAGGAACTCGCGCGGGCCGTGATCGCCGAACGAAAATCCCGAGGTGTCATCCAGTCATGACCTATCAGCCGGGCACGAAAGCCCCCGCCACTGGCATCTATTGGTGCAGCGTCTGTAAGACGCCGGCCCAGTTCACGAAGGAGCAGGACCTGCCCGAGTGCAGGAACAAGTGCGGCCGCGGCCGCTGGGAGCTGGTGAAGGCGGCGGAAGAGCAGCCGAAGTAGGTCGATGACGCGGCTAACCTGGCTCGTGCTGGCAGCGTTGCCCGCGCTCCTGCCGGCCCAGGAGCCGGTCGCTGTTCGCGTCAATGCCGCCGAGGCGATCGGCCCGTTCAGGCCCATCTGGGCCTGGTTCGGATACGACGAGCCGAATTACACCTACGCCGAGAACGGGCGCAAATTGATCAGCGAACTGGCCGCGCTCAGCCCGGTTCCCGTCCACATACGCACCCACAACCTGCTGACCAGCGGAGATGGGACGCCCGCGCTCAAATGGGGCTCGACGAATGCTTACACCCAGGACGCCGACGGCCGGCCGGTGTACAACTGGACCATCTTGGACCGCATCTTCGACACATGGGTTCGGGAGAAAATCAAGCCGCTAGTCGAGATTGGCTTCATGCCCGAAGCGCTCTCGACAAAGGCGCAGCCATACCGGCACGACTGGCCGAGGACGCCGCTAGCGGCCGGCTGGGCCTATCCGCCGAAAGACTACCGGAAGTGGGCGGACCTGGTGCGCGAGTGGGCGAGGCACGCGGTGGCACGTTACGGACGGGCGGAGGTGGAGTCCTGGTATTGGGAGGTTTGGAACGAGCCCGACATCGAATACTGGCAGGGTACGCCGGAGGAGTACGACAAGCTGTACGACCTCGCCACGGATGCGCTGAAAAGCGTCTCGCCGGCGATCCGGTGCGGCGGTCCCGCAACCACGGGTCCGGCGGGGGCCAACGGCGCTCGCTTCCTGCGTCAGTTCTTGGAACACTGCGATCACACGGGTGTGCCGCTCGATTTCATCACCTACCATGCCAAGGGACGGACCGACATCGTGGACGGGCACGTCCGGATGGGCCTGGCAAAGAACCTCGAAGACGTCGCGCGGGGCTTGGAGATTGTCACTTCCTTTCCCCGGTTCCGGGACCTTCCGATCATCCTCAGTGAATCCGATCCAGAGGGCTGCGGGGCTTGCTCGGCGCAATCGTTCCCCCAGAAGGCGTACCGCAATGGCCCGCTCTACGCGTCCTACCAAGCGGCGGCGATGAAGGGCGTCCTCGATCTAGCGAAACGCTACAAAGCGAATATCGAAGGAATGCTCACTTGGGCCTTCGAGTTCGAGGACCAACCATATTTCGCCGGATTCCGAACGCTGGCGACCAACGGCATCGACAAGCCGGTACTGAACTTCTTCCGGATGGCGGGGCTGATGAGCGGCGAGCGGGTTGCCGTGGACGGGAAGGCCGCGCTCGCGACCCGATCCGCGCGCGAGGTCTCCGTCCTGCTCTGGAACTACAACGACGACGATGTCGAAGCCCCGGACGCACCCATACGGCTCAAGATTGTGGGCCTCCCGGCCGGCGCCTCCCGCGTTCAGGTGCGCCACTATCGCATCGATCGCGACCACAGCAACGCCTGCACGGCCTGGAAGCAGATGGGCTCGCCGCAGAACCCGACGCTGGACCAAACCGCGCGGCTGGAGGCGGCGGGACAACTGCAATTGCTCGACTCGCCGCGCTGGCTGACGAGCGAATCCGGCCAAGTCGAGCTGAGCTTCGCGCTGCCGCGCCAGGCGGTATCATTGGTTCAGGTGAGCTGGTGAGAATCCTGCGTGCTCTCGCTCTTGTTTCTGCGGTCGCAGCCCTGCTGCCGGCCCAGGAGCAGTACGTCTGGCTGCTGCCGGAGGGCTACCACGGGTGGGCGTGCGTCCGCTTCGGTGTCGCCGGTGCGCCGCCGCTGCCGCGCGAAGGAGGCGCGCGCCTGATCAGGGTATGGCCGGACCACGATGTGGAGACCTCCGATAAGACCGCCTCGTACTCTCTCTACGGACGGGTGTGGTTCGAAGCCAATGGCCAGCGCCAGGAGGAGCCGGAAGGCACCGGCAGCCAGCGGGCAATCCTGTCGACCGACAACGGGCGCCACTGCGTCTTCTTCGGAACCGTGGACGAGGCCGATGCCGCGAAGTACGCGCCCGGATTCCAGTCGGTCCAAAGAGATTTCCAACCGATTCCCGCCGAAGAGCGGGAGGCCCTGATTGCCCTCTATAAGGCCACGGACGGCAGCCATTGGACGCACCATGCCGGCTGGCTGGGGCCTCCGGGCACCGAATGTCGCTGGGAAGGAGTCGGGTGGCACGGCGTGGTGTGTACCCTGGAGGACGACCGATGGCACGTCGTCGACCTGATGCTCGACCGGAATCGCCTGGACGGTGCCATTCCGGAGTCGATTGCCCGGCTCACGCACGTCAGGTCCATCGACTTGAGCGAGAACCAACTCTCCAGCGCCGTTCCCGAAACGCTTGGCACGCTGAAAGACCTCGAGGGGCTCGACCTCTTCGGCAATCATCTCTCGCACGTCCTCCCGGATGCTTTGATCCAGCGCTGGGAGGACGGATCGCTGGACCTCAGGGCGGACACGTCTCAGTTCACCGAGGTGTCACAGATTGAGTTCGATTGGAGCGCAAACTCGTTGCTCTGCGCCCGGCAGCGGATCACACTGCGGGCGGATGGCACCGCCGTTCTCTTAACCGAGCGCTGCCGCAACTTGACGCCCGACGACAGAACTACGTTCTGCGAGAAGAAGGAAGGAAGCCTGTACTGGTCGCGATTCGCGAAGCTCGCACGCCTCCTCGGCAAGAGCGGTTTCTGGGAACTGCACACCTCTTACAGCAGGAACGTCACGCACGGAGGCTTCGAGACCACGCGCGTGACCCGGAACGGCAAAGTCTACGCGGTAGAGAACTACGCGGACGCCGGCCCGATCGAGCTGTGGACCATCCAGCGCGCCATCGAAGGCGCCGCGTTCGGAATCGAGTGGGGGAAGTCGACTACGCAACCCGAGTGCCCGGCCTACGAATACGTCAAGTAGGTCGCGCCCTCAGCCCAGCTCGCGCTCGATGACCTTGGCGATGCGCGCGGCGAACGCTTCCACCTGCGCCAGCTCGGGGCCTTCCACCATCACGCGGGCCAGCGGCTCGGTTCCGGAGAACCGCACCAGGACGCGTCCGGCGGCGCCGAAAGCACGCTCGGCCGCGCGGATCTCCTCGGTCACCGCGGGCATCTCCTCGAGCGGCCGCCTGGTCCGCACGCGAATATTGAGCAGAAGCTGCGGGTAGATCTCGAGCTCGCCTGTCAGCTCGTCCAGGCCCTGGCCCGATTCCTGCACGATCTCGGCCACGCGCAGGGCGGTCAGGATGCCGTCGCCGGTGGTGGCGTAGTCGAGAAAGATCACGTGGCCGGACTGCTCGCCGCCCAGCACCGCGCCCGTGCGCAGCATCTCCTCGAGCACGTACTTGTCGCCCACCGGCGTGCGCAGCATCCGGATTCCGTGCGCCGCCAGAGCGCGCTCGAGGCCCAGGTTCGACATCACGGTCGCCACCACCGTGGGCACGCCCTCCGGCCCGGGCAGACGGCCGAGTTCGTGCAGGCGCCGCGCGACCATGAGCAGCACGCCATCGCCATTCACCACGTTACCGGTCGAGGAAACGAAGATGGCGCGGTCGGCGTCTCCGTCGAACGCCACGCCCAGATCGGCGCCCGCGGCGAGCACGCGCTCGCGCAGCCTTTCGACGTGGAGCGCGCCGCAGCCGAGATTGATGTTGCGGCCGTCGGGCTCGGCGCAGATGGCTTCGACCCGCGCTCCCAGGCGCTCGAACAGCTCGGGCGCCAGACGCGAAGCCGCGCCGTTGCCGCAATCCATCACCATGTGCAGGCCCTTCAGGGGCCGAGGCATCGTCGAGGCCAGCGCATCCACGTAATGGCAGTCGAGCTCGGGATCCTGCACCAGCTCGCAGGGCGCGCGCTCCAGGCCGGATTCGAGCAGCGCAAAGATCTCCTGCTCGATGGCGTGCTCCTGGGCGTCCGGCAGCTTATAGCCCGAGTGCCCGAAAACCTTGATGCCGTTGTCGCGATACGGGTTGTGCGATGCCGAGATCATGACGCCGGCGACGAAGGGGCCGGTGCGCGTCAGATAGGCCACCCCCGGTGTCGTCGTGATGCCCGCAAAACGGACCTTCACGCCGCGGCGGGCCAGGCCGCCGGCAACCTGCGCCGCGATCCACGGCCCCGACTCGCGCGTGTCCATGCCGATCACCACCTGGGGATCGGGCGAAAGCCGCGCGGCCGCATCCCCCAGGGCTGCCCCCAGCGCGTGGACGGTCCGCGCGTCCAGTGGATACTCGCCCGCAACACCGCGAACGCCGTCAGTTCCGAACAGTTGGCGAACCACTCGAAGGGGCTCCTCCCGGGACGGTTTTTTCCAGCGAAACGCTTACCTCAACCAGCGGAGACGAAACGAAGCGGACCTGCGGATCGGCCACGAATGCGTGCACCTGGAAGCGGGCCTTGCCCACCGTGCGCGAAAGGTCGATGGGGTCGGCATCGACCGATTCCACCTGTCGCACGCGGCTTTCCGGGCCCACGATTCTGAGGGCATTCGGCAAAGCCTGTTGCCTCGCCACGCGATATCCCTCCGGCGGCGGCACAGCAATTCGCACGCGCACAGGAACGCTGGCGGAAACGCTGCGCTCGAATGCGATCCGGACCTGCGCCGGAATCGCGCGGACCAGGCTGAGCCCGGCCGGCAGATCGATGTTCCGCCTCTCGATGGTGAAGGTCCGTTCCCCGGGCCTCAGCACGCTCTCCAGGTTGAGAACCACCCGCCGGTTGGTGAGATCCGCCTCGTGCAAGCGGGCCGCCGGGCCGCTGATTTCGAGCGAAACGCGGCGGGGAAGCTCCGCCGTGCTCTCCAGGTCCTGCGGCATGTTCTGGTACTCGATGGGCGCCGAGATGGAGGTCACCACCTGCGGGCTTCCGGTGAAGACCAGCCAAAGAACGAATGCCGCGGCGAGCGCCAGCAACTGCCAGCCGATTTTCACGAACACTTGGCGCTTCATACGCGCCCCGCCCGTTTCCAGTCGGGTCCCGTGCGTTCGGCCGCCGGCTCGCCATCCCAGGCAGGCTCCCGAGCGGCCTGCCGCCAGTCCTCCTGCCGCTTGCGCCCGAAGTGCTGCGCCACCCGCTCGGCGACGCGGTTCAGGGTGACATCGGATTCCAGCTCGCCGAACGCCGCCACGGAAATCCTTCCGGTCTCTTCGGAGACCACCAGCGCCAGGCAGTCGGCTTCCTCGGTGATGCCGATGGCGGCACGGTGCCGCGTGCCCAGCTTGCGCGCCAGCAGCGGATTCATGCTCAGCGGAAGGAAGCAGGCCGCGGCGGCGACGCGCTCGCCCTGGACGACCACGGCGCCGTCGTGCAGCGCGCCGCCGGGCTGGAAGATGGAGAGCAGCAGGTCTCGCGAGAGCGCCGCATTCAACGCCACACCGCTCTCGATGAAGGTGCGCAAGCCGGTATCGCGCTCGAGAACGATCAGCGCTCCGGTCTTCTGCTGGGAGAGGCGGGTCAGGGCGAGTAAAATGTCGTCGGTCGATTCGCGCCGCTGCAGGTTTCCGCCGAACCCCAGCCAGCGGCGCCGGGCGATGCGCGCCAGCGTGCGGCGGATCTCGGCCTGGAACAGGACGATCAGCGCGATGCCGAGATACGGCACCGCCATCGCCAGAATGGACCGCAGCAGCTCGAGGTGCGCCCAAACCGCAACCGAATACACCAGCAGCAGCACTCCGATTCCGGCCAGAACCTGCGCCGCCCGCGTTCCCTTGACCACCATAATGAGCTGGTAGATCAGGACGGCGACAAGCAGGATGTCGAGTACCGCGCTCACACTGAGCTGGGCGGACAAGTTGGTGAGCGGCGACATCCAAATGAGCATTATTCGCCTCTCGTAATCGGCGACTCACTATTATCGCACTGGAGCGGCCGTGAACTTACGGTGGCGTATTCCGCTCCGCAACCGTCGGACCGCGTCAACGCCGCAGAACTCGCCCCTCCGGGTGTAAAATAATCTCCGACCCTAGCCTCTCAGTGCCATTCGCGCTCGAATCGCCTGTTTGAAGGAGAAGTCTCCCTATGACAACACGTGGGCTGCTGTGGATTGCTCGCGCGGCCGGCGTCCTGGTGGCGCTCTCGGCCGTCGCGTCCGCCCAGTTTTCGGCGGCCCCGGGCAGCCCGATCACGGTGGGATCGGGTCCTTTCTCCGTGGCGGTGGGGGACTTCAATGGAGATGGCAAGCCCGACCTCGCCATCGCAAACTTCAACGACGGCAGCGTAACGGTGCTGCTGGGCAGCGGAAC